>SXGT01295989.1_pt1 | contig 17799 bp, 15 predicted proteins | sample 3176221 | NCBI WGS metagenome assembly SXGT01 (sample SAMN11356862, study PRJNA531348) | freshwater metagenome | isolation source: freshwater sample F1-120 | place: China: Fuxian Lake, Yuxi | collected 2017-12-25
AGTTATATCAGATCTGGCGGGAACTGATTGAGCAAAAAAAGGTCTTGGGCAAACCTGCTCACGATGCTCGTCTTGTCGCCGCCATGCAGACACATCAAATCCACCAACTGCTGACATTCAACATCACCGATTTCCGTCGTTATGAGCCGGTAATCAAAGTCGTTGATCCGAACTCCATTTGACAGAGAGTAGTGTCTGGATCAATGAACTTGCAGACATCGTGACTCTGAAGTTAGCCTCGACTAACGAATCAGCTTGATCTAGGCTTCGAAAAGGAGACAACTATGGTCATCGAAATCCAAATCGACGAAGCACAAACCCGCCTCAAAGAACTCGTCAACAACCTCGGCCCGGATGACGAAGTCCGCCTTCTCGACCACGCCCGTGTGATCGCGCACATTACACCGGGGCGGGATGACAAAAGCCCTGCGAATCGACAATCAGTCGAAGAGTTTCGCAGGTGGGCAGATGCATTCATCGCCCGCCATCAACCTGTGACAACGCCTGTCGATGATAGCCGTGAAAGTATCTACTAATGTCACAGTGTCTCGTCGATACCAACGTGTTGCTCCGATTCACGAACGCAGGCGATCCCAAACATCTCATTGCCTATTCAGCGATCACCAATTTGATCTCGCAGGGAACAAAAATCGTTATCGTGCCTCAATGCTTATACGAGTACTACGTAGTAGCGACTCGTCCAGTTGGCTCGAATGGCTTGGGGCTGTCCCGAGTCGCTGCCCAGAATGATCTGCTGGATCTTGTTCACCGCTTTACAATGCAGGAAAAAGAGGATGGTCTGTACTCAAATTGGATCGATGTCATTACGACCTACGAATCCATCGGCAAACCCGCCCACGATGCCCGTCTCATCGCCGCGATGAGAATCCACAGTCTCAAATATCTCCTCACCTTCAATGTCACCGATTTCCAACGCTACTCCCAGGAAATCACGCTGTTGGATCCGATAACCATGTAATCAACCCCCTCACTGCAAAAACTCCACCACCTCCCCGCTCTTCGCATTCTGATAACTCACCTCATCCACCAGATCCTCCCCCGCGTTCAACAGCCGAATCCGATCTCCCGAATTCCCCAGCAGCAGCTTTGATCCCGTCGCCCGCGACAAATCAATCCGTAGCGTCTCTCCCGCTTTGATCGCACCGCTCAGTTCTTTCTTCCCGCCTTGCTTATCGCGCAGCGTCCACCGCTCCAGGTCGACAGGCTGATCAGAGATGTTCTTGATCTCCACCCATTCCCCCGTCTCATCATCCCCCTCAGGATTCGGCAGCCCCTTCGTAATCACAACGGGACCTTCTCTCGAAACCACCGGCGAGACATCACTCGGCTGCGCGTAACCCAGCAGCACCGGGTAAAACGTCCTCACATGCGGCCCCCGCTGCCCATTCGATTTGACGCTCGCATGCAGGACCAGATCAAACGTCGAACCATCAATCGTCGTGCGACGCAGCTCATTCGACAGCAATCCCTTCTGTAGCTCAAAGAACGCCACCGTCCCCATCGCGAGTTCGCATTCCGGACTCATCCCGACAAAGAACCCACCCTTTTCTTTGTAAAGCTGCACACTCGGATGAGGCCCCGTCCCATCGGGATCAACATCCCAGATCATCCGCAACGTGATGACACACGGGTTCGCCGGCAGTCGCTCCGGAGGCAGGTCGTACCTGTAACCCAGGTAATTCACAAACCCCTTCTTCTCATGACGCGCGAACTGGATCCAGCTGTGATACCCGGTCACCTCCCCCTTGGTCGCAGTCCCATTGTCCGGATACTGCCCCTCACCGACAAACACATGCTCAAACCCCGAACACCCCTCCGTCGCACGTCCGCCATAGTGATTCGTATAAGTCTCAAACCAGATCTCCATCAGCTTCTTACGAAAATCCTCGCGCGACAAACTGACCGAGAGATTGTTTGACACATAATGAAACGCCACCTTCATGGGACGCGACGCCATCACCTTGTCCAGAAAGGCATCGATCTCCGCTCGCTCCGCTTTCGTCGTCGTCTCCTCCTCGCCCGATCGAATCGCATAGTTATCGAGCAGGGCGATGAAGTCAGGATAAATCCCCGTCGTCAGCTTCGAGTCATTCAGATAGCGAAACAGCCCCCTCGGAGCCGCATCATTCCCTCGCCCGCCGTTCGCTTCGCCCTGTTCATCCAGCAGAATGTCCGAAATCACCCCCACGGACATCTCATTCGAAAACCGCCTCACCGTCAGCCCGTTCTCATCACAATCCTTCAACCGCTGATAAATATTCTCCGCCGTCACCCCCACCAGATCGTCCGCAACTGCAACACCCACCCCAAACCAACCCACAACCACCGCAGCCAATAATCCCCGCCCCAACATCAACAATCCCCCTTCAACCATGCAAAAAACTTTGTTCACGCAACCCCATCATAACAGAATCGCCAAAATGTGTACAAATGTATTTTTGGCATTCTGAAAAAGTTCCTCCAAGTCTCTCCACCGACCGTTTGTGAACTCTTACCCCCATCCCCATGTCTTTCACTGATAGCCTCAAATCACTATGATTTCCCCCTTATCCGCACACTGGACCCGACTTTCTCGCTCCGGCGAATTACGAATTCCTAATTACGAATTACGACCAACCATGTTCTCACCCGTAGGCGATCCCGATTTCATCTCTGGCGAACACCAGGCCCTCAAATTCTGGGATGACCAAAAGATCTTCGAAAAGCTCCGTGCCAAGAACAAAGGCAAGAAGAAGTGGAGCTTCCTCGACGGCCCCATCACCGCCAATAACCCCATGGGCGTCCACCACGCCTGGGGACGCACGTACAAAGACACCTACCAGCGCTTTTACGCCATGACCGGCCACGACCAGCGCTACCAGAACGGCTTCGACTGCCAGGGACTGTGGGTCGAAGTCGAAGTCGAGAAACAACTTGGCCTCGGCACCAAGAACGCCATCAAAGACTACGGCGTCGATAAGTTCGTCAACGAGTGCAAAAAACGGGTCCTGAAATTCGCCGCTCGCCAAACCGAACAATCGATCCGCCTCGGCTACTGGACCCAATGGGACAACCCGACCCAGCTGCGCCTCCTCTCCGAAAAAGTCGGCACGGATGAGCAAGTCACCATCACGACCCCCAACGGCCAGACCGTCACCGACAGGGCCCACAAGATCGTCGAGAAACTCGGCAACCCCGAATGGGGCGGCAGCTACTTCACCTTCTCCACCGAGAACAACGAAACCATCTGGACCTTCCTCAAAAAATGCTTCACCCGCGGCAAGGTCTACAAAGGCCACGACGTCATGCCCTGGTCCGGCCGCGGCGGCTCCGCGTACTCACAGATGGAAGTCGCCGACGGCCGTAAGCTGACAACGCACCGCAGCGTCTTCGTCCGCTTCCCGCTCATCGACAAAGACAACGAATACCTCCTCGTCTGGACAACAACTCCCTGGACCCTCACCAGTAACGTTGCCGCCGCCATCAACCCCGACCTCGAATACGTCAAACTCCAGTCGAAGAAAGACGGCGCCGTCTATTACTTCGCCAAAGAGAACCTCAACTACAAACGCCTCGACAAGGAATTCAAAGAAGGCTTCGGTCGCCCCGAATGGTCCTGGCCAGAATCCGTCGGCAAGCTGAAAACCGTCGGCCAACTCTTCAAAGAGCAGGGGGGATTTGAAGAACTCGGCTCCGTCAAGGGGGCAGAAATGGTCGGCTGGAAATACCGCGGGCCATTTGATGATTTGCCGGCTCAAAACGCACCGGGTGGTTTTCCAGAAGAAGAGAAGAACCTCGACAAGACGGGCGTCAGCTGTCACCGCGTCGTCGATGGCGGGAAAGACTTCAAAGGCAACGCCAACGTCGTCGCCGGCGAAGGGACCGGCATCGTCCACATCGCTCCGGGGTGCGGGGATGTCGACCATCAAATGGGACAGGCCCTCGGTCTGGTGAGCATCGCGCCGCTCAAAGAAGACGGTCGCTTCGACGAAGGCTTCGGCGAGTTCACAGGCCGTGAAGCCATCGACCCGACAACCATCGACCTCGTCCTCGAAAAACTCAAAGCAGGCGGGTTCCTCGTCTACGTCGAACAATACCCACACATCTACCCGCACTGCTGGCGGACCGGCGATGAGCTCGTCTTCCGCATGGTTGATGAGTGGTTCATCAATATGGACTGGCGTGACGAAATCAAAGACGTCACCCGCTGTATCGAGTGGCTCCCCGAGTCGATCGATGGGCAAAACCGCGAAGTCGAGTGGCTGACCAACATGCGGGACTGGATGATCTCCAAGAAACGCTTCTGGGGACTGGCGCTGCCGATCTGGGTCGACGATGAGACCGGCGATTTCGAAGTCATCGGCTCGCTGGCGGAACTGAAGGAACGCGCCGTCGAAGGCTGGGAACAGGTCGAAGCAAACACGCCTCACAAACCCTGGATCGATGCGGTCAAAATTAAGAACCCCAACAACGGCAACTTGATGCGTCGCGTCGAAGACGTCGGCAATCCCTGGCTCGACGCCGGGATCGTCCCCTTCTCGACGATGGGCTACAACCACGACCGCGCCGAGTGGGCCAAATGGTTCCCCGCAGACCTCGTCACCGAGTGCTTCCCGGGCCAGTTCCGCAACTGGTTCTACTCGATGCTCTCGATGGCGACCATGATGCGTTACCAGGAAGAAAGCGCCGAAGACAAGAAACCGTTCAAAACGCTGCTTGGCCACCGCCTCGTCATGAACGAGGAAGGCAAGCCGATGCACAAATCGGACGGCACCGCGATCTGGTTCGAAGAAGCAGCCGAGCAGTTGGGCGTCGATACCCTCCGCTGGATGTACCTGGCCCAAAACCCTGCCAGCGACCTCCGCTTCGGCACGCGTCATCCTGACCAGCCGGTCACGCTCCAGACCCCCAACGGTCCGATGGAGAAGACACTCGAAGGAGCGATCTGCGCCAAGGTAACCAGCAAGCCCGCCGACGATATCCGTCGCGCGTTCCTGATCCCGCTGTGGAACTCCTACAGCTTCTTCGTCAACTACGCCCGACTCGATGAGTTCGACGTCACCAAGCCTCAGGTCCCCTACGCCGACCGTCCCGAGATCGACCGCTGGGTCCTCTCACGCCTGCAGTCCCTCATCGCAACCGGCCACAAAGAGATGGGCGCGTACAACGCCCCCGCCTTCATGCAGGCCGCTGGCGACTTCATCGACGACCTCTCCAACTGGTACATCCGCCGCAACCGACGCCGCTTCTGGCGCGCCAAAGACGCCGGCGATACCGATAAGCTCGCCGCCTATCAGACGCTGCACGAAGTCCTCGTCACCCTGACAAAACTCCTCTCCCCCGTCACGCCTTTCCTGGCCGAGCGCATGTATCAGAACCTGGTGCGCGATGTGGAATTCAGAGCCGCGACTGACAAGGAGCGCACCCCAGAAAGCGTCCACCTCTGCGACTACCCCACCGTCAACGAGGCCCTCCTCGACGACGTCCTCAACACCCGGACTGCGACCGCTCAAAAAGTCGTCCAACTGGGCCACAAGATGCGCGAGTCCCAAACCCTCCGCGTCCGCCAACCACTCTCCGAGATCCGCGTCGTCTGCACAACCGCCGTCGACCGCGACGCCGTCAACGCGATGAACGACGTCATCCGCGATGAACTCAACGTCAAAGCGGTGAACCTCGTCGATAACCTCGACGGGATCGTCAAGTACTCCTACAAGCCGAATCTGAAAACCCTCGGCAAGAAACTCGGCAAACTCCTGAACGCCGTCAAAGGCAAACTGGAGTCCGTCGACGCAGCAACCATGGCCCCGCTGCGAGACGGCAAGTCCATCACACTCGAAGTCGAAGGCCAGTCCGTCACCCTCGAACCCGACGACGTTTTGATCTCAACCGAGCAGTCCAGCGAATGGCTCTCCACCAGCGACTTCGGCATCCAGGTCGCCCTCTCCGCCGTCCTGACAGATGAGCTGATCGCCGAAGGCTACGCCCGCGACTTCGTCCGCCTCCTCAACGAGCGACGCAAAATCATGGACCTCTCCCTCGACGACCGCATCGAAGTGAAATACGCCTTCCCCGAGAAAATCGCGACCGCGATCGAAGCCCACAAGCCCTACATCATGGGCGAGATCCTCGCGAAGACTCTGGTGACCGACACGACCCTGACAGCCAAAAAAGAAGTTGCCGAACTCGAAATCGGCGACCACAATGGACTAGTCGCGGTCACAGTCTCGAAGTAACCCGCTATTTAGCCCCCCGTGAGTCACGGGGGGCAATGCGGCTACACAGAACAGTTGACGTTCATCTACACGGAGCCGCAAATGTCTGTCTCAATCTCTCAAGAACACATCGAACGCGTCCCCGGCCGCTGCGGCGGTCGCCCGGTCATTGCGAACACACGGATCCGGGTGGTTGATATTTACTCGCATCATATCCTTGGTGGGTTGAGTCCGGAGCAAATCATCGAGACATGTTATCCCGAATTGTCATTAGCAGACATTCATGCTGCGATGGCCTACTTTTACGATAACGAGGCCGAGATCCTTAAAAGCATTGGAGAGGAAGAGAAGTTTTTCGAGGAATTTAAGAAGAAGAATGGTCCGAGCTTTGTAGATCGAATGAAGGCGGAAAATCGTCTCCCATGATGAAGTTCATGCTTGATCAAAACTACGAGGTGGCCGTTCAAACTGGTCTGAAAGCCTTAGGGTACGATGTGATTCGCCCGTTTGACGTTGGGCTTTCCGCAGCAAGTGACGATGTCATTCTTGATTTTGCCAAAGCAGAGAACCGAGTTTTACTGACACATGATCAAGACTTTCTTCGTATGCACGCTCAGCGAATGAGCCATACCGGGATCGTCTTCAGTAAGCAGAATCACTATAAAGTTGGCGAGATTATTCAGTTTCTGCTTCTAATGGATGCTTGTTACTCGGCGGATGAGATGAAGAATCGACTCGAATATCTATAAGCATTTTCCTCCGCCCCTTCCGCCGCTGCTCCCCATACCACAACCCCGCTGCCAGTACCGACGTCACCACAATCAACCCTGTCGTCTGTGGTGAATCAACCGGCGGATACTTCACCAGGAAATTGTCCATGTTGACGGGATCGGCCCAGCGCATCGTTCCTCGCATCAAGCCCCCGACAAGCGTGACAGCAAAGAACAGAATCGCATTGCTCGCCAGCCAACTTCGCCAACTCGGGTGACGCACGTTGCAAAGCATTGCTGGAATCACAGCCGCCATCGCAACACCGACGCCATACGAAAATCCAAGCAGGGCACTGTTCGTGGGTTCCCCCTCCGGAAAAATGAAGACCAGAAACGGGAACACCACCAGTGACAACGGCAGCAGCATCAGATAGGGAAACGTCGCGGACAGTGTCGCTGCAATGAATGCAACGATGCTGATGATGACGGCAATAACAAATCGAATCATAGCTTAGCCTTTGAGAGAAGATTGCTCTCCTGTCTCAGGCGTAGCCAAAGTCCGAATATCACGCGGAATCTTGAATGTTCAAAAAATACGAATCCCAGTGTGCAATGGCGCGGTCTATAAAAGTCGTGCCATGCTTACAGCTTTGGGTAAGCATGCTGCTTGGCGCGACGTTGAAACGTCCAGAACATGCTTGCTCAAAGCCGCAAGCATGGCACTCTGAGGCAAAGACCGGCTGAGTCCAATTTGAATGGTAATAATACGATTACCCCAACTCCAACCCCGGAATCCCCGTCGAATCGCTGTTCGCAAACTTATCAATCTCAACCCCCATCCGTTGAGCAAAGTTGACGAACAGGTTCGACATCTTCGTATTGTTCTTCATATCCAGCACAATGTGCTGCCCATGCTTATAGCCACCGCCAACCACCATGGTCGGCAGGTTATGCCAGTCGTGTGAGCTGGCGTTGCCAAGGTTCGAGCCGAGCATGATGCTCGTCCCATCGAGAAGTGTCTGGCCCTTTTCGTTGATCCCCTTCAGTTTGCGACAGAAGTCCCCAAAGGCTTTGATCTCCGCGGCTTCAATGATCTGCAGTTCTTCGAGCTTCTCTTCGTCCTGCCCGTGGTGGCTCAGGTTGTGCCAGTCCTTGCTGACCCCCGGCAGGTCGAGGGTGCCGTTGTTATCCAGCTTGAGAGAGTAAACCCGAGTCGAGTCAGTCTGCAGGGCAAGGGCCATCAGGTCGTACATCATGACCTGACGTCCGATGGCGTTGCGTCGGTCATTGATGTCTGTGAAAGGCTTCACATCGAGCTTCGGCTTGGGCTTCTTCGTCCAGTCGATCTCCTTCATCATCTTCTTTTCGAGGTCGCGAATCGAAGTAAAGTATTGATCGAGCTTGGCCTGATCCTGGGCATCGAGTTGCTTTTCCAGTTTCTTAGCCTGATCGTTGACGGTGTCGAGAATACTACGTCCCTGCGTCAGGCTGCGGACCTGCTTTTTGACCTCATCGGGCGACCCATCAATGAACAACGTGCGGAACAGTTTGGATGGTGAACTCTCCGCCGGCAGAGACACGCCGTTGGACGTGCAGGAAACCGACGACCCGCCCGAGGCATTCAGAATCAGACACGGCAGACGAGTCTCGCCACTCATTCTGGCTGCGATCGCCTGATCAATCGAGACCGTATTCTTGAACCCCGGCAAACCAGGATTCGGAGCCGCCGTCAAGAACGTCACGACCGAAGAGTGCCCGTTGAGCCCCTTCTGCTCAGGGTGATAAACGCCCGAAAGAACCGTGAAATCGTTGCGCAAATCAGCCATCGATTCCAGATACTTGGACAGCTTATAGTCCTTCCCGGACCCTTCCGGAAAGAAGCTCGGCCCGTGGAAACTCAACTCCGCATTGATAAAGATCTGACGCTTCGGAGCAGTCTCCGCAGCACGAGGAGCAGCAAACGCAAACGGTCGCGTCATCGCTTCCAGCATCGGAAGACTGAGTGCCACCCCGGCTCCACGTAGCAGAGAACGTCGGCTGATGGGATTACGAATCGGCAGGAACGAAGACATAAAACGCCTCATCATCTTACAGTGCATTGATCGGAAATTGGTCGACTACTTGTTCAGGAAAATCTCACTGGTCACGACATCCATGATCAGATCGCGAATCCCCTGCTTCTTGGAAATGTTGGTCGAAACGATCGAGTACGTTTCAGGTCGGTCAGAAAACCCCAGCTCGCGTCCGGTTCCAAACATCAGCAGACGATTCGTCAACGCCAGCGTCATACGAGGAACTTCTGCTTTGAGCAGCTGTTTGAACTCCGTGTAGTTGCGGAAATCCTTCCCCGAACGCAAGTGCCCGGAGCAGTCGACCGGCAGTCCAAACTTCAGGTAGACAGTGTGCCCGTTGACCTGCAGCGACTTCTTCTCGGCTTTATCGCCCGTCGTGCGGAACTTGTCTCGCCAGCCGCCGATGACGTCGAAGTTCTCCAGCGCGAACCCCGGAGGATCAATGACGCTGTGACACGAATTGCACGACTGGTCATTGCGGTGCTTGTCGAGAATCTGACGCAACGTCGAAGCGCCACGGGTATCGGGTTCCACTCCGGGAATGCCCGGCGGCGGTGGCGGAGGAGGGGTCCCGAGAATGCAGTCGAGCACATAGGCCCCTCGCACAACCGGCGAGGTATTCGTCCCATTGGCGGAAACTTTCAAAACACTCGCCTGCGTCAGAATCCCGCCACGAATGTTCTTGGGAGGGAGTTTGACACTGCGAAGTTCCATGCCGTCCATCTTGGGGAGATCATAATGCTCAGCCAGACGGGCATTGACCATCGCAAAGTCGCTGTCGGCGATGTTGGTCGTCGGCAGGTTCTTATTGACCAGTTCCTTCCAGAACGCCCGGGTTTCTTCGAGCATCGAGTATCGCAGTGACAGGTCGTACTCGGGGTACATGTTCGAGTCGGGCGAAGTGAAATCGATCTCGCGCAGTCGCAGCCAGGCATCGAGGAAGTCATTGTGAAAACGATTCGAACGAGGATCGTCCAGCAATCGACTCACCTGTTTACGCAAAGTCACCTTGTCGTGCAGTTTCCCCTTGCGAGCCAGGTCAAGCAATTCGTCATCCGGCATCGACCGCCAGAACATGTACGATAAGCGTGAGGCGACCTGAAAGTGATCCAGCTTGCCATCAGGTTCGATCAGATACAGGTGCTGTGGAGCCGTCAGAATCCCTGTCGCAGCAATCTTGATCGCCGTCGAGAAATCCGCTCCGCCATCATGGGCTTGTTTGAACAAAAGCAAATAAGGTCGAATCTCCGCAATCGTCACATCGCGACGAAACGCAGCGGTCGCAAACGCGACCAGTCGCTCAACAGCATCCGCTTCCGGGCGATTGCTCCCGACGACGATCACGTCCTTGCCACCTTGCTTGTCGACCTTCGTCGGCAGGTTCCCAATCAACAGCTTCTGACCACGCGGCGGCCAGTCGACTTTCAGCGGGCCTTCCAGCTTCATGTTGTTGATCGCCAGACCATGGCCTTTGTACGCATAAGGTCCCACGTTGATCATCTCGGTGTAGCGGTAATACAGCTCCGGATAAATCCGAACCCTGTCCCCTTTGCGAATTCGCATGGTGACATCATAGTTCTGTGACTGGTCTTTCACTTGATAGAACCCGAGCATCTCCCCCGAAGTCGCCGAGGAGTTCATGTTCGGGCCATGCATGATCGAAAAGTTCATCGGGGCAGGGGACTGGTAAGCGTAGGCGTCCATCGTCAGTCGATAGTCACCATCTTCCGGGGCACGCCACTCGGACGTATACGATTTCCCTTCCTTGTTCACACCAGCCGTACGTAACGCATGGACGCTGTCTGCCGTGTGAAAAATGATCTGCGTTCCATCCTCCCGCATCATGACGAAGAACAACGTCCGGTCCAGTTTCTTGAGGTCATAATCAAGAGGCGTCGGCTTCTTCGGGTCTTCGAGATAGACGTCGAGCGTCTTCTGTTCAGGACGATTCGTGCGGGTGAATAGATCATCCAGAGATTTGCTCGAGGCCGAGATGTATTGCTCCAGTTGAACATCCGACATCCCGAGCGCCTCGCCAATATTGTCAAGGTTGTTGAAGATCGAATCTTCCGGCAGCATCTCCTTGACCGAGACATCGATTCCCAGCAGGTCCCTCAGCGTATTCTCATACTCAATGCGATTCAACCGACGCAGAACAGTTCCTTTTCGCTTCTCATGCGAAACAAGCAGATCCGTCCCCAGCGTCCCCAGCAGTCCGTTCTTCTCGTCCGCGCTCGGCTGCGCCATGTCCTTGGGAGGCATCTCGCCAAGTTGAATGCGGTCGTGGATACGTTCCCAGACGGCATAGTTCTTGCGATCCGCCAGATCGTACTTCAGCTTATCAAGAGACAGCCCCCCTTCAGCCGTACCCCCGCCGTGACAGTCGTTGCAGTGCTTCTTGAAAAAAGCACTATAGGCAGCCGCATCTGCTCCCCGTGCTGAGGTAGCAATCAAAACAATCGACAGGCAGATCAGGAACCCAAAAACTCGAACGACCATGAACCACTTCCAGATGTCTTCTACATCGCCCAGGCAGACCGGAATCATCTGACTCCTGACCTGACACGAAAACAAATCGATATTCGTGATTATATTGCTGAGTGATAGCAGAAATTCCTACCGGAAATGGCCCGCTTTGCAAATTTCCTACCACTCAAAGCCTCATTTTGCCATCGCTGACAACATATCTCATTCGAGTCTGCGAATCCTCCCGTCTCGAACCCGTTTCACAATTCCAAATTGTTGCTTCACTTTCCCCTCCGTTCCTGATCAGATGGAACCGCGTTTCAAAAATCCTGACACTCATCCCCCCCTCGGAGTACTCCCCAATGAAAATCAAACGCTCTGCTTCTGTCGTCTGGAACGGCGGCCTCAAAGATGGCCGTGGCAGCATCACCACCGAAAGCAACGCCCTGAGCGCCTATCCCTACGGCTTCTCCAGCCGCTTCGAAGGCGTCAAAGGGACCAATCCTGAAGAACTGATCGCAGCAGCTCACTCCAGCTGCTTCACAATGGCCCTCTCCATGATCCTGGGAGAAGCAGGCTTCACAGCCGATGAGATGAAGACATCCGCCGTCGTCGTCCTCGAACAAGTCGATGGCGGATTTTCAGTCACATCGAGCGCACTCACTCTCGAAGCTAAAATCCCCAACATCGACGACGCCACCTTCCAGGAACTGGCAGGAAAAGCCAAAGCCGGCTGCCCCATTTCGAAACTGCTCAAAACCGAGATTTCATTGAACGCCAAACTGGCCAGCTAAAAAACTCGGCGGTTGACGCTCGACTTGCAGCCACGCTACAGTGGCGTCCCATCCACGAATCTTGATCCAACCTTTCGATGGATCCTGCTCAACGAAAAGGGACGCCACCATGCTGCAACGACGCGACTTCCTCGCCACAACCCTCGCCACATCTCTCCTCGCTGCTCTCCACCGCACGGGACTCGCGCAAGATACCACCAAGCCTCTGAAAATCCTCCTCCGCGGAAGCTGGCAAATCGTCAACATCGGCGACATCGCCCATACCCCCGGCGCCCTCGCCATCATCGAAAAACACCTTCCTCACGCCGAAGTGATTCTCTGGTCCTCCGCCGACCTGACGCCGGAAGTCAGTCAGCTGCTGACCAATCGCTTTCCAAAACTGAAAGTCGTCAAAGGCAGCATCTCCGAAGAAGGCAAAGTCTCGACCAAGGACCTCCAGGCAGCCCTCGACTGGTGTGACTTCCTGCTGCATGGGTCAGGAGCATCGTTCGTCGCCTACACAGACGTCGCACGCTTTGATCGCTTCATTCAAAAGCCCTTCGGCGTCTACGGCATCACCTACAGTGCCGACGACCCCAAGCAGATCGCTCTGCTCAACAAAGCCAAATTTGCCTTCTTCCGCGACGGCATCTCCCTGCAGTTCGCCAAAGATCACGGCGTCAACAACCCGATCATGGGCTTCGGACCCGATGGCGCCTTCGGCACCGATCTACGAAACGATGCCGCCGCCGAGGCATTCCTCAAACAGAACAACCTCACCCCCGGCAAATTCCTGTGCTGCATACCACGCTACCGCTACACACCCTATTGGCTCATCAAAAAAGGCCGCCCACTCGACGAAGCCAAGAACGCCCGCAATCAGGAAATGCGAGAACATGACCACGCCATCCTGCGAGAAGCCATCATCGCCGTCGCGAAGAACTCCGATCACAAAGTCCTCGTCTGCCCCGAAGACATGACCCAGATGCAGATCGGCAAAGAGGACATCATCGATAAACTCCCCAAAGACGTCCTGCCACGCGTCGTCTGGCGAGAAAACTACTGGCTCACCGACGAAGCCCTCAGCACCTACATGATGTCCTCCGGCTTGTTCGGCTTGGAAATGCACAGCCCCATCATGTGCATCGGCAACGGCATTCCCGCCATCGTCGGCCGCTTCGAAGAACAGACCACCAAAGGCTTCATGTGGAAAGACATCGGCCTGGCCGACTGGCTCTTCGACTTCGACAAACCCGAAGAAACCGCCAAACTCAACGAGACCGTCCTGAGCCTCGTCAACGACCCCCAAACCGCCAAAGACCGAGCCGAGAAAGCCCGCGCCTTCGTCGAACAACGCCAGAAAGAAACCATCCTCGCCATCACGAGCTGATGTCCGTTCTCCTCTTTCAAGGGGCTGTTTTAAGCCCACTCGCCCTTCAGCGGAGCCATATTCTGCCCCTTCTCCCTTGAGGGGAGAAGGTGGCGTCACCACACCTCAGGTGTTTTTAAAACACAGTGCCGACGGATGAGGGTGGGGCCTAGGCACTCACTCGCTCCCATTTGCCATCCAAGCTCAGGCACTCACTTCCTGCGGCCAGTCTCTCCGTGCAAATAAGCCCTTCTGCTAGTCTTTACGAAACGACGCGACGATCCTCGCGTCGATTCGCTCATCTTCCCAGGAGACTCGCATGACTTTCAAAACCCTCTCGCGCATCGGAGTATTGTTCGTTCTCACCACCAGCGGACTTTCTGCATCAGCAATCAACGCTCAAGAACTCTCCGAACCAGCCCCGCTGGTCCAGCGCAATCGAGCCCAACTGACTCTCGAAGGAGCCGAACTGATTCTGAAAGGATCCAAACTCAAGGCAACCGCCATGGGCAAGAAGGTGAACATCGCGATCGTCGACGACGGCGGTCACCCGCTTTCATTCGCACGCATGAACGAGGCACGTCCCGCGAGCGCTTATACCGCATTAGCCAAAGCCATCTCAGCCGCCACAACACGGACAGCCACCGGACCCGTCAAAGGCCCCGACGGAGAACCAGATATCCTGCTCAACCTCAGCCTCCAGAACGCAGCTCGAGAGACCGGCGGCCATTTTACAACTCTCTACGGCGGCCTGCCGATTGTCGTCGACGGGCAAGTGATCGGAGCCGTCGGCGTCGGCGGCTCCCCAGCCGGCGAAGACGATGCCGCAATCGCCAAAGCAGGCATCGAAGCCTTTATGAATAAACTCAAGTAGTCTCCCCACCTCAACGCTTCCCCGCCCTCAACCGCCACGCCCGGACGAGGGCACTTTCATGGACAGACGCAGGGAATTTCACGAACGAAGTCTGGAAACCTCACCACCAATGGTGATAATTGGGCAAATCACTTCCACGATGACATGCTCGCTCTGTCATCGCCTGTTGCAGTCTTCTCGATCCTGGACTGAATGAAACCGCTCGACCAGATGCTCGCCAAACGTCGTACGCTCTCCATGAGCATCGACAGTTGGGAAATGTACAAAGCCACCCCGAACTGGCTGCGGGAACGCATGCTCGCGGTCAACCATTTCGCGGATGAAAATAAGCAGTTCGAAATCGCCGAAGTTCTGCTGTCTGAAGCCATTGATGATGGCGGGCAGACAGACGAACACCTGCTTTCCTTGCTCGTCGATAGCGGAGCCAACAATCCTCTTGAACTCGACATGGGATTAGGGCGTTACTACCGTCCCAATCAACCCGGGAACCTCATTTTCACGACCGCCAATTCTCCCTCCTCGATCAAAGGCAAAGGCCCTTTCCACTCGATCACCTTCTATATCCCGCCCGAAGTCTTCGACGCGCGGGCCAGAGAGCTTCTCGACGGAAAGCCCCGCTCGACCGATATCCTGCACACCAAACATTTCCGCGATGAAGCCATCGAAGTCCTCATGAAACGCCTGCTCCAGCAGTTCCCGGGACGTCCCATCGCAGGCCAGCGGATGACATCAAGCGACCTCGTCGACGACCTGATCCGTCGCCTGCTGGTCGTCTCAGGCCACCAGTTCCGCGAAGAAAAGCCACGAGAAAAACTCCCCTCATTGGCCATTCAACGTGCCCTGGAATACATGCACGCAAACCTGACCTCCGATCTGTCTCGCGATGACCTCGCCCAGGTCGCCGGCGTGAATCCATCGCACTTCACTCGACTCTTCCGCCAGACATTCGGCGAAACCCCCAAACGTTACCTGCTGAAAATCCGCATCGACCACGCCAAAAACCTGCTCAAACACGCCAGTAAAGATCTGACTCTCGACCAGATCGCAACCCAATGTGGCTTCTATAACCAGTCACACTTCGGACTCGAATTCCGACGCCAGGTCGGAACAACTCCCCAGATGTACCGCACCTATTCTTAATCCAGCGCCATTTCCGCTCGGCGTCTCTGCAATCTCTGCACAAGAAACTGGCAGCAAACGTCATATCGATTTTCAGCTGCGCACTTTTTTTCTTATCAATTCGGCAGGCTTACACCTCCAGAAAAGAATTGGAGGCAATGAAGCCGAATCTTATGTCATTGCTGCGAAATGACTTACAGCTGGGTAGCTTCCGCATTTTCAGGTCCCAATTCAGAGCAGAGGGTACATCCTTTGCGAAATTCTCCTCACAATGTTCTTCATTCCTTCACTTCTTCTCCACAACCAGGACGCGTCCATGAAAAAATCTGGTTTCACACTCATCGAGCTTCTCGTTGTGATCGCGATTATTGCGGTCCTTGTCGCCATTCTCCTGCCAGCAGTTCAACAAGCCCGCGAAGCAGCCCGGCGAAACACCTGCAAAAACAACCTCAAGCAAATCGGCTTGGCACTGCATAACTACCACGACGTTAACAATGCACTGCCCATCGCGAGTAATTTTATTAACGGTCGTTACTGCAGTCCGAATGTCGCAATCCTGCCTTATCTCGAGGCTGGGAACGTCTACGACCTGTACAACCACAGCGTCGCTCCATGGCTTGCACCCAACGAAGGCATCAAGCAAATGATGCCGACAACCTACATCTGCCCCAGTACCCCCAATGGCGGCACACCTCTGGCATTGAACGGGTATCAAACCTCCGATTACGCCTACGTTCGCAGCTACGTCACGTTTTATACACCGACAAGCACCTCAACACTGATCGCGAACTCGACTTTCGCAGCTTACCGTCCGTTTCGGGAAATCATGGATGGACTGAGTAACACAATTTTCATGTTCGAAAGCGCTGGAAGATCACAGTGGTATGTCAACAAGACATCCATGTCTCAGACCCTCATGACGACCGTCGGCTGGGGTGACACGATCACACCATCGCGAATGAACACCCTGGGATACGGCTGGACGTCTTTGAGCAACTATTACTACTTCGTGCCAAGAACCTGGTACTGGCCGTCGGGATCTCCTAATGCAGACGTGGTCCCGTCTGGAATCGGAACTGGAAATGTCATGAATGGCACCAATCTTTACACATCACCGTTTTCATTCCACGAAGGCGGAATGAATGTTCTGCTGGGTGATGGGTCGGTCCGATTCATCTCGGAAAATATCGACGTCACCACGATCATCAACCTGTCAAACCATAACGACGGCCAAGTGATTGGAGAATTCTAATGAAGCAGGAAATGCTGACGTTTAGTCGGGTTTGGATGGTGATGGTCATCGTCGTCGCTAGCCTGTCTTCGACGGGATGCAATCAGCGAGAAAGCTGGCAGGCAGTCACATATCCAGCCTCAGGCACCTTCATGGTCAACGGCCAGCCTGCTGAAGGGGCTGTCGTGATGCTGGAACCGACGACCGGTTTTGTCGATCGACGTCAGTCACGCCCATGGGCGTCTGTCACGTCGTCTGGACAGTTCAAGTTGACGACCTACGAAAATGGCGATGGCGCCCCGGAAGGGGAGTACAAAATCCTTCTGGTCTGGCCGACACATGGCACGCTCGAACAAAAAGACCGTCTCAACGGCAAGTATGGTATGCCCGAAAACCCGTTCGCGGTTGTCACGATTAAACCTGGCAAAAATGAACTTCCGCCGGTGGATCTCAAAGACGTTCAAATCACAAAATAATAGTTTCTCAAAATCAACAAGGCTGTCTATGTCGTTCTCGAAAATACTCTCTTCCTTCATGCTGGCAGCCGCTGTCACATGCACTTACGCAGCGGAAAATGACAGCGGAAAGCCGGCGACCGAACCCAAACCCTCGATCCCTCAGCAGATCGCTCAGATTCGCAACGAAGCCGTCCAGCCGATTTTAAAAGCCAAGGCCGAAGATCAGGAAGTCATGATCAAAGAGAACTTCACCATCGCCCTGGCGAAAGTGGATGCTCTCATGACCGAAGATCTGTCTGCCGAGGATCGCAGCGCCATCTATTCGTATCAGCTCGATACCATGACCGCGCTCGCCCATCGTGGCGTTCCGGAAATGGACCCGCGTCTCGACGAGTTGTTCAAGACTCTCTATGCCTCTGGTGACGAATCCCTCGTCAAGATGGCCCAGGAGAAAGAACTGACTCGCGATATCAGCAAGATCAAAACTCTCCCGAAGGAAGAACAGGCGGAAC
>SXGT01702598.1_pt1 | contig 17797 bp, 13 predicted proteins | sample 3176221 | NCBI WGS metagenome assembly SXGT01 (sample SAMN11356862, study PRJNA531348) | freshwater metagenome | isolation source: freshwater sample F1-120 | place: China: Fuxian Lake, Yuxi | collected 2017-12-25
CTCCCAGGGCGGCATCATGGGCGGCGCGCTCGTCGCCGTGTCGCCCGATATCAAACGTGCCGTGCTCGGTGTCACCGGTATGAACTACTCGACCCTGCTGCAACGATCGGTCGATTGGGACACCTATCGAGCCGTGTTCGACCCGTCGTATCCGACGGTGATCGAGCGAGGGATCACGATCTCCCTGATTCAGATGTTGTGGGACCGTGGCGAGGCCAATGGGTATGCGCACCACATGACCGATGATCCGTACGAAGGATCACCGGAGCATCGAGTGTTGTTGCACGCCGCGTTCGGCGACCACCAGGTCTCGACCTATGCCGCCGAGGTCGAGGCGCGGACGATCGGCGCTCGGTTGCGGTGCCCAGGAGTCGCTGCGGGCCGACTCCCCGACGTCGCGCCGCAGTGGGGTCTCGAGTGTGTCGAAGATGGCGACGCCGACGCGTCGGTGCTGGTGATCTGGGACAGCGGTACTCCTGCGCCACCAACGGTGAACATCGCGCCGACCGAAGGTGCCGATTCCCACGAAGATCCGCGCCGCATGGCGACCGCGCAGACGCAAAAGAGTGCCTGGCTCCAACCCGACGGGCGATTCGCTGAGGTCTGTGGCGCCGACCCGTGTCGAGCCGACCCGGTGGGTTGAGCCGACGTGTGACGAGTGTCGTTGCGCGGAGTCGGCGTCTCCTTTAGTTTCCAGGAATGACGACGACGGAAACCAACCCGTTTCTGGCCGGCAACTACGCGCCGGTCGACGAGGAAATCACCGAGTTCGCGCTGACGGTGCGCGGCAAGATCCCGGCACCGCTGTCGGGTCGTTATCTGCGCACCGGTCCGAACCCGCTGGGCGCGCCGCCAGATCCGTTCCACTGGTTTTTGGGCAACGGGATGATTCATGGCGTCGAACTGCGTGACGGGCAGGCGACTTGGTATCGCAATCGGTGGGTTCGCACGGCCGACGTGGCGGCGGCGTTCGGTGAGCCGACACCAACCGGACCGTCGCAACCGTTGTATGACGCCAGCAACACGAACGTCGTCGGGTATGCGGGCCGCATTCTCTCGCTGACCGAAGGCTGTTACCCCTACGAGATGTCGCCGGAGCTGGCCACGCTCGGTCGGTTCACGCCGTCGGTCGGTGATCTACCGCACGGCCTGACCGCACACCCGAAGATCGATCCCGTGAGCGGTGATCTGCACGGGTTCTCGTACTGGTTCGTCGAGCCGTACCTCTACTACCACGTGATCGACGCGTCGGGCGCGGTGACGGTGAGCGAACCGGTCACGCTGCCGCGGCCGGTCTCGATGCACGACTTCGCGATCACCAACGACCACGTGTTGTTCTTCGATCAGCCGTACATCTTCGACCTCGCGGTGGCGGCAACGAACGGTTTCCCGTACCGGTGGGCGCCCGAGTTCGGGGCTCGCCTCGGCATCATGCCGCGCGGCGGGACCGATGCCGACGTGCGGTGGGTCGACACGGAGACCTGTTACTGCTTCCATCCCATGAACGCGTACGACGACGGCAATCGGGTCGTGGTCGATGTTCCGCGCATGCGCTCGATTGGTGGCGACGTCGCCCCCGAAGTCGACGATCTCGTGCTCGAGCGTTGGACGGTCGACCTCGACGCCGGAGCGTTGACGACCGAGCGGCTCGACGACGATGGTCAGGACTTCTGTCGGATCAACGAGGCTCACCTGGGTTCTCGCCACCGCTACGGCTACACACTCGCGATGGGCAACCCGGGCGATGGCGATGGTCCGTACGGTTCGACGCGCATCTTCAAACACGACTTCGCCCGTTCCGGCCGAGAACAGCATGACTTCGGGTCGGGCCGCCACCCGGGCGAGTTCGTGTTCGTGAACGATCCCGAGCGCGCCGGCGACGAGGACGGCGGCTGGGTGATGGGTCTCGTGTTCGACGCTCGCGAAGGCCGCAGCGAACTCGTGATCCTCGACGCGCAGGACTTCGCCGGTGCGGAGGTCGCCGCGATCGAGCTGCCGCGCCGCGTGCCCTACGGATTCCACGGTAACTGGGTCGCCGACCCGCGCTGACGCCCCTCCTACGCTCGGACGCGTGCTGCACCTACGCGTCCATTGTTCACCCGCTCAGACCGACGAGGTCCTCGCGGCGATGCGTGCCGCGCCCGGCGCGCATCACCTTGCTGTGCTCCCAGGCGCCGGCGTCGACCCTCCTGGTGATCTCGTGCTGTGCGATCTTGCTCGGGAAGGCGCGAATCACGTGATTCGCAGCTTGCGCCGCCTCGAACTCGACGACGTCGGCGCGATCGTGGTCGAGGACGTGCTGTTCTCGATCTCGACGTCGGCCGCGACCGCCGAACGCGACGCACCCGGTCTGACGGGCGACGCCGTCGTCTGGGAAGAAGTCGAGTCACGGATGCGTGACGAGCAAGCGCTCAGCGCGAGTTTCATCGCGTTCATGGTCATCGCCGTGCTCATCGCCGGGATCGGTCTGTTGCTCGATCAGCCGGTGTTGATCGTGGGAGCGATGGTGGTTGGTCCCGATTTCTCGCCGCTCGCGGCGCTGTCGTTCTGGCTGTTCCGCCGTCGACCCCGACGCGCGGGGCGTGCGCTGGCAACGATGATCGCTGGCATCGCGGCGGGCGTTGTCGCGTCCATCGCCGTTGGCTGGTTGGCCCAGGTGTTCGACCTGGTTGGGGACGACCTCGACCCGTCGACTCTGCCCTTCACCGGGTTCGTGTTCGACCCGGGGGCGCTCTCGTTCATGATCGCGTTGCTCGCCGGCGTCGTCGGGATGTTGTCGATGACCGAAGGTCGCGCGGGTGCGCTCGTCGGTGTCTTCATCAGCGTGACCACGGTTCCGGCAATCGCAGGCATCGGGGTCGCGCTGGCGGCGGGGGAGGCTGCCGATGCGTTGGCGGCAGCCGCGCAACTGGGCATCAACCTCGCGGGCCTGGTGCTCGCGTGCGTGCTCACGCTGTGGATCCAATGGCGCACGTGGCGCAGCATCAGCCGACCGTGAACCCGTTTCCCGGAGCGTTGGCTACCAAAACCGCAGCTAACTCTCCGGGAAATCAGGAGAGGTCGTCCGGCGGGCGCCATCCCGCTGAGCGCAAGGCCTGCTCGACGAGCGCCGTGACCCGTTGAGGGTGCTGGGTGACGGCCCGCCACGTGAACCGCAACGGTGGTCGTGAACCTTCGGCGATGCGCTCGTTGTCTCGATCGAGGTCGTGATCCCAGTCGAGGAGCGCGGTGTGGTGACGACGGCTATCGGCTTCGATCGGTATGCCGTACGCGCGATACCAGTAGTCGGTGATTCCGAGGGGACGTCCGACCGTCCCGGTAGCGACCTGGGGTTCTGGGAGGGGGAGTCCGGATGCACGCAACACGTCGAAGAGACGTCGTTCGAGTTCGGATGCCCCAAAGGCGAACCCCTCGCTTCGTTCGAATACGAATCGGCGGAATCGGACCGTTCCGTTGCGTCCAGATCGTGCGATGTCGTTGAGGACGCGTTCGCATTGATCGACCGTCACCATGCCGCCTCCGAGTGCGTTGTCGAGCGCCCGTTCGGCACGTTTGGGATGTTGCGAAGCTGCCAGGTCGAACAACGTGCGTGCCACCGTGGTTGTCGGGATGCCGTCGACGACGGTGAGGTGATGGTCGACCATCCAGCTCGACCTGCGCTGTCGGACCCCGGGCAGTTTCGTGGTGCGTTGATGATCGGGAATCGATACGTCGACAGGGCTGCTGATCGTGAACCCGGGAATGCCGTGCAGAGCCGCAGCGGTGACGTGACCAGCTCCCGCAATCGGTCCGCTGGCGAAGACGCCGGCCGCGAGACGCTGTCGGTTGGTGGACGGCGCGCCGACGAGCAGATAGACGCCGCGGGCGTACCTTCGCCAACGCCCGCTACGGACGTTTCGAAAGCACAGGTTCCTGTCGCCGTCGAGTTCGGCGACTTGGCGTGCAGTGATCACACCGTGCTGGCGTTCGAGGGTCTCGTCGATGCGGTCGCGTCGTTCTCCCATGGCGGCGACCCTAGAAACCGGTTGCGACACTGCCCCGAGGGCGAGCCTCGCTTACCTGTTTCCCGGAGCGTTGGCCGCGAATACCGCAACTAACTCTCCGGGAAACGTGCGCGCGGGTGGGCGTGGGCGAGCCACGCGGCTTCCTCGACGCCGAGCCGGGTCGAGGGTGGTCCGGCGACGAAGGGCCACAGTTCCTCGGCGATGCGTCGCCAGTTCGCGGTCGCGTCGAGTTTGGCGAGCACAGCGTGGAGCCCGAGGTTGATGCGCTGGGTCACGACGAACGCACTCGGGACGTTGGCAACCCTGGCAACTTCGGCGGTCGGCGACGACAAGTCGAACATCTGGCGTACGGATCCCGACGCGTACGCCGCGTCGAACGTGACCTCGCGGTCGCGCAACACGAACTCGTAGAAATGGCCGAAGTAATCGCGCACCTGATCGTCGCTGATCGCCGCCCCGAGTCGCAGGATGCCCGCCCCCTCGATCAGATTTCGGAACCGAGGGATGTCGTGTTCCAAACACATTGCAACGATCAAGTCTTCGAACAGTTGGACTTCTTCAGGGGCGTAGCGCTTCACCAACCCGAAGTCGAGAAAGGTCACGCGTCCCCCCGGGCGGAAGACGTAGTTGCCCGGATGCGGGTCGCCGTTGAACGCGTGGATGCGGTAGATCCCGCGGAACACGAACCGGAAGATCGTTTCGGCGGCGAGGTTCTTCTCCTCGGCTGACCAGGATTCGACGACCTCGTCGAACCGCGAACCGCTCGCGAGTTCGGTCGTCAACACGCGTTGAGTCGAGAACTCGGCAATCACGTCGGGAACGTGGATGAACGGATGGTCGCGATACCAGTCGGCGAACAGCTGTTGGTTTGCTGCCTCGATGCGATAGTCGAGTTCCTCGACGAGGCGCGTCCGCAGTTCGGTGACGACAACGTTCGGGTCGAGTCCGGGAAACAGCAGTCCGACCGCTCGGAACAGCAGGTCGGTCGTCTCGAGGTCGGACCGGATTGCCTGGTCGACTCCCGGGTACTGCACCTTGACGGCAACGGCTCGCCCATCGTGGGTGATCGCTCGGTGTACCTGACCAATCGACGCGGCCGCAAGCGGTTCGGGGTCCCACTCCGCAAAGACTCGTTCGGGCGCGTCGCCGAGTTCCGCCACAACGACCTGGGCAGTCAACTCGGCGCTCATCGGCGGCGCGTCTTGTTGGAGCGAGCCGAGCGCCTCGCGCATCGGTGCGGGCATCGCCTCGTCGAGGTAGCTCGCCATCTGGCCGAGCTTCATCAACGCGCCCTTCATCTCTCCGAGCGCGGTGGCGACTTCGGAGGCGGTGCGCAGTTGGTGCGCGGCATCGAGTTCGGCGCGGCGCGGTGCCGCAGCGAACGTGCGACGTGCTTCGTGCCAGGCCCGGCGGCTGATGCTCGAACCAGCGAGGCGCGCCAAGCGGGCGTTGCGTCCGAAGCTGTCACCGCGCACTGCCGCCACAGGGGCATCTCGACGATGCCGACGGGTTGCGGCGCGGCTCGCGGCGGTCGTGGTCGCTGCGGCTGCGCCGAACAGCGCCACTCGCTTGATCGTGATCCGGCGACGGCGAAGGTTCGGCGCTGCGAATCGCTTCCGGAGGCCACGCAGTGGTGATCGTCGGCGCATCCGACGATCGTGTCACACGTCGTGGTTGTTCAACGGACGGTTGGTGCCTTCGCTGAGCGTGGTGTAGCCGTTGTCGTCGGCATGAATGGCGATGGTTTCGCCCTGGGCTTCTGCGAGGGTGTTGGCGGCGCACGGCAGTGTCGCCAGCGCACTCTGCACTGTGCCGAGGTTTGCGTTGTTGTAGACGTACACGTTCGCGTACGTGCGCAGCGTGATGGCGCGCGCGTCCCGGGTGATGTCGATTCCGGTCGCGTTGGAAGTTGTTCCCGGGAGGGCAAGTCCGCCGACATCGATCATGGCCGTGGTCGACCCGGCCGCCAAGTTGGCGGGGGCGCGGTAGACGCGAATCGGTTCGTTCGACACGCGTTTCATGACGACCGTGATTTCGGCGTTGCGCGGGTCGACGAGCAACGACTCGGCGTTGCGAGCACCGTTGGGGTAGGTCAGGTTCAGGCGGGCGGCTCCCGAGAGGGTGTAGGTGCCGTTGGCCGTGGGCACCGTCGGTTCGGGAACCCGGTAGACCTGGATCGAGGTGCGGTTGCGCGAGTTGTCGCCGATGTCGCCGATGTAGAGGTACTCGACGCCCGCGACGGGGCCGGGGCCCATGGCGATGTCTTCCCAGTCGGTTGCGGTCGCGCCCGCGACCTCGAACACCGCCCGGGTTGCGCCGGTGGTGTCGATCGCGAAGATCCGGGGGCTGTCGCCGGAGTCGTTGTGGACCCAGAAGACGCCCGGTTGGGTCCGGGAGGCGACCATGCCCGACGCTTCGTTGATGCGGGCATCGGTGACGACGCCACCCGCCGCGGCAACGAAGGTGCGCGCACACGCTGCGCTGTGCAGCGGGCTCGTCGACGGAGCCGGTCCGCAGGCGACGGCGGTCAGCGCCGCCGCAACCGCAAGCGCGAACGGACGCGCGCGACGGCGTCTCTGGCGCCCCGGATCCATCGGAGCATCAAACCCGATCTACCCATACCGTGTCAAGCTGGGCAGGCCAATGCGGCACGAATGTGTCCGTTCGGACGGCACGTCGCGCACCATCGACCTGGCGGCGTCCGTCGCTGGCCGCTCTCCGGGCTGGCCAGGGCGAGTGCAGGCCAGGGCTCGGGCAACTCGGGTCGGCAACTCGCCGCCCGCTCTCGGGGGGTTGGCGCCCGGGGACCGACCATCCCTACTCTTGACCCAACGGTCAAGTTTCGTCTTCTCGAAGGGAATCTCATGTCGGACGAAGCCAAGGTGCTCGCCCTGGTCGACGAGTTGTTCACGACGTGTCCGCCCGCCGCGCACACCGCCGAGGAGTTCTTGGGGGTGCAGTACGACCTCGGCCTGGCATGGGTCCACTTCCCCGAAGGATTCGGAGGGTTGGGTCTGTCGCCCAAGGTGCAAAACGTCGTCAACGCGGCGATCTCGAAGCGCAACGGTCCGTTGCCCTACGGGCGGAACCCAATCGGTCACGGGATGTGCGCGCCGACGGTCGTCACCCACGGCAGCGACGAACAAAAGGTTCGGTACCTGCGTCCACTGTTCACGGCGGAGGAAGTGTGGTGCCAGCTGTTCTCCGAACCCGGCGCCGGAAGCGACGTCGCGGGGCTGTCGATGCGCGCCGAGCGCGACGGCGACGAATGGATCCTCAACGGGCAGAAGGTGTGGACGACGCTGGCGCACCTTTCGCGATTCGGGATCATCATCGCCCGCACCGATCCCGAGGCCGTGAAGCACAAGGGTCTCACGATGTTTGTCATCGACATGCACGACCCCGGGGTCGACGTTCGGCCACTGGTGCAGATCACCGGAGAAGCAGAGTTCAACGAGGTCTACGTCACCGACGTTCGGATTCACGACAGTCAACGACTTGGCGATGTCGGCGAAGGGTGGCACGCGTCGCTCACCACGCTGATGAACGAGCGTGTCTCGATCGGCGGCCAGATCGCTCCGCGCGGTTCGGGGTTGATCGGCATGGCAACGCGACTGTGGCGCGAGGGCGACACGTCGGACGCGGTCGCGCGTGACGAGCTCATGAAGCTGTGGGTCGACGCCGAGTGCTTGCGCCTGACCAACATCCGGGCTTCGGGCAACCGCAAGAAGGGCACGCCCGGCCCCGAGGGCTCGACCGGCAAGCTCGCCATGGCGCTCATCAACCAGCGCATCGCGAACTGGGTGATGAACCGGCGCGGGATGGCTTCGGTCCTCTACGACGGGTACACGTTCGACCGTCCGAGTACCGCCCTCGACCTGTCGTCGCCGACCAAGGCGTTCTTGCGCGTGCAGGCCAACTCGATCGAGGGTGGGACCACCAACATCATGCGCAACATCCTCGGAGAGCGGGTGCTCGGCCTGCCCGGCGAGCCTCGGCTCGACCGCGACGTGCCGTGGAGCAAGGTGCCGCGGAACTAACCCGCTCGACGCGCCCCCGTCGCTGCGGCTGGGCCAAATGGCCCATCCACCGCAGTGCGGCGTCCGCCGACGATGTGAGCATGGGATCGGCGCGGCGGGTTTGGGTTGGCGCGCTCGTCGCGCTGACCGCCTTGTCCGTGGTTCCGGCCGCGTCGGAGCGAGCGGTGGCGACGGGGTTCGCGGCTCCCAATCCGTCGGCCACGACCGCTCCGGCCCCGACGGTTCCCGGTGTTCCTCCGGTTCCGCCGCCCTACGTTCCCGATCTCGGTCCGCCGCCCCCGCCGTGTCCGTACGACCAGGATTCGGGTCGGCAGTTGGTGCTCGACCAACGCGCCGCGGCCATGTCGGTCTTGCAAGCGCACGCCGAACTCGCCGCCGCGGAGGAGCGCCTGCCGGCGTTGTTCGTCACCCGCCGTCGCCTCGCGGTCCGCGTCGATGTCGCCCGCCGCGGGCACGACCTCGCCGCCCGTGCTGACAACCGCCACGAACGCCGGATGCAACGTGCAGCGATCGACGTGTACGTCGAGGCGACGCCCGCGATCGAGTCGGTCGAATCGATCGGCGCACTCGTCGATGCTGATTCGGTCATCGATCTCTCGCGGGCCGAAGAACTCCGCAACGCGCAACAAGAAGCCGTCGCGACTCGCACCGCATCCGTCAAACGCGACGTCGACGACGCCGACGTCCATGTGCGCGCGACCGAACGAGCGCTCGATCGCCACGACGACGCGATCCGCGCGGCGCACCGAGCTGTCGTCGATGCACGCGTGCAACTGGCCGCCGCAGAGGTTCGGGTGCAAGAGCTTGAAGCCGAGGAAACCAGGTGGTTGATTGCTGCCGCGCGAACCGCCGCGAGCCCCATCATGGGCCCGAGCGCACTCGACGCCGATGACCTGGTTCGCAAGGCGCTGGCCTCGAACTCGAAACCGGCGTTGACGGTGTCGATCCATGAACTTGCGCGGTTGTTTCTCGAAGAGGGTGAGGCCGAAGGCGTGCGCGGTGACGTGGCTTTCGCACAGTCGATTCTCGAAACCGGCGCGTTCTCCAACCCGTCGTGCTGCAGCATCGTTGTGTGGACCGACAACAACTTCGCCGGCATCGGAGCGTGCGACTCGTGCGAGCACGGTCGCGTGTTTCGTACGGCCCGGGAAGGAGTGCGGGCGCAGATCCAAGCGCTGCGGACCTACGCGGACCCCACGGTCGACAGCCCCGATGACTACGCCAGCCCGATGGTGTTGCCCAAGCAGCTCCAGTGGATCCGAGCCGGCAAGACGAAGGTCTGGTACGAGCTAACCGGAAAGTGGGCGACCGGCGCGGGCTACGGTCTGCACATCTTCGACGTCTACCGCCCGATGTACGCGATGCGCACCGCGCCCGACCCCGCGCCCGTCGTCGCCCCCGATCCGACGATCGAGTCGGCGCGAGCCGCTCGCTTGTTGGCCATCTTGCGGTTTTCGATGATCCGGAGCCGATTGTCGGGATGAAGTTCGCGTTGGGCCTCCCGATCGATCACGTCGAGCGGCCTGATGAGTTCGTCAGTGGCGCGGCGGTGACCGAGTGCGCCCGCCATGCCGAGGACCTCGGCTACGCGGCCGTCTACGTGACCGATCATCCCGCACCCGATGCCAAGTGGCTCGCGACCGGCGGTCATCACGCGCTCGAACCGATGGTTGCCCTCGCGTTCGCGGCTGCTGCGACGGAGCGCCTTCGACTCCTCACGAACATCTATGTGCTCGCCTACCGCAACCCGTTCCTCGCGGCCAAGAGCGTGCTGAGTCTCGACGTGTTGTCGTCCGGACGGCTCGTACTCGGCGTTGCCGCCGGGTATCTCCGATCGGAGTTCAACGCGCTCGGTGTCGATTTCGATCGCCGCAACGAGTTGCTCGACGAAGCGATCGAGGTGTGCATCCGCGTGTGGACCGAAGATGCAGTGGAAGTCGAGACCGATCGCTACCGGTCCCGCGGCACGACGATGCGGCCGAAGCCGGTGGCGCAGCCCCACCCGCCGCTGTGGATCGGCGGCAACTCACGTCAGGCGATTCGGCGAGCGGCGCGAGTCGGCCAGGGTTGGATGCCGTTTCCGAACCCCGCGGCGGCAGCCGGTGCGCTGAAGACTCCTGCCATCGAATCGCTCGACGACCTGCGCACGCGCGTCGAATACCTTCACGAGTGCGCCGCCGAGCTCGGCCGCCCGGTCCCGAGCGACATCTGCTGCGCCCCGATGAGCCTGACCCACTTCGGAGCGGGCGACCTCGACTTCGGTCGGGTTCGCGACGAACTCGCTGCGCTCGAGGCGCTGGGGGTCACCTGGTCGCCGGTGTGGTTCCCCGCGACATCGCGTGCGGAATGGCGCGAACGCGCGGCCGCGTTCGTTGCGGCGGTCAGCTGATCGTTGCCGCTGTCGGCCGCCGGTCGTTCGGCGCGATCTGGCGTTCCGCGCCTTCCAGCATGACGCGAGTCGTCACGACGGTCTCTGCAGCGTTGGGCCCGGAGGCGAACTCGATCTCGCCCGGCTCGATCACCAAGTCCATTCCTTCGTCGTAGTACGCGAGCTGGGTCGGGTCGACGACGAACGTCGCGGTTCGTTGTTCGCCGGCTGGGATCTCGACTCTGACGAAACCGACGAGTTGGCGCACCGGGCGAACAACGCGCGCGACGACGTCGCGCGCGTACAACTGCACAACCTCGGTCACCGGGCGACGACCGAGGTTCGCAACCGTGATTCGCACCGTGGTCGGCGTGTCGCTCGCGAACGGCTCAGCGGTGATCGTTTGATACGCGACCTCGGAGTAGCTGCGTCCATGGCCGAACGGCCACCGGGGCGTGGTCGGGGAGTCGGTGTAGTTGCCCAGCATCTGCGAACGGCCGCCGCCGGAACGATGGTCGTGATGCACCGGGATCTGGCCCACCGATCGGGGAATCGAGATCGGCAATCGGCCTGTCGGTTCGACTCGTCCGAACAGCACGTCGGCGAGGGCGGCTCCGCCTTCTTCGCCGAGCGGGGTCGCCCATACCAAGGCGTTGCTGTGCGGTTCGACGTCGCCGAGCGTGTGGATGCGGCCGCTCATCACGACGACAACGGTCGGCGTGCCGGTCGCGTGCACTGCCGCGACGAGCTCGCGTTGGCGACCGGTCAACGCGAGGTCGGTCGCGTCGCGGAACTCACCGACGGTGCAGTCGGCGAGGAGGCCGGAACGGCCCGCCACCACGACGATCGCAACCGCCGCGCCGGTCGCGGCCGTGACCGCGTCGGCGATGTCGTTGTCGGATGCGTCGTGGACGGTTCCGCCCGACGCGTGGCGAACCTCACGATCAGGACCGAGCAGGGCACGGATCCCGTCGAGGGGCGTCACGCTCGGCGGGAAGTACGGACCCGGGCGAAACGCGCCGCCGCTCGCGGGCAAGATCGACCCCTCCCCGGTGCTGGCCGCTTGGTTGCCGTACACGATTTCGGCGTGTGCCGGATACGAGTAGTCACCCTGGAGGAGACGCGGGTCGTGGGCGCCCGGTCCGATCACCGCAACCGGCCCCGCGGTTTCGATCGGGAGCACGCCGTCGTTTTCGAGAAGGACAATCGATTGTTCGGCGAGTTGACGGGCCAGCGAACGATCTGCGGGTGTGTCGTACATCGCCTCGGCCGCCTCGGCGTCGACGTACGGCGCTTCGAAGAGTCCGAGCGCGAACTTGAGCCACAGGACCCGGCGGACCGACCGGTCGACGATGCGTTCGTCGAGGCGGCCGTCGAAGACTCGTTCGATCAGCGGCGCGCCGTAGCAGTGCAACGCAGGAAGTTCCATGTCGAGCCCGGCTTCGAGCGCGCGTTGACCGGCTTCGCCTTCGTCGGCTGCGATCGCGTGATGGGTCATCAGCAGACCGGTCGTGAAGTAGTCGGCGACGACGGCACCGGTAAAGCCGAGTTCCCCGCGCAACAAGTCGGTGAGAATCGCCTTCGAGGCGCCGCAGGCCAAGCCGTCGACGGAGTTGTAGGCGTTCATGATCGTCGCGAGACCAGCCTCGCTGATGGCGCAGCGGAACGGTTCGGCGAACACCTCGCGCAGTTCGCGCGGCCCGAGATGCACCGGGGCGTGGTTCATGCCGCCTTCGGACAATCCGTAGCCGAGGAAGTGCTTGCCGGTGCAGGCGACCCCGAGCCTGGGGTCCGAGGTTTGCAACCCGCGGACGTACGCCACCCCGAGTCGTCCAGCGAGGTACGCCGATTCGCCGTAGGTCTCCTCGACTCGACCCCAACGGGGGTCGCGCGCGACGTCGAGCACCGGTGCGAGCGTGTGGCGCGCCCCGACGGCCAACATCTGGCGTCGGATCACGTCGCCCATTCGTTCGACGAGGTCGGGGTTCCACGTCGCGGCCAGGCCAATCGCTTGGGGGAACTGCGTGGCGTCTCGCGCGCAGAGACCCGCGGTCGACTCCTCGTGCACGATTGCGGGGATGCCGAGGCGGGTGTGGTCGACACAGAACCGCTGGATCTCGTTGGCGAACGCGGCACTGCCGCTGGGGCGCAGTCCGGTTGACGCACCGATCCGCGTCACCTCGCCGATGCCGTTGACGAGATGACGCTGGGCGCGCCGCAATGAAAACGCGTCGTCATCAACGAGTTGTGTCGACCACGTGCACGCGAGTTGCGCGACCTTTTCTTCGAGAGTCATGCGCGCCAGGAGATCTTCGACGCGGATCGAAATCGGTTGTTGCGGGTCGCGGAACAGCGTGGATTCGTTCACCCGGTCAACGGTAGGCGGCCAACCCGGTCGCAGTCTCCCCGAGCACCAGCGTGTGAATCTCTTCGGTGCCCTCGTAGGTCAAGACCGACTCGAGGTTCACCATGTGACGGATCACGGGGTACTCGAGGCTGATGCCGTTCGCGCCGAGGATCGTTCGAGCGGTTCGTGCCGTGTCGAGCGCGGCGCGCACGTTGAACCGCTTCGCCATCGAGACGTGCGCGGGCTTCGCACGTCCGAGTTCTTTCAACTGGCCGAGCCGATGTGCTTGGAGCGACGCGTTCGTCATCGTCGTGAGCATTTCGGCGAGCTTGGCCTGGGTGAGTTGGAAACCGGCGATGGGTCGATCGAACTGGGGTCGGCCGATCGCGTAGTCGCGGGCGGCGGTCAGGCATGCCAGGCCCGCCCCGACCGCGCCCCACACGATCCCGTACCGGGCTTCCGACAGGCACGACAGCGGTCCCTTCAACCCTGCGGCTTCGGGGAGTCGAAACCGCTCGGGCACGCGGACATCGTCGAGATAGAACTCGCCGGTGACCGATGCCCGCAGCGACAACTTCTTCTCGATGGTGCGCGCGTCGAAGCCCTTGGTATCGGTCGGCACGACGAAACCGCGCACGCCTTCGTCGGTTTGCGCCCAGACGATTGCGAGGTCGGCGATACCGGCATTCGTGATCCAGCGTTTCGCGCCGTTGAGGACCCAGTCCTCGCCGTCGCGGCGTGCTCGGGTGGTCATCGATCCCGGATCGCTGCCGTGGTCGGGCTCGGTGAGTCCGAAACATCCGATGAGCTCACCCGCGGCCATGCCCGGCAGCCAGTCGTGCTTCTGCTCTTCGCTGCCGTACTTCCAGATCGGGAACATGCACAACGAACCCTGCACCGAGACGAAGCTGCGCAACCCGCTGTCGCCCCGCTCGAGTTCGCGACACGCGATGCCGTAGGCGGTCGCCGAGGCACCCGCGCAGCCGTAACCGTCGAGGTGCAAACCCAAGAGCCCCATCTGGGCGATCTGGGGGATGAGCTCGCGCGGAAACGTTCCCGCTTCGAAATGGTCGGCCACGACCGGAAGGAACTTGTCGTCGACGAATCGACGCACGGTGTCGCGCAACAGGCGGTCCTCGTCGCTGACGAGGTCGTCGAGCGCGTAGAAGTCGTCGATGTCGATTCCCGAGAGGCTCGTCGGGTTCGAACTCGTAGCAGCATTGGTCATGGCAACTCGCCTGGGTCGCGTGCACCGTTCGTGTCGCGTGCACGGTTCGAGTGGACGGCGAGCTCGGGTGCTCTCGGATCGCCGACCTTGAGGGAACGAAGCGAGTCTACGAACCGACCGTCGCCGAAGCCCGAGCGTGCGCCTCGTGGGCGAGCAATGCCCGCTTTTGGTCGAGGCCGTACGCGAAACCGCGGAGGTTTCCGTCGCTCCCCACCGCGCGGTGGCACGGTACGAACAACGCGATCGCGTTGCGCGCACACGCAGTTCCAGCGGCCCGAGCCGCAGACGGTCGACCCGCGGCCGCAGCCAGTTGTGCATAGCTGCAGGTCGTCCCGGGTGGGATCGCGCGCAGTTGGCGGCGGACCTCTTCGTGGAACGGACCTGCGACTTGCTCCACGTCGATGTCATCGGTGGCCTCGACGTCGCCGCGGTCGTAGGCCCGCAACGCGTCAGTGACGACGCCGAGTTCGGCGCGTTCGCGGACCGTGGCGGGGCGACGCGACGGGTGGACGAGGTCGAACAGGCGGTCGGGTTCTTCCCAGCCCGCGGCAATGACCACATCGTTGGCGACAACGACGGTGAAGGATCCGAATCGGCCTCGATGACGGGCCAGGTGAGCAATGTTCATGTCGCGGTCCTTGTGCGATTGCGCGGGGTGGGCGTAGGTCGGCGTTGGGTCGAAGGGGTGAGCGCGTTCCAGAGATGCATCTGCGCGGAGGCCCGCCACGGCCGCCAGCGTTGCGAGTGGCGTTCGAGTTCGCCGACCGCATTCGGAATCCCGAGTCGGGCGGCGCCTTGGCGAACGCCGAGATCCGACGCGAGGAACGCGTCGGGATCGCGCAACGCTCGTAGCGCGATGTACTCGGCGGTCCACGGTCCGATACCGGCGACACCGAGGAGCGTCTCACGCGCCGCGCCGCGATCGACGCCGGGCGACAGATCGACCTCGCCTTCCGCGATCGCGGCCGCCAGACTGCGGATCGCGTTGCGGCGCGCCGCGGGCATGCCCAGCATGGCGAGATTCGATTCGGCGATCCGAGCGGCCGAAGGAAAGCAATGCGTGAGGTCGGTGTCGCTCGCGGTGACCGGCGTGCCGAGCGCCGCGACGAGCCGTTGCGCCAGCGTTCGGGCACTGCGCACCGAAATCTGCTGGCCGAGCACTGCGCGCACGGCGAGCTCGGTCGGGTCGGCACATCCAGGGACGCGCATGCCGGGGGTGCGCCGTACCGGCTCGCGAAGCGTTCGGTCGCGTGCGAGCGCAGTATCGCTGCTTGCCGCGTCGGCGTCGAGGTCGAAGGTGTCGCGCAGGCGCCGGACCGCCGACGCGAGGTCGCTGACGTCGTCGAGTTGCAGGATTACCGCGAGGTGGTCGGGCCGCGACTCGACGATGGTGTGGCCACCGCCCCGTGGAAGCTGCAGCGTGCGCGCATACGTCGTGCCGTCGAAGCACTCGATCCCGCTGATGGCGCGCGCACCGAGGAACCCGAAGAGGTGGTCGGCCGCGAAGGGCGGTCGGAACGGAAGCCGGAGCGCGATTCGACCGGACGGTGGCGCAACCCGGCGGTGCGCCGTCGTGCGCAACTCGGTCGGCGTGGTGGCGTAGACCTCACGCATCGTGTCGTTGAACTGGCGCACGCTCGAGAACCCCGCCGCAAACGCGACGTCGGTGATCGTCAGATCGGTCGATTCGAGCAACGTTCGGGCCGTCTGGGCGCGCTGTGCCCGCGCGACGGCGAGGGGGCCGGCGCCGAGTTCCTCGGTCATCAGACGGGTCAAGTGCCGCTCGCTGTAGCCGACGCGGCGGGCGAGCCCGCCCACTCCCTCGCGGTCGACGACGCCGTCAGCGATGAGTCGCATCGCTCGAGCGACCGCGTCGGCTCGCAGATTCCAGTCGGGAGATCCGGGCGACGCGTCAGGTCGGCAGCGTTTGCATGCTCGGTAGCCCGACGACTGGGCGGCAGCCGCGGTGGGAAAGAACGAAACGTTGTGGCGCTTTGGCGTCATTGCCGGACACGAGGGTCGGCAGTAGATCCGGGTCGATCGCACCGCGACGATGAACTGGCCGTCGAAGCGGGCATCGCGACGTTGAGCGATCCGCCAACAGGCTTCGGGATCTCGGAACACGTCGGCAGTGTGCCCGACCGTTTCGTCAGCGTCGAGCGGAAATCGGACATTCAGCGCGATGTCCGATTTCCGCAGGTCGATCGCGGCCGGGCTCGGCCCGCCACGTCCGGGGAGCCGATCGTCGCGCGTCGGTAACCTGACCTGATGGCCACTGTGACGCAACCGGTCTCGCCTGCCTCGCCCGATGAGCACGACCGCGAACCGAGGCTCGTGCAGAAGTGGCTCTACGTCTTGGCGACGACGAATCCGCCGAAGGGCCGACTCGACCCGGTGAGCAAGTGGCTGTATCTGACTCGGGCGGGTGTGTTCCCGATGACCCTGGTCGCCGCGGCGTTGGCCGGGTTGCTGGCGATCTTCCGCGACGCCGACGTGCACTGGGGTTGGTTCGCGTTGTCCGCGACCGGGATCTTGTTGGCGCACATGGCGAACAACCTGATGAACGATCTGTTCGACGTCGAAGTCGGCACGGATCGCGAGGACTATCCCCGCAACTTGTACTCGCCCCACCCTGTGCTGTCCGGCGTGATCACGAAACGCGGGCTGGCGTCGCTGGCCTTGATGGTCAACGCCATCTGTCTCTGCATCATGATCGTGCTCACGTTGGCGCGCGACTGGTGGATCGTTGCGTTCGCCGTGGGTGGCTTCGTGTTGAGTGCGGCGTACACGGCACCACCGTTGCGATTGAAGAAACGGGGGCTCGGCGAACCGACCGTGGTCGCGGTCTGGGGTCCGTTGATGGTCGGCGGCTGCTACTACGCCGCAACCGGCACCGCGCCCGGCGCGGTGATGGTGGCCTCACTGCCGTACGCGATCTTGTGCACGACGGTGCTGATGGGCAAACACATCGACAAAGCGCCATGGGACCAAGCTGATGGCACCAACACGTTGCCGGTCATTTTGGGCGATGCGCTCGCTCGCCGCGTCACACAGGGCATGTTCGTCGCGTTCTACCTGCTGGTCGGTGGACTGGTCGCGGTGCGGGTGCTCCCCATCGCCACCCTCGCGATCGTGTTGTCGTATCCGTTGCTGCGTCGAGTGTGGACGACGTACAACGCGCCAAAGCCCGCCGAGTCGCCGGTACCGAATCCGGTGTGGCCGTTGTGGTTCGCGCCGCACTCGTTCCTGCTCACACGCCGGGCCGGGGGGCTGTTCACGTTGGGTCTGATCGTCGGCGCGATCGCCGGCGTCTGAGCCGACCGATCGCGCTCGAGGTCGTCCGATGACCAATCGCGGCGCGCGCCGCGACATCGTGCTGGCGGTCGCCGGCGCGTTCGCGTTCGCGAACACGTTGTTGTGGGGGCGAGCCGCGCAGCGCACGGGTGCTGGAACTCCCGCGTTCTTGTCGGTTCGATTCGCGCTCACGTGGGTGCTCATGATGGGCGTGCTACTCGCGCTGCGGCGCCCGGCACTGCCCGCCAAGGGCGAACGTCTGATTGTGGTCACTCTGGGCGTGGTCGCGTACGGGTTCGAGTCGATTCTGTTCTTTCTCGCCGTGAGTCACGGATCGACATCGATCGTCGTCGTGCTCTTCTATACCCATGTCGTGATCGTCGCGGTTGGTGAAGTGTTGCTCGGCGCGTTGCAACCATCTGTGCGCATCGGCGCCGCAGTGGCGATCGCCATGGTGGGCGCGGCCGTGGTGGGTTTCGGTGCCGGCGACGAAGTTCGGCTCGAACCGATCGGCGC
>SXGT01170684.1_pt1 | contig 17789 bp, 19 predicted proteins | sample 3176221 | NCBI WGS metagenome assembly SXGT01 (sample SAMN11356862, study PRJNA531348) | freshwater metagenome | isolation source: freshwater sample F1-120 | place: China: Fuxian Lake, Yuxi | collected 2017-12-25
CTATAATCCACGCCGAACTCGTGGGAGTAAAACGCCTCGTCCTGCGAGACCACGCCGAAGGCAATCATCAAGGCCGCGCCGCTCAGCGCCACGATCGTCTTGTGGATCCGCTCGGTCATAATGACCAGATAGCAGCTGCAGAAAATAAGCAGCGCCAGCGTCATGGACGACATGTCATCCCTCTTGTTGTCTGCACGATACCTCTCGCCTAAAAACTTTCACGCATTATCCAGAGGCTTCAGCCGCAATGCAATGAGAGTCGGCTCGACCTTCACTTCAACCTTGACCTTCGCTCTAAAAAAGTTGACGGAGTTTTCACAAGATCCTGCTAGGATAGAGCCCATGCCATCACACAGCGAGGTACAGACCGAGGATCTCGACCGGCTCATCGCCGGCAGGCATTGGAATCCACGTTCTATCTTAGGCCCGCAACGCAGCACCATCGGCGGCGTACCCTGTCTTGTCATCCGCGCTTGGTTCCCCTATGCAGCGCACGTCGATGTGATCCCAGCGTCATTGTCGAAGCCGCTCTTGCAGATGACGCGTCTCCACGAGGCCGGACTGTTTGAAGCCGTGGTTCCGAAAGACATTGCGGTCCCGCTGTACCGGCTCAGAGTCACGCGGCACGACGGAGCCATCATAGAGCAGCATGACCCCTATGCTTTTCCACCGCTCTTGACGGATTTTGAACTCCACCTGTTTGCGGAAGGAACTTTCTACAAGGCCTATGACAGTGTGGGGGCCCATATCCGCACGATCGAACAGATCACGGGCATCCACTTTGTCGTCTGGGCGCCCAATGCCGCCCGCGTGAGTGTGGTCGGCGACTTCAATCGGTGGGACGGGCGCTGCCATCCGATGACCAATCGTGGCGTGAGCGGCCTCTGGGAGCTGTTTCTTCCCGATCTGCCAGAACACACCCTCTATAAATATGAGATCCGCGCCAGAGAGAGCGACACGTTATTGGTGAAAGCCGATCCCTATGCGCAAGCCGGCGAATTGCGCCCGCGCACCTCGTCGATCGTGCGCGATCTTTCCCGCTACACCTGGAACGACCGTGCCTGGATGACAGCGCGCAAGGCATGGAACCCTCTGGCCGCGCCCCTCTCCATCTATGAGGTCCATGTGGGGTCCTGGATGCGCGTTCCAGAGGAGGACAATCGCTGGCTCACCTATCGGGAACTCGCGCAGAAATTGATCCCCTACGCGAAAGATCTCGGCTACACGCATCTCGAACTGATGCCGGTGACCGAACATCCCTTCGACGGGTCCTGGGGCTATCAAACGACGGGTTATTTCGCCGCCACCAGCCGCTATGGCCCGCCCGAAGACTTCATGGCCTTCGTCGATGCCGCCCATCAAGCAGGCTTGGGCATCATCATGGATTGGGCTCCGGCGCATTTTCCGGATGATCCCCACGGGTTGGCGACGTTCGACGGCACACACCTGTACGATCATGCCGACCCGCGTCTGGGCTACCATCCCGATTGGCACAGCCGCATTTTCAATTATGACCGCGCTGAAGTCCGTAACTTTCTGCTCAACAGCGCGCTCTTCTGGCTGGACAAGTACCATATCGATGGCCTGCGCGTGGACGCCGTAGCCTCGATGCTCTATCTCGATTACGGGCGCACACCCGGCGAGTGGGTTCCCAACGAATTCGGCGGCAATGAGAACCTCGGAGCCGTCTCTTTATTGAAAGAGCTCAACATCCTGATCCATCGGGACTTTCCCGGGGCCATCACGATCGCCGAAGAGTCCACCTCCTGGCCCGGCGTCTCGCGTCCCACCTACACGGGGGGACTCGGCTTCCCACTCAAATGGAACAGGGGCTGGATGCACGACATGCGCGACTACTTCAGCCGCGATCCGATCCACCGCCGCTTCCATCAGGACCGGATCACATTCGGGCTCCTCTATGCATTCACCGAAAACTTCGTGTTGGCGCTGTCGCACGACGAAGTCGTCCACGGCAAGCGGACGCTGCTCGACAAGATGCCCGGCGGCCTATGGCAGCGCTTTGCCAATCTCCGGCTGCTCTATGGATACCTCTTCAGCCATCCGGGAAAGAAAATGCTGTTCATGGGCGGGGAGTTTGGCCAATGGCGCGAGTGGAATCATGACACCAGCCTGGACTGGCATCTCTGCGACGTCGAACCGCACCGCGGCCTGCAACGCCTGATTCGCGACCTGAATCATCTCTACCGAACGGAACCGGCGCTGTACGAAGCGGACTTCAATTGGAGCGGGTTTCAATGGATCGACTTCAACGATACCGACAATTCCGTGATCGTGTATCTGAGAAAGGCGCCTGCCACTGACGCCTCCATCCTGTGCGTATGCAACTTGACGCCTGTTCCCCGTCACGGCTATCGCATCGGGGTTCCCGAAGCCGGGCAATATCGAGAGCTGATCAATACCGATGCGCGTTCCTATGGCGGCAGCAATGTCGGGAACTGCGGAAGCGTCCACTCCACCGCGACATCCCTGCACAACCTGCCGCACTCACTGACGCTGACGCTGCCACCACTTTCCGTTCTGCTGCTGAAATGCGAACCTGCGCAGGCAGAAGCGTGAAGCGCATTCGTTGTTCGCAAGACCTGTAGAATTCACGTCAAATGATGACAGGCCTCCGCTCATACGAAAACGAACCGCTCGCATTTACATTTCAGGCTGAACAGATTACGTCTTGGAACGACGAACCCGATGCGAGAGTTCCCAGTGGCGGAAAGGACCGGAGTCCAGATGTACGAATTTCGAGCGAGGATAGTAGCCGACACCGCCATATCCCAGTTCGAACGCGGCTTGGCGGATCGTTTTGGGATGGACCACGGCAATCTGCACATCGATCGCCTGTCCTTGCATATGCAAGCTGTTCTTGGCGGCGCGTCGGCCGGACCGCACCAAGATCGCATTATACTCCGGAGAACGAAAGCCGGAGACGACATGAATCTCGCGGTCACCTCCAAGCTTCTTCTGCACCAAATTGACATGCTCAATCACACGCACATCCATCGCGCCGACTTCACCGGTATGATGGCAGCGGAGGATATGATTCACTTCGTCGAGTGCGTCTAAATCGTAGGTCCCAAACTCATCGCGGTAGGTGACGTCCAGCCGCTCATCCGTCTAGAGATTGACAAAAGTCAGCCGTCCTTCCGGCAAATCTCCGGCAGACGATACTGATGGACGGATCCACTGTCCGGCCATCACGACGGCAACCCCTAGCAACGATGTGCGGAGAAGAGCGCGGCGGGTCAGGCCCCGTTCAGACTCATACAACTTGTTCACGAAATCAGTCCCCGAGAGTAGATGCGCAACGGACACCGAATCAAAATCGGATATTCGTAGTAAGAATCGCCGAACCGGTCAACTCATTTCTTCCCCTTCATCAAACGGCAGAATTGTGGCATGACAACCCTCTCCAAACTCGACACAGCAGCTTTCTCCTCCCCTCATGTACTTCTCCCTGGACAGCGATCATTGTCACCAGCTAGGATCTGAGCATTCGAGGATTATTTCGTATGGCAACCATCCTCATTGTCGACGACGAGCAATCTATTCGCATGCTCCTCAAGGAGGTTCTTGAAAAGGAGGGGTACCGCGTACTGGAGGCGAGCGACGGCCGCGAAGGGCTTGCAGTGTACCAGCAACATCCTGCGGACCTTGTGATCATGGACTTGCTGATGCCTGCTATGGACGGGTTAGAAGCGACCCTTCAACTCACGCGCGAGTATGTCGATGCCAAAGTGATTGCGATGACGGGGGCGCAAGGAGACCGCAATTTCCTGGACGTCGCCAAACTATTCGGTGCCCGCCGCGCATTTGAGAAACCATTCGATATCAACGCCCTCATCAAAGCCGTAAAAGAAGAACTCTCAACCCCGTAACCTCTGCCTTCATGATCGCGCGTTCAACGTTTTCCTCGCGAGCCCGCGCATCATTGCCGGATCGTTGTACCCCACTTCGCTGAGCGCATCCATGAGATGCAGCCCCTTTCCTGTCACCAACTCCTTAGCCTTGGCATAGTTCGCCGCACTGAATCGCGCCACCGCCGGCTGACCATTGATGATCTGGCACGCCAGCACTTCGCCCTGCACGTCAAGCGTGCCGCCCTGCTCGACAAGCTGCTTCGCTTGAGACATCGTAATGCCATGTAATTGGGCGAACTCCTGCAATCCACCCGTTTCGACCAGCCGCCCATCCGGCATGATGCACAGGCGTTTGAAATACGGCGACCAGTCCTTGCGGAAATCGATGTATTTGATGTCGCCGCCCTTAGCCACCGCGCGATCCAGCGTCCGATAGTCCAACCCTAAATTCTTCTGCCGGAGCATTGCCTTCAACTGATCAGGCAATGTCCGCTGAAAGATATCCAGCGCCGCATCGATCAACGAGAGACCCCGCGCGCGAACCGATTGCTCCGCCTCGGCGAATTGCATCAGATCCAACACGAATGTCTGCTTCGGGCCCCCTCCAGTCTGGTCCACGAGGCAGGCAAACAGTCCACGCGTCAGGATTCCGCTTACCCGTGGATAGACATAGATCCCGCCTTCGGTGAGGAGCGTCGTCATCGTATCCAACGGCACGTCATAACTTTCCGAGAGGATCTTGGCATGCGCAGCCAGATCCTCCGTGAGCGTCATGGCACAGACCGTCACATTGCCCGGCGCGTCGAATTCGGAATAGTCTTCGACGATGTTATAGAGCACCGTCGGCTTCGGCTTTTCAGCTTTCTTCTTGATCTTGAACATGTCGGTTCGCTCCTAGTATCTCGTCGTTCGTATCTCGTCCCCGGCCAACTCGAAAAACGCTTCACGAGATACGCTTCACGTGCCCGTACGACGGCAACGTCTGCAACCGCCGATCTTCCACCGGCCCCCCGATCGTGAAGTGATAGAGCGATTGAACGCTCAACCCCTTGACTGCCGTAATCTCATGCACCGGGTCGTCGAAAAAACAGCCGATCCCGGTGGCCCTAACACCCGCCGCCTCCGCTTCCAGATACAATACCTGGCCCAGCAGCCCCGACTCCCAAAACATCCGGGGATACCACCAGGCGCCTCGTTCCCGTAGCGTTCCCTCGAATTCCGCCAACATTCCGAATGAGAATGCACTGTCGCCCGCAATGTCCTGGTGGCAACTGACCTGCACCGCCAGTTTTCTTGCATCGCCTTCAAGCAGCCAATAGAGCGGCAGATCATCGGGACACCCCGGTGCGGCTGTCCATGTGAGTTCGGGATTCATCGATTGCTGAATGAATGCCAATTTCTTGGTGTCCCGCACAAGTACGTACAACCCTGGCGTCAGTCCATCCACACGGTGGACGAATATCAATAGATGAATCGTAGGGTCATAGGGCCAGACGTCCCATGGCATCGGCCGTTCCAGCTGCGGCTGGTCAGCACAAGGCATCACCCGCTGCAGCATACGAAAGAACGTTGCGGATGAAATCGCTGTCTTACCGTCGAACGCCACAGCACTCCGGCGCTGACGGATGATCTGGCCGGCCGACGGAGCAGCGTCGTTCGTCATTCGTGACGCGTCATTCGTGAAAGGCCCAGGAAGCGTCACCGAACGCTGTTCCTCTGCTTGCTTCCAACTCGCCGCCGCCGCCTCATCGATAATCTCCCACTCAACCCCATGCTCGCTGCTCAACCGATTGGCCCTCCCGTGCCAAGCACATTCAACGATATCCCGCACCACCATTGAATCGAGAAACAGCGGAATCTCTATACCCTCTTCACGTTTCACGTCTGACGTTTTACCTTTCACGTCCCCCAGAGGCCAGACCACTGCCACACAGTCCGGATGTTCCACCTCAACGTCTGCAAAGTCGTCGACTCGATTGGTTCCCAGCAGCAATGCGACCGTATCCTGGTCCACACCATCTAACAATGTCATTTTCCAGCCCAGCGTCGCAGCGGCAATTCGCACCGTGCCGATCGCATGCCCCGCATCGTGATTGCAGTAGCGGAACGCCCGTTCGCCATACTTCCAGGCTTCGCGCCAATGAATCGACGTGAGCCCAACGAGAAATGCCCCCACTGGAAAGGATCTCAGTAAGCGAGTCACCAGCTCAGGGGGAAACTCCGAGCGCAATTCGAGTCCGTGTTCCTTCGGCGCATAGTGGTACAGTCCAGGCTTGAGATCGAGATCAACCATCTTCGGCAACACCACATAGCCTTCCGTCGGATGCAAATTGCCGGACGAAGGATTCATCCGCAACGCCCACTCCGAGTCCCCTGCTTTTTTCCAAGCCGACAAGGCGAGGGCCAATTCAAAAAACCGAGAAACAGTTCGCAGGCTGACAGGCTGAGAATGAATACGTCCATGTTTATAGACTGCCTCGTACGCTGGTGAGACTGGGGCCTCGTCTGCCTTCAGCAATGGGAGCGGGAACAGCTGCGCGCCGTCAAACCGACGAAACGGATCGGGCTGATTCACCCAATCGAGAAATCCGAGAGACCGAGCATAGCGGTTAAAATGGTGTTTGGTCCGAATGTGATAATTGATGACCTGATCGACAGGGTCAGTCGAGACAGGCTCGGCTGCCGGAGCAAAAAAAGATGGCTGTTCATCACCCATAGGAATAGTGTGTGCAGTCTACCGAGCAACGAGCCGCAATGTAAATGCGTACGGCGCACACGACACGTTGACCTCTGTTTCAATTCCCTCGTATGCTACGAAAGAGGATAGAGTGCATACTATGCAATTCGATGCAGCCCTCGCCGCCCAAGACGCATTCAGCCAATCCAAAGGTGAGCTCGGCTCCGATTGGGATACCGCCGTAGAGCTCGAAGGCACGTTTTCCTCCAACGCCGGCTCGACGGGACGGAAAGCCTATGAGGGGCTGCTCGATCTTGCGCAACGGTATCCCACGGCTCATTTCTTTCATGCCTTCTGCATTTACATTACCTGGCAACAGGCAACGGAAGAAACGATCGCCCGCCATTTTGAAACCGGCATGAAGCTCTGTGAAGCGTATCTCGTATCTCGTGAAGCGCGAGAACGACAGAACGTTGAACAGATTGAGGAGTTATATGCTTCGTTCAGAGCCGGGCTAGGGCTGGAAGAAGAGGACGAAATCCAAATCGAGTTTCGAAAAGACACGCCCAAAGGCGGCGACTAATTACGTAGGTCGTGCGTGACTCGCGAGACTGGCAGGAAAAGCGGGACATGCCAGAAAGTTCATCTTTCCAAGTCGCGCTTGTCCCGCATTTCGCGCGCCTCTCGCTCCAGGCATGCTCAGATCCTGCGCTTCACGCTTCACGAATGACGAAATCCATGGCTGACGAGCATAAACATCGGGGGCGGATCTTTCTTCATCGTGGCGACCTCACGCAAGCCCGCGCTGCCTGGGAAACCGCCGTGGCCGACGATCGGGCCGCCAACAATCTCCGTGAACTCTCAACCTCGCTCGGCAACCTGGGCAACACCTACGCATTGATGCAAGACTTTGTCGCCGCAGAACATTGTTATCGCGAAGTGTTGGACCTTCAACGGACGGAAGGCAATCGGCACGCTATCGCCCATACGCTGGCTAATCTCGGCAACCTCCAAATCGGCGCGGACCGCCAGGATAAAGCCCGCCCCTACTACCTCGAAGCATTAGACCTCTTGCGCGCACTCAACGATGACCGCGCGCTCGGCATTCTCTACAACAACCTGGCGTTGCAAGAGGCGCGCAACGGGCAGTGGGAGCAGGCGATTACCTCATTCACGCAGGCCATGGACTGCCACCGGGTCGTGGGCAATGAAGAAGGCCTGGCCGTGACCTACAGTCAATTAGGAAAATGTTATCTCGACTGCGGCGATCTGATCAGAGCCGAACGCTGTCTGAACAATGCGTCGGAGCATTACATCAAACTTGGTAACGAGCCGGCGGAAGCCGCTGTGCTTCGATGGCTTGCCACAATCTATGAAACTCGCCGTGACCTGGTTTCGGCAAAACGCTGCCTGGACCGTGTAGTCGCGCTCGACCAGCGATACAAACTGCCTGAGATCCAAACGGACTCCGCCCGTCTGACCAAACTCAACCACGCCGGGTAGCCTCCCCCTCCGATCTCGCACTACAGGCCATACGCTATCAGCTCTTTTCTCCTTCGATCACCTGCTATACGCTCTTCTCCTTCACGAGATACGCGTCACCGGGACGTCACCCGGACATCTGGCCGATCCAACTGCTTCAATGGTATAGTGACGCATCGATACAAACGGAGACGCCCTTCATGCATATTGCTGCATTTCGCCTCATGGTCGCCAAACACCCACAAGGATTTCTCGGACGGTATGGCCTCGGCAACAAGATCCTCCAGGAAGGCGGTAGTGTTGAGGAGGCCGTCGAACATCTCACCGTCGCCACACAATTGAACCCAACCCATGTGGCGTCCCATCTGGCTCTGGGCCGTGCGTTGATCGGATTAGGCAAAACAGCCGATGCGAAACCCATTCTCGCCGCCGGTATCGAGGCCGCACTCTCTGGACGATCCAATGGCGGCAAAGATCTGGTACCTGAGATGCAGCAGTTGTTGCTCACCCTTGGATGAGTGCCCCTGTACAAGAGAGGAGTCGCCTGTGAATCTCGACGATGCCAGAAAACGGATTGACACAGCCGTGACACAATATGGGCAGCATGCCGCCCCGGCCATTGACCTCGTGATGGCTGAAGTGCGCTCCGATATGGGCGCCCGCGCATTCAACGAATTGGTCGAGGAATTCGATCTTGAATTGTTGTACAACATCGCCCCGATGGAATCGGACCATTCCACCAGTTAAACCAAGTAGCGCCTTGCCAAGGTACAAGGGACAGGTGTCTTCCTCGCTGATTTTCCCTCGCCATTGTTTCACTTGCCACTTGCCACGTTTCACGTCTTCTAAGCATGCCTCTGCTCTAGGCTGCAATCTCAGCGCACGGATTCGGTCACGCTGCGCAAGTGGTGCCGGTGCTCAATGCCCTGGACCGGCTCGTTCCCAATCTCCGCGTGCTTCTGCGAACAATGGTCCCCGCCTCGTTCTTCGAACACTGCCTGACCGTTCCGTGGGAGTTAAGCGCGGCAGAACAAGATATCGGCTGTATTCAGAACGGTCCGCTGACGATCGATATAGACGCCACCTGGCGCGAACACAACCGGTTTCACCTCACGTGGGACGACCGGATCCACGTGGAAGTCGAGGCCATGCGCGCCGCCCGTCCTGACATGATCCTGGCTGACACGCCATACTTGGCCGGAGCGCAGGCCGCTATTCCCACCGTCGCCCTTGTCAGCTTCACCTGGGACCTGATTCTCTCGGAATATCCGGTGCCGCCTGACATCGCCGGATGGACATTGCTCCAATCAATTCGACAGGCTTATGCCAAGGCCGATCTCGCGCTGCGCATCACTCCTGCTCCAAAGATGGAACTCTTTCCGTCTCTCATCGACATCGGACCTATCGCCGAGCCAGCAGCCTCAGCCAGAGAACAGCTTGCTGCGCTTGTGCGCCTCGCTCCAGAGGAACGGGCCGTGCTCGTCGGATTCGGCGGAATACCCAAGACGTCACTTCCCTTTGTACAACTTGAACCGCTGACCAACTATCGCTTCCTCTTCGACGGGCCCATTCCTTCGGACAGCGCTCGATTCATCTCTACTAAATCTCTGCCGCTCTCATTTAAGACGCTGCTGGCGTCCGTCGATATCATTCTGACCAAACCAGGTTACGGCACCTTAGTTGAAGCCGTCGCACTTGGCATACCGCTCGTCTATGTCCGTCGATATAACTTTGCCGATGAACAGTCGCTCGTAGACTATCTCCATCAGCATGGACGCGGGGTGGAGCTGACCAGAGAGGATTTTTCCGGCGGGCGATGGGAACCTGCAATCCAATCAGCACTCAATCTTCCAATACCGACAGCGCCGGCTGCAGTGACAGGAGCGGAAGAAGCGGCTTCCCACTTAGTGCGGTTTTTCTGACACTCAGTCCATCTGCTCTCCATAGGCACAGCTCGCGGCATCGGCCATTGGCCCCAAACTGATGGCCCGTGCGGAATGCAGGAGGTAGAACTGTTCCATCCGGGGTCGTCTATGTTAGCATTCCCTGCAGAGACACTGACCCCGCGCCATCCGGACCCCATGCAGCAGCCACACAATCACGATCCTCAGTTTATGCACATGGCTCTTCAGCAAGCGGCGCTGGCGCCGGCAGCCAGCGAAGTGCCGATCGCCGCAGTCCTCGTACACGAGGGGCAGGTGCTGGCCTCTGCGCACAACCACCGGGAAACCTTACAAGATCCGACGGCGCATGCGGAACTGATCGTCATTCGGCAAGCAGCCCAGCTATTGCACAGTTGGCGTCTTACTGGCACCACGCTCTATGTGACCTTGGAGCCCTGTGCCATGTGCGCGGGCGCCATCGTGCAATCCCGCATCGCGCGGCTTGTCTTTGGCGCCTGGGACCCGAAGGCCGGCGCCTGCGGATCGATCTTCGACATCCCCGCTGAGCGCCGGCTCAACCACCATGTGGAGGTAGCAGGCGGTGTCTTGGAAAGAGAAAGTCAGACGCTGTTGCAGAATTTCTTCCGGCTGAAACGGCAGGGGACGGCGTCGAAGCACGACCCTCGCTCATAGCTTCTCTCACGTCCGGCAAATCTGCCGCTTATCAAATGCTCAGGAAGGCGACCTTGCTGTTGAAAGATCCGGGTGCTATACCATCTACAACGTCGTTCGCAGTGGAGTTGATCCGACCGACAGGAGGTTGGTTGCCCATCCGGCAATTCCCTACACCTGCGGCTTTCTTCTTCGTCGTTGCTTTGTCGGCAATGGTGTCTCCTCCTGGCGCGTCAGCCATCGAGGCGACTCCTGAATGGTTCCCTCTTCGCCCGTTCAATTTCGACGTATCGTTCAATCAGCGGACATTTGCACCACAGGCGAGGGTTCTCGCCGTCCAAGCCGGCATCACCGCCCTTCGCTATGGTTCGCTTGAGGTGAGAACCGTCTATCAATACTATAGCCACCACACTCAGACCTTCACGACCGACCAACATTCGTTGTATGTGAACCCCCGGTGGAATAATTTCATTGACGTGTTTGATTTTCCCAAACACAAACCAATTAATCGAATTGTTCGGCATCTCCTCTTTGGACCATTGGAAGACCGGGCGGTTCCGTACGTTGGCGCGCTGCTCGGAGGAACGCTTCCCGGCAGAGACGCTACTTCTCCAGGATATCTGTACGGAGCCCAAGTCGGGGTCCGGTTCCCCGTTGCGCAGGGAGTGTCAGTGGATATGGGATTCCAGTATTCGCGGTTTGAAATTGACTTCAAAAACAAGTCTGATTTAACGGACCAATGGCTCTTTACCATTGGCCTTCGGCTCTGAACACGATGACCATCAAGAGATCCTCCAGCGGTGCGGAAGGCAGTCGTGGGAAAGCCACCCACGACCGAGGGAAATCGGGTGCTGGCGGCGCCGTTCTATTGCTCTTGATACTGGGCATGCTGCTGCCGGGATGCGGGCTGGTCTTTGACGCAGTTGAATTGCTCCACCCTTTGACCCGTGATGAGCTATCGACCATTTGCGCCCACAGGCAGATTCGTGTCGGCATTTCCGTCGAACCGTTCCGTCCCTTTGTGTTTCCGGCCGTCTATACCGACGAAGGCGTTCGGGTGACCGGCCTCGATGTCGAGCTGATTCGTGAAGTGGCCGATGCGCTGACCGCCCAGTGCGGCGGGCAGCAACCCATCGTGCCCACGTTGCATTTGACCAGATTCCGTGATCTCTTCATCGGACTGAATGAAGGGCGTTTCGATCTTTTTGTCTCGTCGTTCAGCGGGAACATTCCCGGCGGAACCCCTTCAGGCCTGTGGTCGTCCGTTCCGTATTTCCATGGCAGCGGGGTTGGCGCCATGACTCACGATCCGAAAATAGCCGAGAAAGTCCGATCGCAGCTTCGCCAGCAGACCGGACACACCGATACGCTGGCGGCGATTCAGGAAGGGTTATCCGGCTTGACGGTCGCCGTGCAAAATCGAAGAACCCCTCATCTCTACGCAGAGGCCAATCTTCGGAATATCCGGTTGTTGCTTTGTGATTCACTCCCCGCCGCGGTGGAAACGAAGGACCCGCACATCGACGTCATTTTGACCCAATACCCCATCCTCCAATATGTGACCAAGCGCATCTGGCCTGACTGGCAGCTTCTTGACCGTCCGGACGGATCACCCTTGATCCTCTCCCGAGAATCCTTTTCCATCGTCACCGGTGAAGAAAAAAGGCGCCTGCAGTGGTTCCTCAACAACTTGCTGTACCGGTTGGAAGAGACGGGGCGTCTGGCACAGATGCGAAAGCGCTGGTTCGAGGAGGACTATGCACCGACCCGTCGAGCAACGGACGAAGGTCTCCCGCTTGAAGTATCGAAAGTGCCAGACCATTACGACCAGGGCCAGTGCCGCATGGCAGGTGGGCGATGAGGTACAATGGCATACTCATGAAACGTCATGCCTGCTTGTTCGTCGTCCTCAACCTTGTGCACGTGCTCTTGTGGTGGAACATGGGCTGGGCGCAGACGCGCCAAAAGGAAAGCGAACAGACCGCCCAGTACTTGACCACGTTACTGAATGTCGGACGGCTCATCGTCGAGCGTCATCAACCGCTCATCAACGACCATCAGAAGGGTGACAAGGGCTTCACGCCGGAGTCGTTTGAACAACATGCGGTCGATGAATTTTTCCGTCAAACATCGATTGATCTGAGACACCCCCCTGCCCATCTTCCCGATCTGGCGAAAGAACTGCTGCCGATCTTATTGGAATCCAGCAAGCACGTAGTGGCCGACGCACAACTCGTCATCAATCAGCGCGGCATCGGCTATAAGAATTTTATCCCGGCCACGTTCGGCAGCCAGACCGCTCGCAAGTTTTCCAACCGCTCCCAGGTTAAGATGAAACAGACGACGCTCAATCCCAGAAACTTGAAGAACACGCCCGATGTCTATGAAGAGGAAGTCTTGAAGCGGCTGGCAAGCCAATCAACCTCGAACGGCCCCGTTGCCGAATGGGTTGCCGGCGGGAAGACCCTGCGAGTGTTGACTCCGATTTATTATTCCCAAGATTGCTTGGTCTGTCATGGCAGTCCTCAAGGAATCCTGGATATCTCGGGCTATCCTCGGGAAGGGGCCCGGGAAGGCGATCTTGCCGGTGCAATCAGCATTCAGATCCCTGCAAGCACTCCGTAACAAGCCGGAGCTCGTCAGACCAACACGGACCGAGGGGGCTCCGGAAATTCGGACAGTGTGCTAAGTGGGAGCCTGGCTGCACCAACGCCACCGCGAGGTGGCAACACAAAGAAGCGAGGCAATGAAGCGCACGAGACGAAATCACGGAGCGACCGTTAAGGCCCAAGTGGCCGTAGCGGCCGTCAAAGGTGACAAGACGCTGACCGAATTGGCCAAGCAATTCAGCGTCCACCCCACGCAGATCACCGAATGGAAACAGCAACTGCTGGCGTGAACCGCGGACGTGTGCGGGGCTTCGTCTATCTGTTCGCAGTGCTTGACTGGGCGAGTCGCCGGGTATTAGCGTGGCGGCTGTCCAACACGCTGACCTCCGACTTCTGCCTGGAAGCAGTCCAAGACGCCCTGGCCCACTATGGCACGCCCGAGATCTTCAACACCGACCAAGGGTGCCAGTTCACCAGCCAAGAGTTCACGGGGGTCCTGATCCACCACAGCATTCAGATCAGCATGGATGGCAAAGGCTGCTGGCGAGACAACGTATTCGTGGAACAACTCTGGAAAAGCATCACGTACGAGGAGGTGTATTTGCACGCCTACGAGACCGTCGGGGCCGCGCACCAGGACTTGAGATCACCGGTCTTGGTCACAGTGGAATGGCGCAGCAGTTCGCCATTACCTCGCTCGACGAGGCTAGCCTGCATTATTCATGACGGTTTGTAACGAAACCGCCAAGACGCCAGGCGAGATGAAAAACACGCTCTAGACCCAGTCGAAGTCAGGTTTCCGGGCGAAGCGTTTTGGGGTGTACGGCTAGGCTTGAACAAACGGCTCGATCTTGATCTTCTTCGCTTGTTTGCGCATCTCGGTGCTGTCGTACCAGGCTTGCATCTGAAGCAGCATCTCCATCTTCAGGTGAAAGGCTTTTTCCAGCCGCAACGCCATCTCAGGGGAGAGCCCCGCCTTTTCATGCACGAGGTCGGAAAACGTGGCGCGGCGCACGCCCAGGATTTCAGCAGCCTTGGTGACGCTTAAGCCTAGCTCGTCTAGGATTTCTGCTTTGATGAAGCTCCCTGGATGGGAAGGCGTCATGCCGATTTTGATGCCTTTGCGTGCCATTAGTGATAGTCCTCCAGATCCAATAAATCCAAATACCCATTCTCTTCCTCAAACGTGATCCGCCAGTTCCCCGAGGTTGAAATGCTCCAGGTGCCCTTGCGGTCGCCCGAGAGTTGATGCACCCGCCAGCCCGGTGGCGCTCCTTCCCGGAACGTCTTCATATCCTCGGCGACAATCAGTGCCGTCAGGATATTGCGGACCCGGTTCACCAGATCGGGCCGTAGCCCCTTGGTTTGATCGTCCTCGATGAGGCATTTAAGGCCCCGGTGCCTCACGGATCGAATAATCATCTTTTTCGAGCGTACTGTATAACCGTACGTCTTGCAAGCCCTTTCCCCTGAACCCTTATCCTAAGATGGACAGCCCTTTCAGATCGGACCTGGTCTATCTTTCCTCAGATCACCGGTCTTGGTCACAGTGGAATGGCGCAGCAGTTCGCCATTGCCTCACTCGACGAGGCCAAAGCCTATCTGCCTCTCACCTTGACCGGCACCATCTCACTGAATAATTGAACGCTTGCCGAGAAACTGAGCTAAGAAACTAGACACCTGCCCTCTTCTGAGTATAATGGGCTCAATCTATTTCAGCCGCGCCGCACAGAGACGACACCATTATCAATCACCCCACAATCAGGACCACTGACAGATGCCCACTATGCCCAATACACGTAAACAAGTTTTAACCATCGCCGGTTCCGACTCCGGCGGAGGCGCCGGGATACAAGCCGACATCAAAGCCATGTCCGCAAACGGCGTCTTCGCCATGTCGGTGATCACGGCGATTACGGCTCAAAATACGGAAGGGGTCACGGACGTCTTTGAATTGCCGCCCTCGATTGTCGCCTCCCAAATCGACGCCGTGTTCGACGATTTCGACGTTGCCGCTGTGAAAACCGGCATGCTGGGCTCAGCCGCCATCGTCGAAACAGTAGCCGCCATGTTGAAACCGCAGAACCTCTCACACCTCGTCGTCGACCCGGTCATGATTTCCAAGAGCGGCCATTCCCTGCTGAAGCCGGAGGCCATCGATGCGCTGAAGACGCAACTATTCCCACTCGCATTGCTGGTCACGCCGAACGTCCATGAGGCCCAGCAACTGTCCGGCATCGAAATTAAGTCGTTGGCCGATGCGCGGCGGGCGGCAAAGGTGATCCATGACTTCGGATGCAAGTATGTCTTGATCAAGGGCGGCCATCTGCTCACTGAGCGGGCCACCGATCTGTTGTACGACGGTCGGTTCTTCACCGTCTTCAAGGGGGAATTCATCGACACTCCGCACACCCACGGCACCGGCTGCACATTCGCCTCCGCCATTGCCGCGCATCTTGCGATCGGCAAGCCGGTCGGCGACGCAGTACAAACCGCCAAGACCTACCTCACGGAAGCGATTCGCCATAGCCTGGCGATCGGACAGGGACAGGGCCCGACAGACCATTTTTATTTCCTCGAGCGATAAGGGGCACGGATGCTGAGGCATTGTCCTCCCATCGTGTTTCTCCTCACAGGTTTCAGCTGGCTCGTGCTCGCTTCGATCCTGGGCTTGGCCATCCTAATTGGGCTGGTCCATGGCACCCCGCTCCCCCCATGGGTTCGGCAGATCCATGTGCATGCCGCACTGGTGGGCGGCGTGACGCAGATGATCCTCGGCGGATTCCTTGCCCTGATGCCGCGCTCGCATCCACCCGGTTCGACACGACAGGACTCTCAACTTCCGGCGTTTCTGGCGATGAATATCGGCACAGTCGCCATGCTGACAGGATTCTGGCTCCATCACTATCAGACCGTGGGCGCCGCCGGGGTGCTCGTCGGCGTCGCCTGTGTCTGGATGGCCCCTGTGGCATGGTCCCGATCGAGCCAGAATCCTTCATCGAGTTGGAACCGCTGGTATTACGTCATAGCCTTCTTTGCCCTGTTCGGCGGGCTGACCTGCGGCGAGATACTCGCCTTCGACCTCATGCCGCAATCGTACGGCCATCTGCGGCTCACCCATATTCACCTCGGGCTGCTTGGCTTCGCGATCGTGGTCATCATCGGCGCGATCGTCATCCTGCTGCCGACAGTGCTGAACACGTCCGGCTCCAGCCCCACACTCAAGCAGCCGGCGTTGATCCTCATGCTGCCGGGCGTGGCGGCACTCATCGGAGGATTCCTGAACGCATCGGTTCCCATCGAACTTGGAGCCGGAGGACTCCTCTTTGCCGGAGGCACCGTGTATACAGTGAATCTGTTTCGAACCTGGATGGGATCACCACACAACGGCACGGCTGCCTCGGACCACCTCTTAATCGGCACATTCTTCCTCCTCTTCACGGTCGTGCTGGGCATCCTGGTGGGGGTCAACAGCCTGTCCAGCCCGCCGGTGATGCCTTTTGGCACGGTGCACCTCATCGCCTACACCCATATGGCCCTGTTAGGATTCATGCTGCAAACTGGCATGGGCGTGCTTTCACATGTCATCCCTCTCACCCTCGCCACAAACCGGGTGCCAAACAGCAAGAAGCGCGGCCCCTATCTAGATAGGCTCACCACGATTATAAACCGCTGGCGCGCCATCCAAGTCGGCGGGCTCAGCCTTGGTACCATGGGGCTGGGCATCCTGGCGTCGCTCACCTGGAATGTGCCATTAAGCTCGATGTACATCCGCATGATGACCTGGGTTTGCTTCGGGCTCTTGCTCAGCAGTCTGATTGTCTTTTCTGTCAAGCTTGTGATGTTGCTCAGCCTGCAACCAAAAGATTCCACCTCATCGGTAGCCTAACCCATTTCCCGTCATCGGCTTGTGTCTGGTGCAGGGCATGCGCGGCCTCGGCGTCACGCTCAGGTTTACTGACGGACAGACGCCGTTCTGATACAATCCCCATCCGTGGAAACACACGATTCGTTTCATGACTCTCTCGGCCACCGGACCTCGTCTATCCTAACCACACCGGACGGCGGCACAGAACGGATCGCCGTGTTGTGCCACGGATTTCTTTCCTCTAAAACCAGCTCGACCAACAACACCTTAACCCGCATCTTGACAGAGCGAGGGATCGCCACATTCCGTTTCGACTTCTTCGGGCAAGGAGACAGTCCCGGTCCTTTCGAAGAGATCACGACCACGCTGGCGATAGGTCAAGCCTTGGCTGCGCTTGACCATGTCACACACAAGGGCTATCGCCGGATCGGATTGATGGGATCGAGCTTCGGTGGGCTGGTATCGACCTTGACCGCCGCGCAGCGCGCAGATCTGGCCTGTCTTGCGCTGAAATGCCCCGTGGTCGATTTTGCGGAAGAACTCCAGTTGGAGTTCGGACAGGAAGAACTGGCGCGCTGGAAAGCGACCGATACCATCCCCAACATCATGGGCGGTCCGGATCGAATCGCACTTCGCTATGCCTTCTACGAAGACTGCTTACGCCGGATTGCCTACGAACCGGCGAGAGCGATCACCGCCCCCACCGTCATTGTCCAGGGCGACAGA
>SXGT01312064.1_pt1 | contig 17784 bp, 14 predicted proteins | sample 3176221 | NCBI WGS metagenome assembly SXGT01 (sample SAMN11356862, study PRJNA531348) | freshwater metagenome | isolation source: freshwater sample F1-120 | place: China: Fuxian Lake, Yuxi | collected 2017-12-25
CCGACGTGAATGCCGCGTTCGCCAGCGGCACCCTGACGTCGGAACGACTGACGCAGCTGTTTCTGGCCCGCATCGACGCTTACGATCGAAAAGGGCCCGCGTTGCGATCGGTGATCACGAGACGATAGACCGTATTAGCGGGCTCCACTGTTAACGGAAGGGCCGTTCTCAGACCCAGCGCCGACGGGGCCGCTTCCTAGTCATGGGGCTGTGGTGCCTGTGGCGGGGGTTCGCGGCGCAACCCGATTCAGGCCGGCCGCGTGCCAGCGCCGACTGAGCACGATTGCGAGCGATGACGCGATGAAGACGGTTGAGTAGGTGCCGGCGGCGATGCCGACGAGCATCGTGAAGGCAAACCCCCGCAGCGCTTCACCACCAAACACGTAGAGGGCGGCCATTACGTGCCCCGCGTAACATGCCTTAGGCAGCGGCCTAGTCGGCGCTGGGTCTGAGAACGGGCGTTATGTTGACTGAGACCCCGCTAATATTTACTATCGTCGTAGCCCAAGACCACTGATTCGTGCACCCGTGGAGATGCGACGATCGTTGACGTCGAACTCGAGTCCCTGCCCTTGGGACTTTCGGCTTCCAGGCTGGTGCCTGCGCTGGCCGAGAAGACGGCGACAGTGTTGAGGCCAACGACCGGGCCGCCGATGACTGCGTCCTCCAGCAGTGTGACGTGGATTGTGACGCAACCCCTCCGAAAGATGTCGGTCTACCCATGGTGATGGCGTGTGATGGCGGATCAATCGGGCGCCCGCAACTCATTGACTGTCATCACCTTCGTCGTCATCCGTCGCGCTCGGTGGCACTCCGAGGCCGCTTCTGTTAACCGGAGGGTTGCTGGTTCGAATCCAGCCCGAGGAGCCAATCTCGTTCTCACGAGATTGGCAGCCTCGGCCTGTTTCTAGTTCAAGCCGCGTCTCGCAGGCTCGGCGTGAGCATGCTCGAATCCATACGAGTCGATTGAATTCGTCGGTGGCGTGGAGTTCGTCGAGGAGGGTGGTGACGAGTCCGCGCGTCCACACGAGCCCGTGGGCACGCTCGGCGCCGCGAGCGTGTACGGCTCGCCAGCCTGCCGGCGACGCGACCCCTCAGGAAGTCGCGGGAGCGGGCCGCTTCGAGCGATCCAGCGTCTCGGGCAACGACCACCAGAGCAGCGCCGCGGCGGCGAACGTCGCCGCTCCGACATACATGATCGCCACGAGGCCGAACCGTTGAGCGACGGCCCCGGCCAGCAGTGCGCCGAACAAGGACACGATGCGGCCCCAGCCGAAGATGGACGCCGCCATAGCCCTGAGGTGTTCCGGATACAGCTCGGCGAAGTAGGGTCCCCAGATGCCGCTCGTGACCAGGCAGAACCCGTAGGCAAAGCCGACGGCGCCGAAGTTGACGTAGGTGGGAGGCATCCGCACGTAGACGACGATGAAGACGGCAGCGAGGGCGAAGCCCGTGGCGTTGACCCGGCGACCGAACCGATCGGCAACCAGGCCCCAGGCGATGGCGCCGGTCATCGACCCGACGTGGAGCATCGTCATCAGGCGGCCGATGGTGTCGGGGGACATCGAATGCACTTCGCGGAGGTAGGTCGTGGTCCAGCCGTTGAACGCTTGGAATGCAAAGAAATTCAGGCCGCACAGCAGGGCGAGCCGCAGCGTCAGGCGCCACCGCCCGTGGGCGAACAGCTCGGCAATCGACGCGTGGATCGCGGGTCCGGCTGCACCGGTGGGCTCGTGCGTTCCGTCGCCCCACGGCGCGAGTTTCCGGTCGTCGGGCACGACGAGTCGCAACAGCACTGCGGCGACGAGCGCGCCGCATCCGCCGATGACGAGCACTTCGCGCCAGTCGGCAGCGCCGTAGTGGCGGCCGAACCACGAGAGCAGCGCGTCGCCGCCGTTGTAGACGAGCTGCACGATGCCTGCCAGCAGCCCGCGGATGGTCGGCGAGAACAGCCCGACGTAGATGCTGACGGTGCAGCCGAACACGCCGCCCAGGAAGAACCCCATGACGAGCCGCTGCAGCAGCGCCGCGGTGTAGTCGCGTACCAGGAGGATGCCGAGCGCGGCCGTGGCGAAGCCAACGATGACGGCGAGGAGGACGCGCCGGCGGCCGAAGCGGTCGGCCAGTTGCGACAGCACGATCGCGCCGATCAGCGCGCCGAGGGCCTGAGCCGAATAGAAGGCGGCGACCTGTTCCTTGCTGAGCCCGAGCGACTCAGCCATGTACGGTCGCAGGAAGTTCTCGGTGTTCCAGCAGAAGGCGTAGAACAGGTAAGGCGCCATCAGCGCCGCGAAGATCAGCCAGCGACGAGTGGCCGAGAGGTCCTCGGCGCGCATGAGGCGCGGTCCGGTGTCGCGGTCCGGCGCCGCGACGGTCGCGGCTCGTGCGGTCGCGGCCGGCACGGAGGACGCGTCAGGGGCGGTGGCCATGCGAGGTGTAATCTCCAGCGCTTTGCATTCGACTGCCAGCCGAAACCGCGATCCCCCGCCACTCACTCCGGCAGTCAGTCTGCCGCCGCAAACTTCGTCTAATCCTTGATCATCGGGCCGACGATTTCGTTGGCGCCGGCGACGAGCCGTTTCATGATCTGATGGTCCAACAGGCCACGTTCGAGGTCCATGGTCCGACTGGGCTCACCGACGGTCAGTCGCTCCACTGCGGTCCGCCTGGACGATCGCCGCCGCGCACCACGTAAACGCAGGCCGGCTCGGCGTCTGGATTGCTGTAGCGCCTGCGTGCCCCGACGGGGACCGACAGCACATCGCCCTGGCCGAGGTCGATCGTGTCGCCGTCGCACTCGAAACGCAGCGCACCGCGATGCATCAGCAGCACTTCTTCCTCGCCGCGGGCGTGGCTGGGAACGACCGCGCCGGGCGCAAGCACGAGGCGACGCAGGTGGAAGCCGTGCGACCAGGCCAACTTTCCTGCGGGTAGCCCCTCGGCCACACTTGCGGCGCCGACAATGGCGGTCTCGTCGACGCGGCCGGACGCTCTGGCAGCGAGAACCGAGGCGGCCGCGGGCACCATGTCGGCAGCCGCTTGCACGCAGTTGCGGAGGTCGTTGCCCGAGAAGCGCTTCATGCGGGCGACGTCGGCCGCCGCGGTGGGGGGCACGGGGCTGGCGTCGGGCGGTACGGCCTGTCCCTGGGTGGTGTCGATGAGGCGCCCGTTCTCGAGTAGGACGAGCCCGTAACTGCGCGCGGCGTCGAAGACGTAGGGGGCCCAGGTGACGCGGCCAGGGTCGTCGCCACCGAGCACGGCGAACAGGAAGCTGACGTCGTCACCGATGTTCTCGAAGCCGCGGAACATGTGGGTCGGCAGCGAGATGACATCCCCCTGGGTCAGAATGACCTCGCCGTCTTGGGCGCGCTCGCCGGAGCGGAAGGCCCAGGTGCCGGTGAGGGCGATGAAGACCTCGGCAGTCTCGTGACTGTGCTGGGAATTGACGCAATGCGGGGGCTGACGGGCGCCGCCGATGTTGAAGCCGTGGGGGATGCTGACGTGGACGTGCTGATCAGGATTCTCGGCGACCCCCGGACCGATGACCGTGAAGTTCTCCTTGCGCTCGCTGCCGGGGGTGCGGGAGTCGACGAAGGCGTTTCGACAGGGGCGGAGGTCAGCGTGGCGGACGAGGCGTCGCCGAAGGAGGTCGGTGCACTGGGTCACAATCGGGTCTCCTTGAGGAGTGAACCGATGGGAGTATACTTCGAATGCAATATTGAGTCTACAGACGATCCCGATACTCTCGCGCTCGAACACACTGAAAAAATTGCATCGTCGTGCATACCAAGTCATAATTCGCCCGCCCAATGAACGGTCCTCGACACCTTGACGCCAGAGGCGCTCCCATCTCCGTGCCCCTCGCGCGCGCCGTTACGACCGTCATCGGCCGCGATATCTCCGTCCTCCTCGCCCCGGAAGCCGGCCGGCGGCAACCCCTCCGCGGCTTCGACGAGGACTACGTCGATATCGTCGACTACATTATTCGCTGCACCCACCGCATCTGGGAGGAGAAGCGGATCCACCTGATCCGGACCCACTACAGCCCCGACTGCATCCTCCACACGCTCGCCGGCGAGGTCTGCGGCGCCGAGGCCGTCGTCGACAACACGATCAAGACCCTCGCGGCTTTCCCCGACCGCACGCTCTTCGGCGACAACGTCGTCTGGACCGGAAACGACCGCGACGGCTTCTACTCGTCGCACCGCATTTCGAGCCACATGACCAACCTCGGGACCAGCGACTTCGGCTCCGCGACCGGCCGGCGCGCGACCGTGACCACCATCGCCGATTGCGTCGTGCTCGCCAATCGGATCGTCGAGGAGTGGCTCGTCCGCGACAACTTCAGCCTCGTCCTGCAGCTCGGCCTCGATCCGCACGCGATCGCGCGGGAACGCGCACTGGCTGCACGCGACGCTCGCCTGACGGTCCCGCACACGCCAGCCGCCGCTGCGAGCACCGAGGCGCCCTCGTCGTGGAGCCCACCCGATCCAGCCGATCCCAGCGCGGCGGCCTGTCGCGCCGCCGCCGACAGGTGGCACGCACTGTGGAACGACCGCGATTTCTCGTGGGTTCGCGAGGTCTATGCGCCCACCTGCACCGTGTGGGCCCCCTCGGGCCGCGTGCTGTTCGGGCACGGCGAGATCATCGGCTGGTATGCGCATCTCCTGGGCGCGATTGGCAACGCACGCCTGCAGGTAGGACACGTCTGCGCGGTACCCCGTGCCGCCGGAGAGATCGACCTCGCCATCCGCTGGACCCTCGACGGCACGCACACCGGGCCGGGCCTTCACCTGCCACCGACCGGCGCCCCGGTCCATATCCTGGGAATCACACACTGGCACCTGGTCGACGGCGTCGTTGCCGAGGAGTGGACGGTGTTCGATGAACTGGCCGTCCTGGCGCAACTCTACGGAGGCCGTCCGTGAGCACGCGGCGCGACGATGTGGCCTGGAGGGCGCGCTACAAGACCATCTGTGCGGACGGCGGCAGTGGCCTCCTGCACGATCACGCCACGCATCACGTCAGCGTCGAGACATCGCTCGGCCGAATCTACGGCCGTGATGACTGGGTGGCTGCCCTCGTCACGGAAGCTGCGGGCCTGGCCGGCGGGCAGACCGAGGACGCGCGTGGATGGATCGGCACGAGCGGTTCGGCGCACGCCGTGGTGCTGGAGCTCGATTGGGCGGTGGATCACACGGGCGACTCGCCGCTCTTCGGTCGTGCGACCGGGCGCCAGGCGATCCTCTCGAGCACGATGATCGGGCTTGTTGAAGGCGACCGCGTGTACCGCGCGTGGCGCTTCGTGGACCACGCGGCGGCCGGCCGCACCGTGGGCGTCGACATCGAGGCGCTGGCGAGGGCACTGGCGGCACGCGCGCCTCGACGGGGCGGCATCCCGTGGGAGTTCGGCGAGGTCCGTCCGGCGCTCGGCCAGGTGGCGCCGCCGGCATCAGCGCCCCCGCCGCCGGGACTCGGTCCGCGACAGGCAGCGCCGTACCTGGCGTGGCAGGCGGCGTGGAACCAGCGCCGGTTCGATCGCCTCGGGTCGTGCTATGCCGACGACGCCACCGTCTTCAGCGGTGCCGAGTCGATGGACGTCGGGTCACCGCGCCATCCCTGGCGACGCATCGTCGAGGCGTGTCCGCACGCCGTGCTGTTTCTCGAGCGCGCGGTCACCGGCCTCGACGAGGGCGGCGACGAGCGGGTGGCGCTGCTCTGGCGATGGATTGGCACAAAGACAGGGAACGACCTCGGCCCGGCCTGTGGCCGTCGGCTACACGTGCGCGGCGTGAGCGTCCTGGCGGTGCGCGATGGCCGCATCGGCAACGAGCGCGTCGTCTTCGACGAACTCGGCGTCCGCCGCGACGCCACCCTGCGGACCATCGACGAGGAGCGCCGATGAAGACCAGCACCGATCGCATCCTGACCACCCACGTCGGCAGCCTGCCGCGCACCCGCGCCGTGACCGACGTCGTGTTCGGCAAAGAGCAGGGCACGCTCACCGATGAGACGCTGCACGACCGCGTGATCGCCGACGCGGTGCGCGACGTGGTCGCGCGCCAGGTGGAAGCCGGCGTCGACCTCATCAGCGACGGTGAACTGAGCAAGATCAGCTACGCGACCTACATCAAGGACCGCATCAGCGGCTTCGGCGGCGACAGCCCGCGACGGACACCGCAGGACCTCGAAGACTTCCCGGCCTACATGGCGCAGGCCTCAGGGTCCGGCGGGACACCGAGCTATCGTCGCCCGCGCTGTGTCGGGCCGCTCGCGGCTGTCGACTCGCGTCCGCTCGAGGCCGACCTGCAGCGGCTGGGCGAGGCCATGACTGGCACGGTCGTCCGCGAGGCGTTCATGAACGCGCCATCGCCAGGCGTGATCGCGTTGTTCCAGCCCAATGACTACTATCCGTCGGACCAGGCCTACCTCGAGGCCATCGCCGAGGCGATGCGCCCGGAGTACGAGGCGATCGTCGCCGCCGGCCTGGTGCTGCAGATCGACAGTCCCGACCTCGGCCTCGGGCGCCACACGATGTACAAGGACCGCACCGAGGCCGAGTACGTCCGGCTGGCGTCGCGCCACGTCGAGGTCCTCAACCACGCCCTGCGCAACGTTGCGGCCGATCGCGTGCGCATGCACGTGTGCTGGGGAAACTACGAAGGCCCGCACCACCGTGACGTCGCCATGAGCACCGTCCTGCCCATCGCGCTGGCGGCCAAGCCGCAGGCACTCCTGTTCGAATCGAGCAATCCGCGCCACGCACACGAGTGGACGGTGTTCCGCGACACCGCTATTCCCGGGGACAAGATCCTGGTGCCCGGCGTCATCGACTCGGTGACCAACTTCGTCGAACACCCGTTGCTCGTCGCCGAACGCATCTGCCGCTTCGCCGACATCGTGGGGCGCGAGCGCGTGATCGCTGGAACCGACTGCGGATTCTCGAGCTTCGCGGGCTTCGGCCGGGTCGATCCCGACATCGTCTACGCGAAGCTGGCGAGCCTGGCCGAAGGCGCCCGGATCGCGTCGGACCGGCTGTGGGGTCGTACGTCGTGACGACGACGTTCCGCGCGAGGCTGCGCGCCCGCGACGTGCTCGTCGGCACGTTCGCCAAGACGCCCTCGCCTGTCATCGCCGAGATCCTCGGCTTGTCCGGGCTCGACTGCGTCTGCCTCGACGCGGAGCACGCACCCTTCGATCGGGGAACGCTGGACGGCTGCCTGATGGCCCTCGCCGGCGCGTCGATGCCCGCCCTCGTGCGGGTGCCAAGCGGTGATCCGTCGCACATCCTCGGAGCGCTCGACAGCGGCGCCACGGGCGTGCTCGTGCCGCACGTCACCTCGGGCGACGGCGCCCGCGCGGCCGTGAAGGCCAGCCACTACGGCGCTGGCGGCCGCGGTTATGCCGGCTCGCCGCGCGCCGCGCGGTACACCACGCGCACCATGCAGGAGCAACGGACGCTGGCCGGCGATCAGACGACGGTGGTCGTGCAGATCGAGGACGCCCAGGCCCTCGACGTCCTCGGCGACATCCTCACCGTTCCCGGACTCGACGCGATCTTCGTCGGGCGCATGGATCTCGCGGTATCGATGGGCGCCGACTCGCCGAGCCACCCCGACGTGCTGCGCGCGGTGGAGCGCATCGTGGCCGCCGGAGGCGCCGCCGGCATCGCGGTCGGGATGTTTGTACCGACCATGGGCGAGCTCGATCGGTGGCTGAACGCGGGGGCGACGTTCTTCCTGCTGGGATCCGATCAGCAGTTCGTGCTCGATGGCGCGCGTGCACTCGCAACAGCCGTCAGCGGCAGAGCCAAGGGCACAGTGTGAGCGGGGATGGTCGGCCGGCCGGGACCTGTTCCAACACCGCGTCAGGATCGGGGCGCGGTGGCGGCGCCGAGCCGCGCCGAGCGTCCTTCCACGAGCGCGGCGGTGAAGACCCGGCGCTCGGGTGGGCGCCCCGGCTCGTCGATGCATTCGAGCAGCATCGAGACCGCCGCTTCGGCCATGCGGCGAACGGGCTGTTTCAACGTCGTCAGGCCGTAGCTCTGCCACCGCGCCGGTGCCACGCCGTCGAATCCGACGACCGAGAGGTCGCCGGGCACCGCCAGTTTCAGGTCCTGGCGCGCGGCGTCCATGCAGCCGAGCGCCATGACGTCGTTGGCGCAGATGACGGCATCCGGGGCGCCCCCGCACGCGCGCACGAGTTCGTGGAGGCCGCTGGCGCCGCTCTCGTAGTCGTAGCCGCCCCTGACCATCTTGACGGCCGAGATCCCGAGTTCCGTCAGTCGAGCGAGCGCGGCGGCGGCGCGCTCCTCGCCAACCACCGAGTCGCGCGGGCCGGCGATGATCCCGAACCGGCGGTGGCCGGCCGCGACCAGTCGCGAGACGATCATGGCCGCGGCACCCGCTTGATCGCAGCAGACCGCGTTCACGGGGCGTTCCTTGAGGTAGCGATTGAAGAACACGAGCGGGACGTGGCGCTGCTCGAACAGCGCCACCTGCGCTCCCGACAGCCGGGCGGCGGCGATGACGCCATCGACCCGATACCCCCACAGCTGGTCGAGCACCTGGTCGACGTCGCGCTCGTGCATCAAGGTGAAGAGCAGCAGCCTGACCCCGCGCTGCGAGAACCGCTGGCTCAGCTCGGAGAGCGCTTCCGGGTAGTACAGGTTCGTGAGGTTCGAGATCAGCACGCCGGCAAGATTCGATCGACGGGTGATGAGACTGCGCGCCATCGCGTTCGGGGTGTAGCCGAGTTCCTTGGCAGCACGCGTGACACGCCCGCGCATTTTGGCCGACACACTGGCGCCTTCCTTGAAGCAGCGCGACACCGCCGACTGCGACACGCCGGCCCGGCGCGCGACGTCGTACGAGGTCACGGGCCGCGAAGACGGAAGCTCCTCGGCGGGTGCGTCGCCTCGGTCGGCGTGAGTGGTGGATGATCGGGCCATGCCGGTCGGCGCAACGTGCTGTCTATGACTGCGCATGCAGGGCCGACCGGTGTCGATCGGCCCGACGAGGCTAAGAATACCACGGCCCCCGAAACTGGAGACCGACCATGACCGATCGTCAACGGCACAAGGCGCTAGTTCTGGAGTACTTCGCTGCGATGGAGCGCGCGCCGGTCGGCAGCATCGGTCGCGTCCTACGCAGCTATGTGAGCGACGACTACCAGTTCCTCGGCGTGCATCCGTTCAACGAACTGAAGGGCGCCGATGCCGTCGCTGACACGCTGTGGACGCCGCTCCATGAGGCGTGGTCACCGATCCAGCGCCGCCAGGACGTGTTCATCGCCGGCACCAGCGAGGTGCACGGCGACCAGTGGGTCATGAGCATGGGGCACCTGCTCGGCGTGTTCCGCAGCGACTGGCTCGGCATCAGGGCGACCCACAAGGCCGCGCTCCTGCGCTACGCCGAGTTCAACTGCGTGGCCTCCGACCGCATCGTCAAGACCGGATTCTTCTGCGACATCATCGGCGTGATGCAGCAGGCCGGTGTGCACCCGTTGCCGCCGCAGACCGGCGCGCCGTTCCTCTACCCGGGCCCGCGCACCCACGACGGCATCCTGCTCGATCCGCAACCGGAAGCCGAGGGCGCGAGGACGCTCGCCGTCGTGAACCGGATGGTCGACGACCTGACGCAGTTGAACGTGAGCGGCAACGATCGATGTCCTCCGGAGGTGCTGCAGCGCACGTGGCACGACGACATGAGCTGGTACGGTCCGGCTGGGATTGGTACCAGCTACACCATTCCCGTCTACCAGCGGCAGCACCAGTACCCGTTCCGCGAGGGGCTGGCGGACAAGGTCTTCAACGGCCACGTGTGCCGCTTCGCCGAGGGCAGTTACGCCTGCTTCTTCGGTTGGCCCAACCTCTCGAACACGGCGCGCGGCGGGTTCCTCGGCCTGCCGGGCGGGACACGCGCCGACATGCGCGTCGTCGATGTCTACCGGCGTGACGGCGACAAGCTGGCCGAGAACTGGGTGTTCATCGACCTGCCCTACTGGCTGAAGCAGCAGGGGCTCGACGTGCTGGAGCGAACGCGCGCCATCTGCAACCCCTGAGTCCGCGTGGCGGGCCGGTCGCGTCTCGCCGTCGACGCACCCGGGCCGCGGGTCTACCGGAACATGTAGCTCAGACGCACGCCCATCGTGCGCGGCGGACCGTAGACCGCCTGGATGAAGTCGTCGCCGCCACGCAGCGCGCGCATCAGGATCGCCTTGTTCTCGAGGTTCTCGACGTACGCCTGCGCACGCCACGGCCGACCTGGCATCGTCCACAGCAGGCGCAAATCGGTGCGCGTGTAGGCGTCCTGCACGTTCACGCCATCGCGACCGATCCTGGTATCCCACGCCGAGTAGCTGCTCGACAAGTACGACTGCACCAGCGGCGTGAACGTGCCGGCGCTGGTCACCATGTCGTAGCTGGCCGTGAGCGTCAGACGGGCGTCGGGCGACAGCGCCACCTGAGAGCCGTCGAGGTTGATGAGGTTCCCCGGCAGTGTCTGATACCCGCCTGTACCGCGCGGGAAGGCGTTCGGCGTGATGAACTCGCCGTACTTGGCGTTCTGCAGAGCCAGCGTTACGTCGAAACGGAGTTTGTCGACGGGCACGGTCTGCAGTTCGATCTCGACGCCCGTCGACTTCACCGCGCCCGCGTTCGTCTGGTAGGTGACCACTGCCCCGGTGACCGGGTCCGTCGTGAACAGGTTCGCGAGCAGGTCCTTGAAGTTGTTGTGGTAGGCCGAGATGTTCACCTTCGTCCGCCTCCACTGGTTCTTCGACCCGACCTCGTATGCCGTGACGAGCTGCGGATTGAAGACGAGGCCCGGCGCGGCAAACGCAAAGCCGCCCGCGATGAACCCGGTCGACACCGAGCCGTAAACGAGGTTGGTCGGCGTCGCCTGGTAGTCGACGGCCGCGCGCCACGTTGTCTGTTCCCACGACCGCTTGACGTCGCGCCTGGTGAACGTCTGTGTGACGTCGTTGAAAGCCGAGTAGTTCTTCGAATCACGGGTGTTCCTGAGGCCCACCGTCGCCCGCAGATTGTCGACGATTCGCGCCGACACCTGGCCGAAGAGCGCCTGCGAAGTGACTTCGAGGATCTCGAGGTTGCTGAACACGCCGCTCGGGTTTGGGATCGTCGTCGTCGCGCTGGCCCGCCCAGGCGACGTGGGCACATCCTGGAACATGCGGTCGAAGAAGAAGCGGTAGTCGAGGTCGTCCTTCAGGAAGAACGCGCCGGCGAGCCACGTGACTCTCGACTGGTCGCCGGAGGCGAGCTGCAGTTCCTGACTGCGTGTCGTCACGAACTCGTCGACATGCTCCACGGCGTGGACGTTCGAGCTGAAGTCGCCGTCATTCTGGCGGAAGGACTTGAACTTGCCGTAGTTGGTGAGTGACTTCGCCGTCACCCAGCGACTGCGCCATGTGAGCTCAGCTGAACCGGCGTTCTCATACACGTCGCGCGTGAAAGGGATATCACGGTTCACTCGGTAGGGCTGGTCGAGCACCGAGCCGGCGGTGCCGCGCCGCGGGCTCACCGGGTCGCGGACGCCGTCGAGCGAGATGAGGCCTGTGCTCGAATCGCGGACGGTGCCGAGCGAGATGAAGCCGAAGTCGCCTTGGCCGTTGCCACCCTGATCCCAGTGCGTGCCGCGAAAGATCATCTCGAACGCGTCCACGGGGAGGAAACGGGCGGTGGCCCGAGCGTAGTTGAGGTCCTCGTCCCAGAGGTCTGGCGCGGGACCCGTGTTCTCGATATAGCCGTCGCGCCGCTCGAGATTCCCCGCGATCCGGAACTGCGCGCGGTTGTTGATCGGCACGTTGACGAAGCCTTCGACCTTGCGGCGGAAGTAGTTGCCGAGCGTGAGGTCGATGCCGCCATCGATCTGGCTGCCCGGCGTCTTGCTCACGACGTGGACGTTGCCGCCGAAGGTGTTGCGGCCAAAGAGCGTGCCCTGCGGCCCGCGCTGGACCTCGACACGCTCGACGTCGATGAACGAGTTCACCGCCATCGAGGGGCGTCCCTTGTAGACACCGTCGACGTGGAAGCCAACGGCGGGATCGTTGACGGCGCCGACCTGCTCGGTACGAGCGCCGCGGACAGCCGGACGGATGTCCTCGCCGGCGCGGCCGATGTTGATTCCCGGCGCGATGAACTGGAGACGCGAGACGTCGATGATGCCCGCGCGCTCGATGGTCTGGCTGGTCAGCGCGGTGATGGCGACCGGGACGCTCTGGAGGTCTTCCTCGCGTCTCTGGACGGTGACCGTCACCGACTCGATGAAGGCGATTTCGAGGGTGGCGTCGACGGTGACGACGCCCGGAGTGACGGCGATGTCAGGACGGTCAACGGTCCGGAAGCCGCTGAGCTCGAACCTGACGGTGTAGGTCCCCGGGGCTAGGGGTCCAAGCCTGAAAGCGCCTTGCGCATCCGTGGTGGCGGCCGTGGGGGTTCCTGGCCCGACGGCAGTGACGGTGACTCCAGGGATCACGAGGCCCTGAGCGTCTCGGACCGAACCAGCGAGGCTCCCCTGGGTCTGGGCTTCGGCGGCGGGCGCCAGCGCAAGCCAGATAGCGCTGACAAGCGCGAACAGCGAGCGAGTCATCGTTCTTCGTCCTTTCCTTCCGGGTGTCACGCCGTTACGGGCCGATGCCGGATGCCGGCCGGCGCGACCCGCGGGTATGCGAGCCTGACGGCGGGCGGCAGTATACTTCGAATGCAACAATAGTGCAATCGCGTGGCCCACATTGGCAGTCCGATGAAGACAGATTGGTGTTCAGACGACCCAGATATCGACTGCCGGCAGTGGTGCATTCGGATGCCGGAGGCGCCGCAGCTCTACCGTGCGGTCCAGCCGCCGTCCACTCTCAGGCTGTGCCCAGTCACCATCGCCGACCACCCCGAAGCCAGGTACACCACCGCCGCGGCGACGTCGGCCGGGCTAGCGAGCCTCGCAAGGGGGATCTGCGCAAGGACCGCAGCCCGGAATGCCGGGTCTGTGAACATCGGTCCGGTCATCGGGGTTTCGACGAAGGTGGGCGCCACGGTGTTCACGCGTATCCCGAGCGGTGCCAGCTCCACCGCCATGGCCTTCGACAGGCCCTCGACCGCGTGCTTGGTCATACAGTACACCGTCCGCATCGGTGCGCCCACGTGCCCCATCTGCGACGATATGTGGATGATGGATCCCCCGTCCCCGGTCCGCCGCATCACCTGGACCGCCGCCTGCGCCGTCAGAAACACCGCGCGGACGTTCAGCCCGACGAGCCGGTCGAGTGTCGCGGGTTCGACGTCGAGAAAAGGCTCCGGCTGGTTCGCTCCCGCATTGTTCACGAGCACATCGAGTCGGGGCAGCGCCTCGATGCGCTGGTAGAAGGCGTCGCTGGTCACGTCGGCGGTCCATGGTTCAACGGTGCCTGGTCCCGTGGGAACTCCGGCGTCATGGGCTGCAATCTGCCGACTGACGGCGATCACGTGCGCGCCCGCCCGCACCAGCGCCGCGACGCACCCAGCGCCAATCCCGCGCGACCCCCCCGTCACGAGCGCCACGCGGCCTGTCAGTAGCGTGCCAGGCACCTCGGGAACGGCAGATGGTCGATTCTGGTCGGATGTCTCTCGTTGCATTCGAATGCATTATTGTCCTACGCTGCACCGGGCGCAACGCCCGCGCGATCCAGGAGGACCCGCGAATGATCCGCCATCTCAAACGCCCCGCCGCCCTTGAACGCCGAGACCTCGACGATGCCGCCGTCCGGAGCACCGTCGAAGGCATCCTGGCGGACGTCGTCGCGAGAAAGGACGAGGCCGTGCGCGACTACTCACAGCGCTTCGACCAATGGCGGCCGAACACGTTTACCCTCTCCCGCGCACAGATTGACGAGTGCTACACAGCCCTCACGCCGCAGACCGTCGACGACATCCGCTTCGCGCAGGCCCAGATCCGCCGCTTCGCGGAAGCGCAGCGCGCCACCATGACCGACCTCGAGGTCGAGACCCTCCCTGGCGTCGTGCTCGGGCACAAGCACATCCCCGTCAACTCGGTCGGCTGCTACGTGCCCGGTGGCAAGTACCCGCTCGTCGCCTCGGCGCACATGAGCGTGGTCACAGCCCGCGTCGCCGGAGTCCCCCGCGTCGTAGCGGCGGCGCCACCCTTCCAGGGCCGGCCTGCGCCAGCGATCGTCGTGGCCATGGATCTGGCCGGTGCCGACGAGATCTACTGCCTCGGTGGCGTCCAGGCCGTGGCCGCGATGGCCCTCGGAACTGAGTCGATCGCGGCCGTCGACATGGTCGTTGGCCCCGGTAACGCTTACGTCGCCGAAGCCAAGCGGCAACTCTTCGGGCGCATCGGCATCGATCTGCTTGCCGGGCCAACTGAGACGCTCGTCATCGCCGACGACTCCGTCGACGGCGAGTTGTGTGCAGCCGATCTCCTCGGTCAGGCCGAGCACGGCGCCAATTCCCCGGCCGTGCTGCTGACGAACTCCGAAGCACTCGCCCAGGCCACCATCGCCGAGGTCGAACGCCAGGTGCGGATCCTCGCTACGGGCGAGACCGCCGCGCAAGCATGGGAGAACTTTGGTGAAGTCATCGTCTGCGACACCGAGGATGAGATGATCGCCGTGGCCGACGAGATCGCCTCGGAGCACGTGCAAGTCATGACGCGCGATCCCGACCGATTCCTGGCGCGCATGACCAACTATGGCTCCCTCTTTCTCGGCGCCGAGACCAACGTCGCCTACGGCGACAAGGTCATCGGGACGAACCACACGCTGCCAACGCGCAAGTCGGCGCGTTTCACTGGCGGCCTCTGGGTGGGCAAGGTCCTCAAGACCTGCACCTATCAGCGTGTGCTCACGCGCGAAGCGTCCGTGCACATCGGCGAGTACTGCTCACGTCTGTGCGCACTCGAAGGGTTCGCCGGCCACAAGGAGCAGGCCGACATCCGACTGCGCCGTTACGCGGGCGTGACTCGTTGACGCATTCGCGCCGAGACGTTCGCCTCCAAGGTGGATGATGATTGACGAGCGCATCTGTCGAGGATTGCTGGAGAGAACCCAGTGATGCGTCGCCCGACGGTCCATGCCGTCGCGCTCGTCGCTGCCGCGATCTGCCTGACGCAGGGGGCGGGCCGGCCAGCTCCACGCTCGATCGAGGCACTGCGCAAGGCGCAGGTCAAGACCTTACTGCGACACGTGGGCGCACTCGACGACGGAGCCAGTTTCACCGCCCGCCTGGTGTCCTACCGATCGGGCCCGCTCACGGTGCATGCGATGGTGGCGACACCGAAATCGCCCCCGCCCCTGCGCGGCTACCCCGTACTCGTGGCGAACCACGGAACGCATCCCAATCCGCCTCGCTACGGTTTCGGCGCGGACGGCACCGACGCCAGACCCGGTGACTACTACCGGCCAATCCCGGAGCTGTACACCAGCCGCGGTTTCGTGGTTGTCGCGCCCGACTACCGGGGGCACAACGTGTCGCAAGGCGTCGAGTTCACGAGAGGCTTTCTCGCGTCGGCCTACTACACCGAGGACGTCCTGGCCCTGTTGGCGGGCGTGCCTGGCCTGGAAGGCGTCGATCCCAACGCTCTCTTCATGTGGGGGCACTCGCTGGGTGGCGAGGTGACGTTGCGTGCCGTTCTCGCCACCGGGGTGATCAAGGGAGCCTCGCTATGGTCGACCGTGGGCGGCGACATTTGGGAGCAGGCCTACTACTACTCGCGGTACAGAGATCGCGAGTCGATCGACGGCTCCGACGTGGCGAAGTCGGCCATCACCACGCTGAAGCAGGACATCGCCGGCCTGGGGGAGCCATACGACTGGGCTGCACGAGAACCCTGGCAACACCTCCGACATCTGCGCACGCCGCTCATCCTGCACCATGCGGTTGGCGACGAGGCTGCGCCGTACGGGTGGTCGGAGCGGCTGGCGAAAGAGTTGTACGTGACTGGGCACGCCTACGTGTTCCACTCGTATCCGGGAACCGACCATCTCCTGCAGGGGAAGAGCCAACAACAGGCGGCAGATCGCGACGTACAGTTCTTCCGATCGCTGATCGAGCGGTGAGCCGCCCCACCTGCGCAATGGAGCATGCAATCGATGCGCATCGACGAGGACCGCGGTATCTCGCGGCTGCTGGCCGGCGAAGAAGAGCGTCTCTGCACTGGTTTCGGCTTTACGGAAGGCCCCGTCTGGATCCCCGACGACAATGCGCTGCTGTTCAGCGACATTCCGGCCAGCCGGATTCATCGCTGGCGCCCCGGCCGGGACACCGCAGAAACCTACCGCGACCCGAGCGGATGGTCCAACGGGCTCACGCTCGATGGCAGCGGCCGTCTGATTGCGTGTGAGCACGGAGGGCGGCGCGTGTCGCGGTGCGACTACCCTCATCCTGAGGCCTGCGAGACGCTGGCGAGCCATTGGGAGGGCAGGGCGCTCAACAGTCCCAATGACGTTGTCGTGCACTCCTCGGGTTCCATCTTCTTCACCGACCCGAGCTACGGCTGCGACAGCAGCCGCTCGCCGCTCCTCGGGGCCGAGGGCCAGATGCAGGAACTCTCGTTTCAGGGCGTCTACCGAATCGACCCGGACGGTGTGCTGCAACTGGCGGATGGACACCGGCTCCTGCAACCCAACGGTCTCACCTTCTCGCCCGACGAAACCGTGCTGTACATCAACGACTCCAAGGAGCGGATCATCTGGCGGTACCCGGTGAATCGCGACTTGTCCCTTGGAACCCGGACGTTGTTCGTGGACCAGCGCAATGATCCCCGCGTGGGGAATCCCGACGGCATGAAAGTCGATACCGAGGGACGTTTGTGGACCACTGGAGCTGGCGGCGTGTCGGTGCACACGGCGGCCGGCGAGTACCTCGGAGTATTCGAGATGGCCGAGCACGCGGCCAATATCACTTTCGGCGGCGAGGAGTTCTCCACGCTGTTCTTGACGGCGCGCTCCAGCGTCTATCGCCTCCGCACGACCGTCTCCGGCATCGGCCCAGGGACGCGTCGCCGGTAACGCCGAGCCAGCCGAGCCGAAGGACACGTGTGGCTGGCGTTTCTCGGGTGAAGAAGGTGGAGAGGCGGATGTTCGTTTTGCACGTCGCCAAAATCAGGCTGCTTCACCGATGAGCCAGTTGCGGAAATCGTCGAGTGCGGCGAGCCAACTTCGTTTCACGAAGTTGGCAACCTCGGCTGTATTCGCCAGAGCAGAGAGCTTGCTGGACATCAATAACGAGGAGCGCGGTATGCATGGTTTTGCGAAAGTAAGTTGAAGCTCAGCTAGGCAGCGGCCTAGTCGGCGCTGGGTCTGAGAACGGGCGTTCCGTTAACAAGTGAGGTCACTAATACGGCTTATCGTCTTGCCGCGGCCGTCCGCGAGGTGACAGGTCGCGCAAGCTCTGACAAGACCGGGTTTTCCGTGCGCGACGACGTCGGGCATCTGTGGATGCTCGTCCGGGAACCAGTCGGGCGGTCTGTAACTGTCGTTGATTTGAGTCTCCGGAAACCAGAGGGCCGACCCTGCGGCCTTGATGAGCCGCACGTTGGGGGCGGATGCAGCAGGACGGGTAGGAGCCGGCGCGCGCGGAGCCGAGGCCTGTGGTGGAATGAATCTCGGAGGCAGGGGCGGGAGGACGTACGCCCAGGCTGGCGGCATCTCGCGCGGTTGCCCGCCCAGACCAGTCCCCGACAGACTCACAAGGGCAGCACCAACGAGCGCGAGGGATCGCATCACCGTCATCAGTTCACCGCCAGATGGAAAGCAGGACGAGGGACCCATCCC
>SXGT01604605.1_pt1 | contig 17783 bp, 24 predicted proteins | sample 3176221 | NCBI WGS metagenome assembly SXGT01 (sample SAMN11356862, study PRJNA531348) | freshwater metagenome | isolation source: freshwater sample F1-120 | place: China: Fuxian Lake, Yuxi | collected 2017-12-25
ATCGCTCAGCGATTTGATGGAACTTCGTCAGTCCGACCACGGCGCGCTCCGGTAGCTGTTCCCGATCGAGAATACGACGTCTCCGATAGGGAATCAACCCGAACGACTGTTCGCTGTTCTTGTGACGTCCTTGACTGTTCTCTTTCGAGAACCTAGGGTAACGAGCGCCATCCCCGGGCATCTGTCAACGCGAGAGATACGAGGGTCGTCAGCATGGAGCTCCAAGGACTCGCAGCTGGAACCGAGATGGAGACAATCCACCCCGCCGCTCAGACCCGGTCGCTCTATCGATTGCAGCCGCGGCACGCTGCCCCCCGAGGACGCGCAGCGTGTCGCGGCCGATGCCAGATGTGGTTGGCCAGTCGTAGCAGCGCCGACACCTTCACGGGCGCATTGAAAGAAACCGTCGCGCGAAGAGACGAGAGCGGTGGCGTCCTGCCCGATCCCCGGATCATCTCGGCGCGCGCAAGCGTTCTCGCCCTGCGCAAGCCACTCGAGGTGTTGGCCATCCATGACGAGGCACTCTTGCGACAGGACCGACGGTCGATCGAGGCAAGCCAGCGATTCGCCGAGGAGACTCTTTCGAGCCATCCAGACGTCGCTGGATTCTGTTGGCAGTCCCTGCAGGATTCAGACTTCGTCGTCTACACCTTCATCGCGTCTCGAGCACGGTGGCGGTCTGCATGGACCCTGGTGTCGAGTGTCGCTCTCATCGAGCACCCACCGGCCGTCATGTATCTGGGTGACTACCTTGCTCGCCACGGACAGGCCCCGGCATTCCTGCTCCCGCACCTTCGTCGCGCAGTTGCCGCCACGAGCACCTAGTAGGAGAAGGACGGGGCATCGAGTTCGGACCTCACTTGATCGATTCGGCCCGCCTGGAGCAAGTCGGCGGGTGACAGGTCGCCCAGATCAGCGATCGGTGTGTACCACCACACACAAGCACTCCATGGGTCTGCTCCAGCCCCAAGGCGCTCGTTAACCTCGAGCACTCCCTGAACGGGTGCTCCCGCGTCGTCGAACTGAAACGACGGTACGATCAACTCATCGTGGTCACTGATAGCGAGGATGCCGTGCGCTATCGACGTTTCAACGAGGACGCGATGCGGCCGCGACAGCAGGAGCCGTCGCTGCTCTCCTCGTATTCGTAGCGCGGCGGCGAAATCCACCAGCGCTCGCACGGCGATGTCGCTGCCAACGCCGTAGTTCAGTCCCGCCTCTCCGAGCCTTTGGGCCAACACCGCGGCGAAAAAGGCGGCGACCTGCTCGACCTGCTCCTCATCGAGGCCACGGGCCCAGCGCTCGGCCTCGCCCTTCGCTGGTCGTTCCCCTCGCTCGGGCTCTCCGGTCTCCCTTCCTTGAGTCATGCCTCCCTCCTTCCTTGGACGCCGAGCCGCTATCCGACTCGAACGCATGTTCGCATTGTACCAGAATGGTCCGCACGCTTCCAGGGTCGGTCGCCCGTAAGACGGAGCATCCCCCTCCACCCACCGAGGGCCGGAGCGGCGTTAGCGGATAACGGCGCGCGCGTCCGCAGGATGTCTAGCGGTCGGAGCCCTTGGATCCAAAGCGCGTCGTCAACAGCGACGGAAGGCCAGTGCTCGCCGAACTGGCGGCATCGGCTTCAACACAACGCGGGCCTGCTCCTTGGCTAACTCCGTCTGGATCGGGGTGGCGGCCGGAGTCGTTGTTCTAGGTGACGTACCACAGCTGGAAGATCAGTCCCGAGTTCGTTGGCGATCTGTCGCACCTCGATGATGTCGAGTCGACGCTCGCCTGACTCGTACTTGCTCACGAAGGATTGGTGGCGGCCGAGCTGTTCGGCAAGGTCGACCTGGCGGAGGCCGGCGGCTTCACGGAGTTCTCGGAGCAGGCCAACGAGCACCGTCTGGGCCTCGTTGTGCAAGGTCTTCTGCACAAGAGGGATTGGACATCCTTTTCCGGATATCCAAATTTAGGATATCGTGTCCGGTCTTGGACGGAGGCCGGAGAACCGGCCGCGGGGTGTCGCACGACCAGGTGGGACGAGAGTGCTGGTGGAGATCTACGTGACGTCAGGTGCCGGCGAGGGCACGACACCGCTCGCGGCCTTCGACCAGGCCCTGACGCGAGCAGGCATCGCCAACTGCAACTTGATGTACCTGAGTTCGGTCATCCCGCCGGGGGTATGCCTCAGGCAGGGCCAGCCGCCACTACTCGGCGGCTGGGGTGATCGGCTGTACGTCGTCATTGCTCAGCAACGCGAAGTCGTGACTGGCACCGAGGCCTGGGCCGGTATCGGGTGGGTACAAGAACTCGGATCGGGACGCGGCCTGTTCGTGGAGCATCACGGCAACAGCCAACACCAGGTAGAAGCACAGATCCACGAGACGATGCAGTCAATGCTCGCCTACCGCGACGGCGACTGGGGCGACATCGACTTCGTGACCGTCGGGATCACCTGCGAGAAGAACCCGGTTTGTGCCGTCGCGGCAGCCGTCTACCAAGCCGAACCCTGGCTGTCGCTCCCGGCCTAGCCATGTGGTTGGTCTGGGCACTCGCTGGCACCACCTTGGCCAGCGGTGCCGTCCTCGTCGACAAGTCAGTACTTGAGGATCGAGAACGCACCGTCTCGACCGTTGCGGTCCTCACCGGCGGCCTCGCCGGCATCAGCAGCATGGCCTTGTTCGCCGCTGGCGGTGTGCCGGCGGCGCCGCTCGAGTTCGTGTTGCCGGCGCTCGGCGGCGGTGCACTGCTGTTCGCCTACCTCGTGCCGTATTTCGCGGCGCTACGCGATTCCAGTCCCGACCGGGTCGTGGCCTGGTTCCAGATCACTCCCCTCATCGCCACCGGGACAGCTGTGGTCGTCCTCGGACAGCAACTCAGCGCGTGGCAATGGTTCGGTGGCGCCTGCCTGGTCGGCGGCGCAGTGAGCGCCGAGCTATCCGGCGCAGGCGGCATCCGCGGCGTTCAGCGACGATCGGTTCTGGCCATGCTGGCTGCGGCCTCGCTGTTCGCCGCTGCCGAAGTACTGCTGGCCCGGGCGGCGGAACACGCGCCTGAGTTTCGATTGCTCATCGCCTTCAGCGGCCTCGGCTCGGCGCTGGCAGCCTTGCTCTTCTGGTCGCTGCAACGTCGCAGCGCCACCCTCAACGGCCTAGGTCGCCGCCTACTCGGACTACTCGCGCTCGCTGAACTCCTGAACCTCGCGTTCGTGGTCGCCCACCAACGAGCGCTCGGCATGGCCGACGTCGGCATCGTCAGTGCAACAGCCGGCGTACAACCGCTCGTCATCACGCTGATGCTCGCCAGCTTCGGTCCGCCTCTCGGGCTCCCCAGGATGTCGAGCGCCGTTGCGACCACAGCGCTCGCATACATGGCCATCGCCGTCGGGGTGGCAGTCCTGGCACTCGCGGAGGCGTCGTGAACAAGGCAGTCAGGTTGCCCGAGTATCCCGACACGCAGGCGATGACCATCGATCTCATACCGCCACTGCGGCGGGCCGCCATGGCCTTCGAGCCCTACTCCGACTGGAACGCGCTCTCAGTCTGGTCGTGGGGCGAGCGAGCAGCGATTGCGTCGCTCAGCGGCAACCTCGTCCTGCAGCTGCCCGACTACGAGACCGGCGATCTGGTCACCTCGCTGCTCGGGCACTGCGACGTCACGGCTGCGGCCCTTCGATTACTGGAAGACGTTGAACGCCTCCACTTGGTACCCGAACCCGTGGCGCAGGCCTGTCTCCGTCACCCAGCCCTCGCCGTCGCGCCGGACCCGGACAATGACGACTACATCATGAGCCTCGACCACCTGTCGGGAGCACGGCACCCACGGGCACGCCACGTCCGACGATTTCGTCGGCGCCATGGCGCCGACGCCAGCTGCGAGATACTCGATCCGAGCTCGGGCGAGGTGCGCGTCGCGGCGCTCGACCTGTTCGATGCCTGGGCCGAGCTCGGCGGCCACGACATGGACGAGGCGGCCGCCGAACGAGCAGCACTCACCAGGGCGATGGAGATCACGCGACTCGGCCTCGGCGAAGTAGTCGCAACAGGCGTCCGCATCGGGGGGCGTCTCGTCGCCTTCGAGATCAGTGAACTGCTCCAACCGCCGTGGGTGATGTGCCACTTCGGCAAGGCCGACCACTCCTTCGTCGGCCTGAGCGACTTCAACGACATCTGGCATGTCGAGGTGCTGAGTCAGCAAGGGAGCTACACAAACTGGAACTGGATGCAGGACCTCGGTCTGCCGGGCCTGCGCGAACACAAGCAAAGACTGCACCCGACGCGGACGCTGCGGAAGTTCACAATCAGGAAGACGGGATGAGCCAAGCCGGCCGACGCTGACGGGTTCGTCCGTGAGCTCATCGAGGACATGAACGACACGTCGATGGCTGCCGAGGTCCAGTCCCTCGCCCGGACGCTGCGCCGATGGCGCACCCAGATCATCGCTTGGCACACCCCCACGCGCGGCAGTCCCAACCTCATCAAGCGGATCAAACGCGTCGCGTTCGAGTTCCGCTGCTTCTCCCACTACCGCATCCGCGTCCTGCTCTACGCAGGCCGACCCAACTCGGACCTACTCGACACCATCACACCCCACTGAAATCCGAAGCGCCACCAAAGCGGGGGCTAACCCGAGGGGCTTACATACTCAGCGTGGTCAGGGTTCCAAGGAAGAATGTACTGGAGCTCGAGTGCCTGGCTGCTTGCACGCTTCTGCACCAAAATTGCATAGACCACGTTGAGTACGTTGCTTTCAACGTAGATGGCCTCTCCGTGCTGTGCTGCAGCAGCCCTTATCGCGATCTTGCCGACGCCGGTGCGGAACTCGCGTTGAATCTCGCTGAGTTCCATTTCTACCTCAGAGAGAACGATCGTTAGCTCCGGCGTCGTTGCGGTTGCGCGGCGCGCCCATGCATCGTAAGTCTGATGCCACCAGAGAAGAGTCATCGCGTAATTCCCCAACATTATATCACATGCCCCGGCGTAGGAGCGGGGAGTGTATCCGTACTCGTGACTCTTCTATGAGGCCGGGCGCCGGTGCGGATCTGAGGATTGTGCTTCTGGGCTGAGTCTGGCTCTGGCGTGTTCGGCTGCATCGATTTCTGCTGCCTGCACAACAGCCGCACCGAAGCGTGCGATGACCGCGTCTCGAGTGCTGAGTTCGAACCGCTCGCTGGCGCGAATCGCCTGTGAGCGCTCAACTGCGAGTCGACGCGCTGCGCCGACTTGTGAATCGCGAATGAGGCTCGCGATCGAAACATGCCCATCAATCGTGGGGTTCAGCACTTCGCGCGCATCGTCGATGTCGCTTCGCAATCGCGAAAGGACTTCGAGAGTGATGGAAAGACAGTCGCGTGCCGACAGGCGGGCCTCAAGAATACTGATGTGATCCCGTTCCAACGACGCAAGCTCAGGTTCCGGTCCGTCGGGAGCGGTCTGGGCGCTCAGGAATGCAATTGCTGCATCGGGGTCTGTACGGACGCTACCTCGTAGCTGATCCACGATCAGCCAGACGACATCGATCGAGCGGAGCAAATCCTCAGTTGCAGCATCTCTCCAGACGAGGGGGTCGGGCTCAGAGCAGCCGATCATCTCGGCGAGGTCGTACCGGTCAATGCCTGTCGCCTCGATCACGTTGCCCGTGAGTTCGAATAGCTGGTCGGCGAGTTCAGTCGCCGGCTCGTGATTGCGATCGCGATCGTCCTGCGAGCGCGGGCCAGAACTCAACACCGACGCGATGATGACGCTCGCTGTGTCGCGTTCGCGATGTCCTGCGAGCTCGTTTGACCACGCCATCTCAACGCCTTCCCACCACGATCCGAAAGTGGGAGCAACATACCAGTCACCTGCGACGTGTCCGGTGCTCCGGCCTGAAAGGCGTGAGCGACGTCGCGGCGAAGTGCGGCCTGTTGCCTCGCCTGAATGGTGTGCGTCGTCCATGACCGTCACATAGTCTCATGTTGAGAGTATTCGAGTCAACCAACCTTGGTCTCGGCAGCGGTCCCTCGGCGCTTGAGGTCAACTGGGGCGTCCCACTGGTGGGAGTGCGCAATAGCGTGGCGGTTCTCCAGCTTCGGCCGGGGGCTTTCTCGCGTGCGAAGATCGCGGTTGGGGTCTGGTCGCCTCTCGGCCCCACACGAGGGCGACCGGACCCCTCGTTTGAGGTCATCGCTGATACCGGGAGCGCTGCGCCGCGAAGGTGTCTCGCGTCACGGCGCACTGATCGGCGCGTAACGCTGGCCGGCGGTCGACGATGGTCCGATCGGGAGGCTCACCTACGAAAGGTGGCCTGATCGTGCACGAGAGAAACGAACTACGACGGAACCGGGTCGTCTGCAGAGGCTGCGGGCACCCCGTCACGGTTCCACCCGACGCACCGACACGCAGCGAGCTGCTCTACGGCTTCGGGTGCATCACTGTCGACGGCATGGTGATGCACGTCTGCGGACAAACCGCAACGCACCGCGGGGCCCAATCGGTGTCATAGCCGTCCGCGCTGTTCGGGCCTACGGTGCGATCGTGGCGGTCGTCCGAGCGCATCCCGCCCTTCGCGCCGGACGGCCGCCGCGAACAAGCGCCGTCCCGACCGGGTCTCACGGTTCTCCTTGCCGAGCGATCGCAGTAAGGCCACGGTACTCTCCACGCGGGGTTACCAGCGCCAGGCGATTCCGGAAGCGAGTCCGCCGAGGAGGTTGGTGAACTCGGCGGTGATCTTGCCGTCTTTGGCGGCGACCCGGTTCTTCTTGGTGGGGTGTCCTGGTCGTTCGAAGTGTGTCATCCGATCGAAGGTCCAAGCGATGGGTGGTGGGTCGCCGACGAACTGGGCTTGGACCCAGTAGCGGCGTGTCGGTAGGTGGAAGAACTGGCTGACGCGGTCCTCGATCGGTCGTTCGTCGTCGGTGACGACTTGTTCCTCGCGGAAGGCGAACTCGGTGCTCTCGCCGCGCTGGAGCGGTTGGGGGAAGATGATCTTGTGTCGGACGGTGCCGCTGGGCTGTCGGTCGAGTTCGATCACCGTTCCGCCGGCGATCATCGTCAGGCGCGTCGAGTTGTGCGTGGCGTAGATGAACCCGTCGGCGTCGTCGACCAATGCCATCACTTCGCGAGTTTGGATCGTCTCGACGAACCGACCGCCTTGGTCGTAGCGGGCGATGATCTCCAGGTTCTCCAGCACGTAGGCGTGCTGGAGATCGGGCGCGGTGATCGGTAGGCCGGCGAGCGCCGGGGTGCCGAGCAGCAGCAGCGCGAGTTCGTCGATGGCCGCGTCTTCCCAGTTCTTGACGGCATCTTTCTCGCGGCTGTGGGCCTTGCCGAAGCTCTTTCGTCGGTCATCGAGCAGAGGTGCTGAGTGTTCGGGGTCGAGGCCGAACGCGGCTCTGAGTGCTGCCGCCTTCTTGCCCGCGCCCGGCGCTCCCATCGATGCGAGCGCCGCGACGATGCGGTCGTGAGCTGGCTGCGGGCTGGCGGGTGTCGCACCGCTGAGCGACAGCAGCGTCGGGCTCCTCGAGAGCTTGGCGAGCGTCAGGCCTGGTCCCTTGCGGAGGGTCACCAACTCTTTGATGAGGTCTTTGCGGTCTGTCGCTGCTGGCGTGTCATGCATGTTGTTCTTGCATCCTTGTCGCTTCATTGTGCAGAACGTCGCACGATTCGTCAACGCGTCCCGTAACGCAGCGCCCGCTCTGAGCTGTGAGGAGTTCGCGTTTTGTTCGCGTTCGCGGGGACGTACCCGCGCCTTCGTCGATGCTGGCCGCATGGAACGACCGGCACTGATCACACCGGACCCTGAACGCTTGGCTGAGTGTGTCTGCCTCGACTGCGGCCTCACGAGCGATCTGCTCGCGGTGATGGCCCATCGACGTGCGGTGCACGCCCGGCGGCATTGGACGCGTCAGGTGTTCGGCGCGGCTGACCGACGGAAGCGCGCCTCCACGCCGGGGGGCAACGTCGGTGCTGTGCGTTCCTGAGGTCTCCGCATCGGAGAGGGTCGCCGCGAACCCGTGGCGACATGAGCACGACCAACAAAGGAGCACGACTACATGAGCATGAGCATTGTTCCCAGCGACATCGGCGGCGGGATCGAGATCCTGCCTGCCCGTCAGGCTCGGGCTGTTGGCCGGCAGCTGGCGCGGATGAGCGCCAGCACCGAACTGCGCATCCGGGCGATCGAGAACGAATCTGATGCCCAAGCTTCGAAGGTCGAAGCCGTCGGCTTCGTCGCCAAACGCGCCATGTTCGTGATCAGTTCGGTCACCCAGGCCGAGCAACAACTCGGTCAGTTGTTCCCGATGGCTGTGACCCGCCTCCAAGCGATCGGTGACATCGCCGCCTACTCGGCCACCGAGATCGTGGCCGACACCCAGCTGCGGCTGCGTCGGTCATGACCGTCGCGCTGGCCCTCATCGCCCTCGTCATCCTCGTCCTGGGTCTTGCCTTCCTGGTGAGCACCGTGCGTGACGAGATCGCCGAGGACTTCCGACGTCAGCGGATGGCCGCGGAGGTGGCTCGGGCCACCTCCCGCCTCCGTCGTCTGGAGCACGACAGCTTGCGCGAGATGCACAAGGTGACCGCGGACTTCCTCGATGTCGAGGGCGAGGAGCAATGAGCGGGCAGAGCCCGCAGTCGGTGTCGGATGCGGTTGTCCGGGCGGCATCGACGCTGCTCCTGGCGGCGATCGCAGTGTTCGTCACCTGGCAACTGCTGGAGCAGTTCATCGTGCCGCTGGTAATCGTCGTCGCGCTCGTCGGGATCGTCCGACTGGCGCTCGGCATGTCGCGTCGGGACGGCTGGTAGCCGATTGGCGGCACCGAATGCCGCTCGGCCTCAAGAGCAAGGCGTCCGGTCGGAGTTGTGGAATCGACAATCTGCTTTGTTGCTACGTATGCGCAGCGTATAACAGGACGTAGACACGTTACGTATGCGTAGCACTAAACATGGAAGGAGGGATATAGGCGGTCATGAGCAATAGACAGAACAGCAAGAAGAAAGCCGGTCGGCCGGAGCGACGTATCAGGGTGCGGGCGGTGCGTCGTGATCCGCCGGATCTGAAGAAGCTGTCGCAGGCGCTGATCGCCTTGGCGATGGCTCAGGCCGAGAAGGAAGCCCAACAAGCCAAGGAAGGCCGGCCGGGTGGTGGTGAGCGGAGGAGCGCGTGAGTCGCTCCGTCCAGGTTGCCACGGCGGTTGGTGGCGCGGCTCTTGCGGGCGTCGGTGTGATGCCGTTCTTGCACCGCGAGTCGGAGCCCGAGGTGTGGTTCGGGCTGCACTGGCCGCGCGAGATCGGCGAACGCGTGGTGCTGGCCATGCTGCGGCACCTGGCCTCGACCCGCCGCCCGAACCTCGTCACCTTCGAACTCGTCTCGACCAACGGCCGCGTCACCCACCGCGTGGGTGTCGGTAAGGCGGACACCGAACGCCTGCGTCATCTGTTCGCCACGTTCCTGCCCGACGTGCTGCTCGAGCCGGTCGAGCGACGGTTGCCGAAGCTGGCGCACGCCGTGGAGCTTCGGCTGGGTACGCGTGAGCGTGCCCTGCGCGTCGAGGCCGCGATCGAGGTCGCCCGCTCGGTCCTTGGTGCGGTCGTCACTACGACCGCTACGACGATCGTGCAGTGGCAGGTCGGGGAGCGTCTTGCCCCACTGCATGTCCCGAAGGATTCGGTTGGGCTGCCAAGCACCGCACGCGCGGCCAGTCAGGCTTTCCGCTACGGCCTCGCGCCGCTGGATGCCAGGGCGCAGAGCGCGTTGCAGTCCAAGGTCGGCGATCAGGGGTTCCGCGCGACGCTTCGGATCGGCACCACGATCCCCGAGCCGACTGTCGCCAAGGGCGCACTGCGCACGGTCATCGGCGGACTGCGCGTCGCCGAAGCGCCGGGCGTGCTGTTCACGGTTCGTAAGTCCGACGCTGCATTGATGGCTGTGGCGCGTCCGCCGCGTCGGATGGGCATGGCGATCAACGTCGGGGAGCTGACCGGGCTACTTGGTTGGCCGCTCGGCGACGCCGACTACCCGGGCATCGTGCGGATGGGATCGCGGCGCCTCCCCATACCGGCCGCAGTCCCAACGAAGGGGCGGGTTATCGGGGAGGGGTCGCACCCGACGACGAGACGGCCGGTCGCACTCGATGCGCGTGATGGCCTGATGCACACCCATGTTCTCGGGCCGACCGGTGTCGGCAAGAGCACGCTGCTGGCGCAGCTGGCGCTCCAAGACATCGAAGCCGACCGCGGCGTGGTGGTGATCGAGCCGAAGGGCGACTTGGTCGAAGACATCCTGGCCCGTATCCCGAAGCGCCGCGAGAGCGACGTTGTGGTGCTCGACCCGAGTGACGATCAAGCACCGGTCGGGCTGAACCCGCTCGCCGGTGGGTCGCCGGAGTTGGTGAGCGATCAGGTGATGGCCGTCTTCCGCGGCACCTACGGCGACTACCTCGGACCGCGCACCTCCGACGTGCTGCACGCCGCACTGCTGACGCTCGCTAAGTCCGAACACGCCACGCTCGTCGCCTTGCCGCTGCTGCTGACCGACCAACGCCTGCGCCGCGTAATGACGAAGGCGGTGCGCGGTGATCTTGCGCTCGGTCCGTTCTGGGCTTGGTACGAGGCGCTCTCCGAAGCCGAACGCGGTCAGGTCATCGGACCGGTCATGAACAAGGTCCGGCCGTTCGTACTCCGTGAGCGCGTCCGCCACGTCCTCGGCCAAACCAAACCGCGCTTCGACCTCCATGAGGTATTCACCAGCCGGAAGATCCTGCTGGTGCCGCTCAGCAAGGGCACGCTCGGCAGCGAAACGGCAGCACTCCTCGGCTCGCTCGTTGTTGCCGGGCTCTGGCAGGCCGCACAAGGCCGTTCGCTGCTCGCGCCGGAACGCCGCGCTCCGGTGACGGTGATCATCGACGAGTTCCAAGACTTCCTCCACCTCCCCACCGACCTCGCCGACGTCCTGGCTCAGGCCCGCGGGCTGGGCCTCGGTCTGGTGCTCGCGCACCAACACTTGGCCCAACTGAACCCGGCGATCCGCGCCGCGGTGCTCGCCAACGCACGTTCGCGTGTCGCGTTCCGACTCTCGGCCGACGACGCCTCGGCGATCGCCAAGACCACCAGCCTGCTCGACGCCCGCGACTTCCAGTCGCTCGGCCGCTACGAGACCTACGCCTCACTCGTCGCCGACCGTGAGACCCAGGCCTTCTGCTCTATCTCTACCGACCCGTTGCCTGCGGCGAGCGGCGACGCTCGCCGCGTGCGCACCGCCAGTCGCGAGCGGTACGGCGTCGAGCGCTCGGTCATCGAGGTGGAACTACGCGCGCTGGCTGGCTTCGACGACGTAGCGAATAGTTCTGCTGTTGGTTCCCGTCGACGTCGCTCGCAGGGCGGGCCGACCGAGGGAGGCAGCCGATGAAGCGGTGTCCAGTCGGGCGTCCGGTCGCGTCGAGCGTTGCTCGGCGTTGGTCCTGGTCAGTCGGTATGGACCCGGCACCAGTGGTCCCGACTGTCTTGCACTTCGTGTGCGCCAGTCGTCGCGGCCAGGGATGGCCTGGATCCTGCTGGGATCGCTCCGGGTCGACGGTGATCATCGGTCGGACGAGCGACGGTGTCAGGGGTTGCCGTCCGGTCGGATCAGGGTCACGGTCGCACCCAACACCTTCCCCCCTCACGCTTGTGGCTCCGACCGTGAGCACATCCACGGAAGCAGGCTCGTCGTGAAGGTGGTCCGCATCTACCAACGCGACCTCCAGCGGCTGCGCGAGCAGCTCTCACCGCGTGACCTTGCGGTGCTCGATCAGGTGCGCGATCTGAAGCTCATGAGCGGCGCGCAGATCCAGGCTGTGCATTTCGCGGCGCACGATCACGAGACGGCCGACGCTGCCGGGCGAGCCGCGCGTCGCGTGCTCAAGCGCCTGGTCCGTGACCGGCTACTCGTCCGGTTGGAGCGTCAGATCGGCGGGATCCGTGGCGGCTCCGCCGGCTACGTCTACGCCGCATCGCCACTCGCGCATCGGCTCCTCGACGGTGACGGTCCGCGGCGTCGGTTCAAGGAACCGAGCGCGACGTTCGTCGAACACACGCTGGCCATCGCGCAGTTGGTTGTCGACCTCATCGACCGACACCACACCAACACCGTCGAGATCCTGCGCCTGGAAGCCGAGCCGCGCTGCTGGCGCACGTTCGCCGCGGCTAGTTCGCGCGAGATGGTGCGCCCGGACCTGTTCGTGGCGCTCGGTGTCGGCGAGTTCGAGCATCACTGGTTCGTCGAGATCGATCTCGGCACCGAGACGATGCAACGCCGTCTCACCAAGTGCGCACAGTACGAGGCCTACTACCGCTCCGGCAGCGAACAAGCCGCACGCGACCTGTTCCCCAAGGTCCTGTGGGTCATGCCCACCCATGCGCTCGCCGACGAACTGCATCGCCGGATCGATCACGCGAAGAACCTCACCACGGAGATCTTCACCGCGACATCGCAGGTTGACGTGCTGACGGTGCTGGCCGGAGGCGCATCGTGAAGGGCGGCAGCGATCAGAATGTTCGCAACCAGATCATGGTCGGCGACGTCCGTGAACTCCTGCCAACCCTGCCCGCGGGAACGGTGGACACGATCATCACGTCGCCGCCCTACTACGCCTTGCGTGACTACCAGGCCGACGGCCAGATCGGGCTCGAAGACAACGTCGACGGTTGGGTCGAGGAACTCCGCACCGTCACGCGCGGTCTGGCCCGCGTGTTGAAGTCATCAGGATCGTTGTGGCTGAACCTGGGTGACAGCTACGCCCGACACCAGCGCGACGGTGCGGTGCCGAAGAGTCTGCTTCTCGGCCCCGAACGACTCGCGCTCGCCATGACCCAGGACGGCTGGATCATCCGCAACAAGATCGTCTGGGCCAAGACCAACCCGATGCCGACCAGCGTCCGCGACCGACTGTCGTGCACCTATGAGGTCCTCTACTTCGCTGTCCGCTCCCAGCAGTACTACTTCGACCTCGACGCCATCCGCATCCCCCACCGCTCCACGCTCAAGCGGCCGAGCGTCGCCGCCGCACGGCGCGCGGTCGATGCAGTCCGACCGGAATGGGCCGGACCGCTGGCGGGGAGCAACGTCGGCCTCGATCGCACCAAGGCCCAAGGCCGGGTCGGTCACCCGCTCGGCAAGAACCCCGGCGATGTCTGGACTTACGCCACCAGCAACGTCGCGAACCTGCATCACGCCACCTTCCCCGAACCGCTCCTCACTCGACCCTTACTCAGCTCCTGCCCCGAGCGGGTCTGCACTTCGTGCGGGGTGCCGTGGGAACGAGCACGAGCCGACCGAAGCCGCGAGCTCGTCGCGCTCGGTGATCTCGTCGCGCGGTGCAGGTGCGCGGCCGGCTACCGGCCGGGGCTCGTCCTCGATCCGTTCCTCGGCTCGGGAACGACCGCCATCGCCGCCGAACGTTCGCGAAGGGACTGGCTCGGCATCGAACTGAACTCCGACTTCGCCGAAGCCGCGACGCACCGCATCAATACCGCGCGGGCGAAACGGCAGACCCCGAGCTCGGCGGCGCGGGAGCCGCCGCTCGCCGCGTGACGCTCGTCGGTGGCATGCGGCCTGGCTGTGCAGGAGAACAGCAAGACGAACCGGAACCCGGTTCGTCGGTCGCACCACCACCGAGGAGGTAGAGGTACGTGAGTACCAAAGACACCGGCAAGGGCTACAAGACCCTCGCCATCCGACTGGACGATGACGTCCACGCCCAACTTCAGGTCATCGCACGGCTCCAGGAGAGCTCGATCGCCGCTGAAATCCAACAAGCGATCGCGGCTCACCTCGAAACCAAACGATCCGACCCCGAACTGAGCGCCAAGGCCAGCGAAGTGCTCGACGACATCGAGCGCGAAGCAGCCATCCGCCAACAAGCCATCGCCGACCTCTTCACCGGATCACCTGGCGCCACCGGCACCAAGGCGACCCGGGCAAAGGGACGAGGCACGGCCAAGCCGGACGGCAACAGCTGACGCCGAACGTCACCGTTCGGAGGTAACTCCATCGGAACCCCGGGCTGGGAAGTGTCGAGAGCAGAGCCGAAGCATTCGCTTCGATCCTCACTCTCGACCTTCCCGCCCGGCAACACCAAGGAATCTGTAATGAACGAGGAGGAACGAATGGAACACGAACCACACGCGGGAGCCGGACCCGAGACAACCGGCATCAAGTTCGAACAGCTCAGCCTGTTCGACCAGAACGAGATCAACGAACGCGATGCGGGTGAACCCGAACGCATCGATGACATGGAGTCGCTGGGAGTCTGGCGTCCGCATCGGCTGGGGCATCGCCCGGACCGACTGCACACCAGCGGGCACTCTGGTGTCCGCGGTGACCGCCTCGAACGGTCCTGCGGCGGGCACGATGGTGAGCGACGGTGGACGCCACGCCCGATCCCGTCCTCAGAAGGTGTCCATGGAGACACCTGAGGGCCGCGGAGCGCTTCCCGATGATCGGGCAGCAGCGGAAGGACGTGAGGTCCTGCGAACCGAGACACCGCGCATCTACCTCGCGTCGCTGTCCGACTACAACGCCGGGATCCTGCACGGCGAATGGATCGACGCCAACCAAGCCCCAGAGGAGCTGCACGCCGCTGCCGCGGCGATGCTTGCCCGCTCACCGAGCGATCCACGGGCCGAAGAGTTCGCGATCCACGACTTCGACAACTTCGGTCGCTACCGGGTGGGCGAATACGACTCGCTCGACTGGGTCAGCCGGGTTGCGCGCGGTATCGATGAGCACGGGCCGGCCTTCGCTGCTTGGGCCGAACTATCCGACCATGACCACGAGACACTCGACCGCTTCGACGACGCCTACCTCGGGGAGCGGGACTCGCTGGAGGCTTACGCCGAGGAGCTCCTCACGGATCTCGGCTACGTCGAGACAATCGAACGAGCCGTGCCCGAGACGCTGCAACCGTACGTGAGCATCGATTTCGCAGCGTTCGCTGACGAACTACGAAGCAACGGCAGCCTGACCGTCATCGAGAACGACCGCGGCGGGGTGTGGGTCTTCGAGGAGTCGATATGACGTGTCGCTCAGTCGGCGGAGTGGAGCTGCCGTTCGGTGTCGGTCTGGAACGCCGTCGGGAGATCGTCGTCGATCTGTTGGTCGACGTCACCGAGCCACTCGGCGACGTTGGCGTGACTACCGATCATGGTGGGGTGGAATCCGAAGTGCGCATAGACGAAGCCGTCGAGTTCGGGATCGCTGTCGGCGAAGGCCCGCAGGTCACGGATTTCGTCGGCGAGTGCTTCGAGGTCGCCTCGGAGCAAGTCGACGAGGTAGTGGCTGACGGGATCAAGGCGATACCCGTGGTCGACGGGCTCCGGGTCGGCCAGCAGCCCCGCGGTGAACACGGTGAAGGACGGGAAGGCTCGGCGGAGTCGTCGGGCCCGGGCATCTCCCCGGGTGCCGCTGATCGGTGGGCGTGGAACCTCACGTGGAGGCGAGTTCGTTCGTTTCATTACATAACTATAGTCGCGCTTCAATCCGAAATATGCAAGAGAGTTATCCACTGATGCGTTGTAGATTTCGCGATGTGCAACGGCGCAAGCCACGCGAGAATCCGCGAGTAAAGAAGATCATCGAAAGGAACCCGAGAGGTCGACATCGAGCAGTATTCAACAACCAACGAGCGGAAGATAGGAGGAATACCTGAAACAATTGCCATCAACAATCTCAATGAGGTCCGCCCGATCGGGGCCCGTCGCATCGGAGTCACCGCCCGCCGCCGAACAGGCTCGAGGACTTGTCTACAGACGAACTGCCACCCGACCCCAGGTGGGGGCGAGGTTCCGTGGGCCACGCAGCAACGCCTGTGCTGCGTGCGGAAGGCCGCACTGATGAGCATCGAGATCGGTGGCGAGTACGTCGACAGCGATGACGATGTCGCCAGTAGGCCGCCGGCACGGGTGGTCAGGCGACGGTCGTCGGCATCAGTATCGGGGTAGTGCGGGCAGGTTGTCGGTCCATTTCCCGTCGGCGTAGGTCCGAATGAAGGGAGGCGTGGCATCGACGACCCCGACCTTGGCCTCGTTGCGACCATCGCTCACCCGAGCGTCGCCGCGCTGGTCACGGATCCAGTCGACGATCTGCTGACGAGTGCTCTGACCGGTCGTGTTGTCGCTGGGGTTCTGCCACCGGACATCGACGATGTGTTCGTGGCCGGACCCGGCGGTGCTCATGTGCACCGCTGTGATGTAGATCATCGCCGTCTCCTTCGACATCGATTCGGACGATCGAACGCCAGGCTACCCGCACATCTATTCGGGACAAACGGTTGTTCGGATGGGCGTTGTGGAATGATCAACATCTGCTACGTTTCCGTAGTGACCGTGGTAGAATGAGCCCAAGGAAGGAGAATTCATTATGGATAAGGGTGAGGCCAAACGACTCGGACAGCATCTCCGCGATGCGCGTGAAGCACTGAAACTCTCGTCGCGAGCGCTCGCCGAACGAGCGGGGGTCACGGACGCCACGATCGTGCGCATCGAACTCGGTGAATTCGCGGCACCGAGTCCAGACAAGTTGGCTCGCATGGCCAACGCCCTCGGGCTCCCGCTCGAAGATGTATACGCCCTCGCCGACTACGCGGCACCGCGGCAGTTGCCGAACCTGTCGCCGTACTTGCGGACCAAGTATCGGGATCTGCCAGACGAGACCGCTGCACAGATCGAGGCCTACGCCCAGCGGCTGGCCAAGAAGCACGGCGTCGACCTGCGGGGTCCAGCACCAGGCGAAGACGAGATCGAGACCGGCGAGCCAGCAGCGCCGAGCCCGACGACGCGCTCGGCGTCGACAGCTCGAACCAGAACAACAACCGCATCCACCAAGAAGGGAGGAACGAAATGAATCGCATCAACATCGACGAGAACGTCCTGCGCACCATCCGTGCGCTGGTGCCGCAGCGCCGTCTGACCTACAGCGAGTCGCTGCGTATCGCGGAGCTGCAGGCCAATCGCCTGCTCGAGCACTTCGAGGTCGCCGACGACCGCGTGCCGAGCGAGATCGTCACCGAGTTCCCACGCGTCGAGGTCCGCTACGCGCACGACCTGCCCGTGTCGGGCAGCACACACTGGGAGAACGGCCGCTGGATCATCACCCTGAACGCGGACGAACCATGGGTCAGACGCCGGTTCAGCCTGATGCACGAGTTCAAACACATCCTCGATCACACCACCAAGCACTACCTCTACGGCAGCACCGACCACGACGAACGCTCCGCGGAACGTGCTGAACGAGCGGCCGATCACTTCGCAGCCTGCCTGCTGATGCCGAAACGTCGACTCAAAGGCCTGTGGTTCGAGAACGGTCAACAGCTCGTCCGGGTCGCGTTCAAGCTGGGCGTCTCGCCCCGAGCGCTAAGTGTTCGGCTCTATCACCTCGGGCTCGCTCCCGAGACGCCACGATGCGCTCCTCCAACATCGGCGTATGAGCGACCGGCCCCGTCTCGCAGCCGTAGCTACCTTCGAGTCAGCGCACCGATCATGGAGGTAGCCGTATGACGCGGGTCAAGCCAACCGCAGAGATCATCACTCAGGGCCCCGCGCGGGCCCTGATCTATCTCCGGGTATCGACGAAGGAGCAAGCCTCGAAGGGTGGCGAGGCCGAGGGCTACTCCATCCCCGCGCAGCGCGACGCTTGTATCCGACGCATCGCCCAGTTGCCGCGGGAAGCGATCTTCGACAAGGAGTTCGTCGACGCCGGCGAAAGTGCCCGCTCGGCGAATCGGCCGGGGCTGCAAGCGATGCTTCGTTACATCCAAGAGCACCAGGTCGACTACCTGCTCG
>SXGT01761256.1_pt1 | contig 17782 bp, 20 predicted proteins | sample 3176221 | NCBI WGS metagenome assembly SXGT01 (sample SAMN11356862, study PRJNA531348) | freshwater metagenome | isolation source: freshwater sample F1-120 | place: China: Fuxian Lake, Yuxi | collected 2017-12-25
GCAGAGGACTCATAATCCTTTGGTCGTTGGTTCAAGTCCAACACGGCCTACCAAAAAATGCTGCTATAATTCGAGGCTTCGCGGCTGTAGCTCAGTTGGATAGAGTACTTGGCTACGAACCAAGGGGTCGTGGGTTCAATTCCTGCCAGCCGCACCAGAACATCGTTCTAGAACAACGGGTTAGCTCCAAAAGAGCTAGCCCGTTTTTCTTTGCTGCGGGACTTTTGCGGGACTCGGAATTGATCATCAGCATCCGAGGCTCAAGTCCGTGTGCCGGCTTTCCGCAGCGCATGCTCCGCTTTCAGCGTCTGGAGGCTCTTGTTCCAGCCGTTGGTCGGCTTTGTGATCTTCTCCAGAGCTTCGTGAATCTCTCGGATCTGGGCCATGGAGTAGTGGTCCGTGACGGAGCGATTGCTGTGCCACAGGACGTCCCGCCGGGTCGACTCAATGACGCCAGCCTCACGCAGTCGCATGCCAACCGTATGGCGAAGGTCGTGGACATGCAGATCGCCCAGACCCGCCCTTGAGCGCGCTGCTTGCCACGCGCTGTTGTTCATGGCCTTGATTGGTCCAAGTTCACGGTGGCGCCAAGACATCGCGAAAACGTGGGTCGGGTGGTGCCCCCGCGCTTCCTCAATCACGGCCTGGGAAATGCTGTTGCACACCACCAGCTTTGAAGTGCGGCGCCCCTTGACGTTTTCTGGCGGGGTCTCGAAAACGGAGATGTTGAGCTCCGGCACTGGGATCTCCCAAGCCCATTGGAGATTGCAAACCACATCATCTCGCACGCCACTGTGCAGAGTAAACAGCGCCATGTCGTGAAGATGCTTCGGCAACTCCTTCAGCAAAAGCGCTTGCTCGTCCCAAGTGATCGGCCGTGGAGGACGCTGATGACCTGTCAAAGGCAACATGGTGATCAGGGGGGCAGAGACCAGCCAAGGTTTGCCCGACTCGGGATCGCGCCAAGTTCCCGCTGCCAGATTGAGGACTCGACCTTCGCGCCCAGGTTCAGCGCTTGTGGGATCGAGGGGACTTGCTGCGATCTTCGGTTTCGAGTTCTGTGATCTGGCCCGTACGTCTGTCGCTGAAGGTGCCCAGCGCAGGCGATCTCTCTGATCGCTTCGAGGCCGTGCGGGACTGGTTGAGTGCCTTCGCCGCCACTCCTCATGTGCGGATTGAGTGGCGAGATTGGAACCATCGGGTACAGGGAAGCCAGCGTCTGCCGTCTGCCGTTTGGATCGACACACTTCAGTCGGCGTTGGCTTTGATCGGCAAAACCAGTCAGGCACAACGCTTCGAGGCGATGTGGCAACGGACCGCGATCGCGCAACCCCGGCTGCTGGATTGGATGTCCCGGCGTCCGCTGCAGGCTCTGGATCTGATCGATCGGTGGGATCGCCTCTTGGCGGTTGTTGATTGGCTGCAGGCCTATCCACGTCCCGGCGTCTACCTGCGGCAGGTGGACGCGCCCGGGGTGGACAGCAAATTCATCGAGGCCCACCGGGGGGTGTTGACCGAGCTGTTGGACTTGGCGCTGCCGCCCGAGGTGATCGACAACAGTGCGAGCGGGACATCGCAGTTCGCCCGCCGTTTTGGCTTCCTGGACAAGCCGGTGCGGATCCGGTTCCGATTGCTCGATCCAACCCTGCCCAGCTTGTCGGGTTGCCAGGGGTTGCCGGACATCACGCTGGACGCTTCGAGCTTCGCTGCGCTCGCGCTGCCTGTTGATCACGTATTCATCACGGAAAACGAGACCAATTTTCTCGCCTTCCCGCCGGTGGCGAGAGCCATCGTTGTGTTTGGTGCGGGCTACGGCTGGGAACCGTTGGCGCGCGCTGCATGGCTGCACCGAAGCCACTTGTACTACTGGGGTGACATCGATACCCATGGCTTTGCCATCCTTCATCAGCTGCGTGGCCACTTTCCCCACGCATTGTCTTTCCTCATGGACCGCGAGACGCTGCTCGCACATCCTTTGCAATGGGGCGAGGAGACTGAGCCTGCACGCCACGAGCTGTCGAGCCTGACGGTGGAGGAGGCTGCGGTTTATGACGAGCTGCGCTTCGATCGCATCCAACCCAGGTTGAGATTGGAGCAGGAGAGGATCGGATTTGGGTGGTTCTCAGTTCACCTCAACCGTATGTCCTCGGAGTTGCAGAGAACGACGTCACAGTTCTCGTGAGGTTGGTGCTGATCTCGATGACCCGGCCTTCTCAGCCGATTTGGGGTGGCAGGGTCTTGGCCTTGACGTCCATGGCCCACCGATGAAGCGAGTGGGTTGGCCAGCGATGACCGACAAGAAAATCTGTCCTGGGTCTCTTGACTCCGATGCTTTGTTTGAGATTCTGAAGAGAGGCAGCCGAGTGCGCCTCTGTTCATAAACCAACCAAAGCAATTGACCACCATGAGAATCATTTCCTCCTGCCGCTCGAGCCTGACCACATTGGGCGTCGCAGCTGTGCTGAGCGCATGTGGCGCTGGATCGAACGGTTACCCCTCCTCAGAAGACGTTAAGGCGTGGCACTCCAGGACGGCTAGCAATGGCTACGTCAAGCTGCGCACAGTTGAAATCACGGACCTCGACTGCACAACCCCATCCAGCAAGGAGATGGAGCAACTGACCCGTGCGGCTGCCTTCATGGGCTCAAAGGCTGAAGAGGCGATCAAAGGGGCCGTCAAATGCAGCTACACAGTCAACGCCTCGTTCAGCGGAGTTGACAAGCCGTTTCTCAAGACCGAAGGCTACGAGGTGAATGGTCTCAAGCTCAAGAACCAAGGGTTCATGCGTGTGCCCAAGGGCGACGGCCTCGAGTGGCAGGGCAGTACACGTCGGCTTCCAAAGACGGCGGGGTGACCGGGTGCTTTGATGCAAGAGTCGTCCTCGCTTTCCATCCGCAGCCTCGAAGAGCGGCCGGCATCATGGCCGTGCTACAGGTCAGTGATAGTCGTCTTCAAGTTGATCACACACTGCCGTGACGACCGCATCTGAAGCCGTCTCGCGCCAACTCACGCTCAGGTACGAAGTCGAAGAGACGCTCGAGATCTGCCTCAACCCCGCGAGTGAATCGAACCCGAAAGCTCACTCCTGGGTTTTCGCGGTGCGGTTGCGCGCTTCATCGAGCTTGCGCTGCAACTGCTCAATCACGGTATCGGCATTGACATACTCGCCGGTGCGGTGGGCTTCGTCTCGGGAACGCATGCCTCGCGCGATGAATTCCGCCTGGACACGACGGTGCTGGACACCCGCGCGCACCGATGCTTCCACGAGTTCTGACAGGGTTTCGCCCCGGCCGAGCACCGACTCCACCTCGGCGCGAAACTCAGGATCAACGCGAACAAACGGGATGGTTGCGGTCTTCATGATGGCAATGTATTGCAATTGCGCTTCAACTTGGTGGGTGTTCCGACGGCCAGCCTTGGAACAACCCTGCACCGCGCTAGCCACAACCAATGCCTGTTTGGGGTGCACTGGAGCGCGGTTTTATGTTCTTGAAACTGCAATTCGGCGACATGTCCTGGCGTTCATGTCGCCGAAAACGACATGAATCCGTACACGTGTCGCAAGTTTCAGAAAAGGAGAACATGTTTTGCTAAAACAACTTCATCAGGTGCCGGGTGGTGCGCGCCGGTTTTGTCGGCATTTTTTGATGACATGCTTCCCGATCTTTTTGTGTCGTCGGTTTGGGGTAACTGCTGTGCACTGGCGGGCTACTCGGTGCCTTGCAGCAGATTGCCTTGCCTGCTCAGCGGTGGCCAGGTCCTGGCCATCGCTCGGGTTTCGTACCAGCGGTGCATGGCCGCGTCTTCCACGGCGTATTCCCCTCGGGCCGATTTCCACACCAGCGCCGGCATGCGCTGGCGCAGGGACTCCAGCGCGTTTTGCGCCTGCTGCGGTGTCACCGCCTTGTCGCGCCCGGTCTTCTCGCGGTAGAAGCGCAGCGCTTCGGCGTCATACGGCCTGAACCGAGGGCCTTGCTCCAGCATGCGCCACAGCACCGCCTGCTCCAGCGGCTTCAGGCCCAGGTAATCTGATTCCATCTGGCCTTCATCGTCCTGCTGGCGCTGCGCAGCGGCCTGCAGCATGGCGGGCTCAAAGCGGCCCGTCAGCGCCGCCAGCGGGCTGAGCACCTGGCCCAGCGCTTCCATGAAGAACTGCGGCCTGCTGCCAAAGCCTTCAAATGCCGCCTGCAGCGTGGCCTGGTCCACCGGTGCCAACTCCGGGCGCTGCGCTTCGATCAGCTGCACGATGTGTGCAATGAAGTCTTGCCCCAGTGCCGGCATGGTCTTGATCTGCGAGCCATAGAACGGCGAGCCGTTGGTGTTCACCAGGCGCAGCAGCTTGTCGCGGTCCGAGCCCGACATCACCAGCATCAGGTTCACCACGCCTGGCCGGTTCAATTGGTCGCGGGCCGACTTCAGCGCTGTCATGGCCGCCTCGCCTGCCTCGCTGGTCAACGCGTGCTGGGCTTCGTCAATCACCAGCGCTACTTGTTTGTTTGCGGTTTCGTGCAAGGCGCGCAAGGCGTCCACCAACGTCAGTCCGTCCAGCTTGCCGATGCGGCTGGTGTCTACGTCTAGCCAGCCGGCCAGGCTCACTTTGTTCAGCCCGGCCTTCTTGGCGGTGCGTGCGACCATACCCAGATGGGGTTGCAGGGCGCGGCCAATGGCATCGGCAATCAACACCCCGGGGTCGCGCGTGGCATCGGCCCAGAGGTCCACGTACACCACCACCACGCCCGCTTTCTCGAGCGCCGGACACAGGTCTCCACGCAAGAAGGTGGTTTTTCCGGTGCGCCGGGGCGCGGCCAGAAACAGGCCGTTCTGGGCGTCGCCAAAGGCGGTCTTGCCCTGGAGTTGGTGCACCAGTTCGTCGGCCAGGGCGGTGCGGGGGTAAGCGATCATGTTTATCCCGTTTTATTTTGATTTGGATAATTTATCAAAATCAAAATAAAAGTCAATAAAAGAGTGACGCTACGTCGAACCAGCCAAGTACAGCCGGTCGGTGGGGTTTTCCTCGATGGCGCACGTCATGCTGTCATCAACTCTGACAGCGAGGGTGGTTGAAAATCCTGATGGAGCGTTCTCGAGAGTTGCTTGGCCAGCATCATGTGGCGTGGTTAGCCTAAAATCTGTCCTAAGGACAGATTTTAGGCTAACCACGTAAGCATCACAAACAAGCAATATTGCGATCGAAGCACAATGTATGTAAAATTAACGTCCTCAGGACGTTAATTTTACATACATTGACAGGTAACAAGAAAATTTCAAAAGCCGTCATCGCTCCTGCAGAGGGCATTGCAGACCGATTGGCGACGTGGGAGCGGCCGGTCGTCACCGACTATGAGCTGGGCGCTCTGCTGTGTGCAGCGCTGCCAGCTGCGGATGCAGCCATCGAGCCTGGCGTGTACAAGGCCATTGTTGACCGTTTGAGTTCCTTTCACCTGATCTCGCCGGCCAAGGAGTTCAAGCCTGGGGCGGTGTTCCAGTTGTTTGGCCGCCCCAAGCCCTCCGCCATGGAGGTCGCGTGTGCGGTGGATCCATTTGCCTGTGTAACCCACCTCAGTGCGATGGAGTTTCACGGTCTCACGGATCGCTTCTCCAAGATCCTTTACCTGACGACCCCCCCAGACAAGGAGTGGAGAGAGCAGGCTCAAGAGAGGATGGCCAGGGATCTCGGCCAACACATGGCGGTGCACCGCGCAGCCAGGCTGCCGATGTTGCGGTACTTGGGCTTCGAGCGTGTTGAGGGTGTGCGTGTCGAGTTGATGCGGCGCTCCAGCCGCGGGGCATTCAAGGCCATCAAGTCTCCGTCCATCCGAGTCGCCATGGTCGGCAGGGTGTTTCTGGACATGGTGCGTGAGCCCGACAACTGCGGGGGCATGCAGCACGTGGTGGATGCCTACCGCGAGTACGGCTCACAGTACCTGTCCCTCATCCTGGATGAGATCGATCGTCACGGCAAGCCCATCGAGAAGGTGCGAGCTGGCTACCTGCTGGAGGCGGTTTGCAGAATCCAACATCCGCGCATCGACGGCTGGAAGGACTTTGCACAGCGGGGCGGCTCGCGCATGCTGGATCCCCAGGGCGAATACGCCCCGACGTTTTCTGAGACTTGGAAACTGTCGATCAATGTGCCTTCGTTGTTGACTGATGGCCGCGACGGGGAAGGGCAGGCTGGAGAAGACCTGGCCGGGGAGGGCACTTGAGGCCGTTGAACGAGGTGGATATGGAAGCCTGGGTGCAGCAGGCCCTCGACAAACCCCAGAGAGGTTTTCGGGAGGCGGTGCACATCATCCTGGAGAGCATCGGGCGCTCCCAGCACCTGCACGCCAGGATGGTGATGAAAGGCGGACTGTTGATGGCCATCCGCTACGACAGTTCGCGCTACACCCGTGACATCGACTTCTCCACGACCGCGCCCTATGTCGCCCTGGAGGCGCAAGAGCTGATCGCCGACCTGGAGCAGCACCTGGCGGCGGCTGCAGACCGCTTGCCCTATGCGACAGCGTGTCGTGTGCAGTCCAACAAGATCGAGCCCAGGGGCGAGAACAAGACCCACCAGACACTGGCGCTGAAGATCGGCTACGCCGACATGGGCAGCGAGAGTGCGATGAAACGCCTTCTTGCTCGCAACTCCGCTCAGGTGGTGGAAATCGACTACAGCTACAACGAGGTTGTCTTCGGGGTGGAGGTGCTGCAGCTCGATGGCGGCACCACCATCCAGAGCTACAGCCTGCACAACATCGTCGCCGAGAAGCTGCGCTCCTTGCTGCAGCAGCCGGTTCGAAGGCGCAACCGTCGCCAGGATGTTTACGACGTGTGTCTGCTGTTGGACTCGCCCGACTTGGTCGATGCGTTGGGAGCGCCGGAGCTGGCAAGCATTCACCACATGCTGGTGGACTCGTGCCGATCCAAGGGAATCGAACCCGGTCCGCTGTCGATGGACGACGAGGCGGTCGTGCGCATGGCACGGCAAGGTTACGAGGGGCTCAAGGACGATGTCGCGGGCGATCTCCCGAACTTTGACGAAGCCATGGCCCGGGTGCAGGGACTGTACCGCTCACTGCCGTGGCAGTAGGAAATCCGGCGAACGTTTGCCTGTTGTTTGGTCGATGGCCGCAGACTGCTCGAAAAGAGAAAGAGGGCACGATAGCCCCCTTTGCACGAGATCAGCGCCGATTACAGAGCGGCGTCCTTGACCTTCTTGAAGAAGCGAGCCTTGACCTTGACCGATGCGGGCTTGGCGGCAAACATGCGCTCGACCTTGGTGAATGGGTCAATTCCCTTGCGGGCCTTCTTGGCAGGCACTTGGGTGGCAGCGACTTTGAAGACGCCTGGCCAAGTGAACTCGCCCGCGCCCTTCTTGGACAAAGACGCGAGGATGGCCGCCTCCAGTGAGCCGAGCACGGCCTTGACCGTTTTGGGCTCGGCACCGGAGGCTTGCACCAGGTGGGCGACCAGCGTGGTCTTGTTGAAAGTTTCCTTGATCGGCTTGAGCACGCTCACCTGTTTGGTGACGGTCTTCTTCGCGGCTGCCTTGGGGGCTGCCTTCTTTGCAGTGGCCATTCTTTTGTGACTCCACGGTTGGGTAAATAGGACGCTGCGCCATTCGCGCAGTACGTGGAGTTTATGGCGGCAGGAGAGGCGCCTTTTTCTCGCATGGCATGAGTTGCTCAATCCATGTGCTGGTCTCGACACCGCAGCCGGTCTGTTGAGCGCCACAAGTGCGGCCTCTCAGTGGAACGTTGGTCGGCGGCTGTAGACGTTTTGCCGAACGATTGATAACATGTAGATGTTTTTCCAGTTTCAAAGATGTTCTGGCGATTGCAACGTCCTGCTGGTCGCTCCAACACACAAAACCCATGCCGCATCCCACTCCTCGCCTGTACTTGGGTTACGAGTCGTTAATCCGACGTTTCGGTTTGCGCGTGCCGCCTCTGCAGCGGATTTTTGTGGCGACCGAGCAGACGCTGGAAAGGCATACCTTCACCCCAGACGGCAGTGAGCGCATCGAGTTGCCTTTGAGGCGCCTGAGCGATCCCGAGGCATATACGGGCCAACTCACCTTTGCGCTCAAGCGAGAGCACTTGAACCTGACGGTGCTGGGGGCGCTCTTTGAACATCAAGAGGCTCGTGACGGCGTACAGGAATGGCTGCATGCCATGCCCAGCTCGCGTTACTCTCGAATGGCTGGCCACCTCGTGGAATGGCTCTCTGAGCACAAGTTGGACTACGACATGCCCGCCGGCAACCCGCGAATTTTCTTGCTCGACCCGGTGCACCATGTTTGCGGGCCCAAGGTGCTGGACGCCAAGTTCGGCATCATCAACAACGTGCTTGGTGGTCGCGCGTACAGCCCGCTCGTTCGTCGAACGCCTCGGCTTACAGCCTTGCTGGAGGAGGGACTTGCTGAGAAGGTGAAAACCGCCATGAGCAGCATCGAACCCGAGATGCTGGCCCGCGCGGTGGACTACCTCTACCTGTCCGAGACTCGCTCGACCTACAACATCGAAAACGAAATCCCCGACAGCCATCGCGCGGGCCGGTTTCGCAAGCTGCTGGAATCCGCCGGCGAACCCGGCCCACTCACGGAAGAGCAACTGTGTGCCTGGCAGAACCAGATCGTCAGCGACCACGCAGCGGAGTACCAGTACCGCCCCAAGCAGAACTGGTTGTCCCGTCCAGGGCGTATGCGCAACATCGCAGACTTCATTCCACCGCCCGTCGCACTGGTCGACCCCATGATGGATGACGTTGCCGCACTGGCAACAGCCGCGTCCAACGGCGAGCTCGATCCTGTTGTCGCGGCCACTTGCGCCTCGTTCGGTCTGGTGTTTGTGCACCCCTTCTTTGACGGCAACGGGCGACTGCACCGGTTCTTGCTCCACCACGTGCTTCGCCAGGCCGGTTTCACCCCCGGGGGCGTCGTGCTGCCTTTGTCGGCCCGCATGCTGAGCCAGCTTGAGCGCTACTCGAAGCTGTTGAAGAGCTATTCACGCCCACGCACGGATCTGCTGGAATACATGCTGGACGGCGATAGCGCAACGATCCTGGTCAAGTCACCACAGCCGCAGTGGCTGTACGCTTACTTCGACGCAACCGACCTGTGCGAATTCATCCTGGAATGCTGCAAGCTGTGCGTTGAAGAGGATCTGCTGTCCGAGGTGATCTACCTGCGCGCTCACGACAACACGGTCAAGGACTTGGAAGCCTGGCTGGACATGCGCCAGTCCCAGCTGAATACCCTCATCGATGTCATCGTTCAGGGCAACGGCACGCTGTCCAAACGCAAGCGCAAACTGGCGGAAGGCCTGACCGATGAGCAACTTGCCAGGGTGGAGTCCGTCGTAGGCGAGCACTTTGCGGCATACATCGACGCCCGCGTCTGAGTAGATGTTTTTCCGTGGATACGGGCGTTGGTAGACGAATTTCCGCAGTCAAAGACGTTTTTTCAAGTGGTTGGTTTTGGAATGAACGTTTCTGCCACCGCTCGTGCTTCCGGGCTTGGCCCGTCCGAACCAAGGAATTTGCCGTATGACCTCTTGGTCGGCACGGTAAGGTCACGGCCCTGGTGTGCGTTTTCTGGTTATCTACCCAGCATGCTGAGCCTATGCACGACCCTGCACCTCGGCCGACATGCCGCGCCAGGGAACGTCGCTTACTTTGGTAGAGGAGAGCAACACTAGACTAGCTTCTTCGGCGGCGTTCATATGGCGCGCGCCAGCGGGTACTCACTGCCGGCCTGGATAGCGGCGCTCCAGGACAGTAGACTATCTTCATGATCGGGCGCTGCCAGCGCCGTGACCAACGTCGACTTGCCTTCGGTGAACGTGCTCGCCTTGTCGATCGCGACGGTGTCGACACTGTGCGCGACCTCCAGAGTTTCGGCATCCTTGATCAGGATGCCTTGGCGAACGGCCACCCCGGTGCCGGCCATGCTGCCTGTGGACGTCGCAAGGTCCACGGCCCACGGCACGCGGACACGCGATCAACAGCACCACCGGAACAAGGACGGCACTCACGCGGTCAACGCTACGCTGTAGCGGCGCTTTCTCGGCCTGCGCCGACTCGACCATACGAACGATGCGCGAGAGCGTGGACTCCGCGCCCACCGCAGTGGTTTCCACCCGCAGCAGTACCCGGGCATTGACGGCGCCGCCGGTGACCTTGTCGCCCGCGTGCTTGGCCACCGGCAGACTCTCGCCTGTGATCAGCGATTCGTCCACCCGGCTGGAGCCGATGGTGACTACACCGTCGACCGGAATACGCTCTCCCGGGCGCACCACCACGATGCCCCCGATCTTTACCTGCGAAATCGCAATATCCACGTTGCCATAAGGCATACGTGCGCGTGCCACCTTGGGCTTGAGGGTGTTGAGCGCCGCGATGACGGCGGTGGTATGGCGCTTGGCGCGCGACTTGAGCCATTTGCCCAGCAGAACCAGTGTGACGATCACCGCTGCGGCTTCGAAGTACGGGTGCGGCGTGCCGTGCTCCGCGTGCTTGAACAGCAGATAGACGCTCAGGCCGTATCCGGCGCTGGTACCCTGGGCCACCAACAGGTCCATGTTGCCGGCACCTGCTCGCACGGCATTCCAGCCCGCGCGGTAGAGGCGCGCGTCCAGCCAGTACTGCACCGGTGTGGCCAGTGCCAGCCTTCCAGTCTGTTCGGTGGCGAACCGACCATCGTGCTGCGCCGCCGCACACTTTATTGGTCGGGGACCGTCTTCCGGCCAGCTTTCTTGATTTGCATCAAGACGGCTTGAGCCCACATGTTTAGCCTTGAATTGTTTCCACAGTTCGTCTGACCAAGATGCACATTCACCGCCGCTCGCTGCGCCATGCCACCAGGATCATCCTGGCGGTGTGGCTGTTTGCATTGGGCGCCGGGGTGGCCAATGCCTGCCTCTTGAGCGAGCCTGACCACGGCGGTCACGATTCTTCAACGGTGTCACCACACCATGAATCGGTTGCACAAGGCCATCACCGCGCACAAAGCGACCCTGTTGATGCGGGATGCTTGAGGTTCTGTGATGAAGCACCGCTGGCCATCACCAAGGTCGATCAGCCCCTCGCCGACGGCAGTTCGGGTTGGGTGGGCGTGCTTTCGCGGACTGGGGCGCCAACCATGGCCACACCCACCGCAGTTCAGCTGCGGGTACACGCCACCAGACCCCCGCACATGGCTTCGCCCATCGCTGCGCGACCCCATCGTTTGACCTTGTAGACCGCTTCGCAGCCCATTGCGAAGAGCGCTCTTGCTGTCTGGGTCACCCAGATGGCGTCCCATCTCCTGTCTGGCATCCCCTTTGTTGCCGCCTGCGGCGGCTCCCCCATTCCTTCAAGAACACCATCATGAAAACCATCCACACCCTCCTCACGCTTTCGACCGCCGTCTTGCTGACCGCTTGCGCGAACCCCAACGCCCCGGCAGCGGGTCCCATGTCGGCGGCCAATGCAGATCAACACGCTGCGCATCTAGCAGCTGTGGCACCGTCTGGGGCGCCGTCAGCCATGCACGACCACATGAAAGACATGCAGGCCATGCGCGACAAGATGATGAATGCCAAGACGCCAGCAGAGCGCCAGGCCTTGATGGCCGAGCACATGAAAACCATGCACGAAGGCATGGCCATGATGAAAGGCATGAAGGGGATGGGCAGCATGCACGGCAAGGCGGGCATGCCGGGAATGGCGGGCATGAAGGACATGCCCATGGACATGTCCAAGCACCATCAGATGATGGAGATGCGCATGGACCTGATGCAGACCATGATGGAAATGATGATGCAGCGCATGCCGGATGGAACCATGCCGCCCGCCGGCAAGTGAAGGAGATCACGATGAACATCATCGATCTCGATGTGCAGGGCATGACCTGCGGTGCCTGCGTCCAGCGCGTCACGACGGCCCTGGCTCCAATCGACGGTGTGCAAGACGTCGCAGTGGATCTGCGAGCTGGCCGTGTGAGGGTCACAGCTGAGGCGAACGTGGCGCCATCGCAGCTGATTTCTGCATTGGCGGCAAGGCGCTACGAAAGCGAGGTGGTCACAAATGGCGCCCCGTCGGGTCAGGCAACCGACAGTCCGCCACCGCCAGCTGCGCCCAAGGGCGGTTGCTGCTGCAGTTGACCCCACCACGGGCTTGGCAAAGCCAGCCTGAAGATTGGAGCCATGCCATGGAGTCACATCGTCATCACGAACACCGTCACGCTGGAGGCCCGGGTGCGCCGGCCTCTCTACCTGTGACATCTCCGCTGGAAGGCACGGGCTACACCTGTCCGATGCATCCGGAGATCCGACAGGACCAGCCGGGCAACTGTCCCAAGTGCGGCATGTCGCTGGAGCCGGTCATGCCGGCGCTGGACGAGGCCGAGAACCCCGAGTTGCTCGATTTCCAGCGCCGCTTCTGGTGGACCCTGCCGCTCACGGTGGTGGTGGCCGTGTTGGCGATGTTCGGCCACAGCTTCGGCTGGTTCGAGATGGCGACCCAGAGCTGGATCGAACTCGTGCTCACCGTGCCCATCGTGCTGTGGGCCGGCTGGCCGTTTTTTGTGCGGGGCGCACAGTCGGTGCTGAACCGCAGCCCCAACATGTGGATCCTCATCAGCCTGGGCACGGGTTCGGCGTTTGTCTACAGCGTGGTGGCCACGGTGGCGCCCCAGGTGTTTCCCGATTCGTTCGTTTCGATGGGGCGCGTGTCGGTGTACTTCGAGGCGGCGGCGGTGATCATCTCGCTCACCTTGCTGGGCCAGCTGCTGGAACTCAAGGCGCGTGCGCAAACCTCGGCGGCCATTCGCTCGCTGCTGGGGCTGGCGCCCAAGACCGCGCGGCGCATCCAGCCCGACGGGCAGGAGGAAGACGTGCCGTTGGCCCATGTGCATGTAGGCGATAAATCTCGACCTCTTCATTGCTTCTCCTTGCGCCCCTTCGGGCTTGCCGGAAAGCAACCGTGCCTCTAGTTTTGAAAAGTCCGGAATTCGGGGGAGACGTCAGAATTAAAGGAAGAGGGCGAGTAGCCCAATAAAAGCGCACGAACTGGACCAAAGCTACTGACAACGGGCGTTCAGCAGTCGGGTTGCGACGTCAAACGCAACAAGGTCCTCTTCAGTACGCGCTGCGAGATGGGCACCTTCCAGCATGGCCAGGGTCGCGGGCGCCTCGTATGCCGGATCAAGGATTGCCGATATGGACCCGTCCCTTTGGCCGAGTTCGAACGTCGCAGTGATCCATTGCAGGATCATTGCGCGGACGGCGCTGACTTTGGCGATGACCACTTCAGACAAGCTTTCCCGGCTGGTTGAAAAGGCAACGCACAGACAAACGGTGCGGCCATCATCCAGGGCTGCTCGGTACAGGGCAATCAGGGCCTTGAGGCGTGCACCGGCGGTGGCGTGGGTTGCTTCGATCTCGGCCAGGCGATGCTGCAGGTTGGTCTGATATCGCTCGATCAATGCTTCGGAAAGATTGGCCTTGGTCGGAAAATGGTGGTGGATCGACGCTTTTCGAATGCCGATCGCCTCTGCCATATCGCCATAGCTGAAGCCGTCGAAACCCCGTGACCGGGCTGCGTGTTCAGCAAAATCCATCAGGGCGACTCTGGTGTCTCTGTTCGTTGTCATTTCACCTTTCTATGTGTCCTAGGTTTGCCAGCGCCAGCTCCGATGCTTCCAGCGCCCCCTCAAGGTATCCTCCGAATTTAGGCGCCACCTCGGTCCCGGCAAGGATCAAATCGCCATCCCAAAGTCCATTGAGAACGCGGGGCAAACCGTATTGCGAGTTGACATGTGGCGCCTGTCCGTCCAGTTCGGTCGCTGTCAAGCGGTCATAAGCCCAGTCCTTGAGACACAGAATACTTGGTGTGGCGGCTTCTGGTCCGAACAGACGGATCAACTGGGCCTGTATCTGTCGGCGCAGGGCCTGTTGGTCGGATCGCGCCCTGGGCGGCACGCCGATGAACCCGAAAAGGGCATAAGGCCCGCCTGAGGCCGGGCTGGCATCATGGATTTCGACCACCGGACCATGACGACTCATGGCATCACCGGAAAGGCCAGCCTCAAGCCAAAAAGGCCGATCATAGACAGCCACGGCCTTGGCATGGCCTGCCATCCAGGTTGCGATTCCCTCCAGCTCTGTCAACGCAGCGATTGGCAGCGTCGGCGTAAAGGACATTCTTACGGCCATGCGCGGGGGCAGGGCCAGAACCACCCGCCGTGCCTGGATGCTCACGCCATCCTCAGACGTTGCGATGATCCCCGGTGCTGCCCGGGTTAGCATACGGATCGTTGTCGAAACACGGCGTCGTTGCGCCGGAACCTCATTCTCAAGGGCCGCGATCAAGGCGCCCAACCCCCCCTCCAGCCGCCAGGCCCCCTGCGTTGAGGCATACCCTCGTCCACGATGAACACGGCCCTGCTCATTCTCGAAGATCACATCGCCCTGACAGAACTGATCGAACCGGGACAGCCCTAAGCGTTCGGTGAGCGCTGCGATCCTGGGTTGTCCTGGCCAAAACCACGTGGGACCCAGATCAAAATGAGCGGCACCCTCGCGCACGGTCAGGATGCGACCGCCCAAGCGGTCACGCGCCTCGACCAAAAGGAAATCGCGGCCTTGTGCAGCAAGCTTTGCAGCCAAGGCCAGCCCGGACAGGCCACCACCGATGATCAGGGTATCGGTCAGCATCGCTCAAGACACCTCGCCAGCGAAGGACAACCGATTCGTCTTTGTTGGCCACACAGTCGTCACGATAGACACCCGCGGGTCGGTAGCGGTGGTGCTGTAAGCTCTGCCGGGGAATCTGCCGTAGCCATGGCTAAGCAGCGGGTGCTTTGGCAAATGGCAGGTGTCCTGTCTTCATCCAGATTTTCGCGCCATCGCCCGTCGCCATCGCGGACAAGCTTTGGCCTTCGGGCAGGCGCAGCCAAGTGTGCTTTCCCAGTATCTCGCCTTCCACGGTGAGAGCGCCGTTTATCACCAGCAGCTCTATCCCGCCGGACACCTCAGACTTCAGAGTTGCGCCCGCCTCAAGCCTGCTGTAACTGACGGTCTCACGATGGTCCTCATATAGCATTGCGCTGGCAATGCCATCCACCGGGGTGCCCAGTTCGGCTTCCATGTCCTTGCGAAACTGTGTGCGATCCGCCATGTCGAATTGCCATAATTTCACAAAGATCGTGCATCCCTCGTCAGAGCCTGGCGTATGGGACGTCGTTGGGGGGTTGCGCACATAGGTGCCGACAGGAAAATCACCGTGCTCGTCTTGAAACACTCCATCGAGCACGATGAACTCCTCGCCCCCCGTATGGGTATGTGCCGAGAACTTGCTGTCCGGCGCATACCGCACGATGGTCGTGGCGCGGGCAACTTCGCCCCCAATTCGGTCCAGCATGCGCCGCTCTACCCCCTTCATGGGCGAGGGTCGCCATTCCAACTCGCGCGAATGCACCACAACACGCTTGGAAAAATCTGCGTTGATCTCCATGAAACCCACTCCTTTGACCCCTACAACCCGGAGATCGCGCATTAACCGGCAATCGAAGGACGGGCTGCAACCTTTGCACGCCAAGCATGGAGATTGACCAGGGACTCGGGGATTTCAACCTTGGCGAAATCCGCAAACGCCAGACCCGCAAAGGCAGTGATGTCAGCGATAGAGAAGTTGTCGCCTGCGAGAAACTCATTTTCCGACAGAACGCTATCCAGATAGGCCATGGTAGCGCTAGCAACTTCCCTCTGCTTGTTGCCCCATTCGGCGCATTGCCAGGTCTCCAGATCCGGACCAAGGCCGGGAGTAGCGTGATGGAAATAGGCGCCGACCGCGTTCATCAAACCGTTTTCTGCCCGCAGATTCATCATCGTGATGCGGGCACGCTCCTTTGGGGTTGCGCCGGTTAGGGAAGGACCATCGAAAACGCCATCGATATATTCAGTGATGGCGTTGCACTGGGCGATACAGGTGCCGTCGTCAAGCTCCAGCAGGGGCACGGTAGCATCCGGATTTTTCGCTTTGAAAGCATCGCAGCGGTGCTCGCCGCTCATCACATCCACTGGGACGAATTCAACCTTGTCCGTTGCATCCTTTTCTGCCAGAGCGATGCGGACTCGCAGTGGGTTTGGAAAGCCTTTGATGTCGTAGATTTTCATTGAGTGTTCTATTGACGATTTTTGTAACGCGCCATTGTACTACCTATCAGTAGGTTGTCAATTCTTATGTGCGGCTTTACAAACAGGCCCCAGGACCAAGCGAAATTCGCTGCTTCAGCTGAGCTGAACCGTTCGCGACATTCACATGATCGGCAGGATCAGCGCGACCCAGCGACGTCAAGTGGAACACCTTCTGCGCTGTTCGGCTCTACGACTGTGACTCGCTTTCAGGTAGTGTCATGGCGCGATCTTCTTGTCTCCACCTTGTTGTGGTGGTTGCGGCCGACAGTCATGCCGTATCTCCGCCATGGAGAAGAACGCCGGGCGCCAATGAAGACTACCGCTGATTGGAGTAGTTCGCGTAGGACGTAGTCGTGGCTGGCCAGTCCGAGAAAACGCCAATCACACCCGCCTCGCGGACGAGCACGTCGAGCACACGCATCATGTCGCCTTAGGTCTTGATGGCCGAATCGAACGTCTGGTAATACAGGCCGTTGTCGCCATCGGCCAGCAGACCCGAGCGCTCCAGGGTCCAGGCAATGATGTCCAGACCGGCCGAGCGGGCGTTTCGCGCGTACTGCGAGGGCGCGATCCACTCTGAAGTGTCGGTGCTCAGCAGGGCGAAGACCGGCGGCGCCATGATGTTGATGCCCTGGCTCTTGTACTTCACGAGTTCGGCCTGGCTGGGCAGATCGGCCACGGTGTTGGCGTCGTCCGGATACACCGCCTGACGCCCAAAGGCGCGTTCAACATCAAGTCCGGCTTTGCCGGGGGGACGTGTATGCACAGGGCCACCACTGCGTCGGTCAGGTCATCAATCGAGATTCCCATTTCAGACTTGAACCACTGCGCTGACCCGTTCAGCACACCAAAGATCAAATGGCGCGCAACCGGAACCTCGACCTGCAAGCAGCCAGTCAGCGAGAGCTCTTGGAGCACGGACGTCCATGTCGCTTCGTATTCACCTTGCAGCTTCGCGATGACTTTGTGTTGCATAGCATTGAGGTAGCGCGACTCGTAGAGCACCACATGCATGAAGTCGCTGTTTGGTCCCAGAATCGTTTCGAAATGCGATCGGATCAATTGCCGCAGCGTGGTCACAGCGTCATGCTCGGCAAGTAGCACGATCATCTGGCGCGCCATCGCGCTGCGCATGCCTTCCTGAATCACTTCATGCAATAGCGCATCCTTGCTTTTGAAGTGACAAAACAGTGATCCGGAATGCATGCCGACGGCGCAGGCGATGTCGCGCGTGCTCGTGCCGTTGAAGCCGTAGCGTCGAAACAGTTTGGCCGCGGCCTTGACGACATCTTGGCGGCGATTGCCTTCATTTCGCTCCTGCGGCGTCTTGCGTGGGCGGCCTCGCGGCCGCTTGGCTGCTTCGAAAGTGGGGAGGGAGCGCACGGCACACATCATCCGAAAACGAGTAGCGAGGCCTGCCAATGATGTCGGGTCGAAAGCTCAGGCGACCCCGAAAACGGCGGACGGAGGCCTCGACCGTATTGCGAACATCGGTCTCGGTCTGGGTGGTCGGTACCGGGGATGACGGCCATCGGCTCAGTATGACTTAGGCAAGCCCAATACATGTTCGCCGAGGTAGTTGAGCAGCATCTCGTGGTTGATGGGCGCGATTTCCA
>SXGT01926236.1_pt1 | contig 17782 bp, 16 predicted proteins | sample 3176221 | NCBI WGS metagenome assembly SXGT01 (sample SAMN11356862, study PRJNA531348) | freshwater metagenome | isolation source: freshwater sample F1-120 | place: China: Fuxian Lake, Yuxi | collected 2017-12-25
GCTAGAGAGCCGACCTTCAATTCTTGAGGATGGTCGAAGTCTGGGAAAATCAGTCCTCCTTGCCTCACTTCTCCCTGTGATTTACAGGGAGAAAGCAGGCCAAGGAGAGCGCTCCGCTGACTTTCCGGTCGGCTCTCTAGACGAGCGCGGGGAGCGAGCCCAGGAGAGCCTCCCGGGCCTCCCGGCAGCGAGCGATCAGCTGCGCCGTCGCCTCGCTGGGCTGGATCGGGCCGGGGTCCGGCTGGCGGGCGGCGCAGAGAAGGTCCCCGCTGGCCTCCTCGAGCAGGGCGTAGCCCTCGGGGGCGGGTTCGCCCTTCTGCCCCACCAGGCCCAGGGGGCCCGTCCCCGAGAGGCGGCGGAAGACCACCGGGCGCCCAGGGATGCTCTCCTTCCCGGACCCCGGCTCGTCGCCGAACTTCATGGTGGGGTGAGGCCCGCTCTGCGAGAGCTTGTAGACTGCAGATACCCGGTCGCGCGTCAGGGAGCGGCCGGCGGTCTGCGCGATCAGGAAGCCGCCGTAGCCGTAGAACTGCTCGTCCTCCCTCCAGCCGAACTCCCGGCGCAGCGCCTCGAAGCGCCGGGTCTGGGGGAAGTCGAAGGAGTCCTCCAGGATCTGGATGGGGCGGAGGCCGAGCCTCCTGGCCTCCCGCATGGCAAAGCGGTACTGGGCCTCCTTGTCGCCCGAGTCGTAGCGGACCGAGTCGGCCAGCTCGGGGTTCTCGGCCATCACCCTGAGCGCCGCGGGCAGGCCCGAGCGGAGCGTGTCGAAGGTGTCGAGGAGGTAGCTGGAGCGGTACGGTCGGCGATCGCGCATCGCCCGGAAGGCTTCCTCGTCGGAGCCGAACCTCTGGACGTGCTCGTGCCCCATCGTGCCCACCGGGGTGAGGCCAAGCTCCCTGGCGGCCAGCACGTGGCTGGTGCGGCGTAGCCCCGCTCTCCTGGCGCCCTCCAGCGCTATCCGGTGCTGGGCCAGGCAGCTGGCGGACCGGAGGCCCACCTCGAAGAGGCGAGAGGCGTCGCCAAGAATACCCACGAGCTCGACGACGCGCGCCTCGACGCGCCCCGCATAGCCCTCGGCGTCGACCCGCATATCCGGGACCTCGACCCCGACGGAGTCCAGCGTCTGCCTCACCAGCTCTCGCTCCTCCTCGCAGGTGACGACCGAGAGCTCCCCGGCCAGGCGCCCCGGATCCAGAAGCCCCAGCGTCGCCACCTGGATACGAAAGTTCCACTGGAGGAGCAGGGGCTCGAGCCAAGACACCAGGGCAGACGGCCCAGTCACCGAGACCACGGGCTCTCGAGGCAAGAACCAGCTCCCAGGAGGCAGGGCGTCGATCTGTAGCCGTGACGAGTCCACGATGGCAGCGCGGAAGCCGGCGCCCATGCTGTAGTCGTGCTCGCTCAGGTAGGCATAATCCTGGGCGGGGGCCCCGGGGAGCATCGAGGTGATCTCGCGCCTGGCGTCGAAGGGGACGATCTGAGGCCCTCCCCCTCGATGGGTGAAATAGAAGGTCTCCCTCCGGAGCGGGTAGCCCGCTTCGGCCATGCTGAACTTGTAGCCGTCCGTGGCCAGCAGCGAGATGCTCATGCCCCCAGAACATAGGAAGGTCATGTAGAGTGTCAAGGACTCTATATAGGGTTATATGGGCTCTTTTTCGGCATGGCGGCCCTCTTCTCTTCCGGGTGCACCCTCGACCTTGCTACGGTGGTGGGGTGAGAACGCGTGGCAGGGTCGTGCTCCCTCTGGCGACGGCGGCGATGGCGGCGTTGACGCTCTCGACACCCACCAGGGCGCTGGTGTGGCCGGACGTGCCGGAGCGCATCGAGCGCTCCCTGCGCTCACCCGACGCCGGGGCCAGGCGGATCGCCGCCAGGGAGCTCTCCAGCCTGGGGCAGGTCCGCGCCGAGCCGCTGGTGCTGCGGGCCCTCGAGGATCCCTCTCTGGACGTGAGGCTTGCGGCGGCCCAGTCGGCCATCCACCTGCGCATCACCGCGGCCACCGACGCCGTGCTGCCATGGCTGGGAGACCGGGAGCCCAAGGCCAGACTCTCGGCCTGCGAGGTCGCCAAGGCGATGCCGTCCCCCCGCGCCGTGGCGCCGCTGGCGCGGACCCTGGGCGACGCGGACGCAAACGTGCGAGGAGCGGCCGCCGACGCCCTGGGGATGCACGGGAGCGAGGAGGCGGTCGCCCCGCTCCTCGGAAAGCTCGACGATCCCAACCCGCCTGTGAGGGTGCAGCTGGCGCGCGCCCTGGCCCGGCTCGGCGATGCGCGGGCCGTGGTGCCGCTCGTCGGCAAGGTCCAGGATTCGGTGCCGGAGGTGAGGCAGGCGGTCGTGCGGGCGCTAGGCGAGCTCGGCGATCCTCGAGCCGTGCAGGCCCTGGTGCTCGCCCTGCGCGACGTCAACACCGACGTGCGCATCGAGGCCCTGGCGGCGCTCGGGCGCCTCAGGGCCGACGCCAGCGTGGACGCCGTGGCCTCGCTGCTCTCGGAGCGCTCGGCCCCGCTCCGGCAGGCCGCGTTCGCGGCCCTGGGGCGCATCGCGTCCAAGGGCGCGACCTCGGCGCTGGTCGCCCAGCTGGGCGCTGGAGAGGACGCCGCTGCGGGCCTGGAGCACTCACCTGCCAGGGATGCGCTGATCACCGTGGGCGCGGCCGCCGAGGAGCCTCTCCTCGCCATCGTGGAGCGCCCTCGCAGCGCCGCAGCGGCGACAAGCGCGGCCTGGATCCTGGGCGAGCTCCGCGCCAGGCGCCCCGATCCACGTATCGAGGGTGCGTTCGTGGCCGCGCTCCGCCGAGGGACCCTGCCCGTCGCCTCCGCTCTCCGCGCCCTCGCAGGCTGCGGGAGCAGCACGTCGGTGGCCGTCGTCCTCGAGTTCGTCGCGGATGAGAACCCGGGCAACCGTGCCGAGGCTCTGCGCACCGCGGCCGTGCTCCTCGATCCCAAGGCCCCTGACGGACGGGCGGTGGAGCCGCTCGCCGCCGCCCTCAGAGAGCCGCGCCTCCTGCCCCAGGAGCGGGTCGCGCTCGTCCAGCTCCTCGGTCGAACCGGAGCTCCCCGCGCCGCCGCGGTCTTGTCGCCGCTCGTCTCCAGCCGGGATCCCGCGCTGCGCCTCGCCGCCATCGACGCCATGGGCGCCATGGGCAAGGGGCTCGGGGACGACCCTGGGACGTCCCTGACAAAGGGCGCTCCTGGAAAGTCCCCGAAGGGGGGCACGCCAGGGGCGAAGGGCGCAGAGGCCCTGCTCCTCGAGGCCATGGACGAGCGCGATCCCCAGGTCCGCCTGCACGCGGCCATGGCCCTGGAGCAGGCGGGCAGCGCGGCCAGCGGCGAGGCGCTGCTCGCTCGCCTGGACGGGAGCGAGGAGACGGATCGAAGAGCGATCTTCCACGCCCTCCGCGGCATCGTCTCGAGGACGCCCAGCGAGGCCGTGGTGACGCGGCTCATCCAGGCCGAGAGCCTGGCCGCGGGGCCCGAGCGCGACGCCATCCTCGAGGTGCTGGGTCACGCCCAGCTCGCCACCGCCACCGAGGCGCTCATCGCCCACACGAGGAGCCCGGACCCCTTCGATCGTCGCGCCGCTCTTTCGCTCGTCGCGGCCCGCCCGGGCGCTCCCCGGAACGAGGGGGTGGCCTCGGCCCTGCGCTCGGGCCTCTCGGACGCCGACGCCTCGGTGCGCGCTCAGGCTGCCTGGGCCATCGGGAGCGCCGGGGATCTTTCCTTCCTCGAGGCGCTCGCCCCGCTGTTGGCGGCGAACGACGCCGACGTCGCGATCAATGCCGCGGCGGCGATAGGGCGCGTCGCGGCGCGCCACGGCCGCCCCGATCGTGCGGCGGCCCTGCTCTGCCCGCGGCTCGAGGACGCGAGGGGGCATGTTCGCGCCAACGCCTTGGCCGGGCTCGTCCGGAGTGGCGCCGTGTGCTCGAACGCCGCCACCGCTCGCAAGATCCTGGCCGAGGATCCCAACGACGACGCTCGTCTCGAGGCCGCCACGGTGGTGAGCAAGGGGCGTTCGCCCGACGATCTTCGCGCCCTCGATCGGTGCAGCGTCCAGGAGCGCAACGGGACCGTCGCGGCCCGCTGCAGAGCGCTCCTCCGTCCCCCCGACGCCGCGCCCGCCGCGGCTCTCCCTGCCAGGACCGACGCACAGGGCAGCGCGCGCTTTGTTCCGGTGACCGTGTTTATCGCGACGGAGGGATCCCTGACCCCGAGACCCAACGCGGCCTATGTCCTGCGGTACGCGGACGGCTTCCTGCGCGCGGGGCTGGCGGACCGGAGGGGCGCCTTCCACGATCCGATGGCGCCCGAAGGCTCCCTGGAGCTGCGGCGCCCCGGCGGAGGGAGGTAGGCCGTGAACGCGCGCCGCCGCACCAGGTATCGAACGAGGCTCCAGGAGCCGGAGCCCCTGGAGGGCATCCTGGAGCGTGCCGGCGAGGATCGTTTCGCGAGGAAGAGATCGCCGATCCCTCGCGCCGCCTGGATCCGCGTGGTGGGGCTGCGGGTGGCCGATCGAGCGAGGCCCGTGGCCATCGAGGGGAACGAGCTCGTCATTCTCACCGCGACGAGCGTCTGGGCGAGCGAGCTCTCCATGCTCTCCGCCGAGCTGGTGAAGCGGCTCAAGGACCAGGGCTTCGCCATCGAGAGGCTGCGCTTCCGGATAGGATCGGTCGACGTGGATCGGCCACCGGAGCGGCGCGTTCGCAGGAAGGTCCCGGCGCCCGTACCGGTCACCGGCGAGCTCGCGGCGCTGCTGAGCGCCCTCGAGGACGACGATCTGCGCTCGGTGCTCGGGAGCGCCGCGTCCGCCAACCTGGCCTGGCAGGACGGCGCCGAGCTCTCGGTCAGCGAAGCGCCCGCGCGCGCCGTTCAAGCCCTTCCAGCCTCTGCAGCAGAAAGCGATCGGCAGGGCCAAAGCTCGCCGAGCGCTCCTGGATCTGGACCACGTAGTCGCGGAGGCGCTGGACGTCGACGTTCGTGACCTTGCTCATCGCGTTGTAGAGCTCGTCGATCACCACCGCGGGCGGCGGCCTGTTCTGCGCGGTGTACAGCTCGATCACGTAGTCGGCCCAGCCCCCCTTTCCGGTGGATGTGGCGAGCCGCGCAGAGAACTTCGCGGCCTGATCGACGAGGGACACCGGCAGCGAACGGCCCGCGCGGCTCGCCTCGATCACGTCGGCGAGGGCCGAGGCCAGCAGCCGCTCTGCCTCGGCCGCGCGCCCGAGCGCGAGGGCCTTGTCGGCGACCCCCCCCAGCAGCTTGAACTGATCCACGCGGCGGACGATGCTCGGCTCCGCTTCCTCGTGGTTCACCGTGCGTATGGCCGGCACGCCGGAGCTCGGTGTCATGCGCGAGACGGTGTTGCTGATCGTCGGGCCTCGTGCCGAGCCGTCGCGGTTGGCGACGAGGGTGAGCTCCTGCGAGCCGATGAGCACCCGGTCCCCCACCGACACATCGAACGAGCCCTCGATGCGCTGACCGTTGACGATGACGCCGTTCCTGCTGCCCAGATCCTCGACCGCCACCCCGTTCTCGGTCACCCGGAAGACCGCGTGGCGACGCGACACCAGCGGATCGTCCAGAGAGAGCTGGCAGCTCGTGCTGCGGCCGACCGCGAACTCGCCCTCGCCGAGCTCGAGATCGTGATGGAGGTAGCGGAGACGGTACTTCAACGGACGCTCCGGGCGAAGGCCACCGAAGGCCGAGCAAAGCACGTGGTCCGCGTCCCGCCGGAGCTACCCGAGGGGTCTCGTTCCGTTGCCTTGGCCGTTGCCTTGGCCGTTGCCTTGGCCGCTGCTTTGGCCGCTGCTTTGGTCGATGCCTTGAAGAAGGGCATTCGTCGACGAAGGGGTTTACCCCTTCTCCCGGGAAACCGGCAAGGGCGTCGCGGTGTAAGGCCCCTCTTCAAGAGGGGCCACCAGGGTGTGGAGGCGGGAGAGTATCGAGACTTCATCCTCCGACAGGGCCGAGGCCCGTATCCTGTGGTAGGCCACGAGCGCCGTGATGAGCTCGGCGAGCTCGGGAAAACGCGGGACGAGCTGCTGGAACCAGCCCAGCACCTCCTTCGAAGGCAAGAAGGGGACGCGGAGGTAGACCTCGACGGACCAGAAGGCCCAGACCGGGTCCTTGGAGAGGAAGCTGGTACGGAGCGCGCCGACGACCAGCATGGAGAGCTGCTCCGAATCGATGGGCTCACGGCGCTGGAGGCACTCGTCGAGCTGGGCGGTGGCGCGGCCGAGGATCCTGGCGGCGTCGTCCAGCCGTGACATGTTGAGCGCACGTTCCAGGACCTGGACCTGGAGTTCGAAGGTCCAGGCGGCCTGGCTCTTGGTCTCGACCTGCGTCTCCTCCACGGGCATGTTCGCCCCGCAGTTGGGGCAAGCCCCCGACTCGCGCGGGTAAGGCATGCGGCACGCGCTACAGTGCTGGAGGAAGCCCGTGGTGCGGGAGGTCTCGAGCGCCCTGGCCTCGACGCGGGAGAGCACCAGCTCCTGCGTGCCGATGCGCAGCCGATCCCCATGGCGAAGCTCCTGTGAGGTGTGTAGCGGCGCTCCGTTCACCTTCACTCCGTTGCGACTCCCCAGGTCGAACACGGTCACGCGATCCCCCTCGACCTCTATGCGTGCGTGCTGACGCGAGACCAGCGGATCCTCGATGGTGACGTGACAGTCATACCCTCGACCGAGCAACGTAGTCCCGCGCGGGAGGTCGAACTCCTGCAACAAAAATCGCAGTCGATACCGCGCCAAGTGACCTCCAGCCCTACCCCGGCGTCAAGCGCGCCGGACCTCACAAATTTGCCCCGCCGCCGAAGGGCTGACAAGCACGAATGCTTGCTTCGTGTGAACGAGGCAAGCAAGCCTAGCCTGCGGACTCGATCCTCGTCGCTCCTTCGGGGACGCGCCAGCCAGTGGTGAGCTTGAGGGTCGCGCGAGGCACCACAGCGAGCACGACCGGTTCAATGAGGCGCTCCCTCGTCATCTGGGCGCCGGGGCACCCCGCGCAGGTGCCCGACAGGTGGATGTGCACCACGTTGGCGGACATGGAGACGAGATAGACGTTGCCGCCGTCGGCGTTCACGAGCGGCACCACGAGATCACGGCACTGGGACAAGAGCTTTTCGTGCACGCTCATGAGACTAACAGCACCCCTCGCCAGGATCGCTCACTTCTTCTTCTTGGGCGGAGGCTTCTTCGGGTCGGGCGCGGAGCCTGCGGTCGGCACGGCAGCGTTTGGATCCGAGCGGTTCGCCCCCGTCGTCACCGCGGCGACGGTCGGATCCACTTCCATCAGGTTTGCGTCCTTGTTGACCCGGAGGCTGGAGAGGTTGTTGAGCGTCGCGAGGTCCTCGCTCACCAGCGCCACCTTGCGCTCGGCGCTACGGTCGACCAGGCGCGCGTGCGAGCTGTGATCCCGCCAGTCCACCGTGGTGTTGGGGCGCCCGGCCGCGGGCTCGGGGGCGAGGATACGGCCCGGGCTGCCGAACTTGCTGTTCATGGTGTTCACCGCGTCGGCGAAGGTCTTTCCTACGGGCTGGCCCTCGCCGAGCGTGAGCTCCTCGTAGACCTTCCAGAGCCGGTTGTTGATGAAGAAGAAGTAGCGCGCCTTGTTGGGGCGGCGAAGCGTGAGCACCGCCTCCTTGTTCCGGTACGAGTACTCGGGGCGTAGCCCGGTGGCGTCGTAGCCGGTGGGGGTGCCCTCGAACTCGATCCAGGTGCGCTCGAAGGCGCGCATCGCGCTGTCTCGCTCGCGCTCCACGGCCGTCATCTCGGGGCCGACCCGCGCCTTCGCGAGGATCGCGTCATACTCCTTCCAGAGCACCCCCCCCACGCTCGTGTGGACCTTCACCACCTCGTCCTTGGTCATCCCCCAGCGCAGCCCCTCGAGCAGCGAGGCGATGGCAGGCGCGCTGGGGGCATCGCCCGGCGCGGTCGTCCTCCCTGCGCCGGCGTCCCCGTGCGACGGGGACGTCCCCTGGGCGCTCCTCGGACCGGGGCCTGCTGGACCGGGGACGTAGATGGGACCGGGAACGCTGGGGGTCGAGGTGCCTTCGGGCGCGCCCGGCGAAGCCGACGCCGCGCCCTCGACGCTCTCCGCGCCCTCGGGTGAAGCGCCTGGCGCGGATTTCGCTGCCGCGCAGGCGACGAGAAGGCCCGCCACCGCGAGCGCTCCCAGGACCAACCGTGCTTGTTTCATCGCAGATCCTCTCGGTTTACGCGGAGCACGCTAGCACCCAGGGGAGCCAGCACAAGCGTCCCGACGACCCCGTCGGAGCGGATGCGCGCCGCTCCGAGACCGAGGCTTTACCCGGATGGTGGACCGCCCGCTCTGGATGTGGATGAGTTTGGTAACGCCCCCCTAGGCTCGAGGGCTCTCATCCTGTACGGTGAGCGCAGAAATGAATCGCACATTCGCCGCGATGGTCGTTTTTTTCACCCTTGCCACAGGCTGTGCTCAGGACGTCCGAAACCCCAAGCGAGCTCTGCCGTCGTACGTTGGTCATATGGCCGACCTCTTCGATGACGCCATTGAACCCGGCGCGGTCGGCCTTACGGGAGACAAGGGCGTCTATCAGGCGAAATACGATCCTACCTTCCGGGAGCGCGTGCGTACGGCGGACGCGGTTCTCCGTGTCCGGGTCGTCACGATCACCGCAAAGGACGAGAGCGGCGGAACGAGCTTCACCGTCGGCCTCCAGAGCGTCGCCAAGCTGGCAGGAGCCTTTCCTCCCGGGGAGCGGTTCTCTCTCGTCGTCCCCCGGGATGGGCTCTCCGCCGGAATCCTCAAGAACCTGGACAAGCGCATTGTCGGAATGCGCTTCGTGGCCATGGTCCACACCTTCGTGCGCCCCGACGGCGACACGGAGATGCACTTCCACCTCGCTCCGGATACGGAAGAGGTAGCTCAGACGGCCGCCAACGCTTCCCTTTATGCAGCGGAAAAGTGAGCATGCCCCTTCACGTCGCGGGCGCAGGTGCTAGACACGCAGCATCGTGGCCATCGACATCAAGAGTCCTCGGGAAGCGGAAGAGCTACGCGTGGCCTGCCAGATGGCGGCCGAGACCCTGCTGCTCGTGGGGGAGCAGCTACGCGTCGGGATGACGACCGACGACATCAACACCTTGGTCCACGAGGACACGATGCGGCGAGGCGCCTACCCTGCGCCGCTCAATTACCGGGGTTTCCCGAAGAGCGTCTGCACCTCGGTCAACGAGATTGTCTGCCACGGTATCCCTGGCAGCCAGGTGCTCCGCGAGGGAGACATCGTCAACGTCGACGTCACGACCTTCTACAAGGGCTTCTACGGCGACACGTCTGCCACGTTCTACGTCGGCACCCCGAGCGCCGAGGCGCGCAAGGTCACCGAGGTGGCGCGCACCTGCCTCGAGCTCGGGATCGCCGAGGTCCGCGATGGAGGCCGGCTGGGTGACATAGGCGCGGCCATCCAGCAGTACGCCGAGTCCCAGGGCTGCAGCGTCGTGCGAGATTTCGTCGGCCACGGCATCGGCCGAAAATTCCACGAGGATCCTCAGGTCAAGCACTACGGCAAGCGCGGCGCGGGCGAGCGTATGAAGGCCGGGATGACCTTCACCATCGAGCCCATGATCAACATCGGGCGCTTCGAGGTCGAGGTCGATCCTCGCGACAAGTGGACCGTGCGCACGGCGGATCGGACCCTGTCGGCCCAGTTCGAGCACACTGTGCTCGTCACCAAGAACGGCGTCGACGTCCTCACCCGGAGGCCCAAGCCGCTCCGGTTCTCCGAGAACGTGGCCGTCCTCTTCGCCTGAACGGCCTGTCCTTGCAGGCCCGTCAGCCCTTGGCGCTCAGGAGCTCCTGGGCGGCCTTGCGGGCGGCCTCGCCCACCTTGACGCCGCCGATCATGCGGGCGAGCTCGTCGACCCGCTCGCCCGACGCCAGCTTCCGCACCTGACTCACGGTGCGCCCCTTGCTCTCCGACTTGTCGATGACGAAATGCGCGTCGGCCAGGGCGGCGATCTGGGGCAGGTGGGTGATGCAGAGGACCTGCCGGTGCCTCGCCACGTCGGCGATGCTACGGCCGATCACCTCGGCGATCGCTCCGCTCACTCCGGCGTCCACCTCGTCGAACACGTAGAGGCCGGCCGGCCCCTTCTCGGCGAGGACGCGCTTCAGGGCGAGCAGCGCCCTGGACAGCTCGCCCCCGCTCGCGATGCGCCGGAGTGGCCTCGGCTCCTCGCCCCTGTTGGGCGCGATCAGGAACTCGACGCGATCCATGCCGGTCTGGGTGAGGCGCGCGCCGTCCACGACGAGCGGCTCCCCCGCGCCCGGCGGGATGGGGGCCACGTCCACGGTGACGCGCGCTCGGCCCATGCCGAGCTGGCTCAGCTCGCGGCCGATCGCCTCGGCGAGCTTCTCGGCCGCGACGTGGCGCTTCCTCGAGAGGGCGCGGGCCGCCTTGCCCACGGTGGTGAGGTGCGCGTCCCTGTCCGCCTCGAGCGCGACCAGGCGGCTCGCGCCCTCGGCCAGGCCGGCCAGCGCCCGGGTCACGGCGTCGCGATGGGCGAGGAGCTCCTCGGTCGTCGGGCCGTGCTTTCGCAGGAGCTTCTGCAAGCGGAAATGACGCTCGTCAAGCTCGGACAGGCGCTCGGGGTTGGCCTCCACCCCCTCGGAGTAGCGCGCCAGCTGCCGGGCCGCCTCCGACAGCTCCGCCTCCGCCGACTCGACGGCGCGGGCCATGGGCGCGAGCGAAGGATCGATCGCGGCGGCGCCCTCGAGATCGGAGGCGATCCGACCGAGGACGTCGCACAGCGCCCCCTCCCCCTCGTACAGGCGCTCGGCCGCCCGGCGGGTCGCCTGAGCGAGGCGCTCGGCGTGCCGGAGCCGGCCCCGCTCGACGTCGATCTCGTGTTCCTCGCCTGCCCTGGGATCGAGCTCGTCGATCTCGCGCAGCTGGAAGGCCAGGAAGTCCTCGCGCTCGGCGCGGCTGCGCTCGGCCTCGCGGACCGCCTCGATGTGCCGGACGACCTCCGCGAGCTGCACGACCTGGGCCCCCAGCTCCGCGCGGGAGGCGTCGAGGTGACCGAAGGCGTCGAGGTACTCCAGGTGGCTGGTCGGATCGGTGAGGCTCACGCTCTCGTGCTGCGAGGCGATGTCGCACAGCTCGGGCGCCAGCTCGGCCAGCTGGGCGGCGGTCCCCAGGCGACCGTTGAGGAAGGCGCGGCTGCGCCCCTCGGCCTGCACGACCCGGCGCACCACGAGCTCCCCGTCGCAGGGGATGCCCGCGGCCTCGAGCTTGGCCGCCACACGCGAGCCCGCCTCGACGTCGAACAGGGCCTCGACCTCGGCCTCCCTCGTCCCCGAGCGGACCATGTCGGGCCTGGCGCGCCCGCCGAGGACCAGGCCGACCGCGTCGACCACCATGGTCTTGCCGGCGCCGGTCTCTCCGGTGAGCACGTTGAACCCGGGCCCGAGCTCGAGCTGGAGCCGCTCGATGAGCACGAGGTTCTGGATGGTGAGCTGAACGAGCATCGACCTCTCTTTCCACTATCTTGCCGGGACGCTCCCGTCGAGGACAAGCATGCCCCGGGACGTTGGCTCTGCAAGATATCGAATTCAAACGATAATTTGGCGTTTTTCTTGACCTTTGGGCATGTGGTTCACTAGCCTGATCAGCGCGTCGCCAAGGGAAAGACGCTCGGGGCTCTGCACGGGCCTTGACGTCGACGACTCACCAGAACTCCGGAGATCATGGCCGCGAAAACCGCGAAGGCCCCGCCCAAGAAACGGGCTCACAACCCGCCCCCCGAGCCGGCCAAGATGCTGACCATCGAGGAGCGCGCCCAGCGTCTCGACGCTCGCCTCCAGAAGGCGGATCCGGATTTCCAGCGGAAGTTCCTGGACGCGCTCGACATGTCCTGGATCTACCATGACAGCGCCCTCGATGGCTCGGTGTACACCCAGGAGGAGCTCCGCATGGCGCTCGATCCGACGGCCGTCGTGGTGGCAGACTCCAGCCTGCAGCCCATTTGCGAGGAGATCCGGCGCCACCGCGAGGCGCTCGAGTACATTCGCGACTTCGCGCTCAGAAAGCGGCTTCCGGTGACCGTGGACGTCGTCAAGAAGATCTACCTCATCTTCCACCCCGAAGAGGGTGACATCAAGACGGTGAAGTACCGGAAGGAGGTCCCCCAGCACAGGCTCTATTTCCACGAGTATGCGCCGCCGGACAAGATAACCTATCTGGTCCGTCAGATCGTCGATTGGCTGAATGACCCGGAGACCCGGAAGGTCCGGAGCTCGCTCCGCATCGCGTCGCGCGCCCACTACGATCTGCTGCGCGTGTTCCCCTTCACGACCGACAGCGGCAAGGTGTCGCGCCTGTTGATGAACCTCCTGCTCCTCCGGGCAGGCTATCCGCCGGCCATCGTCCACTCCACGGAGCGCCAGCGATACTACGAGGCCCTCAAGGGCGCGAGCGCGGTCATGTCGCAGATCGTACAGGAGTCGGTCGAGAACAACCTCGCCTCGGTTGAGAAGATGCTCGACATGTACGAGGCGCGCGTCGGATGACGCCCGGGGCCTCGCAGCCTGGCGCTCTTCGCTCGCGCGGCCCTCGGGTGGACCGGGAAAAGGAAGCAGGAACGAGCCATGGCTAGCGCGTTCGATGCGTCGGTGACGCTGGAAGACGTGTTCGTCGTGGTCTCGGCCAAGCGCGTGCCCCTGGCGCCGGAGCTGGCCGGGTACCTCCTGCTCGAGATCGTCGACGGCGCGGACGGGAGCGGGGGCGAGATCGATCCGCGGTCGGTCTTCATCGGGGAGGAGGGCAGCGTGGCGCTCGTGCGACGCCGTCGCGATCCGGCCACGGCGCTCGATGCCGAGGCCTCGGCGCGCGGCATCCTCCGCCGCCTCCTCGAGGCGAGCGGCTCGCAGACGCCTGCGCTCGCGGCGACCGTGAGGAGAAAATCCGGGGGCGGCCTCCGCGCGCTGGCGATCGAGGTGGAGTCCGCGCTCATCCCCGTGAACCGGGCCGCCGGACGACGCGCCCTCGCCCGTCTGGCCCGGGAGGTGAGGCGGGTCACCATGGGCGTCGGCCGGAACGCGACGGTGCCCGCGTCAACGCGCACGGGCGAGCCGCCGCAGGTCGCGCCGTCCAGGCAGGAGCCCGCCGAGCCCTCGATCGAGGCACGCCCACGCCAGCCCGAGGTCGAGCCCGAGCCCGAGCCCTTCGAGGACGATCCCAGGACCCTCGCGCGAGGAGCCGCCGACGCGGTCGTCCCCGCGGCCGACGCCCAGGCGCCCAGATCTCACCCCACGCCCAACCCGCTCCCCGACCCCACCCGTCCGCCCCAGCGCGCCGCGGCCTCCCGGGCCCAGCCCATGAAGCCTCGCGCGCTCACCCCGATGCCTCCGCCGGCGGGGTTCTCCGCGGCCGACGAACCCACGCTCGCCCGCAAGGCCGAGTCGCTCTTCGGTCGCGACGAGGTCGACAGCCTCCTCGCGACCTTCGAGGTCTCCCAGGTGGGCGACGAGAAGGGCGTCTCTCGCGAGCTGAAGGCCATGGCGGACCTCGAGCCGACGCCGGCTCCCCCCTCACCGAGGCAGGTCGCCAGCCTCGTCGAGGCGGTCCCGCCAAAGCAGAGCGCAGCGAGTCCAGATCTACCCGCGGGTACGGGTCCTGGCCGGCAGGCAAGCACGAGAGACAAGAGCGAGGCGCAGGCCGCCGCCAAGAGGGCCCCCGGCGACGGGGCGCTCGATGACGGTGGCGTGGAGGAGCTGCTCCAGATGGTCAGCGCCCGGCCTCCAGCCGTCCAGCCGGCCGAGCCGAGGAGCCCGCCCGTCGCGCGCGACCCGACCCCGCTGGTGTCATTGCCGAGTGGTCCTCCGGAGATCGCGCCCGAGCCCTCCGCGCCCACGCCGTCGCTGCGCGAGTCACCCGGACTCCCTCCCGTCGCTCCGGCAAGGCCGCACTTGCCCGCGGTGGCTCCTGCCGTCCCCGGCGGCCATGCCGAGGAGGACCGCGTATTTCGTAAGGCCCCGGGGCGCGCGGAGCGATCGGGCCTCCCGGGCTTCGCCCCCGAGCCTCGCTTCGAACGCCCCAGGGCGCCGAAGACGGGCTTTGCCATGACGCTGCTGGCGCTGGCCGTTCTCGCGACCGGCGTGGCCGCGGTCTACAAGCTTCGCCCGGACTTCTTCAGCGGGAGAGGCAGGGTCACGCCGACGCCGTCGGCCCCGGTGGGCCCGGAGGCGCCAAGGTGCAAGGCAACCCTGATCGCGTCCGACGTCCCGCCGGGCGCCGAGGTGCTCCTTCGCGTGGGTCAGGCTCCCACCGACGTCGAGCGCCTCCCGGTGGGCATTCGCCTCGAGTTCGTGGGCACCGCGGAGGGCTACGCTCCCAGGCGAGCGATCGTCCCGCCCAACGCCCCTTGGGACAAAGGGCCGGACGGCAAGCCTCGCTTCGAACTCGCCATGCAGCTCGACCCTTCGAAGAAGCCAGGTGTGGTCGATTCGTGGCCTCCTGGCGAGGCGGGGGCCAACGTGGGGGGCGAGGGATCGCCCGGCACGGTCCGCATCGTCACCACGCCCAGGGGAAGCGAGGTCTGGCTTCTCGTGGGGATGGGCCCCGAGGCCAGGATCGAGCGCCTCAAGTGCGACGCCGACGTCGATGTCCTCGTGGCCGGGCCGACGACGCTCCGCAAGCGTCTGCGCGCCTCGGTCGCCCAGATCGCCGCGGCCCCGCTGGACGAGTCCCAGACCCACGTGATCAAGCTATCTGCCAGGTGATGAACCCCGAGGTGACCGCTACCATCGGGGTGGAGCCGGGTGACCATTGACTCGGCGGAGCCTCACAGTCGATGCTCCATTCAACGCTCAATCGAAGGGGTTCTCTCGTCATGCACGACCAACAGCTCGCGATCGTGAAAGGCCTCGTCCCCGTGGTGTGGGCCGACGGCGACTTCGGTGACAAGGAGCGGGAGGCCATCCTCGGCCTCCTCGCGGCCTACGGGGCGACGGAGGAGGAGAAGAAATCGGTCCTCGACTACGCGAGCGAGAAGCGAACGCTCGACGACATCGATCTGCAGGAGCTCTCCGCGACCGATCGGCGCGTCCTCCTCCAGACCGCGGTGGTGGTGAGCTTCGTGGACGGAGAGCAGTCGACGAGCGAGTCGGAGCTCCTCACCGCGCTCGCGCACAGGCTCCACATCCCTGACTCCGAGGCCGCTGAGGTGATGAAGGAGGCGGCCGTGCGCGCCAGGGAGAACCTGGGGCTGCTGTAGGAGCCTGTCCTGCCGGAGTTTTAGCCCTTCGCTGAGGGGAACGAGGTTCGATTCACAGGAGAGCAGGCGAGGAGGCAACAGCCTCTTCTCCTCCCTGTGAGTTACCCCTCGCCTGCTTCAGGAAAGGGCTCAAACTCGGCAGGACGGCCTCCGAGAGGTCCTGCGCTCTCAGGTGGGGCCGGGTATCGTCTTGGTGCGCCCGCGCACCGACTCGATCTCCTTCAGCAGGGCGATCGGGCTAAAGGGCTTGGTGTAGTACGCCGTACCTCCGGCCTCGTGCGCCCGCCGGCGCGCGTCCTCGTCCGTCATGGCGCTGATGAAGAGTATCGGGGTGGCGCGGGTGAGCGGGTTCTGCCGTAGCTTGCGGCAGACCTCGATGCCATCCAACGAGCCAGGGAGGTTGATGTCGAGCAGGACGACGTCCGGCACCCTGGCAAAGGCCTCGGCGAGCGCCTTGGTGCCGTTCTTCGCGATCGCGACCTCGAAGCCCCTTGCCGAGACGAGCGCTTCGATCATCCGGCAGATGGAGTCGGAGTCTTCGACGATGAGGACACGCATCTCCCTGAAATCCTAACGCATCACCTTGGAAAATACAGCGTAGCACTCAGGCCCGAGGGGGCGTCCCCGAGCTCCAGACGGAGCCCGAACGCGCGCGCGAGCTCGGCGCATACATGGAGCGGCAAGGCCGTGGTCCGCCCGTAGGTCCTGGGGTCGACGGCGAGGTTGACGACGGGAGCGTGCGCGACCGCCGGGAGCGGCGGCCCCTCGTCCTGCACCACCAGACGCGCCCCCTCGGGGCCCTGCTCGACGGTCACGAGCACACGCCCGTCCTTGGGCGTCGACTGGATCGCTTGACGGATCAGCTCCCTCAGGATGGCCGATATGGCCTTGGGCGCGAGGCGCAGGCTCGCCGCCCCGACGCCGCCGATCTCCAGCTTGATCCCCTCCTGCTCGGCGCGAGCCTCGAGCTCGGACATGACCTGCTTCACGAGCAGGACGAGATCCCGGGTCTGGCGCAGCTCGTGCCGCTTGATCTCGCCCGCCGACGCGAGCGTCGAGGCGAGCTCCTGCGCCGCCGCCAGGCGCTGACGGGCGGGCTCGAGGTGGCCGCGAGCGTCCTCGGGGAGCGCCGCGAGCTCACGCTGGGTGGGAGAGAGGAGCGCGCGCAGCTCGGCCGCGACGCCCCCCGCCAGGCGAGACCACGCGCCGAAGTCCTCCGCGCTCTCGCGGAGCGACAGGCTGGAGTCGGAGGCCTGCTCGCTCTGCTCGAAGATGGCGGCGAGCTCGCGGGCGTAGGCCTCGCTCTGGCGCCTGGCCTCGTCGAGCTCGCGGGAGAGGCGCTCGCGCTCGGTGCGATCGGAGGCCTCCTCGGCGGGCAGGACCAGGATCTCGTGGCCGCCGTCCAGCTCGAAGCGGCCGTTGTAGCGGATGGCCATCCGGCTGAGCCACACCCGCTCGGTCTCGGCGGTGAGCGATGTGTCCGGACCGAGGACGATCGAGAGGCGCACGTCGTCGCCGTCGCGGCGCACGTTGATCGCCGAGCCGGCCCCTCCGGCGTGGTCGAGGAGCACGTGGAGCATGCGCCTGAGATCCGACTCCTCGCCGAAGACCTCGGTCCCGCTGCCGGGCTCGATCTGCACCCGGGCCTCGGGCGCCACCTCCCAGAGCAGCGCCGCCAGATCGATGCGGCCTTTCCTGGAGGGCGACGGCGTCTTCTGGTGGAGGTTGGACAGCATGCGCATGACGCCGTCGAGCGCGTCGAGCGAGTCGTCGACGCCTGGATCGCCGGCCCCGCGGGCGCTCGCGGTCTCCGCGGGGAGCGGCGCCTGGGTGCGCAGCACCTGGACTCCCTTCCTGAGGCGCTCCGCGGCGCCCTGGGCCTCCTGCGTGAGAAGCCAGCCGAGTTCCTGCCGAGTGAGCCTTCCCTTGGTCATGTCCGCTCAGGATACGGACAGCTCCCTGGCTTGGCTACCGGCCTTTGGTGCCCGGGGCAGAGGGGGTACACTTTGGCGAATGCTGGACGAGCGCCCTGCCAGGCGAGTTACCTACGACGCCGCGAGGAACGTCACCACCCTGGAGCTCGGGGGCGCGCCGGGCCCCTTCCAGGAGGAGCGCGCGACGCTCCTGCTCGATCCTGGTGGCCTGCTCGTCGGCGTGGATCTGCGCGACGGCCGGGACCAGGGGATCGTCGTCATGCTGGGGGCCCACGAGGAGGTCGCCGAGACCCGGGGCGATCGGGTCCGCGTGGCCAGGGACGCGGCGGGCGCTCCGGCCGCGATCGAGATACGGGCCACCAGGGCTCGGGGCGCCGAGATGGGCATTTTTTAGACACCAGGGCCCCGGATTGAAATCCGGGGCCACGGCCGAAAATAACCCGCAACATCTTGGGGGCTCCGGTCGATGCATGGGTATGACCGAAATGCCGAGCAGGAGAACGATGACAGGTTGAGGTGGTTCGGTCGCAACGGGGTTAGGACAGCGACGGGTCGTCGCTGGGTGCTACAACACACGACAGGAGGAGCGGCGACC
>SXGT01340638.1_pt1 | contig 17780 bp, 15 predicted proteins | sample 3176221 | NCBI WGS metagenome assembly SXGT01 (sample SAMN11356862, study PRJNA531348) | freshwater metagenome | isolation source: freshwater sample F1-120 | place: China: Fuxian Lake, Yuxi | collected 2017-12-25
ACTGGCGCAGCACTTCGACGGACGTTGTGGCCGCCACGGTGAGTTGCGCCCGCTTGACGACTTGTGCATCGATCCTGCGTGGTCTTGCCATGCGTCGACTCTGCCATAGTTCGTCTCATCTTGATAGCGAATTAGAATGAGTTGCTGCTGACGGCAGGCGGGAGAAGTCATGGGAGCGGTTGGTGTGGTTGGCGCGGAGAGAGGTGGTTCCGGTTCGACAGAGGGTTCGCTGACAAGAACCCTGAGAAGCCGGGCAATGTAAGGCCCCCGGCGAACCCCGGCGTTGCAATGAATCAGCCACGGCCGGGGTAAAGCCCGACACCGCCGCCAGGCTCGTCTCACTTCGGATCCGGTCAGAGGAGGCTTTTGCCCCGTTGCCACCGGACAGTGCGAAACTTGAAAGTCGGCTTCCCGCAAAGTCTGGAGCAAATCGAGGCCGTGCCGGACGTAATGGCGGTCCAGTTCTTTGCGGGTGAGCAGGCAGATGATGGATTGGATGCCCATGCGCCGGGCGTACTGTAACCAAGCCCGCACCGCCGCACCCGGATCCGAAGCCTCCCGCCGCCGCCCGGGACGGCCGCTCACGGCCAGCCAGTCTCGCTCAAACCAGAAGAACAGGTCGTTCACGCTCATGATGCGGGAGCAGCCAAGCCTTGCGTTCTGAGGAGGAACTCGACCACGCCGCCGGTCCGGTCAACGCCCGCGCTGCAATGCACCAGCCACGGTGGCGGCAGTGTGCGGAGCACTTCGTGGACTTGGCGAAGTTCGTCGTCAGTCACCGGCGGTTCCTCGCGGTCGGGCACGGGGACGCGCTCGACCTTGAAGCCTGCCTCGGTGTAGCAGCGAAGCAGATCAACGCCTTCGCGGGTGTAGTATCGCTCCAGTTCGTCGTCCGAGAGCAGGCAGACAATGGATGCGATGCCCTCGGCCTGAACATGTTTGAGCCAGACGCTGACCAGCGCCTCCGGCACGCGCTCGTTCGGGTAGCCGGGCTGGCACGCGCAGGCCAGCATCCGGGGCAAGCGCCAGACGACCGGAGAGATGGAGTCGAAGAGAGCTAGGTTAGACTTGTCCTTCATAGGGTGAAGCAACGCTGGATGCCCGGTTCGCCGTATGCGGCACGGCCGGTGTGGACGGTGAGGTTGGGATGGATGCGGGCCACACCGGGACTGTGCGTGTGGCCGCACAGCACGATGAATTGGTGACGAGCATGCTTCTTCGCCACGGCGTGCAGGACTTTCCCGGCGGCGGTGTTGCAGAAGTGCGGCAAGTATTCGGCGTCGGACATCTCCCCCATGTGCCAGGTCGCCTCTGGGAACGGCGGGACGTGCGTGAGGACGAAGACGCGCCGGTAGCGTGGCACCGCCAAGTCCAGCGCCGCGCGAAGATTTTTGGCCGACGCGTCACCCAGCGCGGCCAGCCGACGGAACCGCTCGGCGCGGCTGCAACCGGTCAACTCGGCGATAAGCCGGTAGTCATTTAATTCCACCTGCGATTTAGCACCCGCCCCGGCGCGACCGTCGGCCCAGCCGCGATGCCCAATCAGCCCCGTGGTTGGTGTGAGCGGCAGCACTTCGTCACCATCGAGATAATGCAGCCGGGTAGCCGGCGCTCTCGGGAGCGAAGGCGGAGGGATAATGAAAGAGCAGGCACTGGCCGTCCTCCATGTCGGGATCCACTTCAAGTCGCCAGCCCGTCTCGCCCAGCGTCGCACGGACGCGGGCGGCAAAGGCGGGCTGGAGCTGCAGTTGAACCCACTGGCGGCAGGCTTCCATGAGGGACTCCAGCCGAGCCTTGCGCTGCTTCTTGCTGGGTGCCTTGTCCGGTGCGGCAGGTCCGCCGAAGCCAAGCCCCTCCTTGTCCACGACGATGTCAATGTCCTCGGAGAAGCGCTCAATCAGCTTCCACGCCTTCGAAAGCGAGGTGCCACCCTTGAAAGTGAGATGCTTGCTGAGGCCGGGCAGGGCGAAGAGTTCCCGCAGCGTCCAGCAGACCCAGAAATCCTTCTCCACGCTGACCGCCTGCAAGCCCATCCGCGCCTCCACCTGCTGACAGGCGAGCCGGCGTTCCTGCGGCGGGAGGCGAAGGAATGCGTCCATATCAGGCGGCCGGTTCAACGACCTTTCGGAGGACATCCGCAATCCACACGGGCGCGTGCCGGAGATCCTTGCGAAGCACAGCACGATCCGTCTCATCGACCTGTCGGCGCAACGCGGCCACGATCTTGCCATCCACCTGGTCCTGTCCGAGGTAGCGCAGCGCCTGAATGAAGGTGCCGCTCTTGCGGCCAGCCGTCGCCATGTGGCGCGGCGTGGTGTGCTGGAGAAGAATTTCCTGCCTGCCGATCTGGACCCGTCGCGCCGGACCGTCGGTGAGAAAAACGACCTTGGCCGGGATCTGATCGGACAGGCCCAGCACGTTCGCGGCGTAGGCCCCGGCAGGTTGTAGGCGGATGGCATCGCGGGCGACCAAGGCCCGGGCGATGGCGTCCGCCGAAGGCGCGATGGTGCCGAGCACGGGATGCTGCACCGGGAAATCGTAGAGGCCCCGCGTCAGTTGGCGGATGGTGCCCGCCTGCTTGAGACGCTTCAGGCAGGAAGCCACCGCGTCGCGGCTGCCGAGGTCAACAAAGTGCGCGGGCGTGAACACCCAACCGGCCCGCTTCGCCTGAATGCGGGCCAGAAGTTTGGAATCCACAGATTGGCTGTGCTTGCCCATACTATTGCCACGAATAATAGCCATTGTTTGTGTCAAAACAAGGGCTATTTCAAGGCCGGTTTCGTGATAGAAGGCGCCACGCCTGAGGCATTTCGTGGGGCTCGTGACACTTGCGCACGTGAGGTTCGGCCCGGCTGTCACCCTCGACAATCCCGGCAAACGTGACCGGTCTGGCCATCAATCTTCCCGCCTAATGGCGCCATCGACCCGCGCGACGTAATCAACCCCGTCTCGGACGAGCGAAGATGAAATCGACGTCCGGCCACGGAGCCAGCCGCCGGTCAGCGTTCGTCAGGTGTTGCCACCCTCGCACCGCTGCCTGTGCCCGGATGAAGTAGTCCGGCAACACAGGCTGGTCCTTCTTGCTCTTGGGAAACCGTCCAAATGCCTGGCCGGCACGCCAAGCATCTTCCGTCAGCAAGTCCACGGGGACAAAACCCTCCAGAGCTCCCAGAACTGCCTCGCGGGTGCGGTTTCCTGCCGCGAGTTCCGCGAAAGTCACCGCCGAGGCGGCGAGTCGATCCACTGCCGCCGCCCGTTCCAACGCCGCAGCGCGGCCAAGTGGTGCTCGTGGGCGGGATCGAGCCAGGCAACGATGATGGACGTGTCGACCAGAATCACGGGCGGGTGCGTTTGAGCAACTCAGCTCCCTTGAAGCCGCGCCACTTGCCGGCCTTCTTTGGCACTTGGTCGACCATGGCCTGACGATCTTCTTGGAGTGTGCCAGAGCGGGCCTGCAACAGACCCTGGACAACCTTGGGAACTCCGGCACGCAGAGCCTGCCGCGGCAGTTCAGACTGGTCGAACTGGGTGGCCGAGACCCCGGCACTGAGCAGTCTGATCAGATCCTCATCCATCCGCACCAAAACATTCGTCACTGCCATACAGAAGCCATATTATGCGAACCATATCGTTTGTCAAACGGCCCGCAATCGTCTGGGCCTCGGGCGAGGGGCAGGGATCGCTTGCCTGGTCCAGCAGCGTCATCGCGGCGGGACCGTGACGGGCTTGGTGATCGAGGCGATCCAGCAGAGCGTGTTGGTCGTGAATGGCACGCGGTTCGCCGGATCGCTCCACCCAAAGGCTTCGTGCCGGAGAACCCTGCCGCCGCGGGTCACCAGGGCAATCGCACCCGGCACTTCATCCTTTTCAACCGCGTCCCGGACGAGCCGGAAGGCTTGATCGAGCGGGTTGCCGCGCGCGCCCAGCTTCTCGTCCACCGCCGCCGCACAGGACTCGGCCGTCGCATAGACCACCAGGAGGTGTTTGTTCTTTGTTGAAATGGCACGGGCCGGGGGCGCGCAAGCGTTCCCGGCCCTTCACTTTCCATAGGCTGCGCGTCAGCACGCGGCCGAGTTTCCAAAACTCAGCTCACTCCGGGCGGCACGGAGGCAGCCTGCCAGTTTGAATGGGGTCGTGGCAGACAAGCAATGCACCTGCTTTGCAAGCAGGTTGATGTGGGAGCGTTACCCACCGACTCCACCATTTCACTGCGGGGAGAATGAGATTCAGGCGAGCCTCATAAGCTCTGCCTTCGTGGGTGCGACTCCCACCCCCGCTACCATTTCGGGCAGTGTCCCGGCTGCCGGTCCGTAAAACCGGTGTCACAAAACCAGCCGGAAGCCGACGACTGGAGCGTTACCAGCGCTGCCAGCGTCCACGCCACACGCGCCGCTCCAGCATTGAGTTTCATCGAGGCTTCACGGGGCCTTTATCAATTAATACCGAGTGTGGTTGAAATCCAGTAGAACGCGGCCCGGATGCTGGTGGATGCCTTCCCCCTCACCCCAGCCCTCTCCCTCCTGGAGAGGGAGCCAGTCATTCAGTCTCGAAGCAACGACGCCGTGCGGGTTGAAGCTGCGCGGACGGCGATTCTCCCTCTCCTCGGGGAGAGGCCGGGGTGAGGGGATACGCGTGCTGAGACTCGCCTCTCATTCGACCAATCTTCACCGAGAGTTGGTATAACACGTTCTTAAGAGCAGGGTGTTTCATCCACACACTATGAAAACACCTCCATCGGTTCTCACCTCGTTCCGGAGCTTTGCTCCGGTGTTTTGTCGCCCCCCTCGGTGGGGATTTTGGCAGTTGCCTTGTTGCAACTGGGTTGTGCCACTGAACGCCCCGCCGCCGTGACCCGGTCTGGCGTTCGCGCCGCCGAACCCGTCTGGCTCGACCCGGGCGCGATCGTGGTCACCGCGCCGGACTCGCCTGCTGCGTTCAGCTTTGATCGGGGCAACGGCCAGATCGAGACCGGCAAGGTGCGTGCGCAAGAATACACGCGCAACATTCTTGCTCTCCCGACAATGCACGCGGAGGACGCGGCCGTGGCAGGTGCAGCGGGCCTGGCGTTGTCACCGATTGCCGCTGTCGCCGGTGCCGTGCATGGGAAAGTGCAGCGACTGGACCCGGGTGATCTCTCGCGTGCTGAGTGGAATTTGCATAATGCCACGGAGGCAATGTCAGCGCAGCCTCACTTGCGCGACGCGCTGGTCAAGACTGCTGCCGCGCAGACCCACCGCCGGCTGTTGCCCATGCAAGCCCTGGGAAATCCAAAGACCGAGAACGTCCCGGTCAGTGCCGTGCTCGAATCGAAGATCGAGGAAGTGCGGCTCGTGCGCACGGGCAAAGGCGAAGACTCGTTCGCCCTGCGCATAAAGGCCCGCGCCCGCGTGGCGCGCGCTTCTGACGGCAAGGTCCTCTATGACGAGCCGTTCGAGTATCTGAGCGGCACCGCACTGTTCCACGACTGGACGCTGGCCACTGGGGTCCAAACCGTGGCGGACACCGGCTACCGCAAGCTCGCCGAGCGCATGACCGAGCGCCTCTTCCTCGCGACGCGCGACGAACCAGCGTTGGTCGGCACGGGTTTCCGCAAGCCTTTCTCCCCGACGCCAGCACCGGCCCGCCAGCAGCAAGTCGCCACGACGGCTGCGCCCGCATCCAGCGGCTTCACACAGGTTGCGTATCGCTTCGCCGACTCCGGGACGTTCGGGATCTACTCGACATCGAGCGTTGCCGGCCTGGTCATCCAAGCACCCAAGACCAAGCAGGAAGCTGTGACCGAAGTGGAAACAACCGTGGAGATGCGAGTTTTGGAATTCGACGGCCTCAATAACCCCGCAGTCGCGGCGCTCGTGCTCGGCATCGCGGTCCCTTACACGCTGTGGAACCAGACCGTGGCTTGCACCACTGGTCTGACTGAAAGGCGATTCGCCGAGGCCAACCGCAACATCATTGCCGCTGTGAAAAACGCCCGCCCTCACCAGGCCATCGCGTTGGCCGTCGCGCAGCGACTCGCGCCGCAGACCTCACAATCCGTCGCGCTGGTGAAGAAGCCCCAGCCCACGGGCGACCTGCATCAAGCCGCCCTGCTGCAATGCGGCAACTTCGGGACATTGCACGCTCTGCCTCGGGGTGTGACCCCCGGCGACTATCTCGTGAGCCAGGGCATGACCAAGGCACTGGAAATCCACGTCACCACCGCCGTGCTCAAAGGAGATGGCGACATCAATCCGCCCCTCACGCTGCACCTCGGAGCGATCGCCACCGTGCTCCGCACCAGTGACGGCCAGGCTCTCTACTCTTGCCCCGTCAGTTACAAAGGCCGTGCTCGGAAGTTCACCGAGTGGGCCGACTACGACGCGAAGCTGCTGCGCGAGGAGGTGACCTGCTGCCATCAGGAACTGAGTCAGACCATCGTCACGCAGCTCGTCGCCCGGAAAGTCCTTCCGCCCAAAGTCGGCAACCAGCCGCTGCTCGCCGCAACGCAGCCGTAACCACACGCACAGCCACGGGCGATGGCCCGTGGCTTAATTTCGATTATCACCACTCCACTCCGGTCCCTAGCCTGCTAGCCATGAAAACCGAACTCCTCGCTCCTGCTCGCGTCCACGTCCGCCAGTTGCGCGGCAACAGTCCCAGCCGCATCCAGCTCGCGCCCGCCACCGAGCGCGACCGGGAGGCCATCTACCGCATCCGACACGAGGTCTTCGCGCGCGAGCTAGGCCAGCACTCGCCCAACCACGCCAGTCGCCTGCGCGACGCGCTCGATGACTTCAACCTCTACCTCGTCGCGAAGGTGGAGGGCGAAGTCGCCGCGTTCATCAGCCTCACGCCGCCGACCGCGCCGAGCTACTCGATGGACAAGTATGTCGCCCGCGACCGCCTGCCGTTCGCGTTCGACAGCCAGCTCTACGAAGTGCGGCTGCTCACGGTCACGCCGGCCTTTCGCGGGAGCGAGCTGGCGGCGCTGCTCATGTATGCGGCCTTCCGCTGGATTGAGGCGCACGGCGGCACGCGAATGATGGCCATCGGCCGCCGCGAAGTGCTGGACCTCTACCTGCGCGGCGGGCTTGAGCCGGTCGGGCTGGCGGTCCAATCCGGCGCGGTGACTTACGACGTGCTGCAAGCACCCATCCCCGCCATCCGCGAGCGCATGCAGACCTTCGGCGGCTTGCTCGACCGGCTGGAAAGCAAGGTGGACTGGCAACTCAACTTCCCCTTCCGCCGACCCGCCGCGTGCTTTCACGGCGGCGCGTTCTTCGACGCCATCGGGCCACGCTTCGACCACTTGGAAAGCCACCGCGACATCATCAACGCCGACGTGCTCGACGCGTGGTTCCCGTCGTCGCCAAAAGTGCTCGCGGCGCTGAACGAACATCTGCCGTGGCTGCTGCGCACCTCGCCGCCGACGGCGTGCGAAGGCTTGGTCGAGACCATCGCCGCCGCACGCGGCGTTGCGCCTGCGAACATCCTGCCGGGAGCCGGCTCGTCCGACCTCATCTTCCGCGCGCTCCGGCACTGGCTCACGCCGGCCTCGCACGCGCTGATTCTCGACCCGACCTACGGCGAGTATGCCCACGTGCTGAAGAAGGTCATCGGCTGCACCGTGGACCGGCTCACGCTTTCGGCTCGCGACGGCTTCGCCGTGGACCTCGCCCGCCTCGAAGCCACGCTGGCGGACGGCTACGACCTAGTGGTGCTCGTGAACCCGAACAGCCCGACAGGCCGGCACATTCCGCGCGCGAAACTCGAAGCCGTGCTGCGCCGCGCCCCGCAACGCACGCGTGTGTGGGTGGACGAGACCTACGTGGAATACGCCGGGCCGGGCGAGTCGCTGGAGCACTTCGCCGCGGCATCGGAGAACGTCCTCGTCTGCAAATCCATGTCCAAGGTCTATGCGTTGAGCGGCGCGCGCGTCGCCTACCTTTGCGCCGGGCCGCACCAACTCGAAGTCCTCCGCGCCATCACGCCCCCGTGGGTCGTGAGCCTGCCCGCGCAAGTCGCCGCCGTCCGCGCGCTGCAAGACCCGGACTACTACGCGGCCCGCTACGCGGAAACGGCTTTGCTGCGCGAGCACTTCGCGGCGCAACTCCGCAGCCTTGGTCTGGAAATCGTGCCTGGCATCGCGAACTTCATCCTCTGCCAGCTCCCGTCGAGCGGTCCCGACGCTGCGACCGTGGTGAAGCGCTGCCGCGAACACGGCGTGTTCTTGCGCGACGCCTCCGTCATGGGCACGAAACTTGGCAAGCACGCCCTGCGCATCGCGGTGAAGGACTCGGGGATGAACGAGCGGATGCTGTCGGTGCTGGGCGGCGTGTTGCAATCGCCCCAGCGGGGCGGGTGAAGGTAGCCGGTGGGAAGACGCGAGCCGGGCGAGCGGCGCATCCACCGGATTCAGTCGGAAACGCGTCGCGCCCCGCTGGGGCGCACATCCATTTGCGACGGGTTCCGGTGGGTGCGTCCCGTGGGACGGGACTTTCCACCGGCTACCTTCACCCGCGCCTCCGGCGCGACGACCACTTCACTTCGCCGCCGCCACGTCGGTCACGGCGTGCCAGATGAACTCCATGAACTGGCCCAGGCCTTTCACGCTGATGCGCTCGTCGTTGCCGTGCATGCCGGTGACTTCCTTGTCTGCATAGACCGTCCCGACGCCGTAGGCTTGCACGCCCTTGGCGCGGAGCTGCGCGGAGTCGGTCGCGCCCACGACCATCATGGGCATCGTTATGGCGCCGGGGAACTGCCGCCTCTGCGAGCGTTCGAGCGCACCGAACATCTCGTTGTCGTGCCGCGACGGCGTCGCGGTAGGACGGCCACCCACGGGGGGGACGACTTCGATGAGCGGGTCGTTGATGAGCTTGCGCAACGCTTCGGCGAGTCGCTCGACATCCTCGTCGGGCAGCGCGCGCACGTCAATCTGCGCCAGCGCATCGCCGGGGATGACGTTGATGCGGAAGCCGCCCTTGATGATGGTGGGCACGAGCGTGGTGCGAGTCATCGCGTGGTAGGTGCCGAAGTTCAGGCGCAACTTCTCCTGCGCCATCGCGCCCAGTGCAGGGTCTTCGAGGTGCGTGAGGAGGAAGGCTTCCTGCGGCGTGCTGATGGTGGCGAGGCGCTTGAAGAACTCGCGCGTGGTGTCGTTGAGGCGCATGGGGGCCTGCCACTCGCCAATCTTCGCGACGGCGGCGCAGAGGTGGACGATGGCGTTGTCGGGGCGCGGGCGGGAGCCGTGGCCGCTGGTGCCGCGCGCCGAGATGAGGAAGGGGCGCGGGACTTTCTCCGTGGTGGAGACGCCGACGTAAGTGACCTTGCCGCCGACTTCGTGGATGCGCCCGCCTTCGTTGAGGGCGTATTCGCAGGCAATCTTGTCCCAGTGCTTGGCAACAAGGAAATCAATGCCGACGTGGGTGGTGCCTTCCTCGCCGGACTCCGCGAGGAAGATGACGTCGCGGTCGAGGGGGACTTGGTGGCGGTGGAGGAGGAGGAAGATTTCGAGGAAGGCGGTGGTCATGCCCTTGTCGTCGAGCGCGCCGCGTCCGTAAATCCAGCCATTCTTCACAATCCCGCCGAACGGCTCGACGGTCCACTTCTCGCGCTCGACGCCCACGACGTCCGTGTGGCCCATGAGCAGGAGGGGTTTTTTCTTCCCGCTGCCCTTGAGCCGCGCGACGAGGCTGCCGCGCGCGGGTTCGAGCGCGAGGATTTCGCTGGGGATGCCCTCGCGGTCGAGGATGGCTTTCAGGAACTGCGCGCCGCGCGTCTCGTTGCCGGGCGGGTTGACCGTGTCCACGCGGATGAAGGCGGAGAGGTTGGTGATGGTTTCGTTGAGGGCGGCGGGGAAGTTCGGCTGCGGCAGCGTTGCGGCGGGCAGGGAGGTGAGCGCGACGGTGAAGAAAGAGAGGAGAAGGAGCCGTTTCATAAATGGAAGCTGGGCGAGTGGTAGCGCAGCGGGCCGGGGGCGGCAAGCGGGATGGCGGGCGGCGAGGTTTGACCGTGGGGCGAGAGCACCAGCGGTGTCCCATCTCCCCCATCGGGGGAGAGGGTTAGGGTGAGGGAGCGGGTCAGGAAGTAATCATCGTGTCCTTTCATCCAGAGAGCGCGAATCACTCGGGATTCAGCACACCTCTGTCTGCTGCGCGCGTTCCCCCCTCACCCCGGCCCTCTTCCCCGATGGGGGCGAGGGAGAAGACGCGCGCTTTTCAATGCCACGCGAGTTGCTACGGTCGCGCATCACATGAGCACCACCGCTGCTGAAACGCCCGCTCCCTCCGGTCCCGCCGCCCCAGCCAGCACGCGCCTCATGTCGCTCGACGCCCTGCGCGGGTTCGACATGTTCTGGATTCTCGGCGGCGACTTCGTCGTCACCACGGCGGGCAAGATGTCCGGTGGCAACGACCAGACGTGGACGCTCTTCGGGTGGCTCGCGGGCCAGTTCCAGCACAAGGCGTGGGAGGGCTTCGCCTTCTACGACCTGATCTTCCCGATGTTCGTCTTCATCTCCGGCGTGTCGGTCGTCTGGTCGCTCACGAAGGAGACGCAAGCACACGGCCGGGCCGGCGCGCTGCAACGCGTCCTGCGTCGCGCGGTGCTGCTCTTCGTGCTGGGCATCTTCTACTCCGGCGGCTTCCGCACCGAGTGGCCGGACATCCGCGTGCTCGGCGTGCTGCAACGCATCGCGCTCGCTTATCTCGGCGCGGGACTGGTCTTCTGCGTTGTAGGCGCGCGGATGAAGGTGCTGGCGGGTGTCATTGCGGGCATTCTCATTGGCTACTGGGCCTTGATGAACTTCGATCCCATCCGCGACATCCAGTTGGACAAGGCGAAGCTCGCCGAACTTGCCGAGAAGTCCGGCGACGCGCGCGGCGCCATAGCCCTGAAGTCCGAGACCAACCCCTCCGCGACCAAGAACAGCCGCGCGTGGGCCAAAGCGGAGGAGTTGTTCGTCAAGACCACCGCCACCACGACCGGGCAGTTCGCCCCCGGCCACAACCTCGCCAACCACCTCGACTTCCAATTCCTGCCCGGCCGGAAGTATGACCTCTTCTACGACCCGGAGGGCATTCTCAGCACGCTGCCAGCCGTGGCCACCTGCCTGCTAGGTGTGCTCGCTGGCGTCTGGCTGCGACGCGAGGACTTCTGCGACAAGTGGAAGGTCATTTACCTCCTGAGCTTTGGTGCGCTCGCAGTCATCGCGGGCTTCGCGTGGGGGATGTCATTCCCCGTGGTGAAGAAGATTTGGACCTCGAGCTTCGTGCTCGTGGCGGGCGGCTACAGCGCGATGCTGCTGGCCGCGTTCTATCAGATCGTGGATGTCTGGCAGCGCCGCGAGTGGTGCCAGCCCTTCGTGTGGATCGGCATGAACTCCATCACCATCTACGTGGCGAGCAACCTCCTCCAGTTCCGCACCGTGGCGACGCGACTCGTGGGTGGCGACGTGAAGAAGGCGCTCGATACAAACATCGCCGACGGCGCGGGCAACCTGCTCATCGCCCTCGTCGGCTTCACGCTGATCTTCTGGTTCGTGAACTTCCTCTATCGCCGGAAGATTTTCCTGCGGTTGTAGCCGCGCCCTTCGGGTTGCGGACAAATCCTGTAGCGGCGCTCTGTGAGCGCCGAGTTCGGCAACCGGCGGTCGCAGGCCACCGCTTCTGAGTCCTGCCTAAATCGCGAAGTCGTTATACTCCGGCTTCACCAGCTCGGTGGGCGGGTAAAGCATCCCCGCCGCGACCGTCGCGTTCGTGCCCTGCTCGACGAGGATGAACGAGCCGGTCAGGCGGTTCACGTTGTAGGCGTCGAAGACCAGCGGCTTCGCCGTGCGGAGGCGGACTTCGCCGATGTCATTCAACCCCAGCTCCGCCGGATCCGACTCGGGGTCGAAGGTTTTGATGTTGATGCGGCTGTCGAGGCTCGTAACCACGGCCTGCACCGTCTGCGTCGCGTGCTTGAGGAAGTATTTCTTGCCGCGCTGAAGCGGGCGCGGGTTCATCCAGCAGACGCGTCCGTTCAACTCGCTGGCCATGCCCGGCAGATGGTCCAGGCCGATGAGCATGTCGCCCCGGCTCACGTCCAGGTCGTGCTCCAGCACCAGCGTGACCGACTGCGGGCAGAACGCCTCCGCCAGCGGGCCGTCGTAGGTCCAGATTTCCTTCACCGTGCTCTTCGTGCCGCTGGGCAGGACCATCACCTTCTGCCCGGCCTTCACGATGCCGCCGGCGAGTTGCCCGCTGAGGCCGCGGAAGTCGTGGAGCGTTTTGTCGGTCGGGTTGTTCGGGCGGTTCACCCACTGCACGGGGAAACGCAGGCCGGTGAGGCTCCAGTCGCTGGCGATGTGAACGGTCTCCAGATGCGCGAGCAACGACGGCCCGCCATACCACGGCGTGTGCTTCGACGGCTCGACGACGTTGTCGCCGTTGAGCGCGCTGAGGGGGATGAACTTCACGTCCTTGAACGCGTCGAGCTTGGGCAGGAAGCCCTCGATTTCGTCGCGAATCTCGGTGAAGCGCGCCTCGCTCCAATCCACGAGGTCCATCTTGTTCACCGCGATGACGAGGTGCGGGATGCCCAGCAGCGCCGCGAGGTAAGTGTGCCGCCGCGTCTGCTCGATGACCCCGAGCCGCGCGTCCACCAGCACGATGGAGAGGTTCGCCGTGCTCGCGCCCGTGACCATGTTGCGCGTGTATTGCACGTGCCCGGGCGTGTCCGCGACGATGAACTTGCGCTTGGGCGTGGCAAAGTAACGGTAGGCCACGTCAATCGTGATACCCTGTTCGCGCTCGGCACGCAGGCCGTCGGTGAGGTTGGCGAGGTTCACCTGTCCGCCGCCGGTGATGTCCGCGCTGCGCTCGAGCGCCTCCATCTGGTCTTCCATGATGCTCTTGGAATCGTAGAGGAGCCGGCCGATGAGGGTGGACTTTCCGTCGTCCACGGAGCCGCAGGTGTTGAAGCGAAGGAGTTCGATGGGATGGGTGTGTGGCATACGAGTGGAGCTTTAGCTTGCGAAGACGAGCGCATCCGACGGGGCGGAGGCGGAGAATTGACGGAACGAATGAGATTTTGGTTTTGAATTCATGCCGCGGCTATAGCGGGGAGATTTCCTGCACGAGGGGGACGAGCACCGTTTCTTGCAGGCACAGATGCGCGGGCAGCGTGGCGATGTGGACGATGTGGTCGCCCAGCTCGGCGGGCTTGGTGCATCGTGCAAGCGTAGCCGAGTCACGCGGCGAAAGCCCGGCGGCATCCGTGAATTCCGTGACGCCCCAGGACGCAATCAACGTGGTGACCCGCACTCCGTGGGGGCGGAGTTCCAGCGCAAGGGACTTGGCGGACTGATCGAGGCCCGCCTTGGCAGCTGAGTAAACTCCCCAACCAGGCCACGCGTATCGGGCGCAGACGCTAGAGATGTTGATGATTGTGCCGCTGCCTTGGGCCTGCATCACCGGCGCGACGCGACGGAGACCGTAGAGCGGGCCGAGCAGATTTAGCGCGATGCTCGCCGCGATGCTCTCGTCCGTCTGTTCAGCAACGGGCGCGATCTTGATTCCTCCGCCGGCGTTGTTCACCAGCACATCGAGCCGTCCCGTCGCGCTGAGAATCGTCTTCACCACGCGATCCCAATCCGCCGGTGAAGTGACGTCTGCCTGAAGCCAGTCCACGGCGAGCTGCGTGGCGGTGGCGCGCAGTGCAGCCTCGTCGCGGCCGGTGATCCAAACGCGGGCACCCGCTTCGCGAAGACGCTGAGCAATGCCCGCGCCATAGCCTTTCGCCCCGCCGGTGACGAGGGCGGTCTGGTTGGTGAGCGGTGTGTTCATGGTTTGGCGAAAGTTCATTGCCCTAGCGCCGACCATGCCGTGCGAGAGGCTTCCGCGCGAGTCTTGGGTGCATCCACAGCTTTCAGCTTCATGCGCGCGCCATCAGGCAGGCGGGCGAGCAAGGCGCTCCAGTCATCGGCGCTGAACTCGCGATCTGGTTGGAAGAAAACACTGTCAGCATCTGGCTTCCACACGCCCGCGATGCTGAGGAGGTTGATGGCTTCAAACGCCGCGTGCTCAGGTGGCAGATCGTGATACGGCCAGAGCAACACGCCGGGGCCACCCGCGCCGCGCACGAGCGTGCGTTGCACTTCGCGGACACGCTGCGGATTCGCCGCAAGCTCGCGCGGTTGCACGCCATCGCGCAGGCAGAGCCACGCAGCGGTCGCGCCGGCCTGGCCGCAGAGCATCATTTGGCCATGCAGGCGCAGGGCGGATTGCACGACGCTGCTGACGCCGATGTTCTTGCTCGCGCCGAGCAAGCCGTCGCGCTCCACCGGCACGAGGCCGCGCAACGGAAACATCCCGCGGTCCGTGTGCGTGCTCCAGTTGCGCGTGGCGGTGTGGATGGTCGCCCACGGCGCGGCGGGGTCGGCGCCGAGGAACTGCCGGCGCGTCGGGTGAAAATCTATGTTGAACTGGAAACCAAACACCGCGTCGCCGGGCATGAGCTTAGCCCAACGCGGCTCGGGATGGGGCGTGCGAAGGTCCTGTTCGCGCAGCATCGCGAGCGCTTCGAGCCGCAGGCCTTCGCGGATGTAAGGCTTCGGCGGCAGGCGGTCCGGCGTGCCGAACTCGTCGGTCAACTCCAGCTTGCGGAAGCGCGGCTCCAGCTTCTGCACGTGATGCAGCAAGCCGAGCGAGTGGCGCTTCGCGTCCTCGAACACGATGCGCCGCTGCGCGGGCGTGAGCGCGACGAGGTTCTTCCGCGACGCGCCCGGCTCTGTGGCGTCGAGCGCGTCGGCGACGGCTTTGGGCCACACGTCGAGCGGGTAATCCTGCGGCGGCCAGTTGAAGAACAGCGCCTCGCGCTCGTGCGGCAACTGGTTGTGCGCCGCGTCCACGAGGCGACGGTGCGTGTAAATGTTCACCGGCGGCGAGTAAGGCCCGCCGAGATGCGCGGTGTCGGCGAAGGCCGGGACGTTCATGAACAACACGCCTTTGGGCCAGCCCGTGGCGGTGAAGTTCGTGCGCGTCTCGCGGCTGCAACCGAAGTAACGGCGCGGGTCGAAGCCCGGCGGCTCGGGGATGATGTTCTCCTTCGCCGAGCCGCGCACGACGACGCACCACGTGAGCGGGTTCATCTCGCGGCGGTTGGCCTCGGTGATTTGCTCGGGTGCGCTGGGCTCGCCAAAGCGGGCCTTCGCGTCCGGCCCCGCGCTCCACTTCGCGCCGCTCAACTGGATGACATCGCCCCAGTCCGAGGCGTCCATCGTGAGGCGGGCGCGGACTTCGAGGCGCGCGGCGTTCACGCCGCTTCCGGCCGCCTCGCGCGCATCACGTTGAAGCGGGCTGAAGCCCGCGGTCCGGGCGAAACTCACGCCCGCGACGCGGTTGCCAGCGAGTTCCACCTTCACCGGTTCCCAGCCGCGCTCGATGCGGAGTCGCCCGCTGGCGACTTGCGGCACGACGAGTTCCTCGAAGATGCGCGCGGCTTCGCGTGGCTCGACAGTGAGCCAAGCGCAGAAGGAATTCGCCGGCTCGGCCTTGCCGTAGTGGCGAACGTTGATGGCCTCGATGGCGCGTGCGACTTCGAGGAACATCCCGGAGCGGGGGAAGCGGGCGCGCTGGCCCTTGACGGTTGTCCACTCGTCAACATTCCCCACGCCCTCGGCACTAAACTGCCCGCCGAGCATCACGATGTCACTGACGAGCACGACGCGTTTCACGCCGAGCCGCGCAGCCTGCACAGCGGCCGCCACGCCAGATTCATTGCCACCGACGACAAGCAAGTCGGCCTCGATGCGCTGCGGTTCGGCGGCGAAGGCCCTTGGCCCGAACGCGAGCAGCGCCGCAAACAGCAGCCGGAGTTGCCCGCGAATGAGGCGAATGGGCGCGAATGGGGAAGCGGGTAACCGGGCGGAGTCGGAGTTAGTTGTCTTCATATGCGGAGATTCGCGTGATTCGGGGGCAACTTCCTCAAGCATCCGTTCGGTTCACCAGCCCGGCGAAGGCCCGGCGCTCGGTCCACAGCAGGAACAGCGCGGCTACCGTGATGAACGCGTGCACGCCGCTCCAGCCGCCCTTAATCACAAAGCCGTGGAAGCACAGGATGTTGATGACGATGGGGCCGAGGACGAGCAGGCCGAGGAGGGCGACGATGATGTTGATGGCGAGTTTTATGGAATGTGTTGATTGAGTGTTGAGGGTGAATGTATGCCTGCGAATCAAGCGGGCAAATGACTCTTCACCACTCCCATGCTCGCGGCGAACTTGCCCATCACGAACTCGCGCCCTTTCGCCGCCTTCGCCTTCGCCGCGGCGGGGTCTTTCGCCATCGCGAGGACGGCGGGGACGAGTTTCGCGCGCTCTTCTTCCTTGTCGAAGTCGAAGAGCCAGTCGCCGAGGCCGATGTCGCGCCACATGAAACCCTTGCTCGTCTGCTCGGCCCAGCGGCAGACGATGGCCGGGATGCCGTTGCCGATGCACATGATGGGCGAGTGCATCTCGTTGCCGAAAAGCCCCGCGCTGCGCGTGTAAACCGAGATGGCCTCGCCGGTGAGCCAGTAATTGGGCCGCCAGACGGCGCGCGGCTTCACGTCGGCGGGCAGCGGGTCGTAGAGCAGCTCCTTGCCCACGGTCATCTGCGTCTGGTCCTCGGGGCAGATGAGCACCCGGAGCTTCGTCTGCCGCAGCACCTCGATGATGGCCTGCCGATGCGGCGCGTGGTCCTGCTCCTTCAAGGCCTCGTTGCGCGCGTGCTTCACCGGATCCATCGCGCGCTCCTTGTGGAGGGTCCAGTAAGGCGTGAAGCGCAGGCGCGGGATGCAGCAGAGGAACTGGCCGTCCTCCAAGCCGTTCGCCTTGAGAAAAGCCGTCGCCTTCGCGTCATCGCGCAAGTCCGTGGCGAACGCGCCGTCCGGTCCATACTCCATCAACGGACTCGTGCAGCCGCGCTGCTTCGCGAACTCCAGCGACTTCGAGTCGCGGAAATAGGCGAACTTCGCGCCGCTCAAGACCTCGACCGTCGCTGCAATGCTCTTCTCCGACGCGGGCGATGTGGCCGTGGAGTCCTGCGCCGAGATGGTGATGCCATAGATGCCGTAAGGCTTGCCCGTCTCCTTCGCCCAACGCATCACATCGCTCTGTGCGACGAGCGACGGCCCCGAACCATGCAGCAGGAAGTCGCACTCGGTGAACGCGGCCTTGAGCGCCTCCGGGCTCTTGACGAGCCGCAGCTTCGGGAACCGCGCCAGCAACATCTCCTCGACACCATTGTCCACCTTGCTCGGCCACAGCCGCACCTCGACGCCGGGCAAGTGCCGCTCAATGAGTGCCAGCACCCCCGGCGTGTGCGCGATGTCGCCGATGTTGACGGTCTGCCACGACGAGCGGAGCAACAGGCGTGGCGGGCGCCCGCCAACAGCGGCGCGGACGGCGCTCGCGGTGCTCACCACGAGCGCTGTTTCAATGAAAATGCGACGATTCATGCGGGCTGGAGATAGGAGTTGGTAGATGGGAGTTAGGCCGTGATTCGGGCGCGAGTGGTGCGCAGGAGGCCGTTGATGAGGCGTCCGACTTGGGAGACGGGGGAGAGGAGTTGCTCGTGTTCAAGTGGCGAAATGTATCCGGCATCGAGCATCACGTAGGAAAGGGACCGGACTTCGCCACAGGAAGCACGGGCGACATTGTAGAATTGAAGCTTCTCACCCGGATGTAACCGCTCGAAGCCTTCGGCGATGTTCGTCACGGCTGATACCGTTGCTCGCTGCGTTTGGTCCCTCAACCGAAAGTCCTTTGCCGCTGGAGCGC
>SXGT01044460.1_pt1 | contig 17775 bp, 14 predicted proteins | sample 3176221 | NCBI WGS metagenome assembly SXGT01 (sample SAMN11356862, study PRJNA531348) | freshwater metagenome | isolation source: freshwater sample F1-120 | place: China: Fuxian Lake, Yuxi | collected 2017-12-25
CGAAGGTGCCGGCGTCATCGACGTGGGCGACGGTCTCGCCGTCGCGCTGCGGATCGAGAGCCACAACCACCCGAGCGCGGTCGAGCCCGACCAGGGTGCCGCGACCGGCGGCGGCGGCAGCATCCGCGACTTGTGCTCGATGGGCGCGCGGCCCATCGCGCTCATGGACCCGTTGCGCTTCGGCACGCTCGACGACGCCCGCACGCGATACCTGTTCGAGGGCGTCGTCTCGGGGATCTCGGGGTACGGCAACGCCGTCGGCGTCCCGACCGTCGGCGGCGAGGTGGTGTTCGACGACTGTTATCGCGACAACCCGCTCGTGAACGTGTTCTGCCTCGGGGTGCTCCCCAAGGAACGGCTCGTGCTCGCCACGGCCGACGGCCCCGGCAACGTCGCGATCCTGCTCGGCAGCGGCACCGGCCGCGATGGGATCGGAGGCGCATCGGTGCTCGCGAGTGCGAGCTTCGAGGCCGGATCCGAGGCGAAGCGTCCGAGCGTGCAGGTCGGCGACCCGTTCGAGGAGAAGCGTCTCATCGAATGCTGCCTCGAACTCCTCGACCGGAGGCTCGCCGTCGGCGTGCAGGATCTTGGTGCAGCCGGGTTGTCGTGTGCCGCGAGCGAGACCGCGGCCAAGGCCGATTGCGGTATGGATGTCGACGTCAATGCGGTGCATCGACGCGAACCGGGCATGAACCCCGTCGAGGTGATGACGAGCGAGAGTCAGGAACGCATGCTCGCGATCGTCGACCCGAGCAATGTCGATGCCGTGCTCGCGCTCGCCGCCAAGTGGGAGATTCGGGCGTCGGTGGTCGGCGAGGTGAACGACACCGGACGGTTCCGGGTGCTCGACGGTGCCGATGTGATCGCCGACGTTCCGGCGGGAAGTCTCGGCGACGGTCCCGTGTATCACCGCCCGCTCGCGCCGCCGGCCGATCTCGACGCGCGCCAGGCCGACGATCCCGCGATCGTGTTGCGAGCGAAGTTCGGGCCCGGGACGGATCTGTCGGGCGAACTCCTCGCGCTGCTCGCGACGCCGACGATCGCCGACAAGACCTGGGTCAGCCGCCAGTACGACCACCAACTGTTCCTCAACACCGTTGCTGGTCCCGGTGCCGACGCCGCGGTCTTGCGCCTGAAGGGGACTGCCAAGGCGCTCGCGTTGAGTACCGACGGCAAGGCGCGCTTTTGCGCTCTCGACCCTCGGGTCGGTGGCGCGCTCGTCGTGCTCGAGGCGGCGCGCAACGTCGCGTGCGCGGGGGGAGTCCCCAAGGCGCTGGTGAACTGCCTGAACTTCGGGAATCCGGAGCACCCCGAGGTGATGTGGCAGTTCAGCGAGGTCATCGACGGCATGAGCGACGCGTGCCGTGCACTCGACCTGCCCGTCGTCGGCGGCAACGTGAGCTTCTACAACGAGAGCCGCGGCAAGAACATCGACCCCACTCCCGTGGTCGGGGTGGTCGGACTGATCGACGAACTGCGCGACCCGCCCCCGGCCGCCATGCTGCGAGCGGGTGATCGCATCGTCGTGCTCGGGGCCACCGCACCCGAACTCGGTGGCAGTGAGTGGGCGGCCGTGCTCCACGGCCTGCTCGGAGGACGCCCACCGACCGCCGATCTCGCGGCGGCGCGGCGCCTGCACGATCTCGTGATCGGCCTCGTGCGCGCACGCAAGGTTCGTGGGATCCACGACGTGAGCGACGGAGGACTCGCCGTTGCGATCGCGGAGATGGCGATCGCCGGCGGTGTTGGTGCCACGCTCGACGGTGCTGCGGTCCCGGTTGCGGGCGCGTGCAGCCCGGCAGAAGTGTGGTTCTCCGAGTCCACGAACCGCGTGGTGCTCGCGGTCGCGCCCGAGGTCGAAGCCGAGGTACTCGCCGAAGCTGCCGCCGCGGGCGTGCCCGCGGCCGTGATCGGTTCCGCCGCCGGCGACGTGATCGGGGAGCCCGGCGTCGTCGCGGTCGCGCTCGCCGACGCCGACGACGCGTGGCGCGGTGCGATCGAACGCGCACTCGGGCTCTGACCGGTCACCGCGTACTTGGGGTCGCCGGACCCTGAGCGTCAGACGAGCGCGTTGGCCTCGAGCCAGGCGATGACCTCGGCCGCGGACTCCTCGGGAGTGTGTCCATCCGTCTCGAGACGCAACTCGGGGTGCAGCGGTGCCTCGTAGGGATCGTCGACCCCGGTGAACTGCGGGATCTCGCCCGCACGGGCCTTGGCGTAGAGGCCCTTGACGTCGCGGGTCTCGCACACCTCGAGCGGTGTCGCGACGTGGATCTCGACGAAGTTGTCGATCGTCGCCCGGACTTCGTCGCGCAGGGCGCGATACGGAGAGATCGCCGCGGTGACGGCCACGACACCGTTGCGGGCGAGAACCTTGGCGACCCAACCGATCCGGCGGATGTTGATGTCTCGGTCTTCCTTGGAGAACGTGAGGCCCCGGCTGAGGTGCTCGCGGACCTCGTCGCCATCGAGCAGTTCGACCTTGATCCCACGTTCGGCGAGACGCTCGACCACGACGTTGGCGATGGTGCTCTTGCCGGCTCCCGAAAGGCCGGTGAACCACAAACAGCATCCCGGCGCGGCGACCGTGGTCTCGGCGGCCGCGGAGTGACGGGGAGTCGGCATGGCCAGAGAAGATACCGAGTCGGGCCCCGGCGTCTGCGATAATCGTCTCGATGGGTGAAGGGATTCGTGACGCCTGCGGTGTGTTCGGCGTGTACGCGCCGGGCCACGCGGTGGCGCACCTCACGTACCTGGGATTGTTCGCCCTCCAGCATCGCGGGCAGGAGTCGGCCGGGATCGCGTGCAGCGATGGCGAGACCATCACCGTGGTGAAAGACATGGGGCTCGTCGCCCAGGTCTTCGACGACCGCAATCTCGCCGCGCTCGACGGTCACCTCTCGATCGGGCACGTGCGGTACAGCACGACCGGTTCGAGCGAGTGGCGCAACGCCCAACCGATCTACCGCAGTGTCGGCGAGGCCGGTGTCGCGCTCGGCCACAACGGCAATCTCACCAACACGGGCGAACTCGCGGCGACGCTCGGCACGTTGCCGGGTGTGCTCGAACACCGTTCGGCCGCCGTCGACTCCACCTCCGACAGCGAGCTGATCGCCGCGCTCCTGGCGCAGGAGTACCCGGGCGGTCAGCGGGGCGACGGGCGCGAGCTCGAGCACGCGCTCGTCACGGTGTTGCCCCGCCTGCGCGGCGCGTTCTCGCTCGTGTTGATGGACGAAGCACATCTGTTCGGGGTACGCGACCCGCACGGAATTCGTCCGCTGGTGCTCGGTCGCGCGGAAGGCGGCGGTTGGGTGCTCGCCAGCGAGACCGCAGCGCTCGACATCGTCGGCGCGCACTTCATCCGCGAGGTGGAGCCGGGCGAGCTCGTCGCGATCGACGCGAACGGAGTGCGTTCGATCCGGTACGCGGAACCGAAGCCGAAGCTCTGCGTGTTCGAGTTCGTCTACATCGCGCGGCCCGACACGCAGCTCTATGGCAAGAACGTGCACGCCGCGCGGCAACGGGCCGGCGAAGAACTCGCGCGGCAGGCGCCGGCCGACGCCGACATGGTGATGCCCGTCCCCGAGTCCGGCGTTCCCGCGGCGCAGGGGTTTGCACGAGCGAGCGGCATCGCGTACGGCGACGGATTCGTGAAGAACCGCTACGTCGGGCGCACGTTCATCCAGCCGAGCCAGCGTCAGCGCGGTGCGGGTGTCCGCATCAAACTCAATCCGCTCGCCGCGAACATCAGGGGCAAGCGCCTGATCGTGGTCGAGGACTCCATCGTGCGCGGCACGACGACGCGCCAGATCATCGGGCTGTTGCGCGAGGCCGGGGCCACCGAGGTGCACTTCAGGGTCGCGTCGCCGCCGTACCGGTGGCCGTGCTTCTACGGACTCGACACGGGTGAACGTGCCGACCTGCTCGCCGCCGACCTGTCGGTCGGCGAGATCCAGGACTTCCTCGATGTCGACTCGCTCGCGTACCTCGACCTCGATCGGCTCGTCGCGGCGACCGAGGTCGGACGCGACTCGTTCTGCGCGGCGTGCTTCACGGGCGACTACCCCGTACCGGTCCCCCTGTCCGACACGAAGCACCTGCTTGAATCGTCGACGCCGCTGGTGCCCGACGACTCGGCCCGGCTCATTCCGTGAGCGCCCCCGACGAGCGCCTCACCTATGCGGGCGCCGGCGTCTCGATCGAAGCGGGCGACAAGGCAGTCGAACTCATCAAGCCGCACGTGCGGAGCACCTATCGCCCGGAGGTCCGAGGCGATCTCGGTGGGTTCGGCGGGCTCTTCGCCCTCGACTGGAAGCGGTACCGCGCTCCGCTGCTCGTGAGCAGCACCGACGGTGTCGGTACGAAATCGGAGATCGCACGCCTCGTCGACCGGTACGACACGATCGGCGTCGACCTCGTGGCGATGTCGGCCGACGACATCGCGGTGCAAGGTGCCGAGCCACTGTTCTTCCTCGACTACATCTCGGTCGGCGAGGTCGTGCCCGAGCGGATGGAAGCACTCGTCGCCGGGGTTGCCGACGGTTGTCGTCAGGCGGGGTGCGCGTTGATCGGCGGCGAGATGAGCGAGCACCCCGGGCTCATGGCGCCGGGCGAGTTCGACATGGTCGGGTTCGCGGTCGGTGTCGTGGAGCGCGACGCGCTGTTGCCGCGCGACGTCGCACCCGGCGACGTGTTGGTCGGCATCGGGAGCCCGGGACTGCGGAGCAACGGGTACTCGCTCGCGCGGCGCGCGCTGTTCGCGACGGCGAACCGGCCGATCGAAGGGCCGGCGTGGCCGGGTGCCGAACGATCACTTGGCGAGGAGTTGTTGCTCCCGAGCGTCATCTACGCCAAGGCGATGCTCGATCTCACCGCGCACGTGCCGGTGCACGCGTTCGCGCACATCACGGGCGGGGGACTCCCGGGCAACGTCGACCGGGTACTGCCGGGCCACTGCGACGCGATCGTGGAGCGGGGCCGATGGGAGGAGCCGCGGATCTTCGGCGAGATCCAGGCGGCCGGCGACATTGCCGACGACGAGATGGAGCATGTGTTCAATCTCGGGATCGGCATGGTCGCGATCGTCGACGTCGCAGGTGCCCACGACGCGATCGATCGATTGCGCTTGCATGGTCACGACGCGTGGACGATCGGTGAGGTGGTCGACGGACACGGCCACGTCCACATCACCCACCCCACCTGAGGTGCTCAGGTGAGCAGTCCGGCGGCGATCGTCTCGTAGGCGAGCGCGCCCGCGGAACCGGGAGCGTGGTCGAGCACGGTGATCCCGCGCGACGGCGCCTCGGCGAACCGGACCGAGTTCGGCACGGGTGGGTCGAGCACCGTCAGGCCGAACCGGCCCTGCACGTCGTCGAGCACCTCGCGACCATGACGGGTACGGCCGTCGTACATCGTCGCGATCACACCGCGCACGGTCAGCGTCGGGTTCGTGTAGCGGCGGACTTCGGCGATCGTGTCGAGGAGTTGCGCGACACCGCGATGCGACAACGCCTCGCACTGCAACGGCACGATCACCTCGTCGGCGGCGGTCAGCGCGTTCACCGTCAGCACGCCGAGCGACGGCGGGCAGTCGAGCAACGCGAGGTCGTAGTCGCCGGCGATGTCGGCGAGGACTTCGCGCAGCACGAAGTCGCGCCCGGTGCGAGCGAGGAGTTGTTGTTCGGCGCCGGCGAGGTCGATCGTCGCGGGCGCGAGGTCGAGTTCGCCGGTGGCGACGATCGTGTCGGCGAGCTTGTTGCGTCCGACGAGCGCGTCGTGCACCGACAACTCGAGCGCGTCGGGGTCGAGGCCGGCCGAAAACGAGAGGCACGCCTGCGGATCGAGGTCGACGAGCAGGACGCGCTGCCCCCGCCGCGCGAGCGCGACACCGAGGGTGTGGGTCGTGGTCGTCTTGGCGACCCCGCCCTTTTGGTTCGCGATCGCGATGACCCGCATCGGCGTGAGCCTAACTGCGCGGTGTCGGTCCGCTCCCAGCGCATCTGTCCGGTTCGTCGTAGAACCTTCACAGGCGAGCGGGTTCGGGTAGTATCGCCGCAGGCAATCGGTGGCTTTCGTTGCATTGCGTCGAGTTGTGGACTTGTGTTGTGGCTTGGTCTCCATCCGGCGAGCGAGAACCGCTCGGAGCTCACAGGACGACCGGCGGTCTCCGCGTGACGGAACCAGCCCCCGCCGGGACCCAGGATGGGTACTCAGTCTGACTGTCGGCGGCGGGGGGCCAGTCGACGGATGACACACCCAGGAGCGTCATGACCAGAGCCGACAACCCGCTCCAGGGCCACGACGACGACGCGCTGCTCACGCCGTCGGAGGTCGCGGCCATGTTCCGGGTCAATCCCAAGACCGTCACCCGTTGGGCCCGAGCCGGGAAGATCTCGGCGATCCGGACCCTCGGCGGGCATCGACGGTTCCGGGCGAGCGAGATCCGCCAGTTCCTCGATCAGGTCGAAGAAGGTCAGGTTCTCTGACCCTCGGGTACCTCGAGCGTACGAAGCAATGGGCCGCCCACGAGGGCGGCCCATTCGCATCGCACGTGTGGTGGCCGGGACCGGCGTCGATCCGGTGACCTCACGCTTTTCAGGCGTGCGCTCTGCCAACTGAGCTACCCGGCCGAGTCGGCGCTCGGCCGATCGGCCGAGCGCCCACGCGGTCCTGACGGGATTTGAACCCGCGGCCTCCGCCTTGACAGGGCGGCGTGCACTCCAAACTGCACCACAGGACCTGGCGTGCCCCCAGGGGAGTTCGAATCCCCGTTACCGCCTTGAAAGGGCAGCGTCCTAGGCCACTAGACGATGGGGGCTCGTGCTCCGATGAAGAAGCGGCGTGATGGTAGCAGCCGGTCGTGATCGGGTCCCCACCGGTTTACGACGCCGACTCCCGTTGTGACGCCGGATCGGGTGCGGCCGGCGGGCGGTGCGGTGACCGCGGTTGCGGACGGTACGGTGCCCGGCCGATGCGGCACGGCGAGCGAGTGATGGTTCGGGTGGCGGGGCGGTCGACGACGAGAGCGACGCTCGGCGCGCTCGCGGCGCTGGTCGTCGGCGTCGGCACCGCCTGCGGCGGCGGGGGCGGGGGCATCACCGGACTCGGCGGCGACCACGGGTTCTGCACGGTGTCGCAGCGCCTGCCGGCGGCCGCGGAGTTCGTCGATGCCGCCGCCGTCGACGATCCCGACGCCTTCGACGAGTCGTTCCAGATGGCGGTCGACGACTACGTGCAGACCTTGCAGGACCTCCGTGAACGGGGGCCGAGCAGCCTGCGACGCGATCTCGACCTGTTGATCTCGGCCGTGCAGCAGTACAAGTTCGACGACGCGCTCACCGCGGCCGAACCCCTTCGCCGCTATCTCGCCGATCACTGCGAGTCGCCGACCACGACGACCTCGCCTGCTCCGTGACCTCGTCTGCTCCGTGACCTCGTCTGCCCCGTAACCTCGTGGTACGGGCCGCTAGCGCAATTGGCAGCGCATCGGACTTTTAATCCGCGGGTTCCGGGTTCGAGTCCCGGGCGGCCCACTCGCAACAGGGGTAGCGGGTCGCGTTCGCACACCCGAAGCGCGACCCTCGAAACGCGTCACCACGGATACACAGCGAGGTCGTAGCCTTGGGTCATGTTCGACCGGATCTCTGTGGCCCACCGGATCATGGGTGGAGTGCCGTGCATCGCCGGGACACGCATCCCCGCAGCGACGGTCGTGTCGATGGTCGCCGAGGGGATGACCGTCGAACGTATTGTTGGTGACTTTCCGCAGCTCGACGCTGAGGCGGTGCGTCAGGCACTTGTGTTCGCCGCCGATGCGGTGCGCGAGCGGGAGCTGCCCCTACGCGACTCGGCGTGAAGCTTCTCGTCGACGAGTTCCTCCATCCGACGGTCGCGGTGTTGCTGACTGAGGTAGGGCACGACGCGGTGCACGTCGTCGATCTGGGACTGCGAGCGGCGCTCGATGAGACGATCATGCAAGCCGCCGTTGACGCCGGACGCGTCCTGATCTCGGCCGACACCGACTTCGGCGAGTTGCTCGCGGCGAGCGGTGCAATGCTGCCGAGTGTGGTCCTTCTGCGGCGACACGGTCATGAGCCGACGGAACAGGTGGACGCGATTCTGGAAGCAATCGAAGCGGTTCGCGACGATCTCGACGCTGGCGCGGTCGTCGTGATCTCCGATACGCGACTTCGCGTTCGGTCTCTGCCGATCGGACGCGATCGCGAGTCGTGAGCGTGGGTTGTTCGACCGCCCACTCGGCGAGTTGCATGCTCGTCACAGTCGCCATCGTCGACCGAGGAGGGACGACATCTACAGGATTCCCAGCAACCTCGACCTGTCGCCGACGATAGGGGAGTTCACAACACAGGTGAGCGTAGGGCAGTTCGACCTTCAGTTCACTTTCGGCCCCGTGAACCTCGCGGTGCAGTCTCCGGTGAGGGTCGTCCGTGACGACGCGCTTGTCGCGCGGTGGGAGGAAGGCACATGGCCCGATCCCGGATTCTTCGACATCATGAACACGCCCGACCGTCGTTGTGACATCGTCGGAGATCGACAGATCGTGCTCGCGTTCGAAAACGGGTTGACGATGTACCTCGTGGATGACTCGGACTCGTACGAGTGCTTGCTCATCACGATCAATGGGAAGCTCTGGGTCATCTAGCGGTCGGAAGCAACGCCTCGTAGCGAGCGTCGTCGGGCGGTGATATCCCTGTTGCTGCTGGATAGCCAACATGCGGTGTCATCGGGGTGCCCGGATGTACTTGCGTACGGTCGCTCGGTTGACGCCGAGTTCGCGGACGATCACCCGAATCGGGATGCCGCGCACGTGCAGTTCCCGGATCGAGGCGACCTGCTCTGCAGCGAGACAGTTCGAACGCGTGGGGCGCGCAACCGAGTGCAGGTCTTCGTCGCCCTCAACGTGAACGTCCAGGTCATCAGTGTGTGAGGAGTGTCCGGTTAGGGCCACTCCGTTGTGGAATCCACAACAGCGCCCTTGGTTGGTCGCGATTCACGTCATCCGTTCTCGTCGACGCGCTGCCGCACCTACTCGCGCTCGACCCGGAACCGACGCTCGGGCACGCCAGATCGTCAGACCATTTCGGCGATCAACAGTTCGGTTCGAGGTGTCCCGGCGAGCGCGGGCGCGTTCTCGGGGACTGCCCAGACCACCGAGGTGAGGAACGCCCGGAACGCAGTAGCGGCTTCGACAGTGTCGAAGTCGAGTTCGACGAAGATGTAGTTCGGGTCGTCGACCGGTCGTCGGACGCGGTGCGCCTGCACGCCGGCGTAGCGTCGGGCGTCCGCGAACATGGCGAAGGCGTCTGCCCAGGTCTGGAAGTCGGTGATCGGGTGTTCGATGTGGAGGCTGACCATGACCGGAAGGTACGACCGGAACCGCGCAAGCGGAATCCCAGGTTCCTGGGGTTGAGGCAAACGGCCTGGCGTACCGTGGCGTCGTGTCGATCCGTGACCTGTGCGCGCGATGCGAGGACGAGCGAGCGCTGCGACTGGGCCTGCTCGACGAGATCCAGCGCGTGGTGCCGTTCGACGCGTTCGCGTGGATTCTCACGGACCCCGAGACCGAGGTTGGCACCGCCCCAGTCGCCGATGTGCCCTGCTTGGCTGAACTTCCCAGGCTGATCCGGCTCAAGTACGCGACATCGCTCAACCGGTGGACGACGCAATGCGCGCCGGTCGTCCGGCTCGGCGCCGTGACCGCCGGATCGTTGGATCAGAGTCTGCTGTGGAGCGAGATGCTCCAGGACCACGGAGTGACCGACATCGCATCGGTGGTGTTCAGGGACCGCTACGGATGCTGGTCATTCCTCGACCTCTGGCGCATCGGAGGCGTCTTCACCGATGCTGAGGAGACCCGCCTCGCGGCCCTCACCGCTCCGGTCACCGGGGCACTACGGCGATGTGCCGCGGCGTCGTTCAAGCCGGCGCTGGATTCGGCCACGACTCCGCACACGGGACCGATCGTGCTCCTACTCGACTCCGAACTCGCGGTGATGGCACAGACCCCCGACACCGACGACTACTTGCGGGTTCTCCTACCTCCGGAAGGGGACGCCGTGCCCGTACCCGCGGCCGCATACAACGTCGCAGCGCAACTGATCGCGAACGAGAGCCGCGTGGACGATCACCCACCGATCGCTCGAGTCCGGCTCGACCTCACCGACTGGCTCACGCTCCGAGCCGCTCGCATCGACCGGAACATCGCGGTGAGTATCGAGTCTTCGTCCATCGCAGATCGACAAGCCGTGTTCTGCCGAGCGACGGGCATGACGACCCGCGAACGAGAGATCCTCCGCCTCATCGCAACGGGCGCGGACACTCGCACGATCGCTGACAAGATGTTCCTGTCCGAACACACCGTCCAAGACCACCTGAAGTCGATGTTCACGAAGTCCGACGCTCGGAGCCGCAAGGAGCTGGTGGCGCGAGTGTCCGGTCGGTGACCGTCTCCAACGTGCCCGCCGGGCGATCCGATCGCGCTCTGCGAACGAGGGTTTGGTTTGAAAGCTGTCTTACAAGGACCACTCGCGACACCGCTCACGCGCGACCCTCGAACGCGATGCGCCGGGCGTGACCTGTCCGAGCCTGCACGTACGATCCCCGCCTGCTACGGGTGAGCGAGTTCTACGGAATCGCGATCTACGTGTACCGGGCGGATCATCCGCCGGCAACGGGGGATCACTCGCTGTCCGAAGGCAGGCGGCACCGGGTCCGATCGTTCGGGGAGGTGCGTCGTCCGTAGACCGGCGTGTCCGTTGGGTTCGTCGGCCGCGGTCGAACGGAAGAGAGGCCAGACTACCGAGATGAGCTTCGAGTTCTCCCGAGCGACGACGACCGAAGAGATCGAGGCGGCGCAGCGCCTGCGCTACGCGGTGTACGTGGAGGAACTCGGCCGGTATCGCGGTACCGCCGATGACGCGACCGGGCGCTTCGCCGAGCCCGAGGATGACCACAGCTGGATCTTCTACGTACGCGACGGCGACGAGATGATCGCGACCTCACGAGTCACCTGGGGAGGGCACGGATTCTCGGACCGACAGCTCGCGCAGTACGAGCTTGCCTCGTTCCTCGATGAGCTCCCGGCCGACGTCATGGCGGTTGCCGAACGCCTCGCGGTGCTTCCCGCTTACCGGGGTGCTGGTCTGTTCGAGCAGATCGTCGAGCACAATCGCCCGTTCGTCGAGTCGCATGGTCTGCGCGTCGTCATCGGGTGCTGCGAACCACACCTCCTGTCGTTGTATCTAGGCAAGGGGCAACGGACGTATGCCGATCGCAACATCAGTAGTCCCGAGGCCGGCTACCTGATTCCACTCGTGAATTTCATTCCCGATGTCGAGGCGTTGCGAGGCGTCGGCCGCGACACGCAGGCGGGCGAACTGGCGCCGGTCGTCGAACGCGTGCTCGCGCAGTCCGGCACCGTACGCAGTCACACGCTCAGCCAGCCCGACGCCTACTGGGACGAGATCCAGCAACTGCTGGAGGCCCTCCACTCCCAGCGGCTCTCGGCGCTCGACGGGTTCACCGACGACGAAGCCCAGCGGTGCATCGCTCGCAGCAACATCATCGAGTGTGCGGCCGGTGATCGCGTGCTGAAGCGGGATGGATCCGCCCGCAACATCTTCGTGGTGCTCGACGGGACTCTCGAGGTTCGCGACCACGACCGAGTCGTCGGGGTGTTGAGCGCCGGCGACGTGTTCGGTGAGATGGCGTTCTTGCTGGAACGACCGCGAGCTTTCGACGTCGACGCTGCCACCGATGGGACACGAATCCTGAGTCTCAGCGAAGGAGCACTCCGGAAGATGATCGCCGAAGATGCGACCGTCGCGGCCAAGCTGTTGCTCAACCTGTCGAAGATGCTCTGCGTCCGGCTCATTAAGGCCAACTGATGTGCCCACGCCATGTGCGCCGCGGTGGATGGCGCCGTACTCTCCCCGGTCGGGTCTCGACTGAAGCGAACCGGGGGGCGGGGCGTGCGGTGTCAGGCGTGTCATAGCGAGAACGCTGAGGGCAATCGATTCTGCGGAAGTTGCGGATCGGCGATCATCGACCCACTCGATGCGGCCGCGACCTCGGTTCAGATCCCGGCGACCGTCGGTATGGGTCGCTATCGGACGGTTCGACTCCTGGGCGAAGGGGCCCGCAAGCGTGTCTACCTCGCGATGGACGAACGTCTCGTGCGCGAAGTCGCGGTGGCAGTGGTGAAGACGGAAGGCCTCGACGCGAACGGCCGCGTCCGGGTCACGCGGGAAGCCCAGGCGATGGCCCGGCTCGGCGACGATCCCGCAATTGTAACGGTGTACGACGTCGGCGAAGAGGCCGATGGCACACCGTTCATCGTGAGCCAGTTCATGGCGGGCGGGTCGCTCGACGAGCATCTCGACCGGGAGCCGAATCGGCGCTTTCCGGTCCGGCGCGCGTTGCAGTTGACCGAACAACTCGCGCGCGGCCTGGCGCACGCGCACGAACTGCAGATCGTTCACCGTGACCTCAAACCCGCGAACGTCTGGCTCGATGCAGGCGGCGCGGCGCGACTCGGAGACTTCGGACTCGCGGCGAACATGGACGCGAGTCGCGTGACGAGTGAGGGCACTGTGCTCGGCACCGTGGCGTACATCGCGCCCGAGCAGGCGCTCGGTCGTGAGCCCAACCCGCGCTCGGATCTCTACGCGCTCGGCGCAGTGCTGTACGAGATGCTGTGCGGCCGACCACCGTTCCTCGGCGACGACATGGTCTCGGTCATCAGCCAACACCTCAACACGCCACCGGTCGCCCCTCGCTTCCACAACGATCAGATTCCGCCGGTGGTCGACTCACTCGTGTTGCGGCTGCTCGAGAAGGATCCGAACGCTCGCCCGGCAACGGCCGGTGAGGTGCTCGAACTCCTGCGCGAGGCGCAGGTCGCGCCGGAGCCCGGGGTCGCGGTGCTCGCCCATCCGGGGACGGCGCTCTCGAACTCGGTACGGGGCGCCGACTGGGGTCGATTCGTCGGCCGGACCACGGAACTCGAAGCGCTGCGAGCCGCGTTCGACGACTCGCTCTCCGGTCACACCCGCGTGGTCATGGTCGTCGGTGAGCCCGGCATCGGCAAGACCCGCACCGTCGAGGAGCTCGGCGTGTACGCATCGGTGCGCGGCGCGCAGGTGCTGTGGGGACACTCGTACGAAGGCGACATCGGCGTGCCGTATCTTCCGTTCGTCGAGGCGCTGCGGACCTTCGTGCGCGAGCTCTCCGATGATGGCCATCTGCTCGATCCCGACGCAGGCTGTGCCGAGGTCGCGACGATCATCCCCGAGCTGCGCGACCGGCTCCCCCAGCTAGCGGTGCTTCCTTCGCTCGACGGCGATGCCGAGCGACGCCGCCTCTTCGAGGGTGTCAGCTCGTTCCTGGTCGCGGCGACGCGCATCCGCCCGCTGGTGATCGTCCTCGACGACATGCATTGGTCCGACAAGCCGTCGCTGCTGCTGCTCGTGCACTTGGCTCGCCGGGTGAGCAATTCCCGTCTCCTGATCGTCGGGACGTACCGCGACGTGGAGCTCGAGCGGTCGCATCCGCTCGCCGAGACGATCGCGACGCTCCGGCGAGAGCGGCTCTACGAGCGGGTGCTCCTCCGAGGGTTACCGGTCGCCGAGGTGCAGGCGTTCATCGAGGCCGTGGGTGGCCAAGCGACGCCGGGGGAGTTCGCGGAGCTCATCTTTCGTGAGACCGAGGGCAACCCGTTCTTCGTTGCCGAGATCCTCCGGCACTTGGTGGAGACGGGTGCGATCCGCCACGAAGGCGACGCGTGGGTCGGAACGCCGGAGAGCATTGCCGAGAACCTGCCCGAGGGTGTGCGCGAGGTGATCGGTCGCCGGCTCGACGGGCTTTCCGAGGGTTGTAATGCCGCGCTGTCGGTCGCGGCAGCGATGCCGGGTGGCTTCACGGTCGAGGTGGTCGGCGAGGTCACCGGTATCGACGAGGACACGATGCTCGACCTCCTCGATGAAGCACTCGGCGCGCAGGTCGTGCGCGAACGGAGAGAACGTCCGGGTACCTACGAGTTCAACCATGCGCTCATCCGCCAGACGCTCTACGGCGAGCTCAGCACGCCTCGACGCGTACGGATGCACCGGCGCGTCGGCGAGGCGCTGGAGCGTTCCTTCGCCGACTCGATCGAAGCGCATCTGCCCGAGCTGGCCTTCCATGCCTATGAGGCGGCGCCGGGGGGCGACGTGGCGAAGGCAGTCGACTTCGCGCGTCGCGCCGGCGACCGGGCGATGAGCCAGACCGCATACGAGGAGGCGGCCCGCAGCTACCGCATGGCTCTCCAGGCGCTGGACCTGGTGAACGACGGAGATCCACGCGCTCGGATCGATCTCTTGCTCGCGTCGGCTCGCGCCGAGGACCGGGGCGGGAACGACGCGGCCTGCCGCACGGCGTGCCTGGAAGCCGCCGAGCTCGCGACGCTCATCGGCGACGCGTTCCGCCTGGGGAGATCCGCGGTCGAATACGCCGGCAGCTTCTGGTACACGGCCGGGTCCGCGCAGGACCCACGCCGGCTGCAGCTCTATGCGGCGGCCGAGGCGGCATTGCGCGACGCCGGTGGCGGCGCGGAACGCGACTCGCTACTCGCGACCGTTCTTTCGCGGCATGCGGCAGCCTTTTCGTTCCGTGATTCGGCCGAGCACGTCCGTGTGGTGAACGAAGCGATCGAGAAGGCTCGCGAATCGGGCGACCAATACGCGCTGGCCAGCGCATTGCAGGTGAAGCTGACCCAGAGGCTCCCGCCGGAGGAGCACGCCGACGTTTCGCGTGAGGCGAGGGTCGCGGTCGAGAGGTCGGGCGACTTCAGCCTCATGCAGTCGGCTCGCCTGTCGCGCATCTACGGCGAGATGTCGGCGCAGCATCGCGACGAGCTCGAGAGTGAAGTCGCTGCGTATGCCGAGGATGCGGCGCGGTCGAGAGTCGCGGCGCAGCTCGTGATCACCCGGCAGCTCCAGGGCTGCCTCATCGCGATCGACGGTCGTTACGCCGAAGCCGAGCGCGTGATCTATGAGTCGGTTCAAGTCGCGCGGTCGAGCGGCACGCGCGAGCTGTCCGCCAATGTGGGGATCGGTCTCGCTCCGGTCTATCGGGAGCTCGGGCGGCTGGCGGCCTTCGAAGAGGCGACACGCCGAATGGTCGCCGATACTCCCGGTGTCGTCTCGTGGAACTGTGGGTTCGCTCAGATCCTCTGCGAGATCGGCAAGCGCGACGAAGCCTCCGCGATCGTGGCCGAGATCGTTGCGAGCCCCGAGGGAGTTCCCGACGATGTGCTGTGGCGGTATTGCGTCGCCATGTTGGCCGAGGTCGCGGCCGCGACCTCGAGCCACGACTCGCTCGTGCGACTCGATGAGTGGATGAGGTCCGACACCGAGAGTCGAGGCCGCGCCGTGACCATCGCCGCGAACGCCTATCACGGCGCGTTCGTGCGGTACTGCGGCCTCGTCGCCGGAGCGCTCGGGCGCCACTCGGAAGCGGTCGCTGATCACGAGGCTGCGCTCGCCGAGCACCAACAGATGCGCGCGCCGGGATGGGAGGCGCGCAGCCGTTACGACCTCGCACTCGCGCTCCTCGGGCGCAACGAATCCGGCGATGTCGAACGCGCGGGGACGCTCCTCAACGAGGTCGTGCAACGCGCGAACCAACTCGGGATGACGCGACTGCTCGAGCAGGCACTGGCCGCGAAGTTGGAACTTCAGGGTGTTCCGAGTGGCGCACCGGCGAGCGCGTCGATCGACATCCTGTCGACGAACCTCACCATCGACCGACCCGAGCTCGGCCAGCACGCCGACCACGACGGGCAGGTCACGATCTGCTTCTCCGACATCGTCGGCTACACAGCCATGACAGATCGGCTCGGTGACCACCGGACCCACGAGTTGTTGCGTGTCCATACCGCGATCCTGCGACGTGAACTCCTTCTGAACCGCGGCGTCGAGGTGAAGAGCGAGGGCGACGGCTTCATGCTCGCCTTCCGTGATCCGACCGATGCTCTCGGCTTCGCGGTCGCGTTTCAGCGCTCACTCTCGGGGCACGAGTGGCCGGAGGACGTCGGTGCGCTGCAGGTTCGAATGGGTGTGCATCGCGGCGCGGTGATTCGAGAAGCCGATGACTTCTTCGGCCGTACGGTGATCGTCGGTGCCAGGGTCGCATCGGCCGCCCTCGGGGGTGAGATTCTCGTGACCGACGACGTCCGCGCGGTCACCCAGGATCGATTTACCTTCGGCGAGGTTCGCGAACTCGCGCTCAAGGGCTTGGTCGACTCCTATCCGGCAGCGCCGCTCGACTGGTCGAACCGGCGCTGACCATTGCATCGACTTCGGCCGGGTTGGAGTGTGCCGCGATGAGGATCGACTACGCCGTACCTGGGCGGCTCACGACGTTCGCCGACGCGCAGTTGGGAGCCGTCGCTGCGTTACCGGACGATCCGATCGCGCTGTGTCGCGCGGCGCAGGGGCTCGTTGTCGATGTCAACGTCGTGCGAGGTCTCCCCGAGGGCCGCTTCGCGGAACGCGATCTCCGGCCCGCCGGATCGCTCCTGCAGATCGTGCTCGACCGGAATGCGTCGTCGCTCGATCGCCCGCGCTCGAACGAAGACCGCGTCGGCGGAACGTGCCGGCACTTCGCCGTGTTGAGCGTGGCGTTCCTCCGTGCGCATCGGATCGCTGCGCGCGCACGGTGCGGGTTCGCGAGCTACTTCCGTCCGGGCCTGTTCGTCGACCACTGGATCGCCGAGTACCACGACGGCGATCGCTGGGTCCGCGTCGACACCGAGATCCTGGGGCTCCCGTTCGTCGACGATCCCGCGGACCTGCGCGTCGGCGAGGTCCTCCCCGGCGGCGAGGCCTGGATGCTGTGCCGAGCAGGCACCGCCGACCCGGCGGCGTTCGGGGTCGACGGCGTCGACCACGCCTGGGGCATCGGCGAGGTGCGAGGCAACGCGATTCGAGACCTCGCCGCCCTGAACAAGTGCGAGATGCTGCCCTGGGACAACTGGGGCCGAATGGACGCGTCCTACCAGGGTGCAACCGGTCCGGAGTTCGACGAACTCATGGACGACATCGCCAGCGTCACCGCGCGCAACGACGGCGTCGCGGTGAAGGCGCTCTACGAGACGGACGACCTCGCGGTGCCCGAGGCGCTCCTGCGTTGATCGGTCGGAACGACCGACCCGGAGACACGCCGGCCACACGCGGCTCGGTTTCGACAAACGCGTGAGGCACCGACAACAGTACGAGTCCAGGGCGCGTGTGCGTCGGGTCCAGTGTGCCGCGAAAGGCCGCCGATGGTCGGAGCTGAGCACGAGACATCAGCCGCGCGTTTCGCCGACGTCGCGAGAGCACTGCAGCTCGCCACGACGGTCGACGAGGTACTGCAACGGATCGTGGAGCTCGCCGTCGAGACGATTGCAGGCTGTGATCATGCGGGGGTCTCGCTGGTGGTCCGCGACGTGATCTCGACGGCGGCATCGACGGATCCGATCGTGATCGAAATGGACCGCATCCAGGCCGAGACGGGTGAGGGGCCGTGCATCGACGCCATCCGCCGGCAAGCGACCTTCGAGAGCCGCGACCTCACCCGCGAGCGCGACTGGCCGCGCTTCGCTCGTCGCGCGGTCGCCGCGGGCGTGCACAGCATGCTCGGCGTCCGGTTGTTCATCGCGGAGGACACGTTCGGTGCGCTCGATCTTTTCTCGGAGTCGGTCGGCGGATTCGATGCGGACGACCGCCGGATCGC
>SXGT01238602.1_pt1 | contig 17772 bp, 14 predicted proteins | sample 3176221 | NCBI WGS metagenome assembly SXGT01 (sample SAMN11356862, study PRJNA531348) | freshwater metagenome | isolation source: freshwater sample F1-120 | place: China: Fuxian Lake, Yuxi | collected 2017-12-25
CTCTGGCTCCGGCGCGTGGTGACCTTCCACATGGTCGCGTTCGCCTGGATTCTCTTCCGTGCCGGCACGCTGGAGACCTTCGTGGCCTTCATCGACGCGCTGGTCACGCCGCGGGTACTCCCCGGTCCTTTCCCGATCGGGCCGGCGCTGCTCGTCCTGATCGGAATGCTCACCCATGGGATCGCGCTGCGCCGCGACCTGCAACGTCTGTGGGGCGGGGTCCCGCAGTCCGTGCAGGGGGCGGTCTACGGAGCGGTGGTCGTGGCGGTCGCAGTCTTCTCCGCCCAGAGCGGGCGTTTCATCTACTTTCAGTTCTGAGGCTTCGATGGATTCTCACAAAGATCGCTGGTTCCGACGGATCCTTCTCCCGGCGCTTGCCGTGCTGGCGCTGGCCGGCGGCTGGCTCTGGTTCGGGCGCGTCGACCTCGCCCAGGTCGGGATGAAATCGGCGCCCTTCGAGCGCTCGGCGATGATGGCAATGCTGCAGTGGCAGGCGACTCCTCCCCAGGGCGTGTTGCGGGTCGTCTTGTTCGGGGACTCTCTCTTCCTCGAGCGAGGCGACGAAGATCACCCCAAGCAGGTGTACTCGATCGGTCTCGGCGACAGCCTCAAGGCCGAGCGCGTGCCGGCGGCGGTGCTCTCCCTCGTCCAGGCCGCATTTCGGCCGATTCATCTCTGGTACCTCCTGGACGACGTGATCGAGACCCGGCCGGATCTGGTCGTGGTCGAGGTCAATCTACGATTGCTCGGGATGCACCGCCATCTGCCGGCGAGCTATCGCTTTGCGGCGCTCTCCCGGCGCATGGCGCCGCGGCGTATGTTGAGCCTGCGGAATGCGATGCAGGTCGAGGAGGTCGATCCGATCGAGCCCTTCCTGTGGAAGGCGAGCGAGGCGATGGGCACACTCTATGCCGCGGAGGGCGCCCGCGACATGGGCCGCGAGACCCTCAAGCAGTTCGGTCTGCAGACCAACGCGGCTCTTGGCCTCTCTTCCATGGGCCGGATCAATGTCTACGAGAAACTCGATACCGTCGATGAAGTCGAGCTGATGTACGGCTGGGATCCCGAGGAGCATCCCGGTGTTGATGCCTTGCGCGCCATCCGCGAGGAACTCACCACGCTCGGCATCCCCGTGCTCTTCGTGGTCGCGCCGATCCGGACGGATCTTGTCGCCAAGCTCGGGATGCGGGAGGAGATCGATCTCCCGGCCCGTGTCGATCGCCTGCGCGAGGCCATTGGTGCGTCACATCAGGAATGGCTCAACCTGTCGTCGGCGCTTCCCCAGGCCGCGTTCCGCGACGAGCAGAACCACCTCACGCATGACGGGCTGCAGATGGAGTCAGATCGGATCGCACGGCGGACGGCGCAACGGCTGCGTGTGGAGCACGGCGACGTCCTGGATCAACTCCATGCCCGCCAGATCTTGCCGCTTCTGAAACGCCGCGTGGATCAGGCTGGCGAAGGAGATGCCGAGTCGGCGAGTGCGGGCGAGGCGGAAGGGGTTGGCGCCGAGCCGGGCGAGAATTGGCCCGGTTTGAAGGATGGTTGATCAAGGCTCGCGGCGGGCCTACTGCCGCTCGCGCCACCAGGTTCGGGCGGCCGCCACCACCCCCGCGAGCACGAGCAGCCCCAGCAGCGCGGCTGGCCAGAGAACCGGTTCGTTCCACTCGCGCCGGAGCCGGGCCCGGCGCTCGGGCTCCACTGCCAGGTACTTCAAGATCGAGAAGGACATGCCGAGCGGCTTCAGATTGCGCAGCCAGCCGTGGTGGAGCGTGTAGTCCTCGGGGTAGAAGAGTTCGATCCAGGGCCGTTCACGCTCGACGATCTCGACCATGCGGGCGATCAGAGTGTTGCGCTCCGGTCCCGGCGGCCGATCCCGCATCTGCAGGAAGAGCGCATCGAATTCGGCGTTCGCGAAGTTCGCCGTGTTCGGCCCGCCGCTGGCGGTGCGACCCATGGGGCCCCAGAGCAGAAAGAGAAAATTCTCGGCGTCGGGGTAGTCGGCGACCCAGCCCCAGAAGAAGACCTGGTAGGCGTTGCGCCGGACCTTGTCCTGGAACTGATTGTAGGTGGTGGCGGCGATCGTGACGTCGAGTCCGATGCGGCGCCACGAATCGACCAGCCACTGGTAGCGAACCATGCCGCGGGCGCTGGTGTCGTAGGTGTCGAAGGCGAGGCGGAGCGGTGCTGCAGTCGCCGGATCGATTCCGCCGGGATACCCGGCCTCAACCAGCAGACGACGCGCCCGCTCGAGATCGACCTGGCGGAAGGGATTGGTCAAGCCGGCGTCGTGGCCCTCGATCCCCGGCGGGATCGGTGACTCGGCGGGCAGGCCGCGGTCGTTGATGAACACCCGGATGAACTCGCGCGAGTCGATCGCCAGACTCATGGCCTGACGGAGCAGCCGGCTGCCCGACCCCCCGGGCGCGCCCACGACGGCGTCGTCCATGTTGAAGCCGACGTAGAAGATCGCCGGCACCGCGGTCGTCTCGAGGCCCAGCCCCCGCTGCTGCATCTCCGGCGACAGGCTGCCCTCGGGAACGATCTGATCGAACTGCTCCTCGACGATCTGCGAGAGGTCGTAGTAACCTTGGAGGAATTTGGTGAAGGCCGGCATCGGCTCCTTCTCGAGGCGGAGCTCGACGCGATCGAGAAAGGGCAGCGGTTGCCCGGTGTAGCGCGGGTCGAGGAGACCGGCGGCGCGATCCTCATCCGAGCCCGTGGCAGGATAGGTGGCGCCAGGCGCGCGCCACTCGGGATGGCGGCGGCCGTACCACTCGGGGGCACGCTCCAGCACGATGCGGCTTCGCTTGTCGTAGTGCGTCAACCGGAAGGGGCCGTTGCCCACCGCGTGCTCGGCGAGCGTGGTGCGGCCTTCCTCGCCGTCATACCAGGCTACGGCTTCCCAGGGCAGTGGCGTCGTGAACTCCATCGCAAGCCAGTAGACGATCTGCGGCCAGGCCCGGGTCAGGACGATCTCGAAATCCTGCGTGGAACGCACCCGGAGTCCGCTCATCCCGCCGAGCGCGGCGTACTGCTGGTCGATTCTCATCTCGACGAAGCCTGGTTCACGCTCGCGGCGCTCGGCAAGGCGGCGGCCAAAGTCCGCGAAGCCTTCGATCCGCTCGAAGTTCGCCGCGACGGGACTGCCCACTGCTGGATCGGCGAGCCGCATGATCTGGAAAGCGATGTCGGCCGCGGTGATGGGGCGCGTCTGCCGGCCCGTGCTGCCCAGCGCGAAGCATGGATCCTCATGGAAGAGGAGATCCGGCCGCAGCCGCAGGGTGTAGCGGACGCGGCCGTCGGCCTGGGCCACGGGCAGCGGCACCGCCTCGGCCAGGCCCGGGATCAGGCGGTAGGGGCGCTCCAGGTAGGCGTATTGGAGCAGCGTGTCATAGACCGCCCCGGTCACGGCGTGGTCCACGGTCGAATAAGCGACGGCCGGATCGAGCGTCTTGGGCGCGACCGGGTAGTAGAGGAACTCGACGTTCCCGGTCGTGTCGCGCGCGGGATAGGGGTCGTTGGTGCAGGCCGGCGCGATGGCCAGCACGAGTGCCGAGAGGAGCGCGAGTCGGATCCCCGCAGCCACGGCGCACGCGGCCCGTGTCGGGGCGTGGGGTCGTCGCGGCCGGGCCACGCCGGCACGCAACTAGGACCTGCCTCGGGAAGCAAGTCGGTGTGTGCGCCGACAGCTCGCCGCCCGCTGCGACACCCGCGTTGTGGGCAGGTGCGAGTCCGTCTGCGATCGCCACGCGCGACGATGCCGGAGACGACTCGCCGGCGTGTTGGCAGGCAGGATCTCGTCTGCGACAAGTGCGGGAGAAGGTCTGCCCCTCGCTTGCGCGAACGCTCGCCGCGGCGGGGCCGCAGAGCGACCAACTCTCCCAGCAGGAGCCCCTCATGCCCGCGAAGATCGGCAAGATTTACCTCGCGCCCGGTGGCGCGCAGCTCATCGTCACCAAGGGTGGTCCCGGTGAGTTGAGCGATGGTGCCGTGCCGCTCATGCTGAAGGACGGGGGCACGGGCTTCCCGCCCGACGCCGTGCCGGGGAGCGGATCGCTGGCGCTGGGCAAGCGCTATCGCTCGGCCGACGCCGCGGTCGAGGTGCTGATCAACAAGCCCGGCCCCTGCGATCTGCGCTACGACGGTGAGCCCATGGAGCTGAAGGAAGCCAAGCCTCTGCCTTCGAGCGACTGAGCGTGGCTTTGCAGGCCGGCGTCATTCCCGTATGGCGCTCTCATGCTGAGCCGCTTTGACGACTACCCGATCCACCAGACGCCTGAGCCGGTCGCTGTGCTCGCGACCGCCGACCGCAACGCCTACGATCGCTACTGGTTCAACGGCTATGCCGACGACGGTTCGTTCTACTTCGGCATCGGGATGGGACTCTATCCCAACCTGGGCATCCTCGATTGTGGCTTCAGCATCGTCGATCCCGAAGAGCAGCATTCGTTTCACGCCTCGCGGCGGCGCCCGGCTGATCCGACCGATCTCAATGTCGGGCCGTTCCGTATCGACGTGATCGAGCCGATGCGCCGGATGCGGGTGGTGATTGACGACAACCAGACCGGCATCGCGTGCGATCTCACCTTCACCGCACGCACTGCCTGTATCGAGGAGGGCCGCCAGACCCTGCGCGCGCGCGGCGGCAAGCTGATCATGGATTCGACGCGCTTCGCACAGTTCGGGCGCTGGCAGGGCGAGATCCGCTACGGCCGGCGCAGCGTGCGGGTTGATCGCGAGCACGTCCTCGGCACCAAGGATCGTTCGTGGGGAGTACGTCCGGTCGGCGATCCCGATCCGGGTGGCGCGCCGCTGACCGAGATCCCCGGCGTCTACTTTCTCTGGTCGCCCGTTCATTGGGCCAACCGCTGCACTCATCTGGGCATCTTCGAGGAGCCCAGCGGCCACGCCTGGCACATGGATGGCGCGATCGTGCCGGCCTACGAGGATCCGGCGCTGATTCCGAGCGTCGAGGATCCGGCGATCGAGTACATGTCGCGTGTCGAGCGCAAGATCACCTACGTTCCGGGCACGCGGCGGGCCGCACGCGCCGAGACCGTGCTCGTCGGCAAGGATGGCCGCCGGCACGAGATCTCGCTCGAACCGCTGCTCTGCTTCCGCATGAAGGGCATCGGCTACATGAACTTCGACTGGGGGCACGGGCGCTGGAAGGGGGATCTCGCCGTCGGCGGCGAGTCGTGGCGCAATGCCGACCTCGACCCGATGGGGATCGACAATCTCCACGTCCAGCAGGTGATGCGGGCACGGATGGGCGACGAGCAGGGGATCGGCGTGCTCGAACAGCTCTGCATCGGACCGCACGCTCCTTCGGGTTTCGAGCAGCTCTTCGACCCGGCCAAGGGCTGAGCGGATCGCCCGTGGGGGCATCCCGACGTTCGGGAAGGCCGGGCACGCCGGCTTCCCGGCGTCGCGAAGCAGCTCGCGAGTTCGAGACCGGCCGGAGAGCATGCCGGTCGGTCCCATGCTTGCAGAGAGCGGGCGCTACCGGAGGAGATCGAATCAAATGCCGATGAATGTCACGCCCGTACCCGCGCTCGGCGAGCGCATCAATCATATCCGACTGCTCACGGCGCGAATCGTCAATGAGGAGATCCTGCCCTTCGAGCGGCTCCTGGCCGGTCGCGCCGACCCCGGTAGTGGACCCTCGGCGGACGAAGTCCGCCAGCGGATTCGCACCCGAGTGGATGAGGCCGGGCTCTGGGCCCCCCATCTTCCGCCGGAGTACGGTGGCGCCGGGCTCTCATTCCTCGAGCACGCCTACATGAACGAGATTCTCGCCTACAGCCCGATCGCGGCGCGACTCTTCGGCGTAGTCGCCCCGAACTCCGGCAATCAACAGATTCTCCTGCGCTACGGGACCGCCGAGCAGAAGCGCCGCTGGCTGGTGCCGCTCACGCAGGGCCAGCTCGAATCCGGGTTCTCGATGACCGAACCCGAGGTGGCGGGCTCCGACCCGCGCGCGATCCGCACCACGGCGCGTCGCGACGGGGATTTCTGGGTCATCAACGGCCACAAATGGTTCACCTCCAACGGCAAGCGCGCCGATTTCCTGATCGTGATGTGCCGCACGGAGGATGCTGGCGGCCCTGGCGAGCGCAATGGCAGGATGACCCAGATCATCGTGCCGACGGATACTCCTGGCGTGAAGATCGTGCGCGGGATCGAGGTCTGGGGCCGCGACAGTGACCATTGCGAGATCCTCTACGAGGACGTTCGCGTGCCGGTCGAGAACCAGCTCGGGAGCGTCGGCTCCGGGCACGAGGCGGCGCAGCATCGACTCGGAGCGGGGCGCGTCTATCACTGCATGAATGCGGTCGGCCATATGTGGCGGGCGTTCGATCTCATGGTCGAGCGGACGACCCAGCGCGAGGTTCACGGTGGCCTGCTGGAGACGCGACAGTTCGTGCAGGGCTTCATCGCTGATTCGTATATCGACATTCAGGCAGCGCGGCTCATGACAATTGCCTGCGCCGAGAAGATGGACGCCGGCGGTGACGCCCGGACGGAGATCTCGGCGATCAAGGTCTTCGTGCCGGCGGCGTTCGAGCGCGTCGTCGATCGAGCGATCCAGGTCTGGGGTGCGGCCGGAGTGTCGGGCGATCTCCCCTTCTGGGCGATGGCGCAGGGCGCCCGCACCCTGCGCTTGGCCGATGGCCCCGACGAAGTGCACCGGATCCTGATCGCGAAGAACGTGCTGGCAGGGGCGCACGCGGGGCAGGGCTGGAACTTCGGCTGAGAGAGCGCGAGTCGCTACAGATTGCCCTTGTGCTGGGCGCCGTCCACCGCGAGACAGGCGCCCGTCACCCACGACGCTCGCGGTGAGAGCAGAAACACGACCGCCGCGGCGACTTCCTCGGGGGTTCCCATCCGCCCCCACGGAATGGTCTCGAGCATGGCGTCGTAGCTCGGCCGGTCGGTGGCGCGGATCTGGTCCCACACGCCGCCGGGGAATTCGATCGCACCCGGCGCCACGCAGTTGACGCGGATTCCGTGCGGCGCGAGGGCGACCGCGAGGTGGTTCGAGTGGCTGATCAGGGCAGCTTTCATCGCCGAATAGGCGGCGGGACCCGGCGCCTCAAGAGCGGCGGTCGAGGCGATGTGCACGATGCTGCCGCCGGGCTGTGCCGCCAGCCACGGGCGGACGCGCCGGCAGGCCCGCGCCGTTGCCAGGACGTCGATCTCGAAGTTGGCGGACCAATCCTCGGGGTCGTCGCCCATCGCGAATCCCGAAGCGTTATTGACCAGCGCGTCCAGTCGGCCGAAGACCGCGTGCGCCTCGTCGAGGAAAGCGTCGAGCCGAGCGCCGTCGCGCACGTCGCAGATCGTCGCGTGGGCACGCACGCCGTGGTGGCGGATCTCTGTCGCAGTCGCCTCGAGGTCGGCCGGCGTGCGGGCGCAGATCGCGACGTCGCAGCCCTCCGCCGCGAGGCCAAGGGCGATCGCCCGTCCGATTCCGCGACTGCCACCGGTTACGATGGCTGCTCTGCCCGCGAGCCCGAGATCCATGTTGCCCCCCTGAACAGCTCCGCGCCGCCCCCGGCCCCGATAGCCCGGAGGCGAGGGCGGGGCCACCTCGTGGCGCGACTCGATGCTGCGGTACAGGGCTGGCCTGCGCGCGGCGATCGTCGCGTGCCGCTCAAGCGGCCACGGGCACGCACCGCGGGAGGTTCATGTCCCTCAAGCGGCCCTTGTCCGTCCGTTCTCGAACACCAGTTGGAAATTTTGCTTGCAAAGGCGGTGGCGCGGCTGGTAGTCGATCAGCGCGGCGCAGCCCGTGCCGGCAAAAGCGGCATCGACCTGGGCCCGTGCCGTGCTGTCGAGTGCGGCCATGGCGTCGAAGAGGCGGGTGGCGAGCCAGAGCGCGTAGGCGTTGGTGTAGCGCGGGAACTCGACCCCGCGCAGCGAGGTGCGATGAAACCCGCTTGCGCGCGGCGGCGAGACGCGGTGCGCCTCGGGGCGTCCATCGGCCCACGTCTCGAAATCGCGCAGGCCGTCGAGGAGCAGGGGGACCGCGTCGCGGCCGATCAGCTCCAGCAAGGGACGCATCGTCGGGGCCAGCGAGTCCCCTTCGAGCCACCGGCCGCGAGCGGCGGGATCGGGCGAGTTCATGCGCATGATCCAGTGGCAGGTGAGCGGGGCGCGCTCGCGCAGCAGCCGGCCGGGAACAGCGTCGAGGAAGAGGTGCGCGTAGAAGGGGCCCATCAGTGCGCAGTCGGCGAGCGACGGCGCGTCGCCGAGCAGGAAGGGCGTGGTGGCGAAATGCGTCTCCAAACGCTCCAGCAGATCAAAGGTATGGGCCTCGATCACGGCCAGCGTCTCCGGCAGGACACCGAGCGCTTGCAGTGATCCGCTCATCCGATTGGCGAATTTCTGCGAGCTCTCGACATCTCCGGAGTTCGCGGCGAAGTCGCCCCGTGCCTTGGTTTGACCCTCGGTCGTGGACCAGCGGTAGTGCATCGCCGGCAGGACCAGAAACTCGTCCGCGTAGATCTCCCACAGCAGTGCGGTCACGCGCTGGAGTGCCGTCGGGGGGAAGAGTGGTGGAGTGGGAAAGCGCGCCTCGAGCGTGTCGAGGATGTCGCTCGTGTCCTGCCAGGTTTCGTTCTCCGGCGTCACGACGATCGGGATGAAGGCAAGCCCGGTCCGCGCGATGATGACCTCGCGCATCGCCTGCGGCGTGCAGAGCACCTCCGCATAGGGCACCCGCTTGTAGCGCAATGCGGGGCGGACCTTGCCCGAGAAGTACGAAATCTCGGCGGCATAGAACAGGAAGGGCGAGTCGAGCTGTGACATGGATCGGAACCTCCGCGCCGCCCCGTACCGTCCTCAGGTCGAGAGGGCCATGAGCACGACGCTCTGTGCTGAAGGCCCGGCTGCGACCCGCTACGGTAGCCTCGCTCGAGGGGGCGGTTCGAGCTGGTAGATGCGCACGCTTGGCCCGGGGCGCTCGACCACATCGAATCCGCCGAGTGGCGCGTAGTAGGCGTCCTGCGCGTCGTAGACCGCCTGGTCGCGCTCGCCGCGGAAGGGATCGAACGCGGCCCGCAGCACGAGACGGCCCTCGAGGCGTTCCAGCGCCGCCGGAGCGAGACGCGACGAGAAGAGCGGATGGTCGTGCGCGACGATCCAGCCGACCCCGGCGTCGTCAAGAGCAGCCGCGTCGAGCGGAACGCGTACCACCGCATGGCCCGGAGGGACGGCGGGTTCGCCCCAGCCCCAGAACACGGTGCCGGCCATGGCGACGCGCTGTTGCGGCGGCAGGTGCGCGCGCAGCCACTCCGTGGCCAGCACGCGCGTGTCGGTCTGGCCGAGCAGCCGGTCGTGCTCGATCGAACGCCAGAGCGGCTCGGCCGCGAGTACTACCGTCACCAGTGCGAGCAGGAGAGCAGGGCGTTGCCAGCCCAAGCGCCGGATGGCGGCGGTCACGGAGCCGGCCAGCAGGATCGCGAGCGCCGGCACGAGGGGCGTCAAGTATCTGGAGAGCAGGGCCGGTGAGATGCCGAAGAGGACGAACGACAAGGTCACAAAAATGGCGCTGGCGAGCGCCAGCGGACGACGTGCGAGGAAGCCCCAGGCGAGTGCCGGCGGGACCAGTGCCGCCGCGCCGAGTCCCATGCCGTAGCGCAGCGCGAAGCCGTAGTAGTAGCGCCAGCCGTCGAGGGCGCTCTGGGAATGGCGGAAGCCCTCGGGGCCCGACAGCATCGCGGGGATCGCGGCTGCGGGCGACTCGACATCCGGGAAGGCCCGCGGAAAGACCAGCACGACGATCGAGAGCACCTTGCGGCGTGTCTCGGGGTTGAGCAGCAGATCGGGCGACGTGACGAGGAATGCCACCGCCGCGGCCGCCACGACGACGAATCCGTGGGCGGGAACGAGCCGGCGCCAGCCGTTCTGCGGCGAACCGACCATGCACAGCACCCACGCCGGCACGAGCAGCAGGACGGCGGGGTACTTCATGCCCATCGCCAGCCCGATCACGACGCCGGTCGCGACAGCACGCCCGCGGCCCGCTCCGCGGCCGAGTGGTGCCATGGTCCCGAGCGCCGCCACCACCCCGAGACTCATCAGAACATCGGGCTTGGCGGCATGGCTGTCGCGTACATGAATCAGGCTGACGGCCAGCAACGTGCCGGCGATGAGCGCAGCACAGCCCCCGAGCTCGCGTCGGGTGATGCGGATCAGCCAGGCCACCGCAGCGATTCCCGCGAGTGCCGAGAGCAGGCGCAGCAGCACGAGCACGCGCCAGGGCATGGTGTCGATGGCACCCGCGTAGTCGATCGGCGGGTGCAGGCCGACCAGGCGTGCGGCCGCGTGGACGAGTTCGCCGAAGCCCCACGACAGGAAGATGTAGGCGCTCGGGTAGATGCCGTAGGCGAGATCGAACGTCCCGGTTGCCGGTGAGCGCGTCTGGACGAGGATGACCTCCTCGTCGGGTCGGGTCATGAGATGCGGCAGCCCGAAGTCGAGTGCCCACAGCCGCAGCGCGGCCGCGGTGGCAACGACCACCAGGGCCGCGGCGAGGAAGCGAACTCCGACCTGACCCGAGCGCATTGCGGCGCCGACTCTAGCAGGTGCAGCCGGGAGGCGGGACCAGCATGAGGTCCCCATGTGACGAGATCGTGGGGTTCCACGATGCTGGAGGTGCAGAGCGGATCCCCAGTCAGGCGGCACCGTTCATTTCGCCAAGCTCAGGGAAGTCGAACCTGGTCAAGACGGACAAGCCCGGAGAGAGCACAACGGTGGACTGCCCACATGAAAGTGGCGAGTTGACCACGACATCTCCAGGATAGCCGTATCGCAAGGTGCACTCCTGATGTGCATAGGGGTTTCCACCAACCCGGTGCTCTCCATCGGCATCCCGACGTGCCGGTCTCGGTTCTCGGAGATTCATGCTTGGCAGCACGCTTGACATCTTGCCCAAAGATGGGGTCTCCTGAGCGGAGCTGGAAGGGGGTTTCGACAATGAAAGCAAGCTTGGGGGCTCTCTTGCTGGGCGTGATGACGTTTGTGGCGGCGTGCAGCCCTACGCGCCAGATTCATGAGGGTGTCACCGATCGTGGCCCGGGTGTCGTGAGGGCGCCGCTCCCCGAGGCGGAGCGCATCACGATCGCAGTCGGCCGTTTTACCAACGAGTCGACCTATGGAGCCGGCCTCTTCTCGGACGAGTCCGGAGATCCACTTGGAAAACAGGCCAGCGATCTCTTGACCAATCACCTGGTCGAGACCCAACGCTTCGTGGTCGTCGAGCGACCAGACTTGGGCCGGCTGAGAGCGGAAGCCACTCTGATGGGTCGGTCGGAGGACGATTTCAGAAGGAGCCTGAAGGGCGTCGATGCTTTGATCATCGGATCCGTAGCCGAGCTCGGGCGGGAAACTACGGGTAGCTCGTGGTTCGTCGGGCGGTCGAAGCAGCAGCGGTCACGCGCCCGGGTCGTGTTGAGACTCGTCGATCCGCGTAGCGGAGAGGTATTTTACACGCAGGAGGGCAGTGGCGACGCGACTATCACGGCCTCCAGCACGCTCGGTTTCGGCGGGGCGGCTGGGTGGGACTCAACTCTCGATGGCAAGGCAATTGATGCTGCGATTGTCAACATGATGAACAACGTCGTTCGGACTCTGGATACCCGGCGGACGAGCGTGGCGCCGTGATTGCACGTGCGAGCGATGCCGAAGGCGCGCCGCGACGATCAAGGGGTATTCATTTGTCCGGGATTCTGGTGGTCTGCGTGACCGCTGTTTCGGGTTGCACGCCGACCACGATGCTTTACGACTGGAGCCACTACGACCAAGCCCAACTGGCCAGCTACGTGGCCCACGACGAGGCGGCGGCGCGGGTGGCTCTGGAGGAGACCATTACGTCCGCGCGGCAGGCGGGCCATCGCATCCCTCCCGGCGCCTGCGCCGAATTCGGTTTCCTCCTGTACAAGCAAGGCCAGCGCGAGCGTGCTGTGGAATATTTCGAGCAGGAGGCACAGTTGTTTCCGGAGTCGAAGCCACTGATGACCAGGCTGATCTCCAAGATGCGACAGCAGGCTACAGACAAAGACCAGGCCCCGACCGAAGAGGCCGGAAAGCGATGAGTTCGCGACGCGTTCTGGTTGTCCTGGCGGTCTATCTGTTGGCTGGCTGTGCAGCCAAAAAGATGGATTACAGTACTTATTTCGCACATGAGCCGCGATCGATTCTCGTTGTGCCTGCCATGAATGAGACTACTGCGGTAGATGCGCAGGCGGTCTTCATGACGACCGTATCGCAACCGCTTGCAGAGAGAGGATTCTACGTCTTTCCGGTCTATCTGACAGAGGCCCTTCTGCGCGACCTTGGACTGCCCGAAGCGGGCCTTGTCCAGCAGCTGCCCCCTGAACGATTTTTTGAGCACTTCGGTGCCGACGCGGTTCTTTTCGTGACCATCCAGGACTGGAGTAACCAGTATCAGGTACTTCAGTCGGCCTCGGTGGTCACGGCGTCTTTTGCGCTCATCGATACGCGAACCGGCGCCCTCTTGTGGCAGCGGACGCAATCAGCAGTGCGAACGTCTGACAGCGGAGGTGGGGGCCTGATCGGAGCCTTGGTGAGTGCAGCAGTTACCTATGCCATCAACGAAATGACAGAAATCGATTATCGACCTCTTGCGCAGCAGGTCAACTGGCAGGTGCTTGCGACTGCGGGAGTGGGGTTGCCGGTAGGGCCCTATCACCCGAACTTCAGGATGGACAGGGAGCTGTACTCCCCCTGAGTGTCTCCCAATTCCGCGAAAGTCCTGCTGCGATGGTCTGAGGACTGATGAATGGAGAGAATGATCCTGGCGTGGGCACTGCGCTGGCTGTGCCGCGCCGCGGGCGTGGCGGGTCACGGCTCCGCCGCGGCCGGTGCTGCGGTCGTGATGCGCGGATCCTCAAAGCCCGCGAGGCCGTTGCTGCCGGGCTGCCAGCCCATCGCCTGAAGCGAGAGCACGATCTCGGCGTGCTGGCCGGCAAAGGGAGTGAGATTGACGTTGATCTCGCTCCAGCGCCGATCGGCAGGACGCGAGAAGACGTCCTTCTCGACGTCGAGCAGCGTGTGTTCGCGGCCCGTTGCGTCGCGCAGCGCCACGCCGAGGCGCAGCGGGAAGGGGCCGATCGACTGGAACTGATCTGGATTGACGCCGGCCGCGAGCTGCAGGCGTCCTCGCGGTGGGATGTCCACCGGAATGACGAGGCGGTGGGGTTCGGCCGCTCCGGGCAGGAAGTGCAGCACGCGAGGAGTCAAGGCCCAGGTGGCGACGGCGACCGCCGTGGGTGCGGTCGAGGTCTCGCCAGCCTGTGCCGTGCCAGCAGTGGGTCGCTCGCTCGCAGAATCCGCGCGAGGACCCGCACCGCTGGAAAGCGGCGTCTCGAAGCCGGCCGCGGCGAGCCGCGTGTCGAGGTGGATGGCGTTCTGTGTGGGGACCTCGGTACGCGGCACGCCCAGCGCGCAGGTCATTCGGTCCGGCTGGTCGCCCACCACCTCGCCGATCCGATGTGTCTCCGCCAGTCGCTCAAAAAGTTGTGGCACCAGATTCTGAGGCCGCGGGGTGAAGGGCGTGTGCATCAGTACGTGGACGATCGTCGCATCCGGCCGCTCGCCGAGGCGCGCCAGGATCTGCTGGTCACGGTCGGCGTACGCGTCGCGCGGCCAGAGCCAGATGAAGCGTGAGAGAGGCGGACGGTCGGCAAGGAAAGTGAGCACGGGCAGGCAGGGCAGGACGAGTACCGGGCGGTCGGGTGGGGTCGCTTCCAGTCGATCGAGCAGAGTGGAGAAACTACGCGCGTCCTCGGGGCGCACGAAGACGGTACCGCGGACCCCCGTGACGGGGGCGGTGTAGGTCTGTGCCGCGCCGAGCGCGAGATGGGCGCTCACGCCGAGCCAGAGCGCGAGACCGGCGGTCGTCAAGGCGACCCCGCAACGGCGCGGCCAGCCGCGGAGACGATCGAGCAGGGCGCTCACCTGACGGGCGACGATCGGCACCAGTGGGACGATGATCACCGAGAAGTGGATCCAGTCGCGCGGTTTCGAGAAAGCGGCCCACATCGACCCGGCGAACACGAGTTGCACCACGCGGGCACTGCTGTCGCGCAGGACCTCGCTGTCGTCGGGACGGGAACGCGCCCGCCTCCAGGCCCGCACGGTCGCAATGACCTCGATGGCGAGGATCAGCCAGGGCAGGCGGTAGAGCCCCTTCAGCCCCAGCTCGATCAGGTTCGTCTGCTGCCAGAGGGCCCTCGAGAAGATGTCGCGCAGGTGGAGGTCGAGCAGGAGCCCCGGCAACCAGCTGAAGGCGAAGCTCCGCGTGGCAGCATCCTGCGCGAACAGGGGGCGGAGCGGCGGCAGGTCGAGATAATCGCCCGCCTGCGGTCCGCTGCCGGGGGTGAAGAGCGGGTTCAGGACGAGGGGATCCCACACCGTCTGCCATAGAAACGGACCAAGCGCGCCGCGTGCTGCGAACCAGGCGGCCCAGGCAAGTGCGGGCAGGGCTGCTGCGGCGACCAGCACGGAAATATCGCGCAACCCACCACCCGCACCGTGCGTCGCGCGGCGCCGCAGGCGGGCCGTCAATGTCAGGGAAATGACACAGCCGAGGGCGCCGAAGGCCCCGGAGTCCTGCTTGGTGGTGAAGGCGACCCCCACCAGCAATCCCGCCAGCGCGACCCGCCCGAGACGCGGTTGGCGTTCGGCGTGCAGCACGACGAACGCCGCCGTCACCAGTGCAAAGCCCAGCGTGGCGTAGTGGAAGATGTGGAAGTGCGGGAACGACCAGAGCCGGTAGCCGATCATCCACAGGCCGGCGGCCAGTGCCGGCAGCGGCCCGGTGAGGCGCCGGGTCAAGAGCCATATCGCTGCGACCACGAACGAGTAGGTCCCGAGCATGGCGAAGCGGCCGACCTCAAAGCGCTCCCCGAAGAGGGCAAAGAGTGCTGCCGCGGCGTGGAAAGCGCCGGGTCCGGCGACGTGGTTGGTGTCGCGGTAGAGGACGTCGCCGCGGAGCAGGTTCGCGCCGATCTGCAGCACATGCCACTCGTCGCAACCGCCGGCACTGGTCGCGATCAGGGGCAGGTGGATCAGTGCCGCGGCCAGGGCGAGGGTCGCGCCGAGAGCCCACTCGCCGGCACCGATGCGGTCAGTGTGCGTGCTCACTCGACGACACTGCGCGCGCAGCGGAGGTCCGAGGCGCGCGCGAGATCGCCTATCACGGCGCCTTCTCGGGCGTCCATGTCAGCGCGGACGCCCACTGGTGGAAGCGATGACCTCTGCCGGACGTAGCTCTGTTTTGAGTGGGCGCGGGAGATGCCATCTCGCACCGTGCTGGAGTGCTCCGTGAAGGCCGGGGGGCTTCGTCAGCGACTGACATTCGGTGGGAACGTAGCGGCGCCCCACCGGCGCGCACCCGCGTCACCGGGTTGGCTGCCGTCGGTAGCGCGCTGACTTGCCGGTGGCTGGAAACGAGAAGGGGCTCCCCGCACAGCGGGGAGCCCCTTCCGCTCGGACAGCCAAGCTACCCAGCTCTCAGGTCGCTCAGAACGCCACCTTGCCACCGAAGTTGATGCCGAAGTAGTTCAAACCGCTGAGGACATCGGTCGGCAGGAGGTAGGAGCCTTCGATGAAGAGACCGATGCACTCGGTGAGGAAGACATCGCTGCCCACTGCGACGCGGCCGGCGAATTCGGTCTGGGTCGTGCCGTCAATGTCGCGGATCCGAGCGTGCACGAAGCCGATACCGCCGCCCAGGTAGGGCTGGACGCGGCCGAGCGGCAGGATGCCCTTGGCGTTGACGGTGAAGACGTGGCTCGGGATCTCGGTCTCGCCATAGAAGTCCGGGGGGGCGGACTCAGGCATGTGCGCGGGGAAGTTGCTGGCATACTCGTAGACCGCCTCGGCCGCGACATAGGGCAGGAAGCGCCAGCCGGCGCGGGCGTTGAGCCCCCAGGTGTCGCCGACGGACTGGAGGAATTCAAAGTCCGTGTTCGAGATGTAGTAGCTCGCGCCGAGACCCGCGTACGGGCCGAGCCGGTTGTAGTCGGGCTCGGGCTCGACCGCGGGAGCCGGCGGCGGCGCCTCCTCACCGACGATGACCTCTTCGGCTTCCACCACGTCTGCCCGCGCATCCACGGCCAGAACAAACCCGACCGCCAAGGCGGCCACCCCAAACAATACTCTCTTCACCATCAGTCCTCCCCTCCAGGGGCAGCCCGAGGTTCTCCTGGTTGAAGCTGCCGAACGCGCCACCATAGCGTCTTCCGCACCTGAAATGCACGGCGGGCGATGCAAGGGAAGGTGAGTACGGGCCTGCAGGGCGGGATGGGCACTGGGGCGCGGATTCCGTCGCGAGGTTTCGAGAAGGTCCACCACATCGCCACGGTGAATCCCAGTTGCACCGCTCGAGCAGTGTGGTCGCGCCCGGCCTCGCTGTCGTCGGGGTGGGAACGCGCAGGCGACGTCGGCCGTCAGCGAGTGGCACTCGTTGGGAATGGTTCAGTGCGTCATCGACGTGCGCCCGCGCCACCGGGCTGGCTCTGTCAGGGCGGTGATGTCCCGCTGGCTCGAAAAAAGAAGGGGCCCCCCGCCAAGCGGGGGACCCCTTCCGTTCGGGCAGCCAGGCTACCCGGTTCTGAGTCGATCAGAACGCGACTTTGCCACCGAAGTGGATGCCGAAGTAGTTGAAGTCACTGAGCGTGCTGGTCGGCAGAAGGTAGGAGCCTTCGAGGAAGAGACCGACGCACTCGGTGAGGAAGACATCGCTGCCCACCGCGACGCGGCCGGCGAAGTTGGTCGCCTCGTAGTCGGTATCCCGGACGTCGGCGTGGATGAAGCCGATGCCGCCGCTGGCGTAGGGCTGGAAGCGGCCGAGGGGCAGGATGCCCTTCGCGTTGACCGTGAACACGTTGCTCGGGATCTTGGCGTTCTCACCAATCTCCCCGGGGAAGTCGACGTCCGCGCGGAAGTTGCTCGCGTACTCGTAGACCGCCTCGGCGGCGACGTAGGGCAGGAAGCGCCAGCCGGCGCGGGCGTTGAAGCCCCAGGTGTCGTCGAACTGCACGAAGTCGTAGTTACCGAAGTGTTCCATGTAGTAGGTCGCGCCGAGACCCAGGTACGGGCCGAGCTTGTTGTAGTCGGGCTCGGGCTCGACCGCCGGAGCCGGCGGCGGGGCCTCCTCACCGACGATGACCTCTTCGGCTTCCACCACGTCTGCCCGCGCATCCACGGCCAGAACAAACCCGACCGCCAACGCGGCCACCCCAAACAATACTCTCTTCACCATCAGTCCTCCCCTCCAGGGGCAGCCCGAAAATCACCTGGTCGGGGCTGCCGAACGGGGCCACTATAGCCTCCTTCAAACGGGAAATGCAGGGGGCACAACGAAATTTCGTGAACTTCCAGGGGGGGACGCTGGCCGGGGGCCCGGAAGGCCGGCCTGGGGCGACAAGCTCGCCGCTCCCCCGGGGGGACGCGCCCGGAGCCGATGGGCTCGGGGGGAACAGCGTGTTCGGCAAGACCACGCTGGTTGGCGAGGCCCAAACGCGCGACGGCCCTGCCGTCTCAGGGGGGCTCGAAGCTGGCGTCGGAGCGAGCTGCGGCGCCAGGCCCGGACGCGCGGAGACCTGCCCCAGCCACGGCCCCGGGGCGCCGACCCCTCTGGCGGGCGCGGCTGGGTCGCGTGGCGCTGGCGATCGGACCAGCCATCGCGTAGCGGACCCGGGCCCACGAAGCGCCGGAGTGGCGGAACTGGCAGAC
>SXGT01267773.1_pt1 | contig 17772 bp, 16 predicted proteins | sample 3176221 | NCBI WGS metagenome assembly SXGT01 (sample SAMN11356862, study PRJNA531348) | freshwater metagenome | isolation source: freshwater sample F1-120 | place: China: Fuxian Lake, Yuxi | collected 2017-12-25
AAGCAGAAGAGCAACCCCACCGGCAGGCCCAGACCCCAGAAGCCGGCGAGAGCGATCAGCATAGGCAGCCGGGTCTCTCCCGTCCCGCGCAAAATTCCCGAGGAGACGACCTGCGTACCATCGAAGAGTTGGAACACGGCCGCCACCGCGAGCAGCGATACGCCGAGCGTCATGACGGCGGGGTCGTCGGTGAAGAGGGCCAGGATTGCTCGCGGCGCCAGCAGGAAGGCAATCGCTGCGGAGCCCATGAACAGGGCGCCGAGGCTCAGTGCCGCGCGACCAGCCGCGGCGGCGCGTGCCCGGTCGCGGCCGCCCACCGCGTAGCCGACACGCACGGCCGCTGCTGTCGAGAGTCCGAGCGGCACCATGAAGGTGAAGGCGGCCACGCTGAGCGCGATCTGGTGTGCCGCCAGCGAAACCGGGTCGAGGCTCGCGGCCACGAGCGTCACGACAGTGAAGATTCCGCCCTCGACGGCGATGTGGATGCCGGCCGGCAGGCCGACCCGCAGCAGACCGGCGAGCAGAGAGAGATCGAGCTTGGGGGGTGCCTCGGCACGACCAGCGCGATCGCGGCGCGCGTGTCGCGCCGCGACGATGCCGAGCCACGCGCACATCAGCAGGCGCGCGCTGGTGGTGGCCCAGGCCGAGCCCGCCACGCCGAGCGCCGGCAAGCCGAGGTGCCCGAAGATCAAGACCCAGTTGGCGAAAACGTTGAAGACGTTGGCGAAGAGGATCGCCCAGAAGATCGGCCGGACCAGGCCAAGACCCTGCAGATAGCGGCGGACTGCGGTGTAGCCCAGCAGGAGAGGCACGCTCCAGCTGATGATCTCGAGGTAGACGCGCGCATCCGGGAGCACGCGCGGATCGACGCCGAAATACTTGAGCTGCGTTGCGATCGCCCACAGCGCCGGGACGAGGACGAACGAGAGCAGCGTCGCCAGCGCGAGACCATTCAGCAGCGCGCGATGTGCCAGCCCCGAGCGGCCCGCGCCGACGGCCTGCGAGACGATCGGGTCGAGACCGAAGAGGATGCCAATGCCAAAGATCGCGACGTTGAACGAGAGGTGCGAGCCTACCGCGACTGCACCGATCGCCTCCGGCGAGATGCTGCCGACCATCGCCGTGTCGACGAGTCCCATGCCCATCCAGCCGATCTCGGCCAGCACGACGGGCCACGCCAGCGCGGCCAGCGCCCGGGCTTCGGCCCCGCTCCCTCCGGCCACCTCGCTCGCGGGACGTGGGTTCGCGGCGGTAGCAGCGATCGCGGCCGCTTCTCTCTCTGCCCGGTCCATCTCGCATCGAGGCATCGGGAGAGCCTCGCCGAGGGGTTAGCCGATGGCAGCCCGGCCGCGCCACGCAGGATGCCTCCACGCGCGTCGAACGCGAGATGCTGCACCGCCGGAGCGAGCACTCGCGTGGCTGCCGCCCCTTCTTCTCTGCGGCGTGTCCGCTGCTTCCGCCGCAGTCTCCCGAGGACCCTCTCGATCCAGCGAGGGCTCCTGTCCTTGCGCCGGCGCAGGCCGACCCGGAACATGGCCCCCGGAACCTCGCGCGCATGAACACCGGAGTCTTCGTCGATCGGCCGCCGCCGCGGGCCTTGCCGCGTCCCGTGGCCGAAATCGGGCGCACCACGCTTCTCGATCCCCGCATCCCGGCACTGGTGCCGGGCTTCGACGCACCGTTCTTCCAGGCCGGGCTCGCGGGCTACTCGGACGCGGCGATGCGGCTCGTGGCGCGCAGTCTGGGCGCGCCTTTCTGCATCACGGAAGCCTTGCTCGACCGGACGCTGGTCCTCGGCGGCAAGGGCCGGCGACGCGAGGACCCCGACCTGCTGGCCTCGGAGTGCGGCCTCGGTGATCCGGCCGCCAACGCGGTGGCGGGTGTCGCCGACCACCCGATCGCCGGCCAGATCATGGGATCGACGCCTGGCGAGATGGCCGCGGGCGCCGCGATCCTGGTGCGCATGGGCTACGACGTCATCGACGTCAACCTGGCCTGTCCCGTCAAGAAGGTCAGGCGCCGAAACCGCGGCGGGCACTTTCTGCGCGAGCCCGAGGCGGCGATCGATATCCTGCGCGCGGTCCGGGAGGTCGTTCCGCCGAACATCCCCTGCACCGTCAAGCTACGTCGTGGCTACGACGATACCCCGGCCATGGCGCTCGCCTTCGAACGGATCTTCGATGCGGCCTATGAGCTCGGTTACGCCTGGGCGACGGTGCACTGTCGGACGGTCGAGCAGCGCTACGTCGGCCCCGGACGCTGGGAGTTCCTGCGCGATCTCGTCCGCCGCCGCAGCGACCGGCTGATCTGCGGTTCGGGCGATATCTGGGTCGAGGAGGACATCTGGGCGATGCTCGAGATCTGCGGCGTCCACGCCGTGGCCGTGGCGCGGGGCTGCATCGGCAATCCGTGGATCTTTCGACAAGCGCGCGAGCGCATGGCCGGGCTCGAGCCCACGGCGCCGACCCTGGTCGAGCAGCGCACGGTCTTGCAGACGCACTTCGAACTCGCCCGCCGTCTGCACGGTGACGTGCGCGCCGCCGCGTCGATGCGAAAGTTCGGCATCCGCTTCGCCGCTCATCACCCCGAGGCGGCGCGCGTGCGCAGCGCCTTCATCGGTTGTGGCTCGCCGGCGGAATGGCGCGTCGTGATCGACGGGCTCTATTCCGTGCCCTAGGCGGACTCCCCGCTGCCCTGGGTTCCCTTGCTGCCTGCCGAGCGCCCGCGGCTCTGAGCCCGGCGGTCTACGGTTGCTGTGGGGGAGACTATCTTTGCGAGCTGTGGGCCACTGGCACCACAGCTCCAGTCTTGTCCTGCAGAACCACCCGTGACCCCGTTCAGGCGAGCCGGACGCGGTATGCAGCCGGTTCGGTTGGTCGATTCTGCCCAAGCGCGCAGGCGGTCGCCCAGCTGGCCGAACGCGGGCCCGGGGCCCAAACGCAGGCGGTCACTGCCGGAGGGCCTTCTCGTCTGACCGCTGATGGCATGGCGGGGAGTGAGAACCTGTTGACGAACGGCCTCGATCGGGCGTACTCTGCCAATAGTGGCAGAATCCATGCGTGCTCATCCGAACATCCCTGATTGGTCAAGTGGAAGTTGTGCAATGCTTGTCCCGAGCCCGCCCCGGCCGGGCTCGCCCTGCGTCTCGTCGTGGTCGAGCGCGAGCGTTTCGATGAGTCCACCACTGACCTGACCTCAGACCCAAGGAGAACATCATGCTGACGACCAGAGACAAAGTAGAACGCTCGCGTTTGTGGGTTGCGGGTATGGCCGTGATCCTGGGGGTGATCGCGCTCGGTAGTGGAATCGCGGCCGCGCATTCCTGCCACAGCGCGTGTTCGCAGCTCCGGAACAGCTGCGATCGTGCCGCCAAGGATATCCGGGACGCTGCCGAGGATGTGTGCGACACCGGGCGTGAGACGTGCCGCAACGGCTGCGACCAGTGCGATGCAACCTGCGACACGAATCGTGAGACCTGCCGCGATGCCTGTGACAGCGATCCCGACCAGAATACATGCAAGGATCTTTGTGACGATGCCCGTGATGCCTGTCGGGCGGGCTGCGTGACCTGCGAGGAGACATGCGCCAGCAGTCGCGATACCTGCCGCACGGCGGCTCGTGACCAGCGCAAGCAGAGTCAGATTCTCTGCAAGGCCGATCGGGAAGTCTGCCGTGGCGGCTGTGACCTGAGCACGGACCAGGGCTGTGTTGACAGCTGCGGGGCAGCCGCTCGGGCCTGTCTTGCGACCGCGGCGACCGCGGAACAGAGCTGCCGTGCCCTCTGTCCCTCGGACGACACGCGCGATGCATGCCGCGCTGTATGTCGCACCGCGCGAGGCGCTGCCGACACTGCCTGCGGGTCCGGCTTCACAGCTTGTACTCCGACGTGCCTGCCCGTGCCGACGCCCACGCCATTGCCTTGACGAGGGCTTCAGCGCCGCGCATGTCTGCTTGTCGATGTGCCGGTTCGGCATCCGCCCCGCCGCTGACCCTCCAGCGGCGGGGCGGATGCTGAGCGCATTCACCGGCTGTGCGTCGCCGCGGAGATGCCGGGTTCGGTTGGCGTCGTCCCGGTGATCGGAGCAGTGTCGGCGTCGAGGAGGAGCTCGATGCCAACCATCGCCTACGTCAACGTCTACACCCGTGATCTCTCGCGCGCGGTCGCCTTTTTCGAGCAGACGCTTGGTCTGTCCAGGGAGTTCGTGGATTTTGATCTTGGCTATGCGTCGTTTGTCGCCGGGCCGGTGCGGCTCGGCGTGGCGGTGGTCGCGCCAGGGCACGAGCACGACGCCGGCCGGCAGACAGGAATCGGGTTTGATGTCGCCGATCTGGACGCCGAACATGCGCGGCTCGTGGCGCTGGGCGTCGAGTTCGAGGCGTTGCCGCAGCGCTATCCCTGGGGCGGCTACATGGCGCTGGTCAAGGACCCCGACGGCAACGTCTACTACCTCGACCAGACCAGCGTGATGCATGGTTGACGTCGCGCTCTGACCTGGCGCGTGGCGGCTGTTCAGCGGACGGCGCCGAGGCGGAGTCGTCCGCAGAGCCCAGGCGGGTCGAGCGCCGACTCCTTGAACCGGCTCAGCGAACGGCGCCGAGCCGGAGCCGCTCGCGGAGGTCGTCGGCACGCGCGGGGTCGAGCGTCTGTAGCGCGTCGAGTTCCACCAGAGCATCCTGCTTCTGGCCCACTTCGATCAGCGCAACCCCGAGATTGAAGCGCGTCCCGGGATCGTTCGGGTCGAGTCGGACCGAGCGCTGGAAGGCATCGACCGCCTCCTTCCACAGGTCCTGATGCGCGTAGGCATTGCCGAGGTTGGCCCAGGCCGTGGTCGATTGCGGGTCGATCTCAATAGCTTCCTTGATGGTGAGCACGGCCCGGGTGTGCTCGCCCGCCGCGTCGTAGGCTGCCCCGAGGCTGCTCCAGGCGCGGGCGTAGCCAGGGTCGAGGGCGGTCGCCCGGCGCAGCACGATCGTGGCTTTCTGCGGTTCCCCGGCCGCGGTGTAGGCGACGCCGAGGTTGTTGTAGGCCTGGACCATCTTCGGATCGGCCTTGATCGCACGTTGCCAGGCCTCGATGGCGTCGGCCAGCCCGCCCGTCCGGCGCAGCTGATTGCCGAGCGCGTACCAGGCCGGCGCGAAGTCCGGATCGAGGCGCACGGCGAGGGCGTACTCGCGGATCGAACCCCGGACGTCGCCACTGTCCGCCATCGCGCTGGCCCGCTCGAAGTGATTGAGCGCCTGCTCGGCGTCCCGCTTGCGGCGCGCCTCGTCCTCCTTCTGCTGCGCGCTGCAGCCGGCCAGCAGGGCGCCTGAGACCAGGGCGAGCGCTGTCGCGAAGGCCAGGGCGTGGCGGGCGCGAGGATTGGGCCGGCCGAGTGCTGGGGTGTGGCGCGGCGTGGTCATCGTATCGGGTCGCTGGAGGGTCATGCCTCGATGATAGGTCAAGACGGCCGCCGGATCGAAGGCGGAATGCACGGGGCGGACGCCTGCCGGGGCCGAACTCGTCGTGGCAGAGCTTCCGGACCTCGACAGACGCGCCCGATCAGCCGATACTGCGCTCTTGGACTTCGTCGCGGCTCGGGATGGCGCCGCCGCAGGCGATGGCATGGGATGATGATGATGAGTCGAGACGGAGGTGCGACGCTCCGGGTCGTTCCGGCGCAGGCGGAGGCGGCGCCGGCGAAACAGAGCCGAAGGCGGCGCCGTGCTCCTGTCCGTCTGCCCGAGGAGCCGCTGGCCGGGCCGGTCGAGGCCGTCGCCGACCTCACGCACTCCGACCTGTATCTGAATCGCGAGACCACCTGGCTCGCCTTCAATTCCCGCGTGCTGCGCGAGGCCGAGGACACCCGCCTGCCCTTGCTCGAACGCGTCAAGTTCCTCGCCATTGCCAGTTCGAACCTCGACGAGTTCTACATGAAACGGATCGGCGGGCTGAAGCAGCAGCTTGCTGCGGGCGTGCGCGAAGCGACGGTCGACGGCCGCACGCCGGCGTTGCAGCTCGAAGAGTGCCGCGCCGCCATCGCCGTGCTCGACCGACGCCGCTACGACGCTTTCCAGAAGCTCCGGCGCGCGCTGCGGAGCGAGGGCGTGCGGCTCGGCCGGGTCGCACGTCTCGACGACGCGCAGCGTGCGGCGATCCGCGAGTCCTACCTGAATCGCATCTACCCGCTGGTGACTCCGCAGGCGACCGACCCGGCGCATCCCTTTCCCTTCGTCTCGAACCTCTCGCTCAATCTTCTCGTGACGTTGCGTTATCCGGGGGATCCGCAGACCTCCATGGCCCGGGTCAAGGTGCCGGTCGGGGCAGGCATCCCGCGCTGGATGCGCGTGGGGGACGACGACACCTGGGTGGCTCTCGAGGACGTCATGGCGCACAACCTCGACCTGCTCTTCCCGGGCATGGAAGTGGTGGCGTGCGATTTCTTCCGGGTGACCCGCAATGCGAATACCGAGCGCGACGAGGAGCAGGCCGATGATCTGCTCGCGCTGATCGAGACCGAGCTGCGCGATCGCCGCTTTGCACCTACTGTCCGCCTCGAGGTCATCGAGGGAATCTCCGCGGCGCGACGCGGGATGCTCGCCGCCGAGATCGGGCTCGACGCGGCGACCGACGTCGTCGAGGTGCCGAATCGACTGGGGCTCGCCGATCTCCTCGAGATCGCGGCGATCGACCGCCCTGATCTCAAGGAGCCGCCGCACTTTCCGGTCGATCCGCCCGACCTGACGCGCGACCGCAACATCTTCCACGTCCTGCGGGATGCCGATTCGGTGCTGGTCCATCATCCCTACGAATCGTTCGCGAACTCGGTCGAGCGCTTTCTTGCCGAGGCGGCACACGATCCGAAGGTGCGCGCGATCAAGATGACGCTCTACCGGACCTCGGAGGAGAGCCGGGTCGTCGAGCACCTGATGGAGGCCGCGCGGCACGGCAAGCAGGTGGCTGTCGTGGTCGAGCTCAAGGCACGCTTCGACGAGGGCGCCAATATCGGGTGGGCGAACCGGCTCGAGGAGGTGGGCGTCCACGTCACCTATGGCGTGGTCGGCCTCAAGACCCACTGCAAGGTGATTCTCGTCGTGCGGCAGGACTACGACGGCCTGCGGCGCTACGCGCACATCGGCACGGGCAATTACCACGGCGGGACCGCGAGGATCTATTCCGATCTCGGGCTCTTCACTGCGGATCCAGTGATTGGCGGCGACCTGACCGAACTCTTCAATTATCTGACGACGGGCTACCGGCCCAAACGTCGCTACCGCAAGCTTCTCGTTGCCCCGACGTCCATCAAGAGCGGTATCATCGAGAAGATCGATCGCGAGATCCACCACGCTGCGGCCGGTCTCCCGGCGCACGTGCAGATGAAAGCGAACGCGCTGGAGGACGCTGATCTGGTCCATGCGCTCTACCGCGCGTCACAGGCCGGAGTCCGTGTCGATCTGATCGTGCGCGACACTTGTCGCCTGCGTCCGGGCATTCCGGGACTCTCCGAGAACGTCCGGGTGGTGAGCGTCATCGGGCGCTTTCTCGAACATGCGCGGATCTTCTACTTCGCCAACGAAGGCCGGCCCGAGTACTTCATCGGTTCGGCCGACATGATGCAGCGCAACCTCGAGAGCCGGGTGGAGGTGCTCGCCCCGGTCGATGATCCCCAGCATCAGCTCGTGCTCAGGAGCATCCTCGATCTGGAACTCGCGGATGTGCGCAACGCGTGGACGTTCCAGTCCGACGGCACCTATGTGCGCGCCGAGGGGGCCTCGCTCGGTGCGGGCTGTCAGCAGATCCTCATCGAACGCGCGGCCCGGCGTGTGAAGGATGCCGGCAAGCTCAAGCGCCGCAAGACCAAGGGGATGAAGCGCGACCATGGAGTCTGACAGTCCACCATGCTTGCTCCTCTCGTCAAACCTGAGATCGACGAGTATCTCGCGCGCCGGGATCTGGCGGGTCTGCGTGAGGCGCTCTCGGGCTGGGAGACGCCCGAGCTCGCCGATCTCGTCGCCGGACTGAGCGGCGAGGACTGCGCGCTCGTCTTCCGGATCCTGCCGCGGGCCGTTGCTGCCGCAACCTTCGAGTATCTCGAGCCCGACCTGCAGCGCGAGCTGGTGGCGACGCTCGCGCAGGAGCAGGTCATCCGGCTGCTCGACGACATGGCACCGGACGATCGGACGGCCTTGCTCGAGGAGTTGCCGGCGGCAGTCACGCGCGAGCTGCTCGGGCGGCTCTCGGCCGAGGAGCGGCGGGTCGCCTCGTGGCTGCTCGGCTACCCGGAGGACTCGATCGGGCGCTTGATGACGCCCGAGTACGTCCGTGTGAAACCGGATTGGTCGGTCGAGCGCACGCTCGATCACATCCGGCGCTACGGGCGCGACAGCGAGACCCTCAATGTCATCTATGTCGTCGATGACACCGGCCGGTTGATCGACGACATCCATATCCGGGAGCTGCTGCTGGCCCAGCCGGACGCGAGGGTCGGGGATCTCTGCGATCGCCGCTATGTGGCGCTGAAGGCGGGCGAGGATCAGGAACGCGCGATCGAACTCTTTCGCGAGTACGACCGCGTGGCTCTGCCGGTCACCGACAGCGAGGGCTTCTTGATCGGCATCGTCACCGTCGATGACGTCCTCGACGTCGCCGAGGAAGAGGCCACCGAGGACATCCACAAGATCGGTGGTTCGGAAGCTCTCGACGAGCCCTATCTCGAGACGCCGCTCTGGGGACTCGTGCAGAAGCGGGCACGCTGGCTGGTGGTGCTCTTCGTCGGCGAGATGTTGACGGCCTCGGTCATGGGCTGGTTCGAGAGCACGCTCGCAACCGCAGTGGTGCTGGGACTCTTCCTGCCGCTCATCATCTCGAGCGGGGGCAACAGCGGTTCCCAGGCCGCGACCTTCGTTATCCGGGCGATGGCGCTGGGCCAGATCGAGCTGCGCGACTGGTGGCGGGTGTTCGTACGCGAGTGTGCCTCGGGACTGACGCTGGGGCTGATTCTGGGCGTGATCGGCGTGTTCCGAATCATCGCCTGGCAGCAGATGTTTGGAACCTATGGCGCCCACTCCGAGCTGCTTGGGATCGTGATCGGCCTGTCGCTCGTCGGCGTTGTGCTCTGCGGCACGCTCTCGGGCTCGATGTTGCCCTTCCTGATGGCGCGACTCGGGGTTGATCCGGCGGTCTCGTCCACACCTTTCGTGGCGACGCTGGTCGATGTGCTCGGGCTCCTGATCTACTTCGGAATCGCATCGGTGCTGCTCGCGGGGACACTGCTGTGAGGCGGGCCCGCTGGGCAACCCAAACGGAAATCTGTGTTCGGCAAGGCTGATCTGGCATTGCGGCGCCTGGCGGCCTGCCTGCCACCGTCCGCCGGCTATGCTCTGACGCGGGCGGCGACCCGCTACCTCGACCCGGCGCGCGAGCGGAGCGCGCGCGATGTCGTCACCCGGAACGCGACGCGCGTATTGACCGAGCACGCTGCGGCGGCGCGAGCCGGCGCGGGTTTCGTCGCGGCGCTGGCCTGTGACGACCTCGATGCCTTGACGGCCGCCTCCTGGCCGCGGCGCCTTCGGCTGGCGACCACGCGCACCGAGGGAATCGACTCTCTGCCCGAGGGCCCCGCCGTATTCGCCAGTTTTCACCTCTCGGGCGGGTTCCGTATCTTCGATGTGCTGGCGGCGGCTGGCCGCCGGCCGACCTTCTTGTGGGCCGAGGACCACGATCCGCAGCCCTCGGGTTATGGCGACGCGCTGCGGGCGGCGCGCCGCCACCATCTGCGCGATGTCCTGGCGGGCGGGAGCTGGATCGTCCTGGGCCCCGGCGCACGCGATGCCCTGGCCGCCCACCTCGACGGTGGTGGTGCGGTCGTGGCTCTGCTGGATGTGGCCCCGTCTATACTGGGCTTGAGAGATACGGCTCCGGTGCCACTCTTCGGCCGTATCGTCCCGTTGGCCGCAGGCCTGATGCGGCTCGCGGCCGCGCGCGCTCTGCCCGTGGTGCCCTATGACGGTCGCATCGAGAGAGGTCGTCGCGTCCTGCACTTCCATCCGGCCGAGCGAGCGCCCGACCCGCGCGAACTCCTTGCGTCAGTGGTGCGACGCCTCGAACGAGTTGTGCTCGAGCGGCCCTTCGACTGGCAGGGTTGGCTCGACCTTGACGCACTCATCGGGCCGGACTCGCTCGCAGCAGCGGAGCCGATCACCTGAGGGATTCTGAGGCGGGGCGGAGCAACGTCGCTGATCGACTCGGCGGCGTGGAACGAGCGACGCGCGATCGCCCGCCGCATGGGGTACGACCAGGCCCCTAGGGGAGCTCGAACATGCCGCGAATGATCTTCATCGCCCTGAACGTGTCCGATCTCGAACGCGCGACGGCCTTCTACCGGGATGCCTTCGGGATCGAGTTCCACTCCTCGACGAACCTGCCGGAGGAAGATCCATGGGTCGGCGGTGTGCATTCCTCGACGTCGTGGACGTCTGGTGCCTACCTGCATCTGGCTCTGTTTCCAGCGCGTCTTCCCGAACGACCGGTGACGCACGATCTGCAGATCGGATTTGACAGCGACGACGTCGCGCGTGATCACCTCCGTGCGGTCGCGGCTGGTGCAGTCCTTGCGCATCCGCCGCGTCAAGAGCCATGGGGCGTGACGGCACGCTACCGTGATCCGGACGGCAATCTCGTGAGCATCACCGGCCCCCGCTGATGTTTCGTGACGCTGCTCGCGTCCTCGTCCTTGCTGGAGCGTTGGCCCACTCGCGAGCCAGGATCCCGGCAACGGGACTCTCGGGCGGCGGACCCCGGTCATCCACATGGTAGGTGTTGGTTCGATGAACTCTTAGATTGGAGCGGCAAGGGCACTTCGGCACACCGTGGATGCGCCGTAATGCACCCAGAACGGTTGACTCAGGGAGGGGGCTTTGAGAGCTTTCCCGAGGGAACGGCCTCCGGGTCGTGAGTCCCGATTGGCGCAGGCACAAGGAGGAGCGGTTCATGGCCAGATCAGCGGATTGGATGGTCGTCGCTCTGCTGGCGTTTGGCTTGTCTGTGGCGAGCTGTGGTGCCAGGCAGGGCGGGCCGGCTGCCGGGACGCCCAAGGGGCCGGCACCAGGGATGAATGCCCAGGGAGTGGTCATCGACGCCGAGAAGATCGAGGCCGGCTCAGGCGCGACCGTGCAGGGCATCAACGACTGGGAGGGCGAGATCACCGGCAAGCCTTTTCCCGGCGCGAAGTTCGCAAAGCTCAAGATCGGAATGTCGCGCGCGCAGGTCGATGACCTGATCGGCAAGCCGACGGACGAGGGCGCCTACATCAGTGGCAAGGCCTTCATCCCATTCTACTTCGGCAGCGATCGGGTACGATTCCAACTGGCCTACAAGGGGCAGGGTCGTTTGATCTTCGCCAGTGACGCCGGCTTTGGCACGACGGCAGGGGGGCATCTCACCTGGATCATCTACTGCCCCACCGAATCCGGTTATCTGTAGGAGGCGGCCAACTCCGGGTCTCCGTGTCGCTTGAGCCAGCCCCGTGTGCGGGGCGGCTCAAGCGACACCTGCGCTCATCGGGTCAGATCCCCTCCTGGAAGCTGGTCGATCACCTGGTCGATGATGGTCAGGATGTTGGGCGCGTCGGTGGCCCGAGAGTCCGTGCTCGGGCCCAGCAACGCGAGTGCCAGTGGGGATGCGGTCCTCCGTCCCAGACGCGTGCCCATGCTTGAGCCCTCCCTGATGAATCGTTCAAGGCGGCCGGCTCGGCTGAAGGAAGGGCAGGACGCTTGGGAAGGTTCGGGCTGAGCATGGCCGAGGGTGCTGACCGGTCCGGCCCGATTGATGGATGAGCCGGGCGCTCGCGAAGCGGTCCGCCTTGACCGGCCCGGCCCTGGCCTGTTTTCGAGCCTTGCGCGGTCTCGCGGCGAGGCGGGACACTCGGGTCATGTGCCCATCTGCCAGCGCCCGATCCCGTGACGATGCCCCAGCCACGGAACTCTCCCGGCCCCTCGCGGCACTCGAGCAGCTCTCCGCCGAGGATTTACTGCGCTGGGCCGATCAGCAGTTCGGCGAGCGACTCTGTCTCACCTGCTCGTGGCAGAAACAGTCCTCGGTCCTCGTCCACATGGTCGCCACGCTGGGGCTCCGGTTGCGCGTGGTCGAACTCGATACGCAGCTCTTCTTCCGTGAGTCCTACGAGGTGCGCGAGCGGCTGGTAGAGCGCTACGGGCTCACCCTGATTCGGCCGCCGGTGCCGAGCGTGGCCGAGCAACATCGCAGTGAAGGGCCGAATCTGTGGGAGCGTGACCCCGACCGCTGTTGCCATCTGCGCAAGGTCGAGCCCCTGATGCGGGCGCTCGAGCCCTACGCGGCCTGGATCTCCGGCATCCGCCGCGAACAATCGCCGAGTCGCGCCGGCATCGCCAAGGTGCAGTGGTCGGAGCGCTACGGCCTCTGGAAGCTCCATCCGCTTGCCGACTGGGATGAGCGGCGAATCTGGTCGTACATCGTCGCCCATGAGATTCCCTACAATCCGTTGCACGACGTGGGTTACCGATCGATTGGTTGCATTCCGTGCACCCGCCCGACGGGGCCCGACGAGGAGGAGCGCGCCGGACGATGGGCCGGTTCCGACAAGCTCGAATGCGGGCTACATCTCGAGAAGGTCGACCGGGAGTGATGCGGGCGGGCCCTCGCCGCAGGGCGCTCGAACCTGATTTGGCGCTGGCGTCTCAGGCTCGCAGCAGAAAGCGCTCGATCTCGGCGGCGTAGGCGTCCATGTCCGGGATCTCTGCGGCGCGTGCCCGAGCGCCCGTGGCAAGACGGTCCCGCAGCGCAGGCTCATCGACGAGGCGGCGCAGAGCGTCGGCCCAGGCACCGGGATCGTCGGCTGGCAGGAGCAGTCCATCGACCCCGTCACGCACCGCTTCAGGCAAGGCGCCGCGATCGGCGCAGAGCACGGGCCGCCCGGCGAGGTGGGCCTCGCGCGCAGCGATGCCAAAGCTCTCGGGGCAGCTCGAGGGCAGGGCCACCACGTCGGCCGCAGCGAGCAGGTGCGGCAGAGTGCCGTCGGCGAACCCGCCGTGCGCGTGGACACGCGGATCGGCGGCCAGCAGCGGGCCGATGCGCTGCTCGTAGGGGTGTTCGGGCCAGCGCCGGCCGTAAAGATGAATCTCGAGCGGTGCGGCGGGCAGGCGGGCCGCTGCTTCGAGCAGAGTGTGGACTCCCTTGTGTGGCAGGACGTGGCCGACGACGGCGATCCGGAGGCTGTTCCCGGGCGGCGGGGCGGGTGGGTCGGCCGGGAAACCCGAACGATCGATGCCGAGGGGGATCGCGCGGGTGGTGCGCGGCAGCACCAGACCGTGACGTGCCAGCTCGTCGATCACGAAGCGCGAGGGCGTCGTCACGCGCGCGAAGGCGCCGAGTGTCGCCGCCATGTCGGCGAAGCGCGAACGGGCTGCGGCACCGCCGGTTACCGGAGTGAGCCGGGCACGCAGTGCTGCGAAGGGCAGGTGGCGTGCCAGCGCCAGTTGGGCCGCGCGGCCTGCTGTGGGCGTGGGCGCAGCACCGGGGTCCTCGCCGCGCGTCCCGGCGAGGAAGCAGCGCTCGCAGTCGGCGTGTGCCGGGCCGGGGCAGGTCGCGCCATCGGGCCGGAGCAGCATCACGCGCGCACATGCATACCAGTATTCGTGGACGGTGGCGACGACCCGCAGACCGCGCTGGCGCGCCAGCTCTGGCAGATCGTGCGAGAGACCAATGAGGTGCTGGACGTGGACCACCTCGGGTCGTTCGCGATCGAGCAGCTGGGCGAAGGCCTCGCGTACGGGACCGCTCTGCCACTGCGCCTCGAAGCCACCACGCTTGGCGTCATTCACCACCGAGCGCACGCGGATGCCGTCGACCTGCTCGTCGACGATCGTGCCGTCGGCGCTGCCGAGGTCGCTGTGGCGAGTGAACACGCTCAAGGCATGACCGCGCCGGGCCAGCGCCGCGACGAGCCGATGGGTGTGCAACTCGACGCCGCCGAAGGCGCGCGGCGGGTAACCATTGCTGATCTCGAGGATGCGCACGGAGTCGTCCACACCTCGCCTACATCGACCCGCGCTGCGACGCGAGATCGATGCCGCAGGGAAGCGGGCGCTTGCCCGGCCCGCCTGGTCGATCTCGGCCAGGGCTACGGCCGCGGCGTTGCCGGAGCGGAACGCTTGCGCGCCATCTGCCGGCGCGTGCGCTCGGTCTCGTGTGCGATCCGGGCGCGCAGGCCGCGCAGCGGGTCGGCGGCGATGAAGGTCCGGATGCGTTCGTGGTAGTCGGGATGAAGCCGCGCCATGACGTCGTTGTTGGCGATTTCGCGCGAGTCGCCCTCGCTGCCGAACGACGCCCGGCCGGCATGGGCGACGAAAACGTCGTCGGCCAGCCGACTGCGGAAGCCGAGGCGGCGGGCGCGCTCGCAGAAGTCGCTCTCCTCGCCGTAGCCGCGGCCAAAACTTACCTCGTCGAAGAGACCAACCGCGCGCAGGACGTCGGCGCGGACGTACATGCAGAAACCCACGGCGGTCGGGATCTCGGGCCAGGCGCGCGGGCTGGCGCGGCGCACGATCTCGGCGAACTGATCGACGTCGAAGGGCTCGGGGATGGCGTTGCCGCGGAGCCAGAGCGGCAGGCTCAGGATCGTGCCGTTGTTGGTGAAGGGCGAGACGACGCCCGAGGCGCGACTCGACCAGGCGCAGGCTGCCAGTCCCTCGAGGAATCTGGCTGTGACCACGGTGTCGCTGTTGAGCAGGCAAGCGTCGCGCCCCGCCGCGTGGGCCAGCGCGAGTCCCCGGTTGGCGGTTGCGACAAAGCCCAGGTTGCGCTCGTTCCGCAGCAGCACGGCACTCGGGTGGCGCGCGGCCACCGCCGCCAGGTGTTCGCCCAGGGCAGGATCGTGGCTCGCATCGTTGATCAGCACCAGCCGCGCCAGCGCGGGCAGGTGGCACTCGAGGCTCGCGAGACAACGCTCGACGTGCTCGCGTGCCTCGAACACCGGCACGATGACGTCGCAATGCGGAGGGATCGGCATCGATGGTGCGGACTGAGGTGGAGCCTCAGCGTCGGAAGTCCCAGCCGAGGTTGCGGTGCAGGCCGCCGCCCGCCGGATCGATCTTTACCTTGATGCGGACCGGGCGGCGGATGCCCCCGAGCCCGCGTGCGCTGGCCCGGCACTCGAAGGCGATGCGGCCCGTGGCATCGGCGACGAGCCCGCCCGGCGCGAGACAGGTGGCCCAGGTCTCGCTGGTGAGGAACTGGAGTTCGGCCTCGCGCCCGCCCGCGATGTCGAGGCGGAGTTCGCCGCGAGCGACGACCTCCGCGGGGACAGCCGGGACGGTCGTGGTCAACACCTGCCCGTCGGCCGACATCACCGAATCACCAGCCGACGAGGCATCGGTCCAGCGCGCCGACTCGAGCCGCGCCCCGGCCCACGCGCTTTCCCGCGAGACGAGCCCGAGGACCAGCCCGGACGCTGCTGCCACCGTTCGTAGCGCAGCGAAATCAGGGCTGCGACGGTGCCGCCTCGCAGCGGATCTGCCGTCGGATCTGTCGCGTGGGGCATTCATCAGGGTGCAAGGTCCGGCCGCAGGAGCCGTGTCCCGGACTGCGCTGGCTTGTCGCCCGCGCGGGCCTCGTCCGCAACCAGCCGCAGGTGGACTGCGCCTGTCGCATCTCCTGGACGGGTCCCGTCGTCGAACGAGCACCGCCGGCAGTGCTTGTCGCCCGGGTGCTCCGGAGGCCGGTCCCACACGCGGGGTTCTTCCTCTGTCGTGGGAGAATGTTCCGACATCTTCTCTGGCGTTGGTCGAGCACGCGGCTAGGGTGTCCGCATGGCGGTGGTGGCAGAGGAGGTGCAACTCGTGCGCATGTCGGCCGAGCCGATCGAGCGTGACGATCCGCGCGCCCTGCTGGCCGTCTTCGCGGCGATCACGACCTGGGCCTACAGCAGCATCGTCATCAAGGCGATCGCGACCACGCCGCTGGTCACCGCGTTCTGGCGCGTCTGGAGCGTGATTCCGCTGCTCTGGCTCGCGCGCGGGTTGCAGGGTAGCCGGCGCCGACCGCTCGGCAGGCACTGGTTGAAGGGCAGCATCGCGGGCGGGCTCTGTTTCGCCACCCACCAGCTCTTCTTCTTCAACGCCGTGCGCTGGACGAGCGTCACCAACGTCACCCTGATCGGTGCCCTGCAACCGGCGCTGGTGCTGCTGGTGTCGCGGCCTTTCTTCGGCGAGCGGGTCACGGCGTGGCAGATCCTGTGGTCGGCGGTGGCCGTGGCCGGCAGCGGGCTGGTGGTGGCGGCCGGCGTGGGGCAGACCTCGCTCGATCTGCTGGGCGATCTCTTTGCGGTCGGAAACCTGCTTGCCTTCACCGCGTACTTCCTGGTGTCGAAGCGGATTCGGCGCGAGGTCGAGCCCTGGGATTACGTGATTGGCATGACCACGGTGGCGGGGCTGGTGATGGCGGCGGCCTGCTTCCTGCACGGCGATGACGTGCTCTCGCCTCGCGGCGGCGAATGGCTCTTCCTGCTCTCGCTCGGAATCCTGCCCGGAACCATCGGACATCTGGCGACCAACTGGGCGCATGCACATGCCCGCGCCATGACGATCTCGGTGATCATGCTGGCGGGACCGCTGCTCTCCAGTGTCGCCGCCTGGGCGGTGCTGGGCGAACGCATCGAGCCCTTGCAGGGGGTGGGCGCGGCCATCGTGCTGGTCTCGATCGTCCTCGCACTCGTCCAGGTGACCCCTGGGCGTGCCCGCGAACTCGCCGAGGCGGCGGCCGAGACCGACGCGCCCTAGGGCGCATGGTCCGGTCACATCCGGGAGTGTTGACGCCTTCCCCCGATCGATATAGGTAGAAACGCTCATATCGATCGGGGGAAATAGGTGATCTCAGAGAAGAACATTTCGTCGCGAGCCGGTGGTCGGGTTCTCTCGCGGAGGGCGGTGGCGGAGAGGCGGAAGCCTCGGGTCTCGCCGGCAGGATCCCTGGCGGACAGGCATGTTCCCGTCCTCGACCCGGGTGCGCTCGATCTGCTGCGGGCGGAACTCGGGGAGGAATTCGGTGACTTCCTGCAGCGCTTCGGCGCGGGCCTGCCCCATCGGCTGCGGGCGCTTGAGGTCGCGTTCGCGCGCGGCGATGTCCGGCTGATCGAGGCCCTCGCGCACGGATTGCGTGGCGGCAGCGCGTGGTACGGCGCCCTTCTGCTGGCCCGTACCTGCGCAGGTTTGGAGCGGCAGGCGCACTCGCGCAAACTCGAGCACGCTCGCTGGCTCTTCGGACCGCTGGCGAACGAAGTCTCGCGCGTGCGCGCAGAGATTGACCGCCTCTTCCCGTCTGCTCCGAACCTGGCGACGTCAGGCTGACGCGCTCGCGCCGGTGGCATCAGGCGCTGGCGTGACCTGGGCAGGCGAACGCCCCGATTCCCCGGCTCCGCAGGCTTGCGGTCTCGCGGCCCAACCCCCAACACCTTTCCATGTCCGATTTCGCTCATCGCCAACCCGTGCTGATCGGTGCCGGCCAGATCACGCAGCGCGAGGCCGATCCACATCAGGCACTGAGTCCGCTCGGCCTCATGGCAGCGGCCGCGCGGCGCGCTTTCGAGTCGGCGCGTCTCGGATCCTCCGCCCTCGACGCGGTCGACCAGGTCGCGGTCGTCGACTGCATGTCGTGGCGGGTCCCCAACGCGCCGCGCGCTCTCGCGGCGGAGCTCGGTCTGCATCCGGCGCAGGAGGTGCAGTCGAGTGTCGGCGGCAACTCGCCGCAGCGCCTGGTCA
>SXGT01446130.1_pt1 | contig 17772 bp, 4 predicted proteins | sample 3176221 | NCBI WGS metagenome assembly SXGT01 (sample SAMN11356862, study PRJNA531348) | freshwater metagenome | isolation source: freshwater sample F1-120 | place: China: Fuxian Lake, Yuxi | collected 2017-12-25
ATCGGCTGACGAGGTCACGTCGCGCGCTGGCGCTACCGGAAAAGTCATTCCGGGTTACCAAGCGCAGGTCATGGACGACAGCGGCAACCCGGTGCCTTCCGGTACATTGGGCAAACTGGCGGTGCGGGGCCCCACCGGTTGCCGCTACCTCTATGGGGACCGCCAGACCAACTACGTGAAGAACGGCTGGAACTACACGGGCGACGCCTACATCATGGACGCGGACGGCTACTTCCACTACCAGTCGCGCACCGATGACATGATCGTCTCATCGGGCTACAACATCGCAAGCCCCGAGGTGGAGGACGCGCTGATGTTGCATCCGGCCGTGGCCGAGTGTGCCGTGATCGGGGTGCCCGACGAGGAACGCGGCCAGATCGTCAAGGCTTTTGTCGTGTTGCGCCCGGGCCAAAGTGCTGACGACGCCATGGTGAAAAAGCTGCAGGATTTCGTCAAGGGCAGCATTGCACCGTATAAATACCCCCGTGCCGTCGAATTCACCGACAAATTGCCACGCACGCAGACCGGCAAATTGCAGCGCTTCAAGCTGCGCACGCCATAACGTTTTCTCAACCCATCACCATCCCTAGGAGACCTGACCATGCCTTTCTTGCGTTCTTCCCTTTTGCGTCTGTCGTCAGTGGCCCTGGCCGCTGCCTGTGCCCTGGGTGCCCATGCCCAGTCGGCCGGCGTCAAAGTCGGTTTGCTGTCCACGTTGTCCGGCCCCGGTGCGGGTTTGGGCGTGGATATCCGCGATGGCTTTCAGCTCGCCATGAAACATCTCGGCGGCAAACTGGGCGGCCAACCGGCGGAGATCATCATCCAGCCGTTGTGGCCTGGGCCGGGACCGGGAACCTTGGAGTCCTTCAGTTCGGTGGCTCGTCCGGCATTGTTCATGTATGCCTCGATGTCAGCGAGGCGGCGTTCGAGTTGCTCGACGGTCGGTGCAGGCTTGTTGGGCGCGTCCGCGGCAAAGACAGCCGGGGACAGATTTAGTGCTATACAAATGGCCAGCAGGAATGCGCGCATAGGTTGGGTGGTTGCTAGTTGTTGTCGGGTTGGGAGTGGAGTTGGAAATTAGACCGCCTGGTCACCCTTTTCCTCGGTTCGGATACGGATGGCCTGTTCGATGGGAGAGACGAAAATCTTGCCGTCTCCAATCTTGCCGGTTTTAGCGGCCTGTACGATGGCGGCCACGGCGGCATCAACCTGGCTTGATGTGACGACGATCTCGACTTTGAGTTTGGGAATGAACTCCACAGTGTATTCACTACCGCGGTAAATCTCGGTGTGGCCCTTTTGACGGCCGAAGCCCTTGGACTCGGTCACAGTCATGCCGGAGATGCCGAGTTCCTGCAGCGCGTCCTTCACTTCTTCGAGTTTGAACGGTTTGATGATGGCTTCAATTTTCTTCATTTGAACGAGCTTCGAGATTGTTGCGCTTTGAAGCAGGAGAACGGGACGGTGTTTGACCGCGCTCAACTGGCTTGGAAAGCGGCGGAACCATGCCATGAAGAATTTTCAGGCGGCAATCTTTTTCTGATTCGACGACTATTCTCAGCCACGGCTTTCGACAAAGTCGTCATGGGAAGGAGTTGAGGGTTGAGCATTGCGGATGGGCATCTGAATTCATCTGAATTTCAGTGGTCCAGCAACTTCAGGGAGGGCAAGAGGTTAGGTTCTCGCCGCCTGCACCAAGCTGAAGCACTCGTGTTGTTGAACTCAGATCGCATCGCTCCCCCCCCGCGCAGCGCGCTCAGTCCAACTGGAATTTGAGCGGAGGACAGCGGGATTCTTGTGCCCGTCATTGTGGCAGCGCAGGCCGCTATCAGCGGCAAATCACCACAGTCGAGGTCATCTCACCGGTTGGTTCTCCCAAACCACGTTGACTGCCACGGCAGCTTGCTCAGGCCAATTGTATCGCCTGCGCGCGGCATGGATGACTCAATCATGTCTGTATGTCCATAGGAGGCATCCAGAGCTCGTGTCACCTTGGCCAAATTCACTTTTTATCGATTAAAGCTTGCCTCGGCCCTCAACATCCCTGACACACACCGCGCGTCAGCGTGGGTAGTGTAAAACTCATCGGGTCAGCGTAAACTAATTGTTGTTTAACGTCTTAGAACCCTTGCGCTTTTTTGGGGCGGATTTGTCGGTAAGCAGGTTGAACAGATTGTGAGTATCAGAGCCAAAAATCGTGGCTATGAGCTGGAGGCATTGGAGCCGAGAGTGCTCCTTTCCGCCGACCTTGCAGCTTTCAGTCTGGTGTCCGATGCAGGCATCTCGGCACCTTCGGCAGACCTCCTCCTTCATCACGAATCATTGGAAATTTCCGGTGCTTCCGTCCCTGTTTCAGATGTTGCTTCAGGCTCCGAAAACGGCGTTCAATCGAGTGAATTTTTTGCTGGAATTTCCGCCGAGGAAATGACTCCCGACGAGGGTGATTCCGACGCTGAAACGACTGTCGATCTGGCTGCCGATTCTGGTGCCGGAACCACCCAAGTTTCAGCCCCAATTTTAGTTCAAACCGACCTGGATGAAGTGGGTGCGACAGTCGCTGAAACAGTCAACGCCGTTACAAGTTTTGAGGAGCCTTCCAGTAACTCTCCCGGTGCCGCCGATGACGTCTCCAGTGGTGATTCCGGCACTCAAGTTCTGGCTGCTTCCGAGGCTGTAACCGGCCCGGTTTCGGATCTGAAAACCGAGACGGATTCATACTCCTCTGGACACGCTCAGGCAGCATTTTTAACTGCTCCTTCACCATCTGAAACGATCTCTGCGGCGGCTGAATCCAATGCCGATGCGATGGCTGCGACCGACTCAGGCATTAACAATTTTTTGACCGATGAATTGATTGCTACGCTGCGTTCGGCGAACGGTCCTCCGACGGAAGACGCTCTTGTCCAAACTGTTACTTCCGAATACTCTTCCTCTCAAAATGAGGGTAACAACTCATTTTCCTCATCGACTTCACATTCTTTTGCTCTGGATTTCGTATCCTCGACTGTTCCCGAGGCTATTGATTCGTCGGCCCAAATCCACCTCACCCCTGACGAAACTCTACTCGCGAACGAAGGTTTGATTACCAAGTTCGAGAGCACGATCTCAGGCAACGGATCGGTCGATTTGCCGGTGAGGAATCACGGTGTGATCAGCCCTGGGAATTCCCCGGGATTCTTGCAGTTCACGGATCTCACGCTTGAACGATCCAGCACCCTCGTTATTGAGATCGGTGGATCGTCGCCGGCGAACTTACCTGAAAGCGGCAGCCCTCTGGATCGCTACGACCAAATCAACGTCACGGGTAACCTGGTTTTTGGAGGCAGCCTGGACGTAGATTTGTTGGGTGGTTTTTCTCCGAGCTTGGGCCAGGAGTTCGACATCGTCACCTACGCGAATGGCTACTCGGGCAGTTTCGATAATTACGAAGGCTTGGTGTTTGCAAACGGACTCTTCTTCAAACCTATTTTTGGAGCAACGAAGCTGACTCTCAGGGTCATGGGTGCGGCTAGTACCCAACCACGCCCTGTCGTGTTTATTCCGGGCTTCGCCGGCAGTTTTGCCGCGGACACGAGCGAAGCTGGTATGAAAGAATGGTTCCTGAATCGCGGACTCAGTCCCGACAAGCTGGTCCTCGAGCCGTTGAGTAATGCATACTCGAATCTGGTCCAGTCCCTCGTCAACGTCGGGTACACCAGCGGGGTCGATCTGTTCGTGGCGAACTGGGATTGGCGCGTGCCGGTCGCGCTCCAGGATGTTACGGGTGACGGTTTCCTTTCCTCTGTTACTGCATCAACCATCACGGATACCAGTTACGAGTCGGGAGTTGACTACCTAGGCTACTGGCTCGACCGGGCGGTCGAGACTTGGGACGCCCTGACGGGAGCGGCCCTGGCGGCGGTGGATTTCGTTACGCACAGCACGGGCGGCTTGGTAGCCCGCAGTTACATTCAAAGTGCCGCTTATCAAAGCCGGTCGTATAACGGCGGGGCCAAAGAGCTGCCTCAGGTCAATCAGTTGATTCAATCAGGTGTTCCCAATCAAGGGGTGACTTCGACCTTTAACTTCTTGCAAAACGATTTCAGCGATAAGTCAGCCTCGCGTGTTCTTGGGAGAGTGCTCGATATCGCCTACGATTACTTGCTTGCTGGTGAGGACATTCACAATCCGGACGGATCCATCATCGATGATGGATCGGTGCCTTCGAAGCTGGACTTCATCCCGCAATACATCGGAACCCTCCGAGATCTTCTGGGGGCGTACGATTTCGCCGATCTCGATGGCAACAGCAGCTACGAGGTTCTATCCGCCCTTTCGACCGCCTCTCTCCCCAGCGGAAGCATTCAGAACGACCTCCTTTACGATTTGAATGCTCCGGGGCAATACGGGGGTGCCGGGAATCTCTATGGCGGCGTTAACGGCTTCGTGGATCGAGTTTTGGAGAAGGTGACCATCGTTTACAGTGCGTCGGTCGATATGACCGATCGGGTTGAGGTGACCAATGGCTTCCAGCCCTCAAAGGGTTTGAAGAACGAGATCCTGCCGTTCGATCAACTGATCGGCAATCTCCCGGATGGGGATTGGTACTTCGACGAGGAATGATCCAGCGGACCCGAAGGCGATGGAACGGTCCCCACGGTTTCATCCTGGGGAACTTTTGAGGGAGACACGAGGATTGGCACCAATCTTTTTGAGTTGGAGATCACAACCGCCAATGCTGGCGAGGAAGTGGATCACACCGGATTGACCAACAATGTCTATTCACAGCGCAAGATCCTTCAGGTGCTGAAAGGCCACGATGACGCGACCGCTGCTGGCTACGAGGTTTCCGATGACCTGATGTTGAGCCTGATTCAGTCCGGTCTGAAGTTGATTGAACTGGGCATCATCAATCCCGTCGATTTTGCGATGGAGGCTTTCGATCGGGTAAAGGATCTGGTTTCGAGCTTTGGCGGCGAGGGGCAACTCTCCATCGACATGATTCTCGGGTTTGCGGTGGACGGCATCTTGGAATTGCTCGGTGAGAACTCCATCGACGAAACTGTCAGTCTTCCTGGAGTCGCCGGAACCGCCCATTTCAAGGTCCAGAATCTGACGCTGGAGTTGTCGGCTGATTTCACGCTGACGCTCGAAGACTTTGTGCATGTCTCCGGGAGAATCACGTTCACCAAGACCCTCCTGAACGATGTCGTGGATGTGGCCACGGGGTTGAATGCGTCGACCGGTGTTGCGGCGGGGCTTTCGGTCATCACTTCCACCGACCCATCCGGTCCGGGACTGGCTCGAAGCGAGGACTACTCGATGATCTACAACCTGCCCGTGACCAGCTTCCAGATTGCGGCGACGAACATCAATGTGTTTGCCGGCTACGATGAGGAATTGGACCCTGGCTCAGATCGGATTCTTGAGAGAAACGAGCTTTCATCCGGAGCGGTCGGGCTTTGGGCGGGGGGCATCGACGTCGGCTTGGTCTTCATGCTTGCGCGTTCGAGTGGCATACCAACCCTTGACGCTCTAGGTCTCTATTTTCTGTCCCTGAACGCGCAGGCAGATTCCGTGGAAATAGTTGGAGTGCCGGAACTGGATCTCAGGGCTGATAACATCGAGGTCCGGCTCAACACAGGCAAGCGCTGGGCCAGCGCACCACTCGGACCTCCAGCGGTCGTGAATTTTGCATCAAGCTTCCCTGGCGGATTCAACATCAACACCGGCGGCGATCCGGTGACGTTGAACTATGATTCACCGATCGTAGGGGCGTCGGCGGACCGGGTGCTCCTCCGAGTGAGTGATTTTGTGTATGTGAGCGGGAGCTTCTCGTTCAACAAGGGGCCGGTGCGCAATGTGGATGTGAGGACGAATTTGACGCAGGCGCAGGCGAGCGGGGTTCTTGGGGGGTTGATGGCGCAGAACAACGACGGGAGCGGAGCGGGGTTGGGAGCGAGCGCGAACGGATCGATGATCTGGAACCTGCCGATCCAGACGATTGATATCGGGTTGAGCGGGGTGGATGTGTTTGTGGGCTATACCGATCCGGACAGCAGCGTGCTGGCGAGTGCGGCGGCCAGCGGGGATTTGACGGAGCAGGAGCTTGCGGACGCTGGAGCGATTGGGTTGTTCCTGGATGAAGTGAGCCTGGGGTTGATGCTGGGCAGTGCGGTGCCGGTATTGGGAGCGGGGACGTTGAACGCGGCGTTCCTGAAGTTCTTCGCGTTGAAGGTGGATGCCTCGACGGTGGCGTTGCTTGGAGTGCCGGAGCTGGACCTGCGTGCGGATAATCTGCAGGTGCGGGTGAACCAGGGATCGTATGTGACGGGGCCATGGCCGTCCACGCCCGGGTTATTACCGCCGCCGGTCATAGATTTTGTGCAGAGCTTCCCTGATGACAGTTGGGCCGGTGCGGACGGAGACAGCGACGCGGATGGGTATCAGGTGCAGACCTCGACGACGAACAGCGCGCCTGTGAAGCTGCTGTTTGATCAGCCGGTGGTGGGGGCGTCGGCGGACCGGGTGCTCCTCCGAGTGAGTGATTTTGTGTATGTGAGCGGGAGCTTCTCGTTCAACAAGGGGCCGGTGCGCAATGTGGATGTGAGGACGAACCTCAATCAGGTACAGGCTGGCCCCGTACTCGGTGCCTTGATGTTACCAGGAGCGGCATCAGAGACGGACCCGGGAAGTCTCGCTGCCAAATCCGACGGGTCGATCATTTGGAATCTCCCGGTTCAGACCGTTGAAGTCGGGCTTAGTAACGTCGATGTGTTTGTGGGTTACACCGACCGGAGCAGCAACGTGCTCGAAACGGCCGCCCGAACCACCGGCGAATTGACCGAGGCGAATCTGGATGCGGCAGGAGCAATCGGAGTATTCCTGGACGAGGCAAGTTTAGGAATGCTCTTGATGCAAGCGCTGCCGGTCTCGCAGTTGGATTTGGGAACTGGCACTCTGAACGCGGCCTTCCTGAAGTTTTTTGCTCTTCAGGCTGATGCCGCTCTGGTTTCGCTGATTGGCATCGACGCGCTGGATCTCTCGGTGACGAACCTGCAAGCGAGAGTGAACCAAGGATCCTTTGTTCCTGGGGCCTGGCCTGCAGTCCAGGCATTGACTCCACCACCGGTGGTGGATTTTGCCTTGAGCTTCCCGGACGACAGTTGGAACGGAGTAGATGCTGGACCGGAGGCGGATGGCTACCGGGTGCAAACCAACACTTCGGGCAGTTACAAAACGCTCCTCTGGGATCAACCCATCGTTGGTGTTTCCTCGGACCGGGTGTTGTTACGAATCAGCGACTTTGTCTATCTGAGCGGCGGGTTCTCATTGAACAAGGGGCCGGTCAAACAGGTGGATGTGCGGACCAATCTGGGGTTGGTACAATCCGCGTCGGTGTTGGGAACACTTCCGCGGGCGGATACCGATCCGGGAACACTCGCAGCGACCACAGACGGTTCGATGATCTGGAATCTGCCGGTGGAGACGCTGGAGTTCGGGCTGACGAACGTGGACGTGTTCGTGGGTTACACAGATCGCGACAGCAATGTGCTGAAGGACGCGGCTAGGACGACCGGCGAGTTGACTGAGGATGATCTGGATGCAGCGAACGCGATCGGAGTGTTTCTGGACGAAGCAAGTCTGGGTTTGGTCATGATGCGTGCCTTGCCAGTGTCGCCGTTGGCGCTGGGGCCGGGAACTTTGAACACCTCACTCCTGCGATTCTTCGCCCTTCAGGCGAACGCAGATACCCTGGCCCTGATCGGCGTGCCGGAACTGAAGATGGAAGCGGACGGAGTTCAGGTGCAAGTGAACCAGGGATTCGCCACCTGGGTGGTGGCGGGGCAGGTTGAGCCGGTGGTGGATTTTCGCCAAAGCTTCCCGGATAACAGCGGGGGCGGCGATCCCGACGGCGATTCGATGCCCGATGGGTATCGGGTGCAAACGGACACTTCAGGGAGCTTCGTGCCACTCCTGTTCGATCAACCGCTGATCGGCGGTGGAGCCCAGAAGGTGACCATCCAGATTTCTGAATTCGTTCATCTGACTGGTAGCATCTATTTTGAAAAGGGGCCGATCCTCGACGCCCCGCTCGTTGGCGGCGTCCTGGGTGATCCGGCGGATGTCCTGGATGCGCTGGGCGTTTCCATTGCGGGAGAGTACCTGGGACTGACGAACAAGCAGATAGAGACGATCACGTTCGGTGCCCTGGATGTTCACGCGTTCGTCGGGTTGGATGGCCCATACTGGGTGGATTCTCCATCCGGCCAGTATCACAATGGCTTGATCGATCGCGATGTGAACGGCGATATCATCCCCGCAGAAATCAACAACAACGCCATCGGGCTGGTGATCGACGATCTCGACTTTGGAATGTTGATCGGCTCGCCGGTCATCCGGCTCGATCCCGTCCGCTATGTTGCCTTGAAAGCCACCGCCAACACCATCCGACTGGTGGGCATTGAAAACGTCACAGCCACTGCGGACGACCTGGTTGTCGCACTCAACATATCGAGTCCGGCGTTGGGAGGCTTGCCCGTCCTGCCGGTGATCAACTTTGCCGGGCTGCCAGGCGGCAAGTACGGCGTGAAGACTGGTGCGAAGGACTCGAATGGTGACGACATCAAGATCGACCTCACCATGAGCACCGCCCTCATCCAGGCGCAGGGATTCATTGATCTCAAAATCTTCGATAATATTTTCCTGAGCGGCAGCATAGCCTTCGAACTAGGACCAACTCAGGAAGTCACTTTGAGCGATGGTATCACGACCAAGACGGTCAACACCCTGACCATTGGAGCGGCCAACATAACTGCCTTCATCGGCGTCAATGGACCTTACTGGACCGACGCGGGCAATCCCGGCAATCACGCGGTCGATGCCTGGGAGCTGAATCCCGACGCCGTTGGTTTCCACATCACCGATCTCGATGTCGGCATCGCGGTCATGGCGTCGATCACCCCCGATGACTTGAGCGTTTACCTCGCTGGCAAGCTCAATGTCCACAGCTTTGGGTTGGTTGGCATCGACGGGCTTACCGCGACCGGCGCCTTCGACGCCGAGTTGAATGTTGGTGTCGGGTTGGCAGGTCTCGATGTAAGCCTCGATGTCGTGGATTTCGATGGAAGTTTTAACGAAGTTTACGCGCTGTTTGATGTCATTGATTCGGGCGGCAATGGCACGCTCGAGACAGCCGAACTCAACGCTGCCCTCGCTGGAGGTTACAGCGGCGCCAATGTGAGCACCGTGGAACAACTGGTGTCGGTCCTAAATGTCGGTGGCGCACCACAGGTCGGAGGACCATCCATCTCCGCTGTGCTCGGCGCACTCTCCACCTCCTTCAAGACTCCTGGCAACCTCGAAGCAATCCAAGCTGCTGATGCTGACGGCGACGGCAAGCTCGATTTCGGTTTCGAGGTCAACACGGGTGATCCCTCCTCTCCTGTAGTTCTCGATTTCGACCAGTTCCTGATCAGTGTTCAGCTCGGTGGCGAAATCGAACTCGACGATGTATTCCGAATGTACGGGGTGTTCCTCTTCGAACTCGATTCATCCAGTCTGAAAGGCTTTGTCGCGGCAGGACTTGAATACGGCCCGGATATCGGGGCTAGTCAAAACAATAAACTTTTTGCGATGAATGCCCTTGGTGCGCTGGTGCTCACCGGCGATGGTATTGCGGCCGACATCGACGTCTCGGTTTCCGTCGGCGGCGCATTAAGCAGCATTCTGGACTTTGAAGCGCGGGCGAGGTTGGTGTTCAACACCACGGGTCAGGTCCAGACCATCGCCATACCTGCCCGTTACGTTGGGTTCCTTACCGGGTCTGCCAATCTAAGCTCGCTCCCTGCATCGGCAAACTACGATGCCACGCAACTTGGTGGTCTGACCGGCCCGCTGGATAATCGCTTTACCCCAAACCCTGACGGTTCTGCGACATTCACTGTCAGTGCCGGTGCGGCGAGCTTTAACGGCCAGTTTAATGAAGTTGGTGCACCCAGTGTTAATGGCGGTTTTGACGCACCTGGACCCTATTCCATTATTACTTTGCACGGTCGCCAGACCATCGCTGACACCTTTGTGATCGCTGGCGACTTCCGTCTCAAGATCAGCGATCACGGGCTCGAGCTCGGGTTTAACGGGACAATCGACCTTGGCGGTTTTGCAACTCTGGATATCGGGGGCGGTGCGGTCATCGAAGGCGGAGTGTTTGCGGCCTACGTGAGTCTCTCAGCAAACATCGACGTGGCGAGCATCAACATCAGCGGCGGAGCCATTTTGGAAATAAATTCAGGCAGTGGTCCGAAAACGGTCTCTGATGCGGTAGGTGCCAGCCACGTAATCGCAGCCAACACATTCAAGGTGTCCGTGGATGCGACGATAGATCTCTTTGATGTTTTCGAGGCGACAGGCAGCGTGGTGATCGGAGTGGAGAATGGTGCCTTTTCAATCGAGCTTGAGGGTTCGATAGATTTCTTTGGAATTGTTGATGTTGAGATTTCAGGGTATTTCAGCATCGCGAACAATGGGGATGTTCGCTTTAGTTTCACAGGTTCGCTCGAACTTGATTTGACCGTTGGCAGTGGTGCTGGCGAGTTTGGCATTAGCGGAGGTCTCTCGGTCACACTCACTGATTCAAGCTTCTCCGGCAGCGGATCAGTAGGGCTGGTGATCTTTGGCCAGGATATCAACATTGCCTCGGCCGAGATCACTGTAAATTGGGGCGATGGTACTTGGTCCGTCTATGCGGAAGGACCGCTCAGCGTATGGCTCAGGGTATCTGGCGCGGCGGACGGTTCATTCACTATTGATGGCGGCTTGGGTGTCTTCGACGAGATTTTTGAGGCAATCGGCGAAGTGGCGGAAGCTATCGGTGAAGCATTCGTGGCGGCGGCCGAAGCTGTCGCCGATGCGTTTGAAGACCTGGGAGAAGCTATTCTCGATTTCGGACAGGATGTGCTGGATTTTGCTGAAGGCTTGATTACCGATCTCGCTGATTTGGCGGAAGACGTTATCGATGCAATCGCAAGCGCATTCGAAAGCAGCAAGACGGAGGTAATCACAGTAGCTGTTCCAGCGTCGTATTCCTATTCAACAAACCTGTCAGGCGGGACCTTAACCATTACGAATTCAAGTGCTGATCGACTGGCCTTATCCATTATTGCCGATTCAGTCACTTCCGTGCGCTATCTTATCGTGGATGCACCCGACACTTCGGCGAGCGTTGTCGTTGCTGCAAGAGTCGACTACGAAAGATCATTCGATGCATCTGGATGGCCCTGGGAATGGGGCTGGGGCCCGTGGCGAGAAACCCGCAGGGAAAACATTTACAGGACCGTTACTTTCTCCAATACGAGCAAGTTCGCTGCGAGTTCGGTAGATGGAATCGTTATCAACGGGTCAAACAATCCGGAAACCATCATCTTGGACAGAGCAACCGTCAGCATCAATTCAGACGTTTACGGCAATGGCGGCAATGACGTGCTCGTTACTGGGAAAGGGAACGATCGTGTATGGGGCGGAGATGGTAACGACACCATCTTCACTTACGAAGGAGATGATCAGCTACGTTGTGAGGGGAACGATGACAAATTAATGGGCGGAACCGGAAACGATTATCTCGATGGCGGGGCAGGGAGCGACTATCTGGATGAGAACGATGACAGGATTTCGCCGGAAGTATCGATTCCCGAAACGAATACCATGATCGGCGGCGATGGTCTTGATCGGATCGTGGGGTCGCCAGGAAAAGACACCATCGAGGGTGGAAGTGGAAACGATGTGTTGGTAGGTCTCTCGAATGACGATACCTATGTTTTCAACAACGGGTATGGAACGGATCAGTTTGCAGATTTTTATGGCCACGAAATCTTGGATTTCAGTGGGGCGAGCGCCGACTTGGACCTCGCAATGGCTGATCCCGTCACTGTCGTTGTGGCTGGCGTTCCAACCAACATTGGGTTTACCGCCAGAGCCGGCACGGGCAATACCCTGTCAATCGATATTCAGACCTGGATCGAGTTCCTCAAGCTCGGCACAGGCACTGATGATTTCGCAATCACAAGATTACCGACCCATCAGATCAATATCACTGATGCCGGTGGAAGCGATACCTACGATTTCGATTTTGCCCCATCGGATGTCGCTCAGAGCATTGCAAGGGTTGATATCGTAGATGACGACGGCTCCCCGGACCGAATCGAACTGGATGTGGATTCCACAGGCTTCGATGTTTACCTGCATCCGCTCGCGGTATTGCTCAACAACCTGAATTTGACGTTCAATGAGGGCGTTGAACAACTTATCCTGACCGACCACGCGGCGGATACCACGGTCACAACCGCCCCCGGAACCAACACGCTGCTGATCAAATCGGGGGTCACGATCACCTCGGCGACGACGAATGCGCCGATTGAATTGCTCGCCCGGCTTGACTTCACCTTGGAGACTGGAGCGCTCGTCGCCACGACAGGAAATGTGACCGTCCGAGGTGATAACGAGAACAACAATTCGACCGGCGCCACGATCAATCTTCTCGGCACGATCAACGCCGACAATGTGACGGTATACGGAAACGGTGACATCGACACCGTGAACGTCACCAACGTTACCAGCGGCTCGGAAACGACGATTTACGCCGGTGGAGGTAACGATACGATTAATGTCGGAAGTTTGGCTCCGGCAACGGGCGGAACCCTGGATGAAATAGATGCCAGCCTCTCAATCCGCGGAGAGGGCGGTTCGGATACATTGAACACGGACGATACCGGTGACGGTAGCGCCAACATCGGCGCACTGACGTCCACGGCGATCACTGGTTTGGACATGGTCGGCGGCGGCATCAGCTACGATAAGATTGAGGCGCTAAACATCGGCCTGGGCACTGCCGGTGATGTCTTCACGATTCAGAGCACGCACGCGGGCACGACCAGTCTGAAGGCCAACGATGGTGCGGACATCGTCAATGTCAGGACCGTCAGTGGCATCACCTCAGTCAGCGGCGGCATCGGATCCGACACCTTCAATGTCGGCAGCAATGCTGCTGGAGTTGTTGGCAACGGGAGCAACAACACGGGAGGCACGGTGGACGGCATCGGCGCCTTGCTGACCATCAACGGCAATGACCCGACCAGTGGCAGTGACGTGTTGATCGTGGACGACACGGGCGAGAGCGACGCCAACAACGTCGCATTGACCTCCACAACCATCACCGGCCTCGACATGCCGGGCAGCATCACCTACGGCACCATCGAACACTTGACCATTTCGCTCGGCAGCGGTGGCAACACGCTCACGATCACCAGCACCCACGGCGGCGCGACCAGCGGTTTTCAGGAGGAGACCACTTTGAACAGTGGCGGCGGGGCCGACACGGTGCATGTGAACGACGTGACCGATCTGCTCTATATGAACGGCCAGGCGAGCGGTGACACGGTGAACGTGAACGGCACGGGTGCGGGCAGCGTCTCGACGCTAAACGGCGATGCTGGCAATGATATCATCAATGTCCGGTCCATGAATGGCACGGTCAACGTGAATGGCGGCGCGAATGATGACACGATCCACGTGGGCTCCACCGTGCCAAGCCTGCCTTCAGTCCCAACCAATCAAGTGGGAACGGTTGATGCCATCAATGGCTTGCTGACGGTGAACGGCGGCACCGGCAGTGACGCGTTGAACGCGGACGATTCAAATCCCTCCTCCACCAACAAGTCCGGCACTCTGACGGCATCTACACTGCGCGGCCTGGCGCTTGAGCAGGGCATCGATTACAGCCTTCTGGAAATTTTGAACCTCTGGCTTGCCTCGGGAGACAACGCCTTCACCATCACCAGCACCCATACGGGAAGCACCACGGTCAACACAGCGCTGGGGAACGATACCGTCAATGTGAATGGTTCCGGTGGCGCGCTGACGATCAACGCCGAGGCAGGCAACGATACAGTCAATGTGAGTGCCACCGGTCCTGGCACCCAGACTGTCATCAATGGGCAGGAAGATGGCGATATCATCAACGTGCGCACCATCAGCGGGGCCACAACGGTCGATGCCGGAGATGGCACCGATACGGTCAACGTGGGCAGCAGCGCTGCGGGAACTGCTGGCGATGCGAACAATAACTCGGGTGGTACGCTCAACGGCATCAGCGCCCTGCTGACCATCGATGGCCAGGGAAATGCCCAGGGCGACTCAGATGTTTTGAATGTTGATGACGGCGGAGACGCGGCAGGCGGAACCGGAGTCCTTTCAGAAAATGAAATCACCGGCTTCGGCATGACTCCCGGCAAGATTGCCTATCACGAGTTCGAAACGCTCAATCTCTGGCTCGGAACCGGAAACGACCGGCTGTTCATCGACAACACCCACACCGGCACGACTACAGTGCGAACCGGCAGCGAGACCATCGCCGTGAGCCTGTCGCCGACGGTTCCGGCGGGCGTGGCGGGCGAGCCGCTCTACAACGATGTCGTGAACATCGATCAAGCCCAAGGCGCGACGACGTTGAAGCTCGGTGGCGGCTCGGACATCGTCCGGGTGAATTACGACGTAAACGGGGTGCAGACCCTCCGGAGCGGTGTTTCGGGAACGTTCACCCTGAGTGGCAATGCCGGGGACGATGTTTACGAAATCGGCGTCGCTGGCGGCGCCTCGGCGATCATCAATGTTCGAGACGATCACGGAACCGATACCGGAGTGGACCGCCTCAAAATTTACGGCACCGACAACGCGGATTACTTCCTTTTCCGCCCGTACTCGGTATCGGCCATTGGCGTGGATGCGGTCACCCGCCTGCCACTTGCGCCCACGCAGATCGAGCGCATCAATTATGAGAGCGACATCGGCGAACTCAGCGTCTATGGCCGCAACGGCGACGACGTGTTCGTGCTCGACGACACCAGCGCCGTGGTGACGCTTTACGGTGACGGAGGCAATGACACGTTCCAGGTGGGCCAGATCTTCAAATCGCCCCGCGAAGCCAATGCGAATCTTTCGCTCGCAGACCATGCCGAGACGACGTTGACCACGCGCGGTTACCTGACCAACGGCGTCAGCTTCGACGCGACCATCAATGGTGGAGACGGGAATGACTCCTTCACTGTTTATCACAATAAGAAGCCGATCAACCTGTTCGGCGATGCGGACAATGACACCTTCGTCATTCGTTCCTTCGTGCGCGTGGATCCGAATGACACGAAGGCGCCGTTCACCAACATCAACGGTGGCCAGGGCGCGGACTTCATCAGTTACACGGTCAATGCTCCGGTGCGCATCGAGGGCGGCGACGGCTTCGATACCTTGACGGTGGTGGGTACCGAGTTTGGCGATGACTTCGTGGTGACATCGACCGGCGTCTTCGGTGGCGGATTGTTCGTGACGTTTTCGGGCATCGAACGGGTGGTGGTTGATGCGCTGGAAGGCAACGACACCTTCTTCATAGACAGCACGAGTGATACGGTCGAAGTGCAGTTGCTCGGCGGCCGCGGCAGCGATGAGTTCAACGTCGGCGGCGGAAACAACATGGGACCGATCAGCGTGGTGAGCAACAGCACCCTCGGCCACAGTGGGTTGATCAGCCATGCCGTTGGCAGTGGTCCCGACTCGTATCGATCCGTGTTTATCCCCGGCGTTTCGGCGAATGTTGCCGACAAGGATGAACCGGGCACCGTGGTTCTGTCGCCTTACTCTCCGGCGGGAGGGTTGCGGGTTCAGAACGAGGCTCTGCGCGTATTTGAAAACGCGCAAGTGGTGGCCGGTCTGATCCTCTCGCGCTACGCGATCATGCTCACGCGTTCACCAGAAGATGAAGTGCGCGTGACGGCGATTCCGACCTTGCCGAGCGAAACTGATCAAACCAATGGCGGGCATGGCGTGGCGCTGAACGGCAGCGAAGCCGGGGTTACGCTGGTATTCGACCGCACGAACTGGTTCATCCCGCAGATCATCGAAGTGACGGCGTACGACGACGGGCTCGCCGAAGGTCAGCGCACCATTCCCATCCAGCATCAGGTTTCCCAGGGCGCTTCGGCCGATGACGGCGATCCCTATGATCGTATCGTGGTGCCGGGCGTGATCGTCGAGGTGATCGACAACGACAAGCCTGGAGTGCTCATCGTGCCGAACGACAGCGAGACGGTGGTCTCGGAGAAGGGACAATTCGGAACCAGTGACACCTACTCCGTGGTGCTGACGAAGGCGCCGCCGGCTGGAACAGAAGTCGTGGTGGCCATCGGCGGCGACGGACAACTTTCGACCAATCCGACGACGCTGACGTTTGACACGGATTCAAACGGCGCGAATTACTGGAACACGCCGCACCTGGTGACCATCACCGCGTTGGACGACACCGCCGCCGAGGGAGTCCATTACTCCCGCATCACGCATACGATCAACCAGGGGACCACGACCGACTCCATGTACGATCCGGTCCTCATCGCCAGTCTCGATGTGACGGTGGCGGACGACGAGGCGCCGAGCGTTCTCATCCTGCCGACGAACGGCAGGGCGAGCGTGATCGAGCCAACGGACCTTGTGAAGCTGGGCACGGGGCAGGTCATTTCGAACGTCGATGGGACGCACTTCATCGGCGACTTCGGCACCTCGATCATTTTCGAGAACAAGTTCCACTCGACCATCGAAACCGCCCAGGACATTGATCTCGGCAAGTGGAACCGGAACTACAATCCTGAAGTTCATAATGACTCGAACCCGATGCCACACATCACGGTCAAGGGCACCGGAGATAGCACGCGCGATTACTACTCGTTCAAAGGAACGGCAGGATCAGTCGTGCGCCTCGACATTGACCACGGATTCGATTACGGCGACCAGACCAGTTGGGTCAGTTCGGTGAAGTTGTATGGATCGAACGGCACCGCGCTTACTCCCGCCTTTGGCCGCACTGGTCCCGGGGATACCACGAAGAGCGGAACCGGCAGCACCACCTGGTACGATGACTTCCTCGAGGTCACGCTGCCGTCCGATGGCAAATATACGATCGAAGTCTCGTCGTTGTCCTGGTGGACCTTGTCGAGCAAGGGCTTCATCTGGGGCAACGGAGTGGTTCCCCAAGGCGCGGATTACGATCTGCAGGTCACGGTGGAAAATCATCCGGTGGCCGGGTTCGTCTTCACGCCGACGCCTGTGGTCGAGACCACGACCATCGAAGGCCAGAACAACGTTGGGTACAACATCGACCTGCGTAGCAACTGGTACCGCCTCTTCCAGCCGGAGATCGGCAACGGAACGAACATCGATTGGAATGTGCCCTACACCATCATCCAGGGTGCGGGTGACGGCAGTTGGGACTACTACGAATTTACGGTCGCGCCGGAGATGCTCGCGCCGATTGCGGCCACGGTCAGCGGTTCCACCGATTCGAGGAAATACTTCCTCACGGCGGAGCTGAAATTGAAGCCGAGCATGATCGTGGCGGGCGACACATGGACGATCACCCTCAACGGGAACAGCTACAACTTCATCGCAGGCGCAAACAGCACTGCGCTCACCTTGGACGCGATTGCGACGGGCCTGGCTGGCGCAGTCCCGTCGATCTACGGCGCGAGCGCGAACGGCGACACGGTGAGTCTGACCAACAGCAACGGTTTCCGTGTGGATAGCGTGACTCAATCGGTGCCGGTCGCTGCGAACGTCACCAAGGGCGGGCGAAATAATAACTTGAGCAAATGTTAGTTAACGGGGTTCGATGACATAGTTCCATTCCCCGTGGAACTTCGCTGGCGTGATATGGACGCGAGCCAGTTCATCGTCCGAGACGCTCACTCCAGTTTCATA
>SXGT01406857.1_pt1 | contig 17771 bp, 12 predicted proteins | sample 3176221 | NCBI WGS metagenome assembly SXGT01 (sample SAMN11356862, study PRJNA531348) | freshwater metagenome | isolation source: freshwater sample F1-120 | place: China: Fuxian Lake, Yuxi | collected 2017-12-25
ATGTTGGCGAGAAACACGCCCTTGGCGGCATTCGCCCGTTCGGCGGTCTCCAGGGCCGCCTGCATTTCTGCCGTACGCTGCGCCACGCGCTGCTCCAGTTGCTCATTCAGTTGCTTCAATCCGAGTTCGGCGGCTTCGCGCTCAGCCACGTTCTGCAGACTGGCCTGCAGGCTGGTTTCGGCCCGCTGTTGCGCTTCGGTTGCTGCCCGCAAGGCTCGCAACGGCAGCAACTTCATGCCGAAATAAACCGTGGCCCCCAGCACAAAGCTCAACACAGCACTAAGCAACACGCCCTTGATGATATGCGACAACGACCCGGACACGACCAGCAGCCCCACTTCCTGACCCGCATCGTAAAGCGGGTAGGAACGGGACATGGACGGGCCGGAAGGCAAACGCCCCACCTCGGTAATTAACGCGTCCTGCTTGTCGAACAGCCGCACCTGCTCGTCCTCAAGCGGCACCGGTTCATGGGCAATCAGCCCCTGCAGACGATTCTCGGCAAACATCCAGGTTTCCGGATTGCTCGCGATCATGCTGCTCAACGCCGATGCCTTGACCCGGGCCTTGAACTCGAGCGACTCGGAAACATCATGATGCTCGAGATAAAAGAAGATGGCAGGAATCGCCAGCGCGACCATCAAAGCCACGCCCAAGGCCACGCGCCGAACGGTCTTCTCCAGGAGTGCCGGGGGGGTCATCATGGCAGAGGCATTCAGGGAATGAAGTGTCCGTTTTGCTCGAGAATCTTTCTGGCGGGCGGGGACTTCACGAACTTGACGAAGGCCTGTGCTGCACGCGTTGGTTCCTGCGGCAATACGAAATAGAAGTGCTTGACCAACGGATAGCGACCCGAGCGGGCATTGTCCATGCTGGGTGCGACCGCGCCGAGCATCAGCGGCCGCAGGCGGCGATTTTCCGAGCGGATCAGGGCCAGCGTGCTGACGCCAAGACTGCCCGGAATAAGCTCCATCTTGTCAGCCGCATCCTGATCTGTCACGGCAAACGCAAGGCCCGGCTGCTGCTCGGCATGCCCGACGGCCTGCTCGATCTCGGGCGAAAGCTGCTTGATCTGCCGAGTATTGTCATCACCCGGCTGACGCATGATCGGCCGAATCCGCGTGCCATCTGGCCAGGTGGTCAATTTTCCGCTGTAGACCTCCTCAAGCTGGCTGAGGGAAATCCCCGCCACCCTGTTGCTGTTCTGAACGGCAAAGACCGTCGGCGAACGGGCATACTCGATCGCGCTCAGGCCTGCCTGTTTTTCTTCCTCGGTCGGCATGCGTGAAGAAACCCCGATGTCGATCGCTCCCTTGGGCAGTGCCTTGAACGCACCACTGGTACCAATACTGGCGAGAATGAGTGGCTTCGTTTCGGGATGCGCACGGGCAAAGGCTTCACCCAGCAGTCGCATGGTGCCCAGCGCATTACCTGTGCCGCCGATGCGTAGATCGGCCGCACGGGCTGCCCACGACAGGCAGAGCATGGCCGCCAACAGGGCAATACGCGCGCAAAAAACCGGAGAGAACAATGTTGGCATGGGCTATCCCTGAGACTGATCCACTACACCGGCTTATGCAGCCATTTCGCCAGGACCCGGGTCAGGTCATCGATGCTGAGCGGTTTGGTCAGAAAGTCATCCATGCCGGCGGCGAAGCAGCGCTGCTGATCCGTTTCGAAGGCGCTTGCCGTCAGGGCAATAATCGGGACAGGGACTTGCTTCGTGTCGTGCTCCCACTGGCGGATCGCTTCCGTCGCCTTGGTGCCGTCCAGTACCGGCATCTGCATGTCCATCAGTACAAGTTCGGGCCGCATCCCGCCGCGGATCGCATCGACGGCCAACTGACCGTTTTCAAGGCTCTGAAACTGCACCCCCAGTTTGCGCAGCAGGGCCTCGACCACCGTGCGATTGGTGGGATTATCTTCGACGACCAGCACCTGGCCATGGAGGGCTGTAACGGTATCGGGATGCCAGTTTTTGCCCGTATTGCACTCGACCTGACGCGATTCTTCACCGGCTTGCAGCACCTCGGCACGCACCCTGAACCAGAAGCGTGAACCGTGGCCGTCTTTGCTTTCGACACCCACGCTGCCGCCCATCAACTTGGCCAGACTGCTGATAATGGAGAGCCCCAGCCCGGTGCCGCCATACTCTCGCGTCGTCGACGAATCGATCTGCGAAAAGGGTTTGAACAGCAGGTCCAGCCTGTCAGGCGGAATGCCGATGCCACTATCGCTCACCGCAAACTCGAGCAGGGCATGGTTATTGGTGCGTTCGATCTCGGCGACCTCGAGACGGACAAAACCCTGTGCGGTAAATTTGATGGCATTGCTGATCAGGTTGGCCACCATTTGCCGCAGACGGACCGCATCGCCCAGGTAGCGCTGGCTGTCCGTCCCCTGCCAGGACGCGTCAATCACCAAGCCTTTGGTATGAGCATGCTCGGCAAACAGAGCGATGGTTTCATCGGCAATCTGGCGCGGGCTGAAGGCTGCCAGTGACAGCTCCAGCTTGCCCGACTCGACCTTGGACAAATCAAGAATATCGTTGAGCAGACGCAGCAACGTCTGGCCGGAGTTATGAACGGTGCGCGCATACTCGAGGCGCTCCTGTTCGCTCAAACTGGGCAGCAGGAGCAGTTGTGCCATGCCCAGAATACCGTTCATCGGCGTGCGAATCTCGTGCGACATGGTCGCCAGGAAGGCGCTCTTGGCGAGATTGGCGGCTTCGGCCTCTGCCTTCGCCTGCTTGAGGGCATTTTCATTCGTCCGGCGTTCGCTGATATCACGGGTCACCGCCAGATGAACCACGGCGCCGTTATCGATCATTGGCACCGCATGGGTTTCGAGCAGGCGCCGCCCGCCCTTCAGCCCCTGCACCTCGAACTCCAACTGTGCGGATTCACCGGCAATGACACGCTGATGCATCGCGTCGAATGTCTTGCGGTATTCTGGCGCAATGATGTCCAGCACCGGTTGACCGGCCACCTGTTCGAGCGAATCCGCCTCAATCATGGCGAGACCGGCCGGGTTCATCTGCTGCAGCCTACCCTCGGCATCCACAATCTTGATGCACTCTGGTTCGTTGGCGATGATGGTGCGTAGACGGTCCTCGTTTTCACGCAAGCGCGACTGATTCTCCTCGGACTGGGCAAGCAGGCGCATCAGGAAGGTGCCCAATACCCCGGAAAGCACCAGGAAACCGAATGCCAAGGCGGAGGTTATATAAAGCTCTGATTTCCAGTCGGCCAGATAGTCCTCGCTAGCCATACCCACAATCGTAATCAAGGGCGCATTTTCCACGCGCTGATACGAGTTGATGCGTTCGAAACCATCTGGCGAATTGCTGAGGTAATAGGTCGCCGCACGCACACCGGATTCGACCAGTTCGCGCAAATCTTTCGAAACGCTTGTGTGTCCAACTTGGCCAGCCGGATGATCGGGCATGGGCGGGAAGCGGGCAATCAGGCCAAGGTCGGCATAGCGCAGCACCAATGTCCCCTTCGGCCCGAGGTCGAATTGGGACAGCAGGCTCGAAAAATGATCGACGGCGATGGGCGCGGACAGGACGCCCGCAAAGCGGCCATCGGGAAAGTTGTAACGGCGTGCAAAACCAATGATGTATTGCTGGGACACGCGCCCCATGCGCGGCTTGGAGATTTGCAGGGAGCCATCCGCGTGCGTCTGGTGATGCTTGAAATAGTCGCGATCGGCCCAGGAAACGCGCGCCAGTCGGTTCACACCCTTGCCAAGGATCACGAATCCATCGGCATCGGCCACACGAAACGCCTCGACCTCCGGTAAACGCTGCGCGAGTCTCGCCAGAAATGCGTTGGTCGCCTGATCGTCGATGCCCTTGCCGGCTAACTGGCGTTCGAGTTCATCTATCACCGTGCGCATCGCCAGATCGATCTTCTCGACACTGCTGGACACACTCTGATTCAGTGCACTCGCCGCGTTTTGCGTCGCGGCCTGGGCGCGCAGAATGTATTGCTGTCGGGTCTGGTAGAGCGCATAACCTGAGAGGACAAATACCATCAGGTTGGCAAAGGCCAACCCGGCAATCAGCAAGTTGCGCAGACGACGCGACGAATTCATTGAAAAGACTCGTGAGTATGGAAAGCAGCGGCCAAAAAACCGCTGCTACGGCATCATACCCCGAGCCTTTCCATTTACACCCGCCCGACCGCCCTCAAAGCGGCAATACGTTCTTCCAGCGGGGGGTGCGTCATGAACAAACGCTTCAGGCCACCGCCGCCACCGCCAGCGATACCGAAAGCCGCCATCTTTTCCGGCAGCGGTTGCGGATGCAGGCTGTTGAGGCGCTCCAGCGCCGCAATCATGTTCTGGCGACCGGCCAGTGAAGCACCGCCCTGATCGGCACGGAACTCGCGCTGACGCGAGAAGTACATGACGATCGTCGAAGCGAGGATGCCCAACACCAGTTCGGCAATGATCATGGTGACGAAGAAGGCCGGGCCCTGACCACGTTCGGTCTTGAACACCACGCGGTCGACCAGATGGCCACTGACGCGCGACAGGAACCTCACAAAGGTATTCACCACGCCCTGAATCAGCGCCAGTGTCACCATGTCGCCGTTGGCGGCGTGGGACACTTCATGGCCAATTACCGCTTCGGCTTCCTGGCGCGTCATCTGCTGCAAGAGACCGGTCGACACGGCAATCAGCGAGCTGTTTTTGCTCATACCGGTGGCGAAGGCATTGACGTCCGGTGCCTCGTAGATGCCGACCTCGGGCATCTTGATCCCTGCCTGTTCGGAGTACTTGCGTACCGTCTCGACCAGCCAGAACTCGGTCGAATTGGATGGCGCCTCGATGACCTGCACGCCCATCGACTTCTTGGCTGACCATTTGGAGATGGCCAATGAAATCAGCGAACCGCCAAAGCCCATCACGGCGGCGAAGATCAGCAGGGCCGAAAGGTTGAGGCCATTGGCGTTGAGATAAGGCTCGACACCAAGCAGGCGCATGGTGACCGACAACACCAGCACGATCGCCATGTTGGTGGCCAAAAACAGGAAGATGCGTTTCATGGTCGTGATACCCCATACATAAAAATTGACAACACGAATGGTAGAGCCAACTCATGCATCCGACAAATCGAATATATTTAAACTATCATTCGAATAAGTCGAGCATTATCTTGGACAGAACATATGGCGACCTCACTGAATTTCAAGCATCTGCGTTACTTCTGGATGGTGGCCAAATCCGGCAGCATTGCGCGTGCCAGCGAGCAACTGCACCTGACGCCACAATCAATCAGCGGCCAGTTGAGCGAACTGGAGGAAGCACTCGGGGTTAAACTTTTTCGCCGCGCCGGACGCGGTCTGGAACTCACCGACACCGGCCAGCGCCTGCTCGGCTACGCGGAACAAATCTTCACGCTCGGTGACGAACTGCTCGAATCCTTGCGTGAAAACGCCCTGCCCCAAAGCGTACCCTTCCGAGTCGGCATCGCCGATTCGGTGCCCAAGATGGTGGCTTATCGGCTGGTTGAGCCTTCGCTGGCGAGCACCGAGCCGATCAAGCTGATCTGCCGCGAAGGGCGACTCGCCACGCTGCTTGCCGATCTAGCGGTGCATCGCCTCGACATGGTGATCGCTGACCGGCCGATGCCGGACAACCTCAACGTGCGCGGCTATGATCACTTTCTGGGCGAAAGCGGTGTCAGCATCTTTGCCGCCCGCACGCTGTTGGCCAAAGCCGACGGCGAGTTTCCGCAATGTCTCGACGGTGTGCCCTTTCTCATGCCCGGTGCCGAAGTCGTTCTGCACGCGCGCCTGCAACGCTGGTTTGAAGCGGAACGCCTGCGCCCACGCAGTGTCGGCGAATTCGACGACAGCGCCTTGTTGATGGCCTTTGGCCAGGCCGGCGCCGGCTACTTTGCCGCCCCGACCGCGATCGAGGACACCATTGCCCGCCAATACGAGGTAACCGTAGTTGGCCGCATCGACACCGTGCGCGAACAGATCTATGCCATTACCAACGAACGCAAACTGACCCACCCGACCATTGCAGCCATCTGTCAGATTGCCCAGCATGGCATTTTCGGCAGCAAGAACACCGCTCGTAGGAAGGACGACCAATAAGTCAGTTTTTCCCGATGATTGACTGCCAATAATTCTGTTTTTCTTTTTCAAGAAACGCCCCTATTCTGTTGGACGTAGAGATTTATTTTTGAGGAGACCCGAATGAAAACACTCGCCCTTTTTGCCCTTGCCCTGACCATTGGCCTGACCGTTCCGGTGGGCAATGCCGAAGCCAAACGCCTTGGTGGCGGTAGCTCCTTTGGCATGCAGCGCCAGATGACCCCGCCGGCCAAAGCACCTGCCGCCGCGCCGGCACCGTCTGCCCCGACCAATGCAGCCGCCGCCAAGCCAGGTGCCGCTGCGGCTGCCCCCGCCGCCGCTGGCCGCTCCTGGATGGGTCCGATCGCTGGCCTGGCCGCCGGTCTTGGCCTCGCCGCCCTGGCGTCGCACTTCGGCTTTGGCGAAGAACTCGCCAACTTCATGATGATGGCCCTGCTGGCCTTTGCCGTCATCGCCGCTGTCGGCTTCTTCATGCGCAAGCGTGCCATGGCACAACAACCTGCCATGGCCGGTGCTGGCAACAAAATGCACGGCATGCAGTATTCCGCCGAGCGCATGGAGCCCGCCAGCCGTACGTATGACGCCCCGCAAAATGTCGGTGCTGGTGGGACGGCATCCACGGGCAGCACGGCCGCCAACATCCCGGCCGACTTCGATGTTCCCGGCTTCGTGCGCAATGCCAAGGTGCATTACATCCGTCTGCAGGCTGCCAATGACGCGGGCAACCTCGATGACATCCGCGAATTCACCACGCCGGAGATGTTTGCCGAGATCAAGATGGCCATCAGCGAGCGCGCTGGTGCCAAGCAGGAAACCGATGTCGTAGCCATCGAAGCCGACGTGATCGAAGTCGTCGAGGAAGCCGGCCGCTATATCGTCAGCGCGCGCTTCACCGGTCAGATTCGCGAAGATGCCGGCCCGGCAACATCTGTTGATGAAGTCTGGCATCTGGTCAAGCCGCTGCAAGGCAAAGGCGGCTGGCTGCTCGCCGGCATCCAGCAGTTGCAGTAAAAACTAGTTCCCGAGTAATTCCCGCGCATGCTGGCGGGTGGTGTCGGTAATCTTGACGCCACCCAGCATGCGCGCAATTTCTTCCACGCGTCCGGCGGCATCCAACGGCGTGACGCGGCTGAATGTGGCCTGACCGCCTGAATCTTTGCGATTTTCTTTGCTGATCGACCACTGCCAGTTGGCGCAGGCCGCCACTTGCGGCAGATGGGTCACGCACAGCACCTGACGATCAGCACCCAGTTGCTTGAGCATCCGGCCGACGATCTCGGCGACCCGCCCGCCGATGCCAACATCTACCTCGTCAAAGATTAGCGTGCCGGCCGCATGGGACTGACTGGCAATCACCTGCAGCGCCAGCCCAATCCGCGACAATTCGCCGCCCGAAGCAACCTTGGCCATTGGCCGTGGCGGCTGACCGGCATTCGCGGTCACCAGGAATTCGATGGTTTCAAGGCCGGACGAAGCGCCCTCTTCCAGCGCTGTCAGCCCAATTTCGAAACGCCCCCCCACCATGGCCAGTTCCTGCATCGCCGCCGTAACCGCCTGGCTCAGTGCCTTGGCAGCACCTTGGCGCTCCTTACTCAACTGGCGCGCAGATTCAAGATACCGCTTCTCGGCGGCCTGCTCGCGCTCCGCCAATGCCGATGGATCAGTCGCCAGGTTCAGATCATCAAAGCGAGCCTGTAAACGTGTCTGCAGTTCCGGCAGCGCGTCCGGCGTCACGCGATGCTTGCGCGCCATCTGGGTCACCGCCTCAATGCGGGCATCCAGTTCCCCCAGTCGCGCCGGATCGAGGTCGAGCCGATCACGATAGCGCCGTAGCGCCAGCGCCGACTCTTCCAACTGAATCAATGCACTCTCGAACAACTGAGCGGCATCGCTCAGGGCCGGATCAACCGCCGTCAGTTCAGTCAGTCGGCCACTGGCATGTTGCAAACTACCCAGCGCGGGCAACTCGCCTTCATCCAGCACAGTCAACGCCGCTTCGCTCGCCTCAAGCAAACTGGCCGCATGGGCGAGGCGGCTCTGTTCCTGCTCCGTTTCCTGCCACGTCAGCGGATCAAAACCGAGTACGGCCAGCTCCTTGACCTGCCATTCGAGCAGTTCTCTTTCCTTCGCCGTGGCCTCGATATCCTGTTCGGCCCGCTGGCGTGCTTCGCGGGCCTTACGCCACGCCGCATACTGTTCGGCCACGCTATGGGCCAGCATTGTCGTTCCCGCATGCGCATCAAGCAAGGCGCGTTGGGCATCGCCGCGTAGCAACTGATGATGGGCATGCTGGCCATGAATGTCGGCGAGGAAATCGCCCACCTCACGTAGTTGGGCCAGCGTCGCGGCTGTACCGTTGAGCCAGGCACGCGAACGCCCGCCGGCATCGACCACGCGCCGCAACAGGCAAACATCGGCCTCAAAGTCATTGGCCGCCAGCCAGTTGGCCAAGGCCGAGGCGGGGGCGACTTCGAACTCCGCCGAGACTTCGGCCTTTTCTGCGCCCACGCGAACCACGCCGGCATCGGCCCGCTCGCCCAGCGCCAGCGACAGCGCATCGACGAGGATGGACTTACCCGCGCCGGTCTCGCCGGTCAACGCGCCAAAGCCGTCGGCGAACTCCAGTTCGAGCCGGTCAACGATAACAAAATCACGAATGACAAGGCGTTGCAGCATGATGTTAGCGATGGGGCGTGGTACTCCAGTGCAGCTTCTCCCGCAACATGGCGAAATAGCTGTAGCCGGGCGGATGCAAGAGCACGACATCGTGACGTGAGCGTTCGATGCGCACCAGGTCGCCGTTGCGGGCCTCAAAGTGGCTCTGACCATCGCAATGCAGGCCCGCATTGTTCTGGGCCACCAATTGCAATTCGACACGACTGCTGTCGGATATTGTGATCGGCCGGTGCGTCAGCGCGTGTGGGCAGAGCGGCACCAGCGCAATGCCGGGCACGGCCGGATGCAGGATCGGCCCATTCGCCGACAAAGCATAGGCTGTCGATCCGGTCGGGGTGGCGACAATCAAGCCGTCGGCGCGCAGCACGTGAAGGAATTCGCCATCGATGTGCACCTCGATCTCGATCATGCGCCCGCTGTCGCCCTTGCTCATCACGACATCGTTAAGCGCCAGCGTACGAAAAACCTCGGCACCCTGGCGCCAGACGGTGGTTTCCAGCAACATGCGGTGGTCGGCCGAAAACTCGCCTGCCAACAGGCGATCGATGGCCGCGATCATGTCGGTGCGCGCGATATCGGTCATGAAACCGAGCCGCCCCTGATTGATGCCGACCAGGGGAATGCCGTTGGCGGCCAGGCGCCGGGCCGCGCTCAACAAGGTACCGTCGCCCCCTAGAACAATCGCCACATCGGCATGCGCACAGATCGATTCGTAACTGGCGGCCCACGCCAGCATGCCAAGCGCGGACGCAATCTGATCCTCCACCAGCACGACATAACCACGTTGCTCAAGATGGGCGCGCAAGACGCTCAGCGACTCGACGACTTCGTCGCTGCCCTCCTTGCCGAACAGGGCGACGGTACGGATATTCAGCTTCATGCCGCCCGTTCCCGATCTCGTTCCATGTTCAGCAGGCGCTCGAACTCATCGGGCAGCAGGCAGTTTTGCAAGGCGCGCTGCGTCAACATGAAACGGCCATCGCAGACGAACCCGAGCTCCTGCCAGTCCACGCGATCGTTCAGCCACTCGGTAGCGCGCACGAGATCCATGTCACGATGCGTGGGAAACAGGGCCAGAATCGCGCCATCATAATTCTGGCAGTCATGCAAAAAGAATGGCCGCGATCGGCGCGTCTTGGCATTGACATAGATGCGCGGCGAATCGGAGACATGGTGCATGCGCCCCCAGTGCCACCAGTTCGATTCATCGAAGGGGCGAACGCGTCGCGCCAACAATCTGTCCTTGTGCGCTTCAAGCTGCAGATGCGGCACACTGAAGATCATGCGCCGCGTCTGGCCGTCATCCACCGTCTTGGAACAGACGAACTCGGCATTGCCTTCGTGATGCGTAAAAATCTCATCCGCCCCCGACACCGCGCCGACCTTGACGTCGAAGAGTTCGGAGAGCGGCAGGCGATAGTCACCGCGCAGGAACATCAGTTGCCCATCGACCAGCGAGAAATGCCGGCCATCGCTCATGCGCCGCGTATGGCGACCACGCTCGAAACGGAAGATCGCGCAGTTCGGGTTGTGCGAACCGAAGATGCGTGAATCGCCGAGCTCAATGAAGTCCGTGATGTCGCCTTCCTGGTAAAGGAAGGCATTGAGCTTGCGTGCCGCCGTCAGCTTGGTGAATTCGCGCGGCACGATGAAGATCAGTTCGCCGCCATGGTGCAGGTGACGCACAGCGCGTTCGATGAAGTAGAGATAGAGATTGCTGCGCCGGTCGAACATCTCGCTGTCGAGCCGCGCCATGGTCTGCGGCGGTATGTCCTGAAAGCGCACATACGGCGGATTGCCGATGATCGTGTCGTACTTCTCGTCCGGCGATAGGGCGAAGAAGTCCATCACCTGCGCGCCCGGCGGGGCGACAGTCGGATCAATCTCGATTGCTTCGCAACCCGTGATACGCGTACAAAATGCTCCGTCACCCGCGGACGGATCGAGGCTGCGCCCGCGCCGCTGGCGGAGCGCCAGCATCCGTTCGACGATGGGCGGCGGCGTGAATACCTGGCCCAGCGCATGCACATTAAGTTGGCGGGTCATCGTGGGCGCCATTGTATTCCAGAGGTTCGCTACAATCTGCCGATCATGCTGGATGTACGCGCCAAAACCCTGCTCAAGACCCTGATCGAACGCTACATCGTCGAAGGCCAGCCCGTCGGCTCGCGAACGCTCTCGAAATATTCCGGGCTCGAGCTCTCGCCGGCGACCATTCGCAACGTCATGGCTGACCTGGAGGAGATGGGCTTCATCACCAGTCCGCACACCTCGGCGGGCCGCGTCCCGACACCGCGCGGTTACCGAATGTTTGTCGATTCCCTGCTGACCGTGCGTCCGCTCGATGCCCATCATGTCAGCGAACTCAAGGGTGCCTTGCATCCGGATGCGCCGCAGCGCCTCCTTTCTCAGGCTTCGCAGCTGATTTCCGAGCTCACCCGTTTTGCCGGCGTCGTTATCGCCCCGCGCCGCCAGGCCCCGCGCATTCGCCAGATCGAGTTCCTCAGCTTGACCGAAACGCGCATCCTGCTGATCATCGTCACGGCCGATGGCGAGGTGCAGAATCGCATCATCATGACGCAACGACCCTACACCCCGAGCGAACTGGTTGAAGCCGCCAACTACCTGACCCAAAATTTCGTCGGGCTCGACTTCATGCAGATCCGCCATCGCCTGCAAGACGAGCTTAAGCAGCTCTCCAGCGACATGTCGGAACTGATGAGTGCGGCCGTCGATGCCGGCACAGAAGCATCCGCCGATCCCTCCGCCCAATATGTCATCACCGGCGAACGCAATCTCCTCGCCATCGATGATCTTTCCACCAACATGTTGCGGCTGCGCCAGTTGTTCGATCTGTTCGAGCAACGCACCAGTCTGATGCAGTTGCTCGACCTATCCACCCGTGCCGAAGGCGTGCATGTTTTCATTGGCGGCGAATCCGGCATCGCGCCACTGGATGAATGCAGCGTCGTTGCGGCGCCTTACGAGGTCGATGGCCGGATAGTCGGCACCTTGGGGGTCATCGGCCCGACGCGCATGGCTTACGAGCGCGTCATCCCAATCGTGGACATTACCGCTCGCCTGCTCTCATCAGCTCTCAGTCCAAACACATAATGTCCCGCTACCGTCCCGAACCCGTTCACACGCATGGCAGCCCGCGCCGTACCGGCGTCTTGCTGGTCAATCTCGGTACGCCAGCCGCACCAACCGCCCCCGCGCTGCGCCGCTACCTCAAGCAATTTCTCTCCGACCCACGTGTGGTGGAAATTCCCAAGCCGATCTGGTGGCTGATCCTCAATGGCATCATCCTCAACGTGCGACCGAAGAAATCGGCTGCGAAATACGCCTCGGTCTGGATGCCCGAAGGTTCGCCCTTGCGCGTCTACACGGAACGTCAGGCGAAGCTGGTCAAAGGAAAACTCGGTGCCGACGGGCATGGCGAATTGCTGGTCGACTACGCCATGCGCTATGGCGAACCGTCGATCCCCGGCGCCCTCGACCGCATGAAGGCGGCCGGCGCCAACCGCATCCTCGTCGTGCCACTCTATCCGCAATACGCCGCCAGCACCACGGCCAGCGTCATGGACGAAGTCACCGACTGGCTCAAGCGCACGCGCAATCAGCCCGAAATCCGCACCATTCGCAGTTATTGCGACGCCCCGGCCTATATCAACGCGCTGGCCGAAAGCATCCGCAGCGACTGGCGCACCCACCAACCACGCGGCGAAAGCTTCCGCCTTGTGATGAGCTTTCATGGCCTGCCCAAACGCAGCCTCGATCTGGGCGACCCGTACTTTTGCGAATGCCACAAGACCGGACGCCTGCTCGCCGAGGCACTTGGTCTGGCCCCTGACCGCTACCTGATCACCTTCCAGTCGCGCTTCGGCAAAGCCGAATGGCTGCAGCCTTACACCCAGCCAACGCTGGAAAAACTGGCACGTGAAGGAGTTAAACGTGTCGATGTCGTCTGCCCCGGCTTCCTTGCCGACTGCCTCGAAACCCTTGAGGAAATCGCTCTTGAATGCAAGGCGGCCTTTCTGGCCGAGGGCGGCAGCGAATTTAACTACCTACCCTGCCTCAACGACCGCCCCGACGGCATTGCTGCTTTGGTTGCCGTGATCGAGCCCCACTTGTCGGGCTGGCCATTCATCCGTCCGGCTGATCCGAAAACCGCGGATCGCGCCCGCGCCCACGGCGCCACCCGCTAATCCTCGGCCAGCCAAAACGACGCTGTGGTTCAATGCAAGGCTTTGTCGCGGAAAATACGTTGCAGCAACAGAATTTCCTCAACGATGGAACGTGGAAATCCAGCCCGCGTCCCGCCGCGGTTGTCCGCCAGCAGCATCATGAGATAGGCATCGCAATCGTCAGTATTCCAAAGTTTGACCAGTGCCTCGATGATATGGCGATAGTCGAGCAGGGATGCGCTATTGGCCGATGAATCCTGCCAACTGGTCACATCAACGTTGAAGTTGCCCTTTAACACGGCAAAGGCATCCGCCATCTCGTCCCGCAGATCTTCCTTGTGATAGAAGTCGAGGAAGCGCACCCAAAGATCCGTTGAATCATTGGGATTTTCCTCGATGACCTCCGCCAGCACCTCGGCCGCCCCTTTGGACAATCCCATCGAGGCCATGATTTCAGCGAGCTCCATCGCTACCTCCCCCGCTGATGCCTTTGCCGGTTCTACGGTGACAGGCACGCACTCGCTGGCGTGGTGAGCAACCCGCTTCAGGTCTTCAAGTTCAAACACGTCGGGAGCGGAAGACACCGTCGCTAGCCGATCTCCCAATGTTTCACCCATGTCAAGCGCGATGACCGGCAGTGTGTCGTCTCCGTTATCTACCGTCGCAGCAATCTCGCTGGGCAAGACCGGGTCAAAGTGAATATCGAGCTCAGGCAGCGACAACCCGCTCTTATTAAGCACATCCTCCCCCCCTACCACCCGTTGTTGCGCATCATCGTCACCCAAGGAAAACTCGATAACATGGACTTCAACCGGTACTGCAACGGCCGGTTCGGCGATGGCGGGTAACACTTGGACCGCGGCTGTCGCAACCACCTTTTTCACCGTGTCCGGCTGTGACCTTTGAGTCGTCGGCCTGTGCGGCGGTTCCTGATGAACAGGCGCAACAGGGGACAAGGTCACCCGTGCATGCTTAGTGGCAACAAAATCGGCAAAGCGCGCGTTATCTGCAGCCTCGGCCAGATTATCAAAGGGCGAACCCTCAAATGAAACGGTTTCTGGCACTGGAAGGGGAGCAGCGTCCAGAACAGGTTCGGGGGGCGGTGCTGCTGGCTTGAGATCGCCCCCCTCATGCAAACGCCGAGGGGACAGCCTGTCGAAATAGAACAGAAGACCAGCGCCCACGCCTCCGCCAGCCAGAATCAGCATCAGCACCTCGAGAAAACCGAACTTTGCGCGCTCATCAGCCAATTTGGCAAGTGCCGCCAGGCGCGCCTCTTCAGCCTTGTCGCGCTCCTCGCTCAACTTCAGCATCCGGTCTTCCATCTGAAGCACATTTTTGGCCAGAACGGTCATTGCCAATTCCAGAGCATCCAGGTTGTCACTCATCTTTACCTGGGTACGCCCCTGATCTTCCGACATGCGTTCGAGTCGCTCGATCATGGCAGCGAGTTCCGTTCCCGGTTTTGGCGCATTGCCCGGGTTGCCCCCGATGACCAGGCGATCAGATTTTGGCGTAGATACTTTTTTTTCTGTGCTCGCAACAGGCGATCTGGGCGCCGCCACGGCAACGGCGGGCGCCTGATGTGGCGGCAAATTCCTGGGAATGCGTAATACCGTGCCTGCACCCAGCGGAATACTGCCGATCTGGTCCTTGCCGGAAAAAAGTTCGGGATTGCTTTCCCCCAGCATCTTTCGGAACGTGTCACGCAATGCCCGATTATCTGGATAACGTTGGCGGGCTAGGGCATTCAAATTCGTTGCCCCATCAAGGGTGACGGATTCTGTGTCTGCGGGAATTGCAGGGGCGGGCAGCGGGGCAGATCTCTTGGGCTCAGTTACTACGCGTTGTTGCGGTACGTTATGCTCGGTCGGCATTTCCACGAGCAGCGTGTAGTCGCGAACGACCCCCATCCCGGAGCAAACCGCCGCCACACGAAATTCGACCACCGGGTGAGTCCATGCACTGCGACTGAGAATGACCAACCGGGATTTGCCACCCGTCACCTCGACTTGCAGGGCTGCATCGCGCAAAACATACTCCGACTCAGTCACGAATGCAGGGGGCAGAAGCCGGAAACAAGCTGAATCCACTGGATTGGCGCTATCACTCTCAAGCGGGATCGTGATGAGCAAAGGCCTGCCAATCACCAGGTCACCTGATGCCCGGCGCAAGCCGATCGCCTGCGCGCCCCCCGAACAAAGTGTCGCGATTGCCAGCCAAGCCAATCGGCGGCACATTGCGCGAGTGAGAAACATGGAATCAGCCAAGGTATGAAAAATATCCTGGGCATTTTACCCTGCTCCAACACAGCCATCTCAAGCACGCCCAAAATCTGTCGATAACCTGTTCATGGCACCGCTTACATGGAGATAGGCAGGCATCCCAATGAAAATCACCCACACCGACATGGCCCTGTATGCCGAGCAAACGGCCCAGTTGCGGCAGGAAAGTCATGAAACCCTACGGGCCTGGCGCGGCGAGCGGCCTGATTTCGAGGGTAAAAACTCGCCGGCAGGGCGCCTGGAATCTGCCATCGCCAACATCTCCCAGGCCGGGCGCGAATTTCTCTCGCGCATGTCTGCCGTCCTGCCAGCGCCGACTTTTGCAGAGACGGAAACCTCACCGCAGACCAGCGCAGTCGAAGCCGCCAATGACGCCGTCGACAACGATCCCTTCCTGTCCCTGGTCAAGCAAATGGTCGAACTGATCACCGGCAAGGAAGTGCGTGTCTTCGACATGGAAGCTTTTTCCACCGAGATGCGCCATGTCGAGGCCCGCTCAAGCACCAGCACGGAAAGTCTCCGGGCTGCCAACACCGGCGGTGCCGGCTATGGCGTTGAATACGACTATCACGCCGTACGCGAAGAATTCGAGCAAACCAGCTTTTCCGCCGGAGGCGTAGTCCGCACCGCCGATGGCCAGGAAATCAGCTTCAGCCTCGATCTCGACATGACGCGCTATGTCCGCGAGGAAAGCAGCGTCAGTCTGCGTGCCGGCGACGCTGTGCGCAAAGATCCACTGGTGGTGAACTTCGGTGGCACGGCGGCCCAACTGGCCAGCGCACCAAATCAACGTTTCCGCTTCGATCTTGATGGCGATGGCCGCAAGGAACTCCTGCCCCAGTTCGCCTCCGGCAGCGGCTATCTGGCCATCGACCGCAACAACAACGGCACCATCGACACCGCCGAGGAGCTGTTTGGCCCGCGCACGGACAATGGCTTTGCCGAACTGGCCCGTCTGGATGACGACAAAAATGGCTGGATCGATGAGAGCGATGCCACATTCGAGAAACTATTGGTGTGGACGCCGGCAGCCACAGATACCGGTGGTACCGGCGAGTTGCGTTCGTTGGCCGATCTGGACATCGGGGCGCTGGGACTGCATCATCTGGTTACTCCCTTTGCCTTGCGCGGTTCTGCCAATGAAGATCTGGGGCAAGTACGCGCCAGCGGGCTTTACCTGAAGAATGACGGCAAACCCGGCACCCTGCAGGAAATCGACCTGACGGTCTAGGCCGACCACGCTTATCGCACCGTTTTCAACATAAGCAGCCCCACCCTTATCCAGCTTTCTTCAGTTAGACTCGCAAGAAAATAGAGGAGAAAGGTGCGCGTGCGCTTTGCCGACATGACAATCTGGATGAGACTGACCGCCGCGATCTGGCTGATGCTGGTGATTGCGTGGACGGGCATGATCTTTTGGGAAAGCAAGGTCGATCGCGAAACGGCCATCGGCCAGGCCAAGCTATTTTCCCTGTCGATGCACGAAGCCACCATGGCAGGCCTCACCGGCATGATGATTACCGGCACCATCGGTCAGCGCGAAGTTTTTCTCGATCAGATCAAGCAACTCTCCATCATTAACGACCTCAAGGTGATTCGCGGCGAAGCGGTCGCCAAGACATTCGGCCCCGGCAATAACAAGGAGCAGCCGGATGCCGTGGAGCAGCAGGTGATCAATAGCGGCACCGAACTCGTCGAGGTGAAGCACGACGCAACAGGCGAATACCTGCGTGTGATTCGTCCCACCAAGGCCAGCAAGAACTATCTAGGCAAGGATTGCCTCATGTGCCACCAAGTGCCCGAAGGTACGGTGCTCGGTGCGGTCAGCATGAAGGTCTCGCTCGTCAGCGTGACTGAGGCGCTTACGGCGCAACGCATCAAGTCGCTGCTGGCAGCTATCATCGTCAGCATTCCTCTGCTTGCCTTCATCTATTTCTTTGTCAGCAAGTTCGTCACGCGCCCGCTGGAGGAGATGGTTTCCGGCTTGCGCTTGATCGCCAGCGGTGAGGGCGACCTGACGCGACGCCTCGAGATCAAGAGTAACGACGAGATCGGCCAGGCCAGCAGGGTCTTCAATGACATGATGGCCAACTTCAGCACGCTGGTGCGCCAGGTCAGCGATTCGGCGAGCCATGTATCGGGTGCTGCACATGAGCTGGTGAGTGGCTCCAAGCAGGTGGCCAACAGTTCGCATCAGCAGTACGAGAAATCGTCTGCCGTCACCGGCGCGGTAGAGCGCATGGTGCAAAGCATTGTTGAGGTCGCCGAAAGCACCGAGCGGGTGCACGGACAGTCGCGCGAAAGCTCCGAGCGCTCGCGGGAAGGCAAGCAAACGCTGGATCGTCTCATTACCGAGATCGGACGCGTCAAGCATGCCGTCAATGAAATGGCCGGAGCCGTCAATGAATTCGTCAGCAGCACGGTGTCGATCACCAACATGACACGGGAGGTGAAGGATATTGCCGACCAAACCAACCTGCTGGCCTTGAATGCGGCCATCGAAGCGGCGC
>SXGT01439119.1_pt1 | contig 17771 bp, 15 predicted proteins | sample 3176221 | NCBI WGS metagenome assembly SXGT01 (sample SAMN11356862, study PRJNA531348) | freshwater metagenome | isolation source: freshwater sample F1-120 | place: China: Fuxian Lake, Yuxi | collected 2017-12-25
AAGTCACCGGTGATGCGGATCGTGGGGGGCGTGACGGAGTCGGGGGACACGAAGAACGTAGACATAGTGGGGTGCCGGGCGGTGGCTCGCTACTCGAAGTGGGCCTTCATCTTGTCAACATCAACATCAACATCATCAACATCAACTTCATCACGCGCATCTTGATAATACATGTTTTGTTTTTGTTGGTTATTACTATACCGGTTTTCTCTGTATTCAGCATACCTGTCATATACTCGGAATACCGTAGGTGTGTTTGTATTTAATGTGGTTTTTTGTGTGGTTGATGTAATCAAATTGTCAAGATTTACTAACTTTATTTGAGAATTATTTTGTTCCGGTTCTGTCATAGTTTCACAATCAGCTGTGTTCTTCTTTTTTGATGGAAACAATGATAATATTTCAAATAATATCGCAATAACCAATACCACAATGATAGTATTGGTTATTTCGGTAATGAAAGAAGTAATTGGCAGAATTGGCATAATTGACATATATTTCTGAGAATTACATATTGTTACCAAATCATTATGTAGTTCAATTTTTTTAAGTTTTTATAATTTACGGTCGGCGTGATTGTGAATGCGAATGCGAATGTTTTTCTTTTTCCAGTAATTCTTTTTCCAGTAGTTCTTTTGCCCGTTGTAACTCAGCCTTCACCGCCTCGGTTTCTTTTGCGGGGCGTTTAATACACTTGTCATCCACCTGGAACGTCGGCGTTTTTTCTTCTTGTGGAACAATTTTTATAACGCACTTGGCCTTTTTACCGTAAAGTGGCTCCGTACATCCCTTTTCTTTTTTATGTTTCATTGTTTTTCCAACAACAGATTTGCTAAAATCAAAAATCTTGGGTTGGTCCAGCGTGCAGCGTGACCTAAAATGTTCGTACCGCTCTCTCACATCGCAATACGACAACCCCGAACTTTTACCCAACATTTTATTTACGGTTTCGTGGAGATCGTATATAAAACGAGAAAATGTGTCGCGGTTTTTCATATGGCACGCCTTTAACGGGTGTGCCTTCAAATTATTACGCAAATTCATACGGCAATATTTACACGGCAACACATTACGCAGATTTAATACAAAATCCCGGTAGTTTTTCTTTTGTTCGGCCGTGGGCTCAACGGGGTAATTGAAACTCATTGTGTGTAGAAAGTGCCACATACTGGGCCCCCATACAGGCGTAAGCATTCCGTCGCCGCTGTTGTAGTCGTTTTTTTTAAATGTTTTAGAAGTTAGTTTGAATATCCGGTGTTTTTTGGATTTTTTTTGTTCCATTTTTTTATCCGGATTTAATTTTATTGTTTTTGTTGTTGTCGTCATTTTGTAAATCTAAACTTGATTATTATATTCCTCATATACATATATTAGAAAAATAATACACAATATGCTTGATTTACCCATAATAGAAGAACATTCCGACCAAATTCGGTACGCGTGTATTTCAACCGCAATAACTCTTTTTTTAGTTGTTATCTTTTTAATAAGCCCGTTGGAATTATCCAATCTTGGACGACGCTTTGCCAAACTCTTGATTGTGTTTTTTATATTGATGACCGTGGGGTTTATTTATAACGCAACCGCGCCGTTAGTTGCGATGTCTGGATGGAACGAACAAAGCGAAGTCAGGAACAATGTATTCATAAATGGCGCTTATTTTGTTGCGTTGCTGGTGCTTGGATGGGTAATATTGAAAGCATAATTATTTGGTATGCGTGTTGTGCGTGCGTGTGCGTGTATTAGTGTAATTCTGAAATAAGTAGCCAAGATGGGGGCGTCCAATCGTTTGTTGTAATTGCTGTCCCGGTTGTTGCTATCCCGGTTGTTGTTGCTGTCGTAAATATCCGCGCCATCGCTTTATAATATGATTTATCACTGGGGTAGTCATTTCGTTTTATTTCTACCACATTCCCGGCAGGCGTTCTAAATAGCATTTATTATATACACGTTTTTGTTTTTATGTTTTTACCTGCTTGCGTATAAAAAAACTGAAAATTATATGTGTAGTATATTATATACACCTACTTACCTACTTCTAACACAATTCAAAACACTACATTAAAATATGAATCGTTTATCCGCCACCGGAACCGGTAGTTCAGCATCCGCAGGTTCATTTATTAGCAAAATGTTTGCAAATAAAAACACGCTTGTTATGTTGGTTTTAATTGCGGCAGTTGTTGGGATTTCATATTGGGTCTACATAACTTATTTAGCACCCACAATTAGTAAAAACCAGACCAAATCCTATGGTCTTACACAAAATGACATCACCCAAGACGGAGAGGCCGAGTTGTATTTGTTCAAGGTGAATTGGTGCCCACACTGCAAAAAGGCACTGCCTGTGATTGAAGAACTACGCACCGCTTTGAAAAAGGAAAACAACCAAATAAATGGAACCACCGTTTTAATTAAAGTCATTGACTGTGATGAAGAACCGGATATGGCAGACCGATTTAAGATTGAAGGATACCCCACCATCAAGTTGGTAAAGGGCCAGTCCGTATATGATTACGAAGCCAAACCCGAAGTGGGAACGCTTATTCAATTTTTGAATTCAACTCTTTAAGTCTTTAATGGGATATCACGATGTTGGTAAAAATAATTTGTATATTAGGTTGTTATACAAATTATTATTATGAATATGATTTATGAATATGATTTATGAATATGAATGATATGAATGATGATGAATATGAATATTATTGATTATTCAAGGGGGGTGGTTGTTTGGATTCGTTCATCTATGGGAACCAAATCAAGAGGAGCGATAACGTGTGGTTCATCATTCGTGGTTACGTGCTCTATGCCTGATTCATTGATTTCCTCATTGTCATTGTCTTTTTCATCATCAACTTTAACAATCTTATCAACCTTAACAACCGTATCTTCATCATTATCATCATTTTCAATGTGTAAATACGGGTTTTCACGCAATTCGGCACACACCGCCGTCGTCATTTTATTACACAACTTGTAATTATGAAAAATCAAGCCGTAGGTCTCCCCTTTTTTAAATATTTTGCGCCGAACATCTTCTTCTTTCAAAAACTTCATCCATTCATCCGGAGTTTTACAGTAATCAGGCGAACAAATTACTTGGTTCGGTATTTTTACATTGAGTTCATTCACGCTTTCCATAATGTGATACGACAATTGCGTGGTCAGCGTGCTAAAATACGAAAATATGCTCGTGTTTTTATCAACAAAGCAGTTGTCTCGTTCCCATAAAATGGCGAAACCAAGGACTTCGTCCAGTGCGCACTTTGTTCCGCGCAAACACTCATTCACCGGGTACCCCGATATCACCGCGCCATCTAAATAGCACGCCCCATCCCGAATGATTGGCTGGAATACATAAGGAATTGAACAACTCATATACGCCGCCTCCGCCAGCAATAAATGGGGGTGTGTTTTGTGTGATAAATCCACATATTTGAAGCGGTTTATTTCTGTTGTGAAAAAATGGACCTCAATGTTGGTTGCGGCATAAAACTCGGCAAGCGTGGTTGTCAGCGTCAAATCTTTTGCCATCAAAAGTGGCCTCAATACTTCGCAAAATTGTTCGTATGTGGCAAACCCTTTGTGATTAAAAATGTTCATTATCTTACTCACTTGATTGATGTGGCTGTCGCTCATTAAATTAAAAAATATCTTGTCCCACGGACGTTTAATAAAGTAGTCGTCGGCGGTTTCCCATTCGTATTTTAGTGCGATTACGATGGCAATAACTGTGCCGATGGAACATCCATAAATTGTTTCAAGGTCGGCGTGTTTCCATACATGTTGTTTTTCCAGGTATTTAGCAGCGCCATACAACAATGCGCCACACGGCCCTCCGGACGAAAATACCAAATGTTTTATTTTTTTGTCGTTCATTTTATGATTTATGATTTTATGATGTTTTATGATGGATTTTTATTTTAGTTAAAATATCTACAACATTCGGTTTATGTTATTTTTTTATTTTGTATCATCATTATAATAATTATACAATATACCAATAACAACCAAAAACCAAAACCAAAAACAAATACCCAACAAATACCCAACCCAATATGGATAATTTTATGTTGTATGGCAATGATAAAATAGAAAAGGTGGATAAAATAAACTTAGATGAATTGTATGAAAAAAAGCAGGAACTGGATAAACAAAAACTGTACACTTATAATAAAATCCTGGCTCGTATTCACAACAAAATCAAACTCACATCCCGCCAACGCAATGCTCAGCAATACTGCTGGTTTGTTATACCCGAAGTTATTTTAGGAACTGCGAATTATGACCACGCCGGCTGCATAGCATACATTGTGGAAAAATTACAAGAAAACAAGTTTATGGTGCGATATACACACCCCAATTTACTATTGATATCGTGGATGCATTATGTGCCGACATATGTCCGCACAGAATACAAGAAAAAAACGGGGCAAGCCGTAGATGAATTTGGAAATATTGTTGATGGCGGCAGCGGTAGCAGTAGCAACAGTAGTGAATATTCCATTAATCGCAACGGCGAAAAAGTGGATAAATCTCCCGCCGATATGAATGCGCTGCTATATAATCACGGACATTCATCGTCGTCTGCGCAACAACAGTCACAACAGCAACAATCGCAACAAAAGAAAGAATATACGCCAATTAATTCATACAAGCCTACCGGTAATTTGGTTTATAATCAAGAGTTTTTCAAAAAGTTGGAAGACAAAATACAAATATTGTGAGAATACGAATTGCGAGATTGAGGAATAGATTTGGGAGAGGGGGAGGGGATGGCGGAGTTATTGTCTTTTCATCATCATCCTGCTAATAATGTCTTTTGTAGTTAACAAATCTCTATTCAACGTATCAAACGTGATATTTATTGTATTTCGTGAGCGTTTATCGTTTATCAGTTCATACCCTTTGTTTATTATTTTTTCTACTTCTTTGTCTATAATATTATTCAATTCTTCACTGTTATTCGGATTTTTATCTCTTATCTCTCTTTTCATTTCATTTAATGTATTCATCAATTCGCTGTACCTCTTAATATCATATTGTTTATATTTTTCATCATTGATTTGATGTTTTTGTTGTAGTGATAATTCATTTTTCTTATCTTGTTGTTGTTCTTGTCGTTGTTGTTCTTGTTCTTGTTCTTCACTGTATCTTTGTCTTTGATATTGATATGGACGTTGAGGCGGTTCTTCAAACCGAACATTTCCTCTTCTTTCGTTATTGTTATTGTTATTGTAATCGGTATCGTTATATAACTCTCCACTTCTCCCTCTCTGTTCGGTGGTATATGCGGCATCTCGCCTCCCTCTCAAATCTTGTGCCTGTATTTGTGCCGAAATGGCCTCTAATAATTGCAACCCTTTTAGAAAATTGGACTGACAATTCGTGTATATTTTCACAATCATCACGCGGGCAGCATTCACAATATTTTGTAATTTTGTTTCAGTCAATTCGGGATGAATGTATATTTTATACTTATTCTCTCGCCGGGAACTGCTGCTGCTACTGCCATCTCCTGAAAACAAATACGACGACGACCCCCTTAATCTCTCTTGCTCCTTTTCTAGTTCTGCGTCGGTCATCGGTTCAACCACAAACACTTCATTCAGCAACGAAATCAACGCCGCTCGGTCGTTCTTTGATTGTAGCATCATTTTCATTATATGGTCAGCATACTCACGATATAATTTATAATTCTCTCCGTTATTCCCCGTCAAATCAAATCGCCCGGATTTCAACCGGTTCTCTCTACAACTCTGTATGTCCGGCAACGGAATGTCCTGGAACGAAACCACGTGTGGCGGAACGTCACTGGCGTTAATCCCGTGTAGCATGCCATAAAACGCTCGCACATCATTTATATAGACCTTTTTGCGCATTTCATCCGTCATTCCAATGAAACGTCCCGCATTGTTTCCGGTGTATTCAAATAAGTTGGCATACAATGCGTCCAGGGTTTTAAATGCCGGGATATTAGACAGGCGGTCGCCGGATTTCAGAGTGGAGCAAACCCCAGGGTCAATGGATACGGTAGTGGCATTGGATGGGAGGTTAAACAATTCATTTGCGGATTGCGCTTGGGCGCGCGGGTCGGTTTGTTTTGTAAATAGGCCGTATGTTTGGGAATCACAAAAACTGAGGGTGCCTTTGGCTGCGACGCCAGAAGTGCCGTCATTCGGGGACCACACCTTCACTGTATTCATAATTGCGGCAAACAAATGAGCGACTTGGACATAGAAGCGAGAAATGCCGATGCACATGTTTCGTTTTAAGCGGGCGTCTTGGACATTCAATTTGTCGGTGTCGTCCTTGCGAAAATACACCAATTTGTTTTTAGTAAAGTCGTCTTTATAGTCGCCTTGTTCCAATACCCCGGTACGACGGCGATACAGATGCTGGACTTCTCTCGCCGACAAGCGCTTGTTAAATAAGTCTGCGGTAATAATCACTAATCGGTTGCACTGTTCCGGGTTGGCTAAATTTTTAAGACTGGAAAATGTAGAACCGGTGATGTATTCCGCCGCAATGGTGTCAATGTATTTTACAAAAGTGTCGTAATTTGTATTTATGTTTTGGACGGTTGATGCGGATTGTTGATTTCCCATTGTGTGGTGGTTGTATATTCAATAGAAATAATTTTGGGGGAAGGGTCCCCCATCACCCCCTCTTTTTATGATAGAGAGGTTGATTTGATGATGGAGAGAGATTTGATGGAATTAATTGATAGAATATTGATGGAGAGAGATTTGATGGAATTATTTGATAAAGAGATTTGGATTTATTTGGATTGCGTTAGAAAATTGAAGTAAAAATATATATTTCTATTATTCACAAGTATTTACAGAATCTGATTTACAAAGAAAACAAAGAATAATGTCATCATCAAATGTTGTTGTCCGTGGAACCAAGAAAAACAAGGCAGCAGCAGTTTCTATTACTAAAAAAGAAAGAATTGATATATGGAATAAAATAGAAGACGCATTTATGCCTGAATTATTGTCATCATTAGCAATAAATTCGTCTTCTATTCAAAAACCGTCTACACCAGATAAAAGGGTAGATGATAAAGTGGGAACGGATAAAGGCACGGATAAAGGCACGGATAAAGGAATGGATAAAGGCACTGATAAAGGCACGGATAAAGATATATGTCCTGAAATTCAAGTAGATATAATCCAAGAAGAAGACCCCCAAGTGAAGCCGCACAGAATGTCATCCATCTTTAATATTTTAGGAAAAGACTGTATATATCGCACCACCGGTCAGAGGGAGGTATGCGACGCGTGTCAATCCAGTGTCATATTCACCGACGACGGGTTTATGACGTGCACAAATCCTAAATGTAGTATATTGTACCGGGATGAATCACTGGACCAAAGTGCGGAATGGCGGTATTATGGCGCCGATGATAACCAAACCAGCGACCCCACCCGATGCGGTATGCCCGTGAATCCATTGTTAGTAGAATCGTCATATGGCTGCAAGGTAGTGTGCGACGGCGGCTCGTATTCGCACGACATGATGAAAATCCGGCGTTATACCGAATGGCAATCCATGACCTACAAAGAGAAATCCCAATACGACGTGTTTCAAAAAATCACTATGATTGCGCACAATCACGGCATATCTAAAATGATTATAGACGAGGCCCAGCGTTTCCATAAAAAAATATCGGAGCACAAGACATTCCGCGGATTGAACCGCGACGGTATTATAGCGGCGTCCATTTACATTGCGTGTCGCACACACAATTGCCCAAGGACCGCCAAAGAAATCGCCACCATATTTAATTTAGACAACACGAGTGCGACAAAGGGGTGTAAAAATGCGGTGTCCATAATTAATGAGTTGGAGTGCGCATTGGACAACTCCGAAAAGACCAACTTTTGTAGGACAAAACCGGTTGCGTTTATTGACCGCTATTGTAGCCGATTGAATGTTAACGGTGAATTAACAAAGGTGTGCCAATTTATCGCACATTTGATTGAAAAACAAAATATGATTCCTGAAAACACGCCGCATTCCATCGCTGCGGGCATTGTGTATTTCGTTGCGCAAGTGTTTAGTCTTAATATTACAAAGAAAGACGTGAATCGCATTAGCGAAATCAGTGAAGTTACCATCAACAAGTGTTACAAGAAGTTGATGTCAATTAAAGACATGTTGATTCCGACGGTTGTATTACAGCGCTACAAGGCGCAAACATCCATGATTCCGGTTTCAACCACCATTGTTTTAGCGGGTTCAGTATCAGCATCGTGATAGTGTTGGCGTTAAAGTGATAGTGATAATGATAGTAACGACGGAACAACCCAAAAAAAATGGGTTTTGTTCTAGAAAAAAATGTAGAGCGTTATAATAGTGTTAAACAAATAACAAACGAAAACGACAAAAACAACAAACAAATAAATAACGACGAAAAAACAATGAGTGCTGTTCCTAAAATCGTATTTATTGTCCCGTATCGTGACCGGGAACAACACCGTATTTTTTTTGAAAATTACATCCCCATCATAATGTCGGATTATAATCGCGAAGACTGGGAATATTATTTTATTCATCAATGCGACCAGCGACCATTTAATCGGGGGGCAATGAAAAACATCGGGTTTTTAGCAATAAAATACAAATATCCAAATGACTATAAAAACATAAATTTTGTGTTTAACGACGTGGACACGTTGCCATATACGAAAAATGTGTTGCCGTATGAAACGGTCGCAGGCACGGTGCGGCATTTTTATGGATTCACTTTTGCGTTGGGTGGCATTTTTACTATAAAAGGCGAGGATTTTGAAAAGACAAACGGATTTACGAATTTCTGGGGATGGGGGTGCGAAGACAACTATATGCAGACCCGTGTTGTAAATGCCCGGCTTACGATTGACCGTGGCGTGTTTTTTCCGATTGGCGACACGCACATATTGCAGTTAGTGGATGGGTTTAAACGGCTAATATGTCGGTCAGAAGCGGCAACCACCATAACCAACGACAACATTGACGGGTTGATTACCATTAAAAACTTGAATTATGACATTGTGGGGAATTATGTGAATGTTTCTACATTTGATACCGCATTTTCACCGGAGACGTTAATGCTGGAAGAACAAGACGTGCGGGTTTCATCTAAAATAAAAATACCGGGGTCGCTTTTGAAGAAAAGCCCGGCAATACCGTTTCATTTACAGGGCCCTAACCAAACCCAAACCCAACCCCAAACCCAAAATAAAGATTTGTCGTTGCTTTGGCTACAAAACAATCCTGCAAACTTGAATCCACGGGCCAGTCAGCCAAATGGCGCCGGGTGTGATTCGTGCTTAAAAACGCCGGACATACAAGGTCGCAGCATTAGTATGGGGTTTTCAACAACCAAACCAACAGAACACATGCTACGACATATGGCAACCACACAATACGCCCCCGTGGCGAATGCGGGTCCATACCAAACAACCTCCACCGCACAGTTATCAGACGGTAAAACGGCGGCGTCTTTTATGGAAACCATACGGCAGCACACCCCCGCCCCAACCAAAACCGTATCCATGATGCCTATAAACATGGCGTCGCCACAAACATTACACGCCCCCATCATTCAAATGGGTATCCCGAACGACGAATCTGCGTTATCAAAGCAGCAACAAATTATAGAACAAAATCGCCAAACACGCAGCATGCCGACGTTTAACATTAACACGGGGGCTGTTGGGCGGTTTAAACCAAGAACGACTGGAATGCGGAGTATATTTGCGTAATCAGCGCCGCCAGCCGCCGTCATCAATAAAAAATAATGTATCATATCATTTTGACTACGTGTATGATTATACGTACATTATTTTTTAAGTTTTTAGTTTTAGTTTTAGTTTTTACGTTTAGTGATGCACTGCGCTTAGAAATTCTCATCAAAATTAAAGGTGTCATTTGTCACGGCCTTTTCTGCCAATGCGTATTCGCTGACCCGCTTTTCAAAAAAGTTAGTAACGGACGACAACGAAATCATTTCCATAAAATCAAATGGGTTAGTGGACCCAAAAATCTTGTCATATCCCAACTGCACCACCAAACGGTCCGCGACAAATTCAATGTATTGCGTCATGAGTTTGGCGTTCATGCCAATCAAGCGACACGGCAGCGCCTCCGAAATGAATTCTTGTTCTATTTCCACGGCTTCTTTAATCAATTCCACCACCTTGGGTTTTGCGACCTTTTTATTGAGTTTGGAATACAACAGCACCGCGAATTCGGTGTGGAGGGCTTCGTCCCGAGAGATGAGTTCGTTGCTGAATGTAAGTCCGGGTAATAATCCTCGCTTCTTCATCCAATAAATGGCGCAAAATGCGCCCGAAAAAAAGATGCCTTCCACGCAAGCAAACGCAATCAGGCGGGTATGAAATGAACTGCGTTTGTCGCCAATCCACTTCAACGCCCAATCCGCCTTCTTTTTAATGCACGGAAAATTTTGAATGGAATTAAACAGGCGGTCCTTTTCCACGCTGTCTTTGATGTAGGTGTCAATTAAGATGCTGTACATCTGGGAGTGTATGTTTTCCATTGCGATTTGAAATCCGTAAAACGCCCGTGCTTCTGCCAATTGAACTTCCGTCATAAAGCGCACGCCCAGGTTTTCAAGCACAATGCCGTCGCTGGCCGCAAAGAACGCCAGCACCATAGACAAGAAATACTTTTCGTCGGCGCTGAGCGTGTTCCAATGCTGGACGTCTTTTGACATATCCACTTCCTCCGCACGCCAAAAGCAATCCACCTGCTTTTTATACATTGCCCAAATGGATTGGTCCTTGATGGGGAACATAACAAACCGTTTGTCGTCTTCTTCCAGCAGGGGTTCGCATAGTTTTTCTTTTTTTGTGGTTCCGGCGGCGACCGCCTTTTCTTTTTCTAAATGGTCCGCCGTCGCCAAAACAGGGGGTATAATACACTGAGATTGGGCCATTTTGTATGTGTGGTTAATGTTGTGTGATGTAAAATCGTAAGAAAGGGTGTAAATAAGAGCGCAGAGAGATAATTCCTAAATTATATTTGAATAGGATATTATATATCTATATTTTTTATACATATTACACAACCCTACAAAATAACCATCCAAAACATATAAATATATACAGCGTATATGAGTATAGATTCATAAACATTTTTTTGTTTTTTCACACCATCTCATTCCATCCCTTAGACCCACCACACACACCTCCCCCTCCCCCTTTGATAAAAAATATGAATACTAGCGACAGCAAACCCCGCTTTACAGACGTCATCGTCCAACTCATTAACTTAGACCGGCGCTCGGACCGCATTCAATATATAGACGAAGTCATTCCGTTTGCGTATGACCGCTTTTCCGCAGTGGATGGCAACAACCTGACACAATATTATTATGAATCGCCGGCGTGTAGTGAATTATTGGAAGTCGCAAGAGGTCAATCCGTCATTCTTGGAGAGATTGGGTGTAAATTAAGCCACTATTTGGTATGGCGACAACATTATGCGTATTTACAAACATGCGCCCCCCACGCGGACAATAAATATTTACTCGTCCTGGAAGATGATGTGCGATTTACGCCAGACAGTCTCGCGAAATGGAACACTGTGTTATGCGAACTCCGGGATTGCGACACCTACAACGCAGCCAAGTGGGATGTCGTGTATGTAGGAGGACAATGGACACCGAATTATGGGTTTGATAGCCCCGCACATTTTGATTATCAGCGATTATACGTTGGTCAGCCAACGCCGTATTTTGAGGGTGTTCCTGGGAGCGGTGGATTGTATGCCCGCATAAACACGAAGCACCAAGCCGCTGATATTTCGCGGCCAGACAATGTGTGGATGACGCCGCTGTGTAGAACTGCGGGGGCGTATGTGGTTAGTAAGCGCGGCGTGGCAAACTTGTTATCAGCGGTGGAAACCGACCCTGCGACATTTATGAAGACCCCGCTTGATATGTGGATTATGGAAGCGGAATTTAGACGGCAGATTGCGTGTTTGGACGCATTTCCGCATCCTTTTTATCAGGGCGGGTTTAATTTAATGAGTGACCCACGGCTTATCGCCAATGACATTCATCGCGGGAATTATCAGACATTGACGCTTTGTTAGCGTTAGCATCATTCCATTCCTTCATAATAATTCATCTTATATATTATATATAACATGAATATGAATGTTCCTATTGTTCCCTCTTTTTTTGCGCACATTTTGAATGCGTTATTTCTAGTTGTCGCAGTTTATTTAGTGTATATCCATTATTCGCAGTTAAGCAAGGCCGACCCCTGGAAATTAGTGGTGTTAGTGCTATTGTTTGGAATTATTGTTGGAGTACACGGAATCTCCCACCTTGGTTTGGAGCAAACCTATGGATTTGGACGTTGACGGACGGACGACGAACCGAAATTTAATCTGTTACCTTTGTGTAATGCTTGGTTTGCCAAGTTTATTTCTAATTTCTACAATATAAACACACATATGAAAAAACAAATCAAACACATGAATATTTTAATAACCGGAGGATGCGGGTTCATCGGCTCCAATTTTGTGAATTATATTGTTAATAAATATCCCACCCATAATTTCATCAACGTTGACGCAATATATTACAGCGCCTCTCTCTCCAACGTTTCCGACGAAGTTCAAGATGCCCCCAATTATAAATTCATTCAAGCCAACATCAACGACTTTAATTTTATCAAATACGTGCTTCAAACGGAACGCATTACGCACATTATTCACTTTGCCGCACAATCTCACGTGGATAATTCGTTTGAAAATTCGCTCCAATACACGGAAGACAACGTTAAGGGTACGCACACACTGCTGGAAGCGGTGCGTCAAGTAAATCCGCACGGTATTATATTTTTTCATTTTAGCACCGACGAAGTGTATGGCGAATCTGAACTGGATGAAGACCCCAAACACGAAATGTCTATTTTATGCCCCACAAATCCGTATGCCGCCAGTAAAGCCGCCGCCGAAATGTTTGTGAATTCATATCGCCACTCTTATAAATTAAACACCATTATAACGCGGTGCAATAATGTGTATGGGCCCAATCAATACCCCGAAAAGTTGATTCCCAAGTTTGTAGCGCAATTAAAGAGCGGTGGCAAGTGCACGATTCATGGAACGGGTGCGTCATTGCGGTCATTTATCCACGTGTATGATGTGTGCACGGCAGTGGATTTATTACTTCACAACGGCGTCATTGGCGAAATATACAACATCGGCAGCGAACCCAGCGACGAAAAGTCGGTGTTGGAAGTCGCAGCACTGCTGGTTAAGATTTTGTTTCAGAAAAAAGGTGAAAGCGCATGCGACGTAGATAAATACGTGGAATACGTCCCCGACCGTCCTTTCAATGACAAGCGGTATTTTATAAGCAACGATAAAATCAAGGCGCTGGGGTGGAGCCAGAATGTGCAGTTTGAAGACGGCATAAAAGAATTGGTGTTGTTTCAGTGAAGACGACAAGTACTAAATGTGTGGTTAAGAAGATAGAGATAGAGATAGAAATATGATGGGTATGGATTGTATGGATTGGATTACTGAAAATTATTCATTGCAAATGGCTCCCATTTAAAACCATTTGACCATTTCATGCGATGGTCTATTTCACTGTATCCCTCTTTTTGTATGATGTATTGGTCGTGTGCTAACCATACATTATATTTAGGTTGTATTACCGCCGTATAAAAATAATCAATGTTTTTGTCTTCCAGGGTGTCTTTGTCTTCAATGGCGTCGTATTCCGCCAAAATCTTGTCATACATATGCTGGTAAATCAAATATGCGTGATTACACCAAAACGTCCCCCGGTGCCATTTTCCGGTTGCGTCGCTGTCTCTGTATCCAGTTAGCCAGCCGCCCAAATATAAAATGTCGCGGGTTTCGGGCGCAGGAAGCAACGTGTGTTTTAATGCGACAATGTTGGGGCGTATTTGTGCGTCGTCTTCCAAAATTAAGACAGAAGTTAATTGGTTGTCCTTGGCATAGCGCAAGGCACGCATATGCGACTGGAAACACCCGACCCGCGGATTTGTGGGATGTAGGCGGTTTAACAACACGGTGTGTTTTAAATTGTATTCGCTTAAATGGTTCACTATGTATTCGGTGCGAAGGGGGCGCTCTTCTAGACAAATAACCACAATTTCTTGCGCAAATCCGGCGGCGGGGTCTAACAGAAATTGTATGTTTTCTTTTTCTTGCGGTTGTTGAGGTTGCTTTTGCTCTTGCTCTTGCTCTTGCTCTTGCGGTTCTTTAACATAATCCGAATCAACAGAAACAACGGGGTCTTCAACCACCGTAAGACAAATCTGGTTTTCGTTGTTCGCATAAAATGTTGTAATTGTTTCTTCGGGTTCTGGCACTGGCACTGGTACTGGAACTGGTTCAGGTTTTAATTGACATAAAAATTCATTTCTGATTAAAACGTCGTGTAAAATTGTCTCCCACAAATGGGTGCCATACGCGGCTGCTGGTAAAGCAATGGTTTGGGTTTCTGACTGCGTCAACAAGTCGCGATGCTCCCAATGTATTGGGAAAAACTCGTCTCCATCCAATATTTTTACATCGTATTTCACATAATAGTGCGGGTGGTCGTCCAATAATTTCTTATTGGTATCACGAATGTGGTGCGCCCACACGCCCATCCGCAAACCCGATTTAAATGCGTTCAACCATATTTTCAGAAATTCGTTTTTCGGTTTTGCCGCCAAAAATGCGTTGATTAAACAGTCCCGGTCATTACGTTCTTTACTGATGTAAAACGCGTGTCCGCTTGAAAACACTTCATCAAAATTACGAAAAATAAGCATATCCAGGTCCAGATATACGCCACCAAATTCATACAAAATTTCTAGACGCACCACGTCAGCCTTGTATTGAAAATGATGAAGTTTGAAACCGTCGTAATATTCCGGAATTAATATCTTGACAATTTCAATACGCGGATGCGTTTTTATGCGGTCCCAGTATGTATTCACGCCGGCCGCGGGTTCGTCCACATTGTAAATCCGGATGGCGTAGTCGGGCATATGTTGTAGCATGGATTCAACACACCGGTGATGATAATTATGAAATTCGGTTTCGCCGAAATACAATAAATGGATGATTTTGGGGATGGTTGTGGTTGCTTTTGTATCGGCTGCTGCCTTTGTCGCAATTTCTTTTGTCGCATTTGCTTTATAAAGCGCCCCCAAATTACACATACAATAAAATGATAAATCTTTATCCAAGTTCGGCAAATCCATCATCTCTTCAAACAAACGAATGCTTTCAACCGGATTTAAATCAAACAGCGCAAATGCCCGATAAAACCGCACTTGATTATTTGTTTCTTTATATTCCGGCGTGGCTGAAACATTATCCAAATGCCCGAAATATTCCAAATACATATCGGAGACCGCATACAAAGGTTTCACGTTTTTGGCGTAATATAATTCTTGGATTTTGGAATACATTTGTTCTCGGTTATATGTCTTATAAAAGAGTTTCAGTATTTCGTATTCCCGCTTTTCGGCCGGCAAGGTATTGTAGAACCCCCACGCCATGCCTCTTCCTTTCATAATGGGCTGGGTTTCGTGTCCTTGTCCTTGTCCTTCTTCTCCTTGTCCGTAATACGAGTCATACCCCGCCTCAATAATATAGTCGGCTTGGCACATCGTGTCCCACGCATAGGACGGCGAAACCGACCACCCCATTACATTCCGTTTCTCTCGGGTAATGTCATCCATCATCAAAAGCGTGGTTTCGTTCGCTAATCGCATACAATTCACGCAATCTTGGAGCGGGATGTCGCCTTCGTGCCCCCCGTCAATAAAAATGGCGTCAAATACGGCCGACGGATGTTCGGCAATGAACTGGGGAATGGTCTGCGTGCTGTCTCCCGTAATAAGCATGTGGCGCCCCGGAAACACGGAATCAATATATTTTTTAGCGGCAAAAACGCAGGAATATTGGCCCAAATCAAAACTGACAACCCGGGTCTGCGGAGTTGTAATTGCGAGAAACAATAGGGCGCTGTGGCCGCCGTTGAACCCAATTTCCAAAATGGACGACGGCCGCCGTGATACAATTAATTCGGAAATGCGGGTTATTTGTTTGGGGATTTGGTAGGAATATCCCTCCACCAAACCGGCGCCACAACTTCGCAATGTGGCTGAAAGACCGGCAAATAATTCGTCAATATTCGCAATAGATTGTGGTAATAATATGTCGTGAATTACCATATTTTTATACTTTTACAATATTGTGTATCACTTTTACAACATTGTACAGTTTTATGTTTAATTTGTATTTTTGGTTTTAGTTTTATTTTTATTCCGTTGGCATATGTGTGTTTGGAAGGAAACGGAATTTTGGTAATGGGTATTGAAGACTTCTTGGCTCCAATTCCGCTGTTCTCGGCAATTCCAACATCGCCACCACCATTCTTAGAGGCAATGTCGGCATCGGGACGACCGCCCCAGCGGCAGTGCTTGATGTAAGCGGGACCACCAAATTGCGAGGAGCAATGGACCTCTCTGGAAATAATATAACAAACGCATCGCAGATACAAGCCTCCTCCCATTTGATTTTACAACCTTCTTCCGGCAACGTCGGTATCGGCACCAGTTCCGAACCAGCATACACGCTGGATGTCAGTGGGAGTGCGATTATTCGGAATTTAATGTATCAACGATTTGGTACTGCTAATTTTATTCAGCCACTCACAATAGACGGAACATTTAATACAACCTCTCCATTTGTTATACCATTATTGTTACACTCTACATCTGGTTTTAATTTTGTAGAATTAAAAATATCATTTTATCATACTCATAGTACTGTAGCTAGTTTTTATATTTCAAGTTTATTAAGTGAAACTGGCACCGCAGTTAATCCAGAAGCATGCGCATGGGTTTTTCATTATCCTAATAACGCAGTTACGAATGTAGGAGTTAATGCATATTTTGCCTTTGGGGCTGCTAATAATGCTCCTTTACATGCTACTATGTTATTTTCAAAAACCCCAAACGATACTTTAATTACATATTCTGGTTCATCATCGTGTTATTGGAATGCAGGCGGTTCTTCTGGTATGTTATTGACTAGATATTCTGGATATGTTAGAACAGCAGAAGGACACCGTGTATATATTAACTCAAATGCAGGTGTTGGAATTGGCGTCGCTGGAAGATATTCAGTTACTGCTTATACATAAAAAGCCTACTTATATATTCCCGATTACTCTCCATTTATAAGCATTAAATGACCCAGAGGACGGTGATATGCGAAGTTTTATTGGATTGCCTGTATTCGTAGTGTCTTGAACAGCACCATGCATGTAAGCACATCCTTGACTTTCACGTGTAAATATTGTAAACCAATACACTGGTGCGCGAATACCCATATTTCCACACCAACTCAATTTACAAAGTCCAGTACAACCTGTAGCATTTGACGATGAAATATAAATATATTGGCCTACACCTGTAACTCCTTGTTGTATAGAAGTTGAACCTGCCGAGGGGGAAACCACAGTAGAAGTAACTTCATATCCAACGCCATTATGATAAGATGTACCATTGTAAGAAACCTCCATGTATACAACTGAATTTGCACTTGTTGTCCACGATATTATAATTTCATTCATCATAAAGTTTGAAAAGTCCAATCCAGTTATTTCAAAACTTGCTGCTGATGTTCCGGAACCTGACGCAATAATCCGTGAAATGTTTGTAGAATTTATAGTCCCATTAACATCAAGGGTATAAGCCGGC
>SXGT01470417.1_pt1 | contig 17767 bp, 12 predicted proteins | sample 3176221 | NCBI WGS metagenome assembly SXGT01 (sample SAMN11356862, study PRJNA531348) | freshwater metagenome | isolation source: freshwater sample F1-120 | place: China: Fuxian Lake, Yuxi | collected 2017-12-25
CGCATCGATGCCTACGGCGATATCACGCGGCGTTACATCGACGAAGACTGATTCATGACGCGTCGTGCAAAACCGGCCGCATCGGAGTACCGCTTTCCCGCCGAATGGGAACCGCACGCGGCCACTTTCCTTGCGTGGCCGGTGAACAAGGCCGATTGGCCGGGCAAGTTCGAGCCAATTCCGTGGGTGTTTGCCGAGATCGTACGCGGGCTGGCCGAGAGCGAGCCGGTTCATTTGCTGATTCCTTCACAAGCGGCGAAACCAAAAATAGCCGATATCCTCGAGCGGGCCGGCGTGAATATGCGGCGTGTCGTGTTCCTGCCGATCGCGCTCGATCGCGGCTGGATGCGCGATTGCAGTCCGGCTTTCGTCACGCGCGGGAACCGGGAACTTGCCGCGATCCATTTCGGCTTCAATGCGTGGGCGAAGTACGACAATTGGCACAAGGACGCCAAGGCCGCTCCGTTCCTCACGCGCCATGCGAAAGCGGCAGCGATCAAGGCGATTCACCAGAATCGTCATGTTGTCCTCGAAGGCGGTGCGATCGACGGAAACGGCGCAGGCACGCTGCTCACGACCGAAGAATGCCTGCTCGATCCGAAGACACAGGTGCGAAATCCCGGATTCACACGTGCGGAGTATGAAACTGTTTTTGCAGAATATCTCGGTATTCGGAAAGTGATCTGGCTTGGCAAAGGCGTCGCCGGCGATGACACACACGGGCACGTCGACGATCTCTGCCGCTTCGTCAATCCGACCACGGTCGTGCTGTGCAGCGAAAGCAATCGCAAAGACGCGAACTATCGTGCGCTTGCCGAGAACCATGAGCGTTTGCAAGGCGCCACCACGGCGGATGGCCGGAAAATATCGGTGGTGCCGCTGCCGATGCCCGCGCCGGTCATCTTCGACGGCTCGCGGCTGCCTGCGAGCTACGCAAATTTCTATATCGCGAACGATCGCATCCTCGTACCCACCTTCAACGACCCGAACGATCGCATAGCCCTCGGAATTCTCGCTGAACTATTCCCGAAACGCGAAGTCGTTGGCATTCATGCCGTCGATCTGGTTTGGGGCCTCGGCACGCTCCACTGCCTCACTCACGAATTGCCCGTCCGCTGACGCGTTCTCGATCTGCGTGATATAGTGCGGGGACGGGCGTGCTATGCCCACGGGAGAGTCCCATGAAGCCTCTAGTTGTAGCTCTTGCGGTCGTCGCCGTGGCTGCTTCGTCCTTGGCGATGTACTTCTTCGCTCGACCTTCCCAATCCACCGTCGCGCCTGTCGCAGCGGATACGCCAGCGCCGCCGACGGACGACCATGCGCAGGAAGTCGCCCAGTTGCGCGAGGAACTGGCGAAGGCCGAAGCGCGCGTGGATGAGCTGGAAGTGGCCGCGGCGACTCCCGTGGCGGCGCCAGCACCAGAGCCTGCCGCCGAACCGGAACCAGAGGAGAAGCCCGCGGAGAAGAAGCCGTCGTTGGAGGAGATTCGCGCGTCGCTGGCGAAGAACGGCCAAGTGGGTGCGCAAATCCAGGCGTTGACCGAACTGATGTTCGCCGACCTGCTGAACGGCCTCGACCTCGATCCCGAGACAAAAGCGGCGCTTCGCCAACTGCTGCTGGACGAGCAAATGGAAGAGATCGCGCTGTCGCAATACGCGATGATGGAAGGCGACATTCCGTGGAGCCAGGTGGCGAAGTGGCGCGAGGAAGAGCGCGCGATCCTGGATCAGGAGATGCAAGGACTGCTCTCCAAGGAAGCGTACGCCAAGTGGCAGCAATCCGCCGGTTCATTCGATGATCGCCAGCTTGATGCGAGCCTGCGCAACCAGATCCGGACTTTCGCCAGCGGGCTGACAGATGAGAACTACGAGACCGTGATGCAAGTGGCGATGGACGAATTCCGCGCGGAGCAGATAGCGCTCGATCGCTCGAACACCACATTCACGGTGGCTGAGAATTTAAACTACCAAATCCGCGCAATGGAGAACATGCGCACGCGGCTGCAGGAAGGCCTGCCCGCCGATCAGTTCACGGAGATCAACAACTGGCTCAACATGGGCATTAACATGTTCGAGCAGCAGCTCAATTCAATGGCCCAGCAGCAGCGCCAGTGAATCGGCCTCAGCCGAGCGCGAAGATGGCGTCCATTCGCTTCGAGACGACGTCCGTCAGGTAAGCGAGATCGCCGCCCTGCACCTCGGCGGCGACGTAGCCCTTGAACCCGATCTCATCAATGGCGCGCATCACTTCGGGCCAGTCCACTGAACCTTCCTGGAGCGGTACGAAGTCCTTTGTTTCCGACTTGAAATCCTTGATGTCCAGGCGCGCGATGAGCGGGCCGAGCGTGCGGATCCAGTCTTGCGGATAGCCGAAGAGTACGACGTTTCCGATATCGAACCAGAACTGGACGCGCTTGCTTCCGATTTCCTCGATGAAGGCCTTGCCTTCGATCGGGCTCAGCAGGAACTTGTTCCATACATTTTCGATGCCGATGGTGATGCCGATTTTTTCGGCGTCATCAGCGAGGCGCTTCACGCGCTCGACGGAGCGCGTCCATGCGTCACGGTACATCACTTTCGGATTCACCACCGCGGGCACGAGCAGGACCATGTCGCCACCGAGATCTTTCACATTTTGCAGACTCACGCGCATGGAGTCCATCGTCTTCTCGAAGACGGCGGGATCCGGATCGGAGAGCGGCTGGCCCCAGTGTGTGCTGCAGACGATCGCGTCGACGGTGACGCCTGCCTTGCGCGCGCCGGACTCGTAGGCCTTGAGGTTTTGCGCGTCGAAAATGGTGTCAGGCTCGACACTGACGAAGCCGGCGTCCGCCGCGATCTGGAGGCGATCCTCGATCGACAGTTTCCTCCCGTCAGGCCCTTTGTCGGAGACCATGCCGAATTTGACGGATTTTTTCAGATGGGGCCGAGTGGCTGCGGTGGCCTTGGGAGCGTATGCATTTACGGCGAGCCCTGCGACGGCGGCCGCGCTGACGGCGCTCGCCGCCAGGAAACCGCGGCGGGTAAGTTCGGAGCTGGACTGATCGAGCATCGAAAGAATCCTTCCTTGAAGTTCGGCGGACGATCCCGCGCATATCAGTGGCTAGAGACCCGGCATTGTACGGCGTGGGCAATCCTGCGGCGCAACCTTATCCGCGCGCCTTGCCTATTAGACTGGCGAGGATTGTTGCATCTGCGCGGAAACACGAGTTGCGAAACAAGGCTGTTTATAGATTTAATCAATTTTATTATCTTTAGGATATAAACAGCCCTAGCAATGTCATAAGTTTCCCCTTTACGTAATTGTTAGAGAAGTGTTAAGTTATCATGCCGTAAAGGTTAGGCGTCTTTGGATTCACGCCATGCGGGTTGCCGCTCGCATATATAAGTACGGCGTTCCATGCGGCACAGGCAAGTTTTGTCCGACTAAGTCGGCACGGAGCGTGGCCCCTTCATGAATAGTGCGCAGCGGCTTGGTGTCTTCGTTGTTATGTGCCTCGCCGCCGGTGCGGCCCAATCCCAGACCCCGGTATACGTGGACTTTGTATATCCGGGCACCGAATCGGGAACTTCTCTGCAGCCCTACGACACACTCGCCGAAGGCGTCGCCGGAGTGGCTGTCGGCGGTGAAGTCCGTATCCTCTCGAACAACTCGCATGAAGTCTTCACGATTAACAAAGCGGTCACGCTGGTGGCGCAAGGCGGCCCGGTGCGCGTGGGTACCTCGACTTCGCCGCTGGGATCCGGCGCGCCGCTCGAATGGCTGCGCATCGTCGAGATCATGTACAACCCGGCCGACGGCGGCGCGGAGTACCTCGAGCTGGTGAACACCGGCCCGGCGGCGCTGGATATTTCCGGCGTGCAATTCACGCTTGGCATTACCTTCACATTTCCTGCGTCGACCGTTCTATCCCCGGGTCAATATCGCGTACTGGTGCGCAGTACGGACGCGTCCGCGTTCACAACGGCGTATCCGGGTGTGCCCGTCGGCGGATTTTATACAGGTTCGCTGGACAATGCCGGCGAGACCCTGCAGCTAAGCACGGCCAGTGCAATTCCTTTTCTCACACTCACGTACAACGATGCGGGAGGCTGGCCGGACATTGCCGATGGCAGCGGATTCTCGCTCGTGATCCGCAATCCATTGGGTGATCCGAACGACCCGGTGAACTGGCGCGGCAGCGCCGACGAAGGCGGATCGCCCGGCGAAGGCGAAACCGATCCGAACAATCCGACGGTGGTGATCAACGAAGCACTGACGCACACCGATCTGCCGCAATTGGATTCGATCGAACTGCGCAACGTGAGCGGGACGACCGCAGACGTGCGCGGGTGGTTCATCAGCGACAATAAATCGATCCCGCAGAAAGCCCGCATCCCGAACACGGCCGAATTCATCATTCCCGCGAACGGATTTGCCGTGCTGGACGAGTCGGATTTCGCGCCACCGCCGGACGGTTCGCCAGGCAGCGTAGGCGTGACGCCGCTGCCGGGCTTCCGGATGAGCTCATTCGGCGAGGGTGTGTATCTGTTCTCAGCGGATGGGGCCGGCGTCCTGACGGGTTACATGCACGGATTTTCCTTCGGCGCATCCGAGAACGGCGTAAGCTTTGGCCGCTTCGTGACGTCGGAAGGCCGCGAGCATTTCGTCGCGCAGACCTCGCTAAGCCTGGGCTCGGCGAACCCCGGTCCGGCGATGGGCCCGCTGGTCATCAGCGAAATTCATTACAACCCGATTCCGGGCGGAATTGAATACGTTGAGATTACAAACGCATCGGGATCGACGGTAAATCTGTACGACGATGCGGGCGGAGGCAACCCGAACAACACATATCGAATCGGCGGCATCGGATTCACATTCCCCGCGGGCCAGTCGCTCGCGGCAGGCGCCAAGGCGCTGATCGTGAACGGTCCGCCTGCCCACTACACGGCTCAGTTCGGCGCGCAAGGCATGAATGTCTACGGCCCCTTCGGCAACTACGACGGCGCGGACGCCTTTGGCCTGTCCAATGCGGACGAGACGCTGCGCGTTCTGTGGCCCGATGAAGCGCAGATCGATCCGGAGACCTCGCAACTAACGGTGCCGTACATCGCGATGGACACGGTACGCTACGACGACGATCCGCCCTGGCCGAGCGCCGAAAACAATTTCACTTCGCTGCGCCGGACAAGCTCAGGTACCTTCGGCGGCGAGCCCTTGAACTGGACGGCGCTGGCAACGCAGCACCAGGCGACGGGCGGCGTCGTGGCGGCGGTGACCTTCAGCCTGCCGCGCGGTTTCTACACCGGCACACAAGCGCTGACCCTGTCGACGACGACCCCGAGTGCGACGATTTACTATACGATCGATGGATCGCTGCCGGCGCCGGGCTTCGGCACAAGCACGCAATACACCGGGGCCATTTCGATTCCCGCGAACCGCGCCATTCGCGCGGCCGCCTATCGCAGCGGCTGGATCCGCTCCCCCATCGGCTCGGCCACCTACCTCATCAATACACCGGCGAACCAGCGCGGTGTGAAGGCGCTGGCTATTGTCGCCGACCCTCAGGAATCGCTTTTCCTGCCGCGTGGCGTGATGGCGATCCAGGGTGGGACCTACCGGCAGAGCACTTTCAACACGCTCCAATGGTTCCCGAATTTTCCGAACACCTCTCAAGCGCCGCTGGACAATCCGTTTATCGCTGGCACGCAGACGTGGATTGACGGCCGGGGCGACCCGGTGTATCCGTCGGGCGGTGCATCCGATCCGACCGCCTACAATAACGTGATTCTCGGCGGGCGCTTTACTGAACGGCAGGCGTCCTTCGAAATGCTCGACCCGAACAACGTGGCGGCAGGCCAGCAAGTCGACGCCGGTATTCGTGTGCACGGCAGCACCTTCCACCGGCCGCGCTATGCGCTGAATACCGCAGCCGATTGGACGCTGCCCCAGCTCACGTCGATCCCCGACATCATCGCGGCGTCGTACAACAAATTCTCGCTGCGCATGTACTTCCGCAGCGATTATGGTCCGCCGACGCTCACTTGGGACGTGTTCCCCGGCGATTCACTGTTGAGTTACGACAAGCTCGTGCTGCGCGGCGGACACAACGATGGATACAACCCCTTCATCCGCGATGAGCTGACCCGGCGGCTGTTCATCGACATGGGGCACGTGAGCGCGCGCGGCGAAGTCTACAACCTGTTCATCAACGGCGTGTACCGCGGGTACTACAACGCAACAGAACACCACGACGCAGACTTCCTGGCGGCGCGATTCGGCGCGTCAAAGGACTGGGACTTCCTGGTGCAATCGGCGGACGTTGCCTTTGATCCGTTCACACCCGTGATCCAGGAGGGTGATCGAGTCGCGTGGGACGCGCTGATGGCTGCAGCGTCGCAGGACTTGTCGAATACAGCGAACTACAACGCAGTCGCCGCGATGCTGGACATCGATACCTTCATCGACTACCTGCTCGTCGAGCTGTACTCCGGCAACGACGATTGGCCGAACAACAACTGGAGCGCGGCGCGGGAGCGCGTTCCCGGCGCAAAGTGGTACTTCGTGCTGTGGGACGCGGAAGCATCCTATCTCTCGGCGAATACGAACAAGACCGGCCTGAACTTCTTCCCCTTCTGGATGTGGGCGCCGGCGGGCGGTGCGGGGCTGAAGGGCGAGAACGTGCCGCTGGGTGTGCTCTATCGCGCGCTGGTGGCGAATACGACCTTCCGCAACACCTTCCGGACGCGCGCGCAGACGCACCTGGGTGTGGGCGGCGCACTGGATAGTGTGAACGTGATCGATCGGTACAACGCGCTCAAGACGGAAATGGTGGCGGTGATGCCGGTGGGCGTGACGTTTAATGACTTCACCGGGACCAACTGGATTCCGGGGCGCGAAGCGAAGCTGATCTCCGACTTGCAGGCCGAAGGGTTGTATCCGTGATGCGACGCGAGGATCGAAACTGATGCGCGCCGCGTACCCCTCCGCCAATGCGGCGGACTTCACTGTGCAGCAGCGCTTCGAGGCGAAGTATCTGTTGAATGACGTCGAGCGCGCGCTTGTACACGAGTACCTGCAGGGATACACACGGCCCGATGCGCACGATGCGGTATACCCCGTGACGAGCATTTACTACGACAGCGATAGCTGGATGACATTCCGCAGCTCGCTCGATGGCGAGACGAACCGGTTCAAACTGCGTGTGCGCACGTATGGTGGCGCGCCGGGCGCGCGATGCTACGCGGAAGTAAAGCAACGGATCGACCGTATTGTGACCAAAAAACGCGCGCTGCTCCGGCAGACGCTCGCCGAGATAATCTCCGGCGATCTCGGCCATTCCTTCGACGCGATGGCGCGCCCGGAACGACAGCCGGAAGTTGAGGCCTTTGAGTATTTTCAATCACTCGCGTCGCGCTTGCGCGCACAACCGCGGGCGGGTGTGCGCTATGTGCGCGAGGCGTACCAGAGTCTCGCGGACGAGCCTGTGCGGATCACGATCGATACGGGCATTTCGTATGCAACAGTCGATGATGTGCGCGCAGGCGGCGACGTGCGGTGGCGTCCGCTGGACAACGTACCGGCGGTGCTGGAAGTGAAGTTTACGGACAACTTCCCCTATTGGGTGCGGCGCATGGTGGATCGTTTTGAACTCACCCGCGTGTCGATGGCGAAGTACGTTGTGTGCGTACAGGCGATGTCGCAGGACGGCGTTCTTGCGCGTGAAGAACAGGAGGCGCTCCCGGCATGGACGCTCTGACCAGTGCGCTCGGCGCGACGTGGTCGTTTTCCGATCCCGCGCTGATGGACGCGGTGTATGGACTCGTTCTGGCCTTTGTATTGGGCCAGGCCGCGGCGTGGATGTATGTATACACGCATACCGGGCTGTCCTACTCGCGCGCATTCGTGCAGTCGATCGTCATTCTCACCGTGGTGTTGTCGCTGGGCATGATGATTATCGGCAACAACATTGCAATCGCGTTTGGACTCATCGGCGCACTCGCGGTCATCCGGTTCCGCAATATCTTAAAAGACACGCGCGACACAGCATTCATTTTCTTCACGCTGGTCTCCGGCCTGGCGACGGGGACGGGACGGCACGCGCTGGCGGTATTGGGCACTGCGGTCTTTCTCGTGGTTGTGCTGTATCTGCACTGGACGCAATTCGGCAGCCGGGACACGAGCGATGCCTTCCTGCGGTTTCGGCTTGCGGCGGAAACGATCGGTGGTGCGCCGATTCAGGACGTACTGCTGCGGCATTGCCGGCGCTCGACGCTCGTGTCCGAGCGCTTTGCCGAGGCCGGCGATGGCGAGATTGCATATCGGCTCGTGCTGCGAAATCCGCGGCGCGCGTCGGAAATGGTGAATGAGCTGAAAGCGGTGAGCGGAGTATCGCAAGTGTCTTTTGTGCTCCATGAGGAACAGAGCGAAGTATGAGCAGTCCGGCGGGAAACCAGACAGTGGCGGCGCCCATGTCAGCGCATATGCGGTATTGGCGCCGGCGCGCAGCGCCAATTGCGGTGTGGGTGGCATGTATCGTGGCGCTGGTGATCGTGTCGCGGCAGCGGACGCATTTTGTGGACGGGATCGGTCTTGCCGAAGCGCCTTTCTCGACGGTCGCGCCTGCTTTGGATGGGACACTCGAGAGCGTGGCCGTAGACCTCTTTGCCGACATCCAACCGGGGCAAATCGTCGCCGTGATGAACGACGCGATCGTGCGGGCGGAGCTCGATGTGGCGAGCGCGGAACTGGCGCAGCTTGCGGCGGTGCTTACGGCGGAGCGGCGGCGGCTGGAGACGGAGTATTCGGATCGGCAGCTCGCGGCGCTGGATGACGTGCGGCGGTTCCGCATGAACGAGGAAGAAGCGCGCGTACAGTATCTCGACATGGTGGTCGAACAGGAAGCGAACACCGTCGAGCTTGAGCGGTTGCGCATTGAGATGGAGCGGCAGCGCAACCTGCTGAGCCAGGAACTTGGGCAGGCTGAAGACTTCGACGAAATGCGCATGCGGCACGAGGCGCTTAAAAAACAGATTGCGGAAAATACAGCGGCGATCGCCGCCGCAAAGAGCCAGCTCAACCAGGCGATCGCGCGGCGTGAGGAACGCGAGGGACAGAACCCGCAGGACGCCGCCACGGAAGAATTTTTGTCGCCGGTGCGCTCGGAATTGGACGTGCAGACGGCAAAAATCAACGAAATCCGCCAGCGGCGCGAGCAGTTGGTGTTGCGTTCGCCGATCGCAGGCCAGGTGACGCAGTTGCTGCGCGGACCGGGTGAGACAGTGCTCGCGGGCGACCCGGTGCTGATCATTGCGGACAACAGCAGCCACCGCGTGGTGGCGTACTTGAAAGAAGACGCGGCGCAACGCGTGAAGCCGGGGAACGAGGTTCTGATCCGGTCGCAGGGCCGGCCGCAAGTGACGGCGCGCGCGAAAGTGGCGCGGATGGGCGCGGCGATCGAGGACCTGCCGCTTGCGGCGCAAAGCATGCCGCTCATTACCCAGCGCGGATACCCCGTACTGATCGATTCCGTCGCGCCGGGCACCTTCATCCCCGGCGAGCGGTTAACCGTCCGTATTCGATCGGAAATCTAAAACCACTCTCTCCAAAAAAGAAAATCCCCGGAGCGAACCAATCCGGGGATTTATTTTTGCGTGGATTTAGAACTGTGGCTGTTCGGTGGCCGGGCGGTTACGGCCGCGCTGGCCTTCCATCATTTTCTGCGCCGCTTCAAGCTCTTCCTTCGAGAGCGCATCGTTCTTGTCCCCGTCGATCATCGGGAAGAAGCGCGTCATGAACTCGGGGCACTCGTCTTTCTGAAGCAGACCGTCCTTGTTCAGGTCGAAGTTCGCGGCCATCTCGACAAGGTTGATGTTCTGGCGGCGCGCACGCCCGCCGAAACCGTCGCCCTGTTCGCTCAACGCGGCCGAAATGTCTTCCTGGTCAACGGCCTTGATGTAGTTCATGAAGCCGAAGCTCATCTCGGCGGTCGTGGGCTCGCCGAAGGTGACATTCTTCGTCGGGTCGGGGTTGCTCGGGTTGTTGGCCGAATTGTCCCACGCGGTGGTCAGCACAAGCTTGGTGCCCTTGGGCGCGAACTCGTGCTCCTTGAAGCGGTAGGTCGTCTGCCAGTTGAAGTCATACTGCGGAACTTCGAGCAGAACCTTCGAGCTGCCGTCCGGATAGAAGGCCTCATACTTGGCATACTTTCCGCGCACGTGCATGTGCGGAAGCAGCGAGACGATCTTCGAGTCCTCCTCGAAGATGTGCTCGGTCTGGATGCTGTAATTCGGATCGCCGGCCGGGACGACGAAATCGAAGCGGCCGAGGCTCTCGTCGCGCAAGACGTGGCTGATCTTCGCGTCCTTCGGATAGAGCACGATGGCGGCCTGCGAGTTATCGTAGACGCCGGTGCCAGGGCCCGGTTCCTTGTGGTAATGCATCTGCCAGGTCACTTCGGTTTCGGGGCGCAGCAGGCGGCCCATGCCGTCGGGGAACACGGTCGGATCATTACCCGGCGCAATGCCGCCGAGCGGGGTGGCGATGATGTGGTGCACGACCTTGCTGCCGGGGCGGAATTCGATCGCCTTGATCCAGCGCGGCTCGGGCAACATTTCCTTGGTGATCGTGCTGTTGAAATATTCGTACTGATCTTCGACGTCGTCGCCGACGAAGAAGGGCTCCTTGACCATGTCCAGCACGATATCGGGTGTGCCGATGCTCCAGCCGTTGGTCTCAGGCCATTCCTTGGCCGCGGGCGCGTCTTTCGGATCGCCCTTGGCCGCGCCGGACTGTACCCAGTTGACGATCGTATCGATCTCTTCCTGGGTAAGCGTGCGCTCATTGGCGAAACGGCCGTGCTGATCCGGCGCCGCGTCCCACGGCGGCATCTTCTTCGCCGCGACGTTGTCCGCGATTGCCTTCGCCCAGGGACGCACATCCTCGTAGCTCGAGAACGCCATCGGGGCAATCATGCCGCCGAGGTTCGCGCCGCCGGCGCGATGGCATACCTGGCAGTTCTCCTGCATGATCGGCAGCACGTCCTGATAGAACGTGACTTTCTTCCCCGCCGGCGCATCCGCGCCGAAGGCCACCGAGACGGAGACGGCCAAGGCCGCACCGGTCAGCGTCAATGTCTTCATCACCTGCATGTTTCTTCCTCCTCACGTCGTCTGACGTGTACGGTTTGACAGATGTTCGCCGAAGCCCTTGGGGACTGGCGAACGGCCATAATCTATACCAAGGCCGCGGCAGGCCGGAAACCGGTCCAGCCACAGACAGCATAGATACCAATGAAACCCCAGATCGAGGCCTGCGGAGCCTGTGTTATTGAGACAGAAATTGAAGGAATTTGGTTTATTTCGTGGACTTTTAGACCAGATTCAATACTATTTTTCAGCCTTGGCTCACACCGGCGCAGACGGAATATGGCGACCGAGCACCCATTGTAAACGCATGGTCACCCTCTGCGGCGCATTCGGATTGCCCCATACGGCGGCAAGGCGTTCGCCGGCGTGTTCGAAGAAATCCGGGCCACGCTCTTTCATGCACAAGCGCGTGGCGGACCAGGTGTGGACGTGCGCGAGAAATTGGTTGAGCGTCCATGCAAACGCCATCGGTGGAGGCGCGATCTCGATCGGCTCGAAGGGATGCGCGATGTCCTTGTATCCGTTCCACGCGAGCGAATTTTGCTTGGGCCAGAATGGCCCGATGACGTCGTAGATGGTTTCCTTCACGATCGGGTTGATGGCTGGTGAAAGCATGATGCGATCGTAGGTCCAGGCGGCGAAAAGACCATTGGGCCGGAGCACACGCTGGATCTCCGGAAAAAACGTGGCGTGATCGAACCAATGGAGCGCCTGCGCGACACAGACGGCGTCGAAACTGCCTGCCGGGAAGGCGGTATGTTCCGCAGGTTGCACAGAATACCGGACGCGCTTGTGCGACATGGCGTACGCGATTTGCGCCTCGCTCGCATCAGTCGCTTCTACTCGCGCGAAGTGCCGCGCGAGACCGAGCGCCGCCTGGCCGTTTCCAGTCGCGCAATCCCACACACAGTCGAGCGCCGGAGCCAGCGACGCCAGGATCGCGAACAATTCATCCGGATAGGTCGGCCGTGCCGAGGCGTAGAGATCGGATTTTTCGGAAAAGTGGTCGATGAAGCTCATGAGCCGCCTCCGAAAAACTGAGATGCCCTAGTCACCGGCCTCCACGGACCCGGCGGCGCGATCTTTCCAGCGCGCTTCGAGGTGCTCGCGGCGGCGCCAGCGGTTGGTCATCCAGAACCACTGGCCGGGATGCGCGCGGATGTGGCGCTCCATCTCGTTCTGCATGAGTTGGGTGTAGGCGCGCACGTCGTCGCGAAAGCTGCCCGAGGGTGCGGGTGGATCAATCCGCGAGAACCTGCCGTGATACATCCCGTCTTCTTTGCGGAAAAACTCACCGAAGTAGAGCGGCACCTTTGAACGCAGCGCGATGAACGCCGGGCCGGACGTGGCCCAGCACTCGCGGCCAAAAAACGTCACCGGCACGCCGCTGTCGCGCGGGCTGCGATCGATCAGAATCCCGACGCAATATTTCTTGGCGAGCAGCTTGCGCACCTCCGTCGACGCGCGATCCTGTGGAACGGTGACGATCCCGCCGCGCTCGCGCATGGTATTAAGCTGCACGGCATACGGTTCGCGTTCGTAGGACTGGACCACTTCGGCCACGGGCACGTTCTGGGTAGCCAGTATGGGCGCCATCCACTCCCAGTTGGCCATGTGCCCGCTTACGAAAACACCGCCCTGGGAACGATCGAGGGTTTCCATGCCTTCGATAGTGATCAACCGATCGATATTCGCACCGATTCGCGGGATATGGGAAAACTCCATGGCAACGATGCCGAGATTTTCGAGCGACTCGCGCGCGATGCGCTGCTTTTCTTCGGGGCTGAGGCTGTCGCCGAAAGCAAGATCGATACTGCGCAGGGCCTGTTCGCGCCGCTTGCGCACGGCCGCGAACAAAAATCGTCCTGCAAGGATGCCCGCGCGGCGCTTTGCGCGAAGCGGGAGCAGGCGCGAAAAAGCAACGACAGCCGAAATCAGTGCGGAGCCGATGGCCTGATTTATTCGTTTGCGACGCGACTTGGCGGGGCGCGCATCGCGAGTATTTGAACCCGACTTTACTTGCATACTATCGCGAAAACCTCTCTGCCTTTGAAGCGATCGCAAGACCGCGCGGCACGAAGCAATTAGCCCGAGACTTGGCGGCTTGCTTCAGGCGCTTGGCGGGGAAGTCTCCGTCGCCAAAGCGGGCGTGGATGGAGCAGCGGCGCCGCTCGTCAAGTCCGCCCAACGCGCGCGGAGATCCGGGCGCGCCTTCCATCGCTTGTGAATCCAGAGCCATTGATCAGGATACTGACGAACGTGTTCCTCGATCATGTCCTGCAAGTGCTGGGTAAGCGTTGCGACGTCACGACGGAAGTCCTTCGTCCGTTCAATGGTGATTCGCGGCGAAGCCTTAAGTACGTAATCGCCGGCGGGCTCGCGATGCATCATGAACACATGCAGCGGTATGTCCTTCCGCAGGGCGAGCACGGCAGGGCCTGATGTTGTCCAGCAGGGCTGACCAAAAAACGTCGTGGGTACGCGGTTGCGCCGGGCGCTTTGATCGACGAGGATGCCCACCTTCGTCGCACTGGCCAGCAGTTGCATAATCTGGCCCGTCGCCGAGAGCTTGGGAATGATCGTTACACCGGAGGCCCTGCGGACGGAATCGATGAGTTCTCCCCGCTGCGAATCGGAGTATTCGTTTACGACCTCGGCCACGGGCATGCCGTGAGCGGCAATCGTCGCGGCCATCCACTCCCAGTTTGCCGCATGCGCACTGACGAAAAGCGCGCCGCGGGTCTGATCAAAATGCTCCTGGCCCACCAGCTTTACGATAGGAGCGGCCCCGGCTTTTGGCGTGTGGGGAAATTCCATCGCCACGATGCCGATGTTTTCGAAGACACCGCGCGCGATGCGGCGCTTTTCCTTGTTGCTCAGCGCATCGCCCCAGGCGATATCGAGATTTTGCAGAGCCACACGACGCCGGCTGCGCAGGGTGAAGTAGGCCAATTGCCCGAGCGTCCGGCCGATCTTGCGAGCCAGTGACAACGGCACCAGACCCGCCACGCGGATGAATGCCTTCATCGCGCGGGTCACGATTCGCTCTACGATTGGCGAACGGCTTATGGAACGCAGGCTTGGCAGATGGATCCCCTCCCTCGGCTTTCGAATAACGACTCAGCGCATCTGCGTGCTGATATTAGACGGGATCAGTGGCGTGTGTGTCCATCTGCCGATGCGGCTGCGGTGCAAAGTTACTCTGTCCTCTTGCGGACTATTTGAGAACACAGTCCGGGCCGCAGGAACGTCCGAACTATTTGATACAATTGAATTTACACGAAATAAGCGGTAAAGTTTTACCATGCTAGCCCCTGCGCATTATGGCATCGCTCGCCTCGTTCCCTCATCCACGCTTTTGATGCCTCGACGCGTGATTCGTCGTTTCATCTCCATGGCGGCAACCCTTTCGGCGTTCATTGTTGGGATGGTTCCTTCGAACGCCGAAGAAACGGCCCCCGTCTTTGAAACCGATGTGCTCCCGCTGATCGCGACGTATTGCATGGACTGCCACAACGGGATCGACAAGAAGGGCGACCTGGATCTTGAACGCTTCGAGACAATGGAGATGGTGACGGATTCGCTGGCGCTGTGGCAGCGCGCGTCGATGCGAGTCGAGAAATATGAGATGCCGCCGGACAAAACCGAGCGCAAGCCGACGAAAGAAGAGCGCGCGATCATCGCAAAGTGGTCCGCTTCGCTGAAAATGGACAATGCGGATTGCGACGCAATAGCGAGTGAGGAATCCGTCAATTGGTATCCCGGCTACGTGATGAGCCGGCGGCTGAACCGGAACGAATACGAGAACACGGTGCGCGATCTGCTCGGTGTGCCGGTGTCGTTGGCGGCACTGTTTCCCGCAGATGGCGCGGGCGGTGAAGGTTTTGACAATGACGGCGGCGCGCTCTTTCTGTCGTCGATCCAGATCGAGAAATATCTTGACGCAGCCGACCTCGCGCTGGACGCGGTGTTTCCGTTTCCCACCGGTAAACGCGCAGTGAGCGGCGACAGTTTCCCCCGGCGCGCGACGCGGATTGAACGGCGGCCAACGGCGGCCGATACTGCGCGAACTGCCGCGCGCGAGGCACTGGTGACCGCGGAACCAGGTTTCCCGCACAAACCGCGCGATGCGGCGCAGCAAGTGCTGAGTGAATTTACGGCGCGCGCATGGCGACGTCCCGTTGCGCCCGAGGAAATCGATCGGCTGCTCGGGGCCTTCGATCGCGCGTATGAACGGGGCGACCGTTATGACGAATCGCTGCGCCTGGCGATGAAAGGCGCGTTGATCTCGCCGCATTTTCTGTTCCTGGCGGAGCCAGAGCCGGCGCACGCGGGCGTGTATGAACTGGGAGATTATCCGCTCGCGGCACGGATGTCGTATCTACTGTGGAGTTCGATGCCGGACGAGAAACTTACGGCGCTGGCGGCTGCGGGCGCGCTGCACGACGAGGCCACGCTGACGGCGCAGGTGCTGCGCATGTTGCACCACCCGAACTCGAAGTCTCTCGGTGAACTCTTCGCCGCGCAGTGGCTGGGTATCAACCAGTTGGCGGAGATCACGCGGCCGGATGCGGAGCGATTCCCCGAGTTCAGCGATGAACTTGCCGCGGCGATGCGCGCGGAAGTGGCGCTCGTATTCAACCGGATCATCCGAAATGACCGGAGCCTGCTCGAACTGATCGACGCCGACTACACCTTTGCGAATGAAGAGCTTGCCGCGATTTACGGCTTTGAAGGGGTGTCTGGCCCGGAGATGCGGCTGGTGCCGCTCGCGGATAAGTCGCGCGGCGGCGTGCTCGGGATGGCCGCGGTGCTCACGGCGACCTCGCACCCGCTGCGGACGAGTCCGGTGTTGCGCGGCAAATGGGTGCTGGAACAATTGCTCGGCGACCATGTGCCTCCGCCCCCGCCGAATGTGCCGCAGTTGCCGGAAGACGAGCGGCAGTTTGTCGGCGAGACGCTGCGCGAGCGGCTCGAGGCGCACCGGAGCAATCCGGATTGCGCGGGTTGCCACAGCCGCATGGATCCGCTGGGGTTTGGCCTCGAGAACTTCGACCCAATCGGCCGCTGGCGCACGGACGCCGCCGGACAGGCGATCGACTCGGCGGGTGTGATCCCGTCGGGCGAGAAATTCAGCGGGCCGGCGGAGCTGAAACAGGTGCTGATGGCGCACAAGGACGAATTCGCGCGGAACTTGTCGCGCAAAATGCTTGGATATGCATTGGGGCGGTCGTTGACACCGTATGATGAGTGCGTGGTGGACCGATGCGTAAAATCCTTGCAGGAAAACGAGTACAAACCGTCCGCGCTGTTTACGGAGATCGTTTTGAGTTATCCTTTCCGGCACCGGTTTAGCGGACAAAAGCAACAGGCGGAGCCGACAAGTGAACGTGCCTCGGAATAACTGGCGAATCTCGCGGCGCACAATGCTGCGCGGCATCGGCGCGGCGATGGCCCTGCCCGTGCTCGAAGCGATGGCGCCCGCCACGGTGCGCGCGGCGATCGCGGGACCGAAGCCGCCGGTGAGGATGGCGTGCCTGTATTTCCCGAACGGCGTGTGGGTGAAGGAATGGGTGCCGCAGGCGAGTGGCGCGGACTTCGCGCTGCCCTATTCGCTGGAACCATTGGCGCCGTTCCAATCGAAACTGAATATCCTCTCCGGCCTCGACAAGGCCGCGAGCCGCGGCGGCGACGGACACTACGCGAAGACGGCGAATTTCCTGACCGGTGAGCCGGTCGTGAAGACCACCGGCAAAGACATCGGCGTCGGCGATATTTCGATGGACCAGCTCGCGGCAAAGGAATTGGGCCATCTCACTCCCCTGCCCTCGCTGGAACTCGGCATTGACCCCGTGATCTCGGGGATTGACAGCAACGTCGGCTACACGCGGTTGTATGGTTCGTATATCTCCTGGCGCAATGCGACGACGCCGGTGGCGAAAGAGATCAATCCCCGATTCGCGTATGAGCGGCTCTTCGGCGCGAAGGGCGAGGCGGGACAATCGCTACGCCCGCACCGTGACGAGGACAATAAGAGCCTGCTCGACATGGTGCTGCAGGACGCGGTGCAGTTGCGCGCGCAGCTCGGCCGCGATGATCAGGTGAAGCTGGACGAGTACCTGGAATCCGTCCGCGCAGTCGAGACGCGCATCGAATTCGCGATGAAGCCCGACCCGCGTGACTGGAAGCCGGAGAACCTGCCGGTGTTGCCCACGGCGCCCGGTGAAAAAGCGCCGGTCGACTTCCGCGAGCATGTCACGCTGATGCTCGACCTGATGGCGCTCGCGTTTCAGACCGACTCGACGCGTGTGCTGTCGTTCATGTTCGCCAACGACGTCTCCGGCCGGAATTTCAGTTTCCTTCCCAACGTGCCGGGCGGTCACCACGATATGTCGCACCACGAGGACAAGGAAGAAAAAGCGAAGGCCTACGCGGAGATTACGCGCTGGCATTCGGCGCAACTCGCGTATCTGCTCGGCAGACTCGATTCCATTCGCGAGGGTGACGGCACGCTGCTCGACAACTCGATGATTCTTTTCGGTTCCAGTATCTCCGACGGCAATAGCCACAACCCGAATAACCTGCCCATTGTCGTGGCGGGCGGCGCCGGCGGCGGACTCAAGACTGGGCAGCACATCGCC
>SXGT01076772.1_pt1 | contig 17766 bp, 16 predicted proteins | sample 3176221 | NCBI WGS metagenome assembly SXGT01 (sample SAMN11356862, study PRJNA531348) | freshwater metagenome | isolation source: freshwater sample F1-120 | place: China: Fuxian Lake, Yuxi | collected 2017-12-25
CCCAAACCAAGCGCTCTAGCCAGGCTGAGCTACACCCCGTTCGGCCGCGCATATATGCGCCGGGGCGCGTCCCGTCAAGCGGTCCTGGCGCCTCGCCGTCATGCCGCGCCTTGACATCGGCCTGACATTGTGGTGTCGTCGCCGCCATGCTCGTCCTGTTCCTGGCCTGCACCGCCGGCTCCACGCCGGCCTCGTCCACCCCGGACGCCGACACGGCTCCCGACACCGGCGCCGCCGAACGATTCGACGTGATCGTGGTGGGAAGCGGTCCCGCCGGCATCGCCGCGGCGTGGGCGGCCTCGGAGGCGGGCGCAGAGGTGCTCCTGCTCGAGCGGGCCGACTTCGGCGGGCCCGGCCTGCGTCACGCCGGCCTCCTCTACGGCGCGGTCACGCCGTGGCACGAGGAGGCCGGCGTGGTCGACACCTTGGCAGCGGCAACGGCCGACTGGGCCGGCACCACGGGGGTCGATCCCGCCGACAACGGCGCCGCCGCCTACATCGCCGCGAGCGCAGCGACCCTGGAGCGCGCGGCCGCGCACGGCCTGCCCCTCTTCCCGCCGACGCCGACCGACAACGACACCATCAACCGCCTCCACCCCGTGGCCTGGCCCCCGGACGCCGACCGGTTCGCGACCCTCACCGCCGGACTCGACGCCGAGCTGCGCCTGGGCACCGAGGTGACGGGGCCGCTCCTCGAGGCCGGGCGCGTCGTGGGCGTCACCGCGCGTACCGCGGGCGCCGCGGCCGACCACGAGCTGCGCGCGGGGGCGGTGATCCTCGCCACCGGCGGCTTCCTGCGTCAGCTCGACGCGGTCGCCGAGGTGCGGCCCGACCTCGCCGCCCTCGACCTGCTCTTCGAGACGAGCCCCTACTCCGAAGGTCTGGCGCTCCCGTTCCTCGTCCAAGTGGGCGCGGGCCGCGAGCAGCCTGAGCAGATCGGCACCTACTTCCACTCGGTGCGCGACCCCCGCTTCGAGGGCGCCGAGGCGCTCGTCCTCAACCACACCGAAACGTTCATCCTGGTCGGCGGCGACGGCGTCCGCTTCGCCGACGACACCATGCTCGGCGACTACTCCACCGTGGCCGAAGCGCCGGCGGGCGACATCTGGCTGGTCACCGGCGGACAGGTCGCGACCGACCTGACCTTCTCGCCCCCCGGCTACAACCTCGCCGACCTCGCGGTTCCGGAGACCTACACCGTGGCCGACCTCGCGGCGTGGGGCTCGCCCGACGTCGCCCAGGCCGACGAGCTCACCGAGCTGGCCGAGCTGACCGGCCTCACCGCGCTGCCCGCCACGGTGGACGCGTTCAACCAGATGGCCGCCGACACCACCGTCGACGCGTTCGGTCGCCTCATCGAGCCGCGCGCCGCCCTCACCGGTCCGCCGTGGCTCGCGCTCCGGCTCCGGGCGGGGCTCGCCAAGAACTTCGGGGGCGTGCGGACCGACCTCGCGTCGCGGGTGCTCACCCCCCAGGGCGAGGCGGTGCCAGGGCTCTACGCGGCGGGCGAGGTGGCGGGCATGGTCCCCGGCGGCGGCTCAGGGGCCGGCTTCAACGGGAGCGCGTCGGCGTGCTGGTACGGCGGCTTCGTGGCCGGGGAGACCGCCGCGGCCGAAGCGCCCGCCGAGTAGCGCGCCCCGCGCGTTATCGGGGCGCGTGGAGCGACTCCCCCCGAGCTTCGTCGACGCCCTGGAGCGGGCCCTGGTCTTCGGGCTCTACGGGTGGCTGGTGTGGCGCATCCTCGACGGGCACGGCCTCGAGTTCGGCAAGTTCCAGCTCGTCAGCGAGGGCATGATCGTCCTGTTCCTGCTCGTTCGCCGGCCCGCCCGCGCCATCAGCGTGCGCCCGGGCGACTGGGCCTTGGCCTTCGCCGCCACGACTGCACCGCTCCTGGTCACCGGCGGCCTCGGCGAAACGCACCTCCCCACGCGGGTGGTCACGCTCTTGTGGTTGGCGGGCTTCGTGGTCCAGGTCGGCGCCAAGGTGTGGCTCGGGCGCAACTTCGGCCTCGTCGCCGCGCGCCGGGAGCTGGTCCTCGGCGGACCGTACCGCTTCGTCCGACACCCGATGTACGCGGGCTACCTGCTCACGCACCTCGCGGTCCTCGGAATGAACCCCGATCCCCTGAACTTCGCCTTCTACGCGGTGAGCTGGGCGTGCCAGGTGCCGCGCCTGTTGGCCGAGGAGCGCCTGCTCGGGGAGGACTCGACCTACGCCGCGTACATGGCGGACGTGCGGTGGCGGCTGTTGCCCGGGGTGTGGTAGCGGCCCGCACCGCGCGCGCCGCCCGCCCGCTCCGATCGAGGCCCGGCCTGTCGCGGGGCGGCGCCCACCGGGGGCTACGGCCCGAGGACCATCAACAGCGCCACGAGCGTCTTTGCGTCACGAACCTCGCCCGCGTGGATCATCGCACGAACCTGGGCCGGCGCGAACCGATGAAGCTCGATGACCTCGTCGTCCTCGGGGCGCGCGGGGACCGGCACGAGGCCTTCCGCGACGTACAGGTGGATGACCTCGTCGGTGAAACCCGGCGTGGTGAAGATCGACGTCAAATGCCGCACCTCGCCCGCCCGCAGCCCCGCCTCCTCCTCCAGTTCGCGCCGTGCGCACGGCTCGGGAAGCTCCCCCGGCTCCAGTTTCCCTGCCGGAATCTCCCAGATCATGCCGCCCGCCGCGTGCCGGTGCTGGCGGATCAGCGTGACACTGCCGTCGTCATGGAGCGGCACGACCGCCGCCGCGCCCGGGTGCCGCAACACCTCGAGGGTGACCGTGCGGCCGTTGGGCAGCGTGACCGTGTCCAGCCCGAACTCGCCCACCCGCCCGCGGTGGACGACCTTCCGCTGTCCCAAGTCAGCCGCCAAACTGCATATAGCCGTTGACCGCGACCGGGATGCCGTAGACCGAGATCTCGTAGTCGAACTCGAGCGTGGCGCCGTCGAAGCCCGTGGCCGAGTCGGTGCCCGACTCCTCGAGGGTGCCTTCGTCCTCGGTGTAGAAGTAGGCGGCCACGCCGGCGTCGGTGACCAGGAGCGCGCGGTAGGTGGTGCCCAAGGGCAGGTAGCCGTCGCACACCGACTCTTCGGCCGGCTCGTTCTCGTAGAAGTGGGAGCAGAGCGGGCAGAGCGTCGTGAGCTGCTCGTACTCGGAGCCCTCGGTGAGCTCGACGCCGGCGTCGTCGCTGCTCTCTTCGCAGGAGTAGCCCCACGTCTCGCCCTTGAAGGTGCGCTCGCCGACGTAGCCGGTCCAGTCGACCTCTTGCCAGGGGTCGGTGTCGGTGTCCATGTCGGTGTCCGAGTCGGGGTCGGTGTCGGTGTCGGTGTCGGTGTCTGCGGGCTCGCCGGTGTCGTCGCCGCCGATGGTCTTGGAGTCCTGGCACGCCAGGAAAAGGAGGCTGAGCAGCATGGAGATCCTCGCGGCTGCCAGTCTTTCTGAGCGGCGGGAATTCCGCAAGTGTGGACCGGCGGCTTTTCACGGACCGCTGACCCCGGTAGAAGCCCCGCGGTTCGCCATGCTCTTCGCGTTCTTCGCCTGCACCTCCCCCGAGCCGCGGCCGCTCGCCGGCGTCGAGCGGGCCATGTACCGCAACGTGTGCGAAGGTCCCGACGTGGTCGAAGGCATCGACGTCTCGTACTGGCAAGGCACCATCGATTGGGACGCCGTGGCCGGCGACGGCGTCGAGTTCGCGATCATGCGCGTCTCGCACGGCCTCGGCACCTACGACACGCAGTTCACCCGCAACTGGTCGGAGTCCAAGCGGGTGGGGGTGCGCCGGGGGGTGTACCAGTACTTCGACGGCAACGACGACCCCACCGAGCAGGCGCGCATGCTGCTGGACGAGATGGGCCCCCTCGAGGACGGCGACCTCCCGCCCACCCTCGACGTCGAGCAGGGCGACAACGAGGACGTCTCCACCGACCAGATGGTGGCGAACATCCAGACGTGGATGGACGTGGTGGAGAGCGAGCTCGGCGTGGTCCCGATGATCTACGCCGGCGCCTACGGCTGGACCTACCTCACCGACGACGCCGACTACTCCCGACACCCGCTGTGGACCGCAAATTGGGTCGACTCGTGTCCGCTGGTCCCCGAGCCGTGGAGCGAGTGGACGTTCTGGCAATACAGCGCCACCGGCAGCGTCGCGGGCATCAACGCCGACGTCGACCGCGATCGGTTCGACGGCGACGACGCCGCGCTCGAAGCCTTCGCGTGGCACCCGACCGAAGCCTGCTCGGGGAGCTGCGCGATCGCGGCCGAGGGGGAGTCGGTGGTCGAAGAGGACGACGCGTGCGCCTGCCCCGAGGGCCAGATGTCGGCGATCGACGGCCACGGCGGTCACGCGTACACCACCCCGGTCGACGACGGCGGCGACGACGCCCTGACCTGGCCCCTGTCCTTCGAGCGGGCCGGCACCTACGACGTGTGGGTGTGGGTGCCCACGCTCGAGGGGCCCACGGCGGGCGCCGTCTACACCGTCGCGCACGAGGGCGGCGTGGACACCGTCACCGTCGACCAGGCGGCGGCGCACGAGTGGTCGCTCCTCGGCAGCTTCACGTTCGGGGCGTCGGGCAGCCAGGAGGTGCGGGTCTCCGACCTGGCCGACGACGACGACAACCTCGGAACGACCGTCGGCATCGACGCCCTGCGCCTGGTCCCCATCGCCACCGACTGCGAGTGCGAAGACGGCGAAGCGCAGGACCAGGCCTGCTCCGACGACGGCGTGCGCACCCGCGACTGCGAAGCGTGCGTGTGGACCGACTGGAGCGAATGTCGCGGCGCCGCGCAGATCGTGGAGCCGGAGGGGTGTGCGTGCGGCAGCGCCGGTGCCGGGGGCGCAGCGTGGGGGGTCGTGGCGGCGGGGGTCTTGGGCGCCAGCCGGCGCCGGCGCTCCGACCGACGGCCGTAGGCGCAACGATCGTCACCGCACCCGGGCGGGGCCCCGGGGTGGCCGCTACCCGACCGGCCGCGTGGTCACCGCGTCGGGTTCGGCGTCTGCCACCTCGAACCACGCGGTGAGCGCGGGGCGACCCTCGCGCCACCCGGGCCCGAGCCGGAACTCGAGGTAGCCGAGGGCGCTGAGGATCGCCGCGTCGGCGTAGCTCCACGCCGGGAGGAACGAACCGCCCGGCGGGGGCGCGCTCGCTTCGATGGTGTCGAGGATGCGGGCGCTGATCCGGGTCGCCTTGTCGACGGCGGCGCTGTCGCCCTTCTGGCGGCCGAACCACACGGCGATCGCCTGGTCGGCGAGGCTGTCGCCGAGCTCCTCGAGCTCACGCAGGGCCAGGCGCGCCTCCCACCCTTGGGGGCGGAGCGGCACCGCTTCGTACCGGTCCTCCAGGTACTCGCAGATCACGGTGGAGTCGCACACGACCGTGCCGTCCTCGTCGACGAGCACCGGGACCTTCCCGAGCGGCGAGAGCGCCACGAACTCGGGCGAGCGCACCGCGAGATCGACGAGCTCGAGCGTGACCGGCAGGTGCTTGCGCAGGCAGGCGAGCCACACCTTCCGCGCATACGGGGAGCGGCGGGTCAAGAACAGGCGACGCATGGGCCCTCGAGGTCCACGCGACTAACGCGGCGACGCCCCGCGGACGCCGAGCACCGACTCCATCCCGTCGACCACCGCCGCGACCCGCACCGCATCGACCCGATCGGGCAGGTCGGTCGGCTCGTGGTAGTGCGGATTTCGCAGCGGCGGCATGTCGGTGACCATGACCGCCGATTGCCCGGTGCGCCAGTACTCGGCGTGGTCCGACCAATCCACCCCTTCCAGGCTCCCGGGAACCGACGCGCCCGCGGCGGGAAGGGTGCTCCCGGCCCGGAAGTGGCGCAAACCGGTCTGGACCTGCTCCCACGAGGCGGGGTTGCCCACGAACATCAGGAAGTCGGCGGTGCCGGGCATGAACAGGCCGAAGCCCGGGGGCCACGCCTGCGAGCCGGCCGCTTCGTCGTAGTAGCCGACCGATTCGAGCACCCAGACCGCGGCGAACTCCTCACCGGCGGCCTTGGCCGCCTGGGCGTGCACGCGGCTGCCCATCTTCGCGGTCTGGAAATAGGGTGGCTCCTCGTTGCCGTAGACCAGGACACGCACCTCGCGGCCGCCGGCGCCGAGGCGCGGGTTGCGCGCGAGCTCCAAGAGCGCCGCGACGCCGGAGGCGTTGTCGTCGGCGCCGGGGGTGCCCTCGGCGGTGTCCAGGTGCGCCCCGACGAGCACGATGGGGCGGTCGGGCTTGGCGTCGACGGGAACCCGTGTGGCGACGAGGTTGTGGGCCACGCCGTCGATGTCCTGGCGGACGACCGACCACCCGGCCGTCACGAGCTCGGCCTCGGCCCAGGCCTCGGCGGCGGCGAGGGCCGACGGCGCCTGGTGATTGCGCTCCCCGATGGTCACCGCCAGGTGCGTGATGTCGGCCCGGACGCGCGCCACGCGCGCCTCGGACGGGGCCTCGGTGCCCTCCGCGCGCGGGGGCACGTGCAGCGTGATGCGCGCCGGGCTCGCCAACGCCGACCCACAGATGAAGACGACGATGCCGACGCCGACGAGCAGCGTGCGGCGCATGGAGGGGCTGATGGAGGCGGCGCGGGTCACCCCTCAATTGTAGCGAGTCCGGGCGCGTGGTTCCCGGTCCGGGCGACGATACGTGATCTTCGGGAGCGTCCGATGAGCCAACCCGACCCGTTCAGTCCGATCCAGCTGTTCTCGAGCCCGATCTTCCCCACGCAGATCTCGGGCTTCGAGGAGCATCAGGCGGCCCTGGTGGCGCACATCCTCGACCACAAGTCGCGGCAACGCGGCGTGATGCGCTCCAACCGCAACGCGTGGCACTCCGGCGAGGAGTTCGCGCTCGAGCCGAACGAGCACGTGGCGTGGGTGCTCAAGCGCGTCTTGAAGTTCGCGCACCTCGCGCTCGGCAAGTACTACCACGGGTGGCAGGGGCTCGAGCTCAGCCTCGGCGGGGCCTGGGCCAACGTACTCGGCCCCAACGGGTGGAACGCGCCGCATCACCACTTCCCGCTGCACTGGTCGGGCGTCTTCTACGTCCAGGTGGGCAGCATGGCCCACAACCCGCCCGGCGACCCCTCGGGCCACATCGAGTTCCTCAACCCGACGCCGTGGATGAGCCCGATGGGCCAGGGCGGCAACTTCGTCATCGCGCCGAAGGACGGCATGACGGTCCTCTTCCCGTCGTCGCTCTACCACTTCGTCCACCCGCACACCTCCGAGGAGGAGCGCATCTCGATCGCGTACAACCTCGCCCTGCACCCGAAGGGGCGCAAGCCGTTCACCTAAACCCGTCACCCGCCGCGTCTCCGAACCGGCCACCGCAGGGAGGCGTTTGGCACAGCGGTAGGACGCCGAACCGCGAGGGGCTTGCTGCACCGGCTCCCGGTCGGTGCGCGTCGCGGCCACCAAAACGCGCGCAGCCCGGCCGGGGCCGGGCTGCGAACGGTCCGGGAGGCGACTACTCGGAGCAGTTGCCGTAGAGGGCGTACTGCACCTCGATCGTCGACCCGCCCGCGGGGATGTGGTCGTCGTCGAAGTTCACCGAGTTGTCGACCGCGTCGTACGTCCAGCCGCTCGTCTGCACCACGCCGTCGACCGTCACCACGATGGTGCTCGGAACCGGGAAGTCGCTCAGCTCGAACGAGGAGAGGTCGAGCGTGGAGCTGTCGACCAGCGCCTTGAGGTGGCTCGCCCAGTCGGTCGCGCACACCGAGAGGTACAGGCCGCCCGTGGCGACCGTCATCTCGTAGACGTTGTTCGTCGCCGACGCACCACCGCAGCCGCTCGGCCAGTCGCCCGAGATGGCGTGCGCGATGAACATGTCGGAGTCGGACTTGAGGCCCTGCGCGTAGGCCAGGTAGTTGGCCCAGGAGTCGGGGCTGGAGTCGGGCTCGTCCGACACGTAGATGTACGCGAGGAGCGCGTCGTCGCGGAGGAAGTCCGACCCGGGGCCGGAGTCGCCGCCGGACTGACCGGACTGGTACGACATCTCGGTCGGCATCTCGTTGCCCGACCCGCTGATGCCCGCCACGGCCTGCGTGGTGAACTCGTCGACGAGGTTCGAGGTCGACTCGTCGAGGATGTCCCCACGGAAGTCGGGGTTGTCCGTCGTGATGACCGCGAGCTGGAAGTCGACGTCCAACGTCTCCAACTCTTCGGCGAACGCCGTGAAGTTGGTGCTGAGGTTGGACTGCTCGTCCGACATCGAGCAGGAGTTGTCGATGATGAACAGGATGTCGGTGGCCGACTTGAGCGCCTGCTCGAACACGTCGAGGTTCTCGCCGTAGAGCTCGCCCGCGCCGGTCTGGTGGGCGTACGCCTCGGGCCGCGCCGGGTCGTCGCTGGCGACGACGAGCGTGCCCTCGTCCGGGTAGTCGTCCAGCGGCGCGTAGTCGATGTAGACCTCCTTGGACTCGCCGGGGGCGACCACCCAGGGAAGCTCACCGTTGACCGCCTCGTTCTCGTCGATGTCGAGGTCGTTGCTCGCGGTGATGTACTCGAACCCGGTGACCGTGAGGTCGGCGTTGCCCAGGTTGGAGATGGTGATCGGCTGCGGGCTGATGCAGCCGATGTAGATGGTGCCGAAGTCGTACTCGGCGGGGCTGACCTCGATCATCGGGGCGACGCCCTGGCCGAGGATCTTGACCTCGGAGGTCGCCTCGTCGGGATCGTTGCTGTCGACGAGGACCTTGGTGTTGTACTCCTGCGCGGTGATCGGCGAGAAGGTGACCGTGAACGTGGTCTTGCCTTCCGGCGGCACGATCACGGCGCCCAGGCCCGAGATCTCGTAGGGCATGGTCTCGTCGGCCAGGCGCACGTCCGCGATGTTGAGCGTGGCATCGCCGACGTTCTCGATCGTGACCACCTCGGAGACCGTCAGGCCGTCGCCGACGCTCACGTCGCCGAAGTCGATCTTGACGGGATCGACCACGATGTCGGGCTCACCGTCCTCAACGTCGGCGTCGTTCACCTTGTTGCCGGGCTCGATCGAGTACTCGGTGCACGCCATGGCGGTGAGCGAGAGGATGAAGGAGGGACGGAAGCGCATGCCTGGAATCTCCGAAGGTCGGACGCATTAACGACACAAGGACACGGGGTGTGACAAGGGCCTGGTTGCAAAATCTGCGCGATACGGCGCAGGCCGCCGCTACTTCACCACCGCGCCGGCGGCCACCTCGTGGAGGGGCATGAGCAACGACGCGATCTCCGAACCGCCGGCGGCCAGGAGCATGCCCTGGCTCTCCACGCCGCGCAGCTTGGCGGGCGCGAGGTTGGTGACGACGACCACGCGCTTGCCGACCAGGACCTCAGGCTCGTAGAACTTCGCGATGCCCGCGACGATCTGGCGGGGGACCTCTTCCCCCACGTCCACCTTCAGGACGAGTAGCCGGTCGGCGTTGGGGTGCTTCTCGGCGGACTGGATGAGGCCGACGCGGAGCGCGACCTTGGCGAACTCGTCGTAGGTGATCGTGGCGGGGGTGGCGGCGGTCTCGGACACGGCAGGCTCCTTGGCGGGCTTGGGGGCGGACACCGCGGCGGGCGCCGCGGCAGGGACGACGCCCAGGGCGGCGAGCGTGGGCTCGGCGTCCAGGCGCATGTAGAGCGGATCGCCGGCGCGCGCGGTGGAGTCGGCGGCGAGCACGTCGAACTGGACGCGCAGGTCGGGCGCGGAGAGGCCGAGCCGCCCGAGCACGTCGGCCGCGGTCGCGGGCATCACGCACGCGAGGTGCGACACCACGATGCGCTGCACCTCGCGGAGCGCGCGGAGCACCTGCGCGAGCCGCGCGGTGTCCCCGGCCTTGGCGAGCGCCCACGGCGCCGCGCTGTCCACGTACTTGTTGCCGGCGCGCACCAGCTCCCACAGGGCCTCGAGCGCGTCGCGGAACTGCAGCGCCTCGACCTGCACGCGGAAGCCGGCCGTGGCCCGCTCCGCCGCGGCCAAGAGCGCGGCATCCAACTCGCCGAGCTGCCCCGCCTCGGCCAGCGGCACGTCCGCCCACTTGACCACGCGGTGCACGAGGTTGCTGAAGTCGTTGACCAGGTCGCTGTTGAAGCGCAAGAGCGCCGCTTCCGGCGAGTAGTCGCCGTCGTACCCGAAGGGGATCTCGCGCAGCAGGAAGTACCGCGTGGCATCGACCCCGAAGACGTCCACCAGGCGCATCGGGTCGACCACGTTGCCCACCGACTTGGACATCTTCTCGCGCTTCACCGTCCACCACCCGTGGGCGTACACCTGGCGCGGCGGCTCGAGCCCGAGCGCCATCAGCATGCTGAACCAGTAGACGGTGTGGAAGGTGAGGATGTCCTTCCCCACCAGGTGAAGGTCGGCCGGCCAGTAGCGGGCGTGCAGCTCGCCCCCGGGCTCGCCGAGCGCGCTCACGTAGTTGGTGAGCGCATCGAACCACACGTAGGTGACGTAGTCCTCCGCGAACGGGAGCGGGATGCCCCACGGCAATCGCGCCTTCGGGCGGCTGATGCACAGGTCCTCGAGCGGCTTCCGCAAGAAGCCGAGGACCTCGTTGCGCCGGTTGTCGGGCTGGATGCAGCGCGGGTGGGCCTCGATGTGGGCCAGCAGGCGGTCCTGGTAGGCGCCCATCCGGAAGAAGAAGTTCCGCTCGGTGATCCACTCCACCGGCTGGCCGGAGTCCGGGCACACCGGCGACAGCGCGCCCGACTTCAACTTCGCGACGAGGTCCGCGACCGGCTCGGCCGGCGCGACCGCGCTCCCCTGGGTGCCCGGGTGCGCTTTCTGCCAGCTCGCGACCGCCACCTCGTCGTCGGTCCAGAACCGCTCGGCGCTCGTGGAGTACCAACCCGCGTAGTCCTTGGGGTAGATCTCGCCTTTGTCCCACAACTTCTGCAGGAACGCCCGAACCACCGCCTGGTGCCGCGGCTCGGTGGTGCGGATGAAGTCGTCGTACTGCACGCCGAGCTTGACCCACAGCGCCTTGAACCGTTCGTGCAGCAGGTCGCAGTGCTCCTGCGGCGTGCGGCCGAGCTTCGCCGCCGCGCGCATCACCTTCTGGCCGTGTTCGTCGGTGCCGGTGAGGAACCGGGTGTCCCGGCCGCACAGGCGGTGCCACCGCGCGATGGTGTCGGCGGCGATGGTGGTGTACGCGTGCCCGATGTGGGGTGCGTCGTTGACGTAGTAGATCGGCGTGGTGACGTAGAAGCGCTCGGCCACGATGGCCCCCCGGCGGCCGCGTGCTAACCCCGGGACGGGAACCGGCCACCGTGGCCCCGACCTGCGATCCGGAATAGCCGCGCCGCCATGGTCCGGGCCTTCGGCTACAGCAACGACACGCTCGACACCGCCTCGCCGAGCCGGCTCTGCCGCGGGCGGGAGCGGTGGCTCGAGGGTCTGCCCGACACGCCGGGCACCACCGTCTTCCGCACCGTGCTCAGCGGCGCCCGCTTCACCGACGACAGCGCGCGCGACGCGCTTCGCGGCTTCCGGCACGCGGGCGTGAGCGCGGGCGAAGCGTTGTCCGCCCTCTTCCCGGGCGCGGCCATCTACGGCTTCGCCCACGCGGGCGACCCACGCGCCCTCCCCGCGGGGATGGTGCTCGAAGAGGACTGGGTCGAGCCGCTCGGGGGCGGCGTCCGCACCCGGCCCGTGGTCCGCTGGGTGGCCCCGGCCGCCGGCCCCGTGGTCGACGTCATGGTCGACGGCGAAGCCGACGGGGTCGCCGCCCCCCGCGCCGAGGGCTTCGTGATCGTCGACCACGCACCCGACGAAGCGTGTTTCGAAGCACTCTACCACCTTTGCGGCTTCGCCGACCCGGCGCAGCTCCCGGTCGAGCTCTACGCCGCGTCCGCCATCCCTGCGGTGCTCGAACACGCGCGCGCCGTCGTGCTGCTCCACCAGGACAAACACGGCCCCGCGCTCGCGATCTACACCCTGGAGCCCCTCGAGGCCGACGACACGCTGCGTCGGGTCGCCGCCGAGGCCGGCTCCTTCCCCGTGCCGTTCGCCATCCCGCCGATGCTCGCCCGGTGGGACCGTGCGCTCTACGAGCTGCGGCTGGACTGGGACGCCGCTTCGTTCGGCGAGTTCCCGGTGCCGCCCGCCGACGACGCGGGCGGGCGCTGGTCGGCGCGCAGCCGACGCATCGGCAGCGCACCCGAAGCCGCCGAGGCCGAGGCCGGCGCCGAAAGCGAAGAGTAGGCCGCCCGCCGCCGCTCACGCGACGCGCTGGTTGCACACTCCGCACCGCGATGCATCGCCCCGGTAGGTCGCCGCCTTGGCCCGATGGCAGCCGGCGTGGAAGACCTTGCCGCAGCCGTGCTGGCAGTTGTGTCGCACGTCGGCCGCGACGCCCTGCCCGCAGATCGCGCACGCGACCGCCTGCTCGACGACCACCTGCTTCTCCACCTCTTGCACCCCGCGCGACGGGAGCGCCTCGACCGCGCCCCACCACGCCACCCACCCCAGGAAAACGCCCACCACGCCGAGGATGAACCCCGGCATGGCGCGCGCGAACACCTCGAGCGGGTCGGTCTCGTTGACGATGACCGGCGTGAGGAACGCGACCAGCACGATCGCGACGACGAGCACCAACGCGGTGAGCACGATGCGGACGCGGTTCCCGGCGCCTCCCCAGGCATGTCGCGCGAGCGACGCGCACAACAACCCGAGCGCCAGGCCCGGCGCGGTGGTCACCAGCCAGTCCAGGCTCGCGGTCAGCGCCACGCCCCACAGGACCGCCCACGCGACCACGCCCGCGAACGTGGCCGCGAGGGTGCCCCAGCCCGCGACGGCGTAGTCGTGCGTCTCCGGGTATTCGGGCGGCTGTTCGACGACGCCGCTCCCCGCCGGCGGCTCCGGGAGCAGGTACACCAGCTCGCCGTTGACCACGCCCAGCTCGTCGAGCCGCTCGCCCTCGGTCAAGAGGCGGCCGCGCGCGCGGAGGTAGTACAGCCGCCGCTTGCCGTCGGGCCAGTGCGCGTCGAGCCCCGCGTCGCGTGCGATGCGCTGGCTCAGGTCGCGCGCCGGCAGGTACGTCGGCACCTGCAGGTCGAGCGTGAAGCTCTTCAGGTCGATCACCTGCACGCGCACCGCGACGACCGTGCCCGCCTCCATCCGCTAGCCCCCGAACGCGAGCGCCAAGCTCTGCACCGCGTCCGTCGCCCGGATCTTGTACTCGACCTCGACCCGGATGCTGCCGCCGACCTCGGGCGTGGCCTCGACCCGCACCACCTCGATGCGCGGCTCCCACCGGGTGAGCGCTTCGCGGACGTGGTGTGCCACGATCGAGCTGGTGTTGCGCGTGTTCGGCGCGAACATCATCTCGTGGATGCGGCAGCCGAACGCCGGCAACATCTGCCGCTCGCCCGGGCGCGTGCCGAGGATGATGGTGATGTTCTGCCGGATGTTCTCCTCGAATTCCGACCACGCCACCGAGCCGGAGGCCGAGTCGAAGCCGAAGGGGAAGGCCCAGCCGCGGCCGAGCACCTCGCGGGGATCTTTGCGCATCGCGCCGGAGCATAGCGCGTCGGGGACGCGCCCGGCGCGTTCACGGGTTGTCAGGGCGCGCGGCTGTGGTAGAACCGCGCGCCATCCCTGGAGAACCATGCGGCGGACCCTCCTCGCGCTCAGCTCGCTCTGCGCCCTGCTCTTCTTCCTCGTCCCGCGCGCCCACGCCGACGCGGCCTACACCCTCAAGATCGCGACGGTCGCCCCCGAGGGCACGCCGTGGTCCGAGGGGCTCACCCAGTTCAAGGCGATGGTCGAGAAGAACTCCGGCGGCAAGATCGCCGTCAAGGTGTTCTTCGGCGGCATGCTCGGCGACGAGAACGAGACCGTGCAGCAGACCCAGCGCGGCCAGATCCAGGGCGTGGCGGGCTCTACCGGCGCCATCGCGAGCCTCGTGCCCGAGCTCAACGTGCTCGAGCTGCCGTTCCTGTTCCGTTCGGCCGAAGAGGCCGACTTCGTCCTCGACGGCGTGGCGCTCGCCCCGCTCGAGAAGGCGTTCCGCGCCCGCGGCCTCGCGCTCGGCTTCTGGTCGGAGAACGGCTACCGCTCGTTCGGCACCTCGTTCGCGTTCATCAAGAGCCCGGCCGACCTCAAGGGCCGCAAGATGCGCTCGCAGGAGAACCCGGTCCACCTCGAGATGTACAAGGCCTTCGGCGCATCGCCGGTGCCCATCCCCACCACCGAGGTGCTCACCTCGTTGCAGACCGGGGTCATCCAGGGCTACGACCAGACGCCGCTGTACGCCTCCGCGGCGCAGTGGTTGTCGGCCACCAAGTACTACACCCTCACCGAGCACATCTACCAGCCCGCGGCGATCGTGTTCAACAAGGCGTGGTTCGACGCGCTGCCCGCCGACCTCCAGAAGGTCGTGCTCAGCTCCCGCTCCGAGCTCGTGCCCCGCATGCGCAAGGAGATCCGGGCGCTCAACCCGATCCTCCTCGAGAACTTCCCGGCGATGAAGGTTCAGGTCTACACGCCCACCGCCGCGGAGAAGGCGAGCTTCGAAGGCCCGGCCAAGGTCGCGCGCGACGCGTACATGGCCAAGGCGTCGACCACTGAGAAGGAGCTCTACAAGGCCATCACCGACGCGCTCACCGCGCGGCGCGGCGGCAAGTAGGCCGAGGGCGTCGCGCCGGGACCGGCCGCTCGCGGATCCGGGACTGGCGCGCGACGCGGCGCGATGCGCGCTCAGCCCTCGTCCGCGCGCAGCTTGCTCTGGAGCGTGGTCCGTGGGACGCCCAACAGTTCGGCGGCGTGGGTCTGTTGCCCGCCCGCCGACGCCATGGCCCACGCGATCAGATCAGCCTCGAACCTGCGGACGAGGTCAGGCATGCGGACGGGCACACCGGGCGGCAACCGCAGGACGAATGGACCTTCGTCCGTGCGTGTCGCCGCACCAGGGAGGTGTTCAGCGCCCACCTCGCCGCCTCCGCACAGGACGTCGGCCGACTCCATCGCCCGGCGCAGCTCCCGGACGTTGCCGGGCCACGAGGCGGCCTTCAGCGTGCTCGCAGCGGCCACCGAGAGCCGGGCCGGCGGCCGCCCCTGGCCGGCCGCAGCGAGTCGCAAGAAGTGGGCTGCGAGCAGCAGGATGTCGTCGCCACGCTCCCGGAGCGGCGGGAGGGCGAGCTCCAACCCACGCAGCCGGTAGTACAGGTCTGCGCGGAACCGACCGGCGGCCACAGCGCCGGCGAGATCGACCTTCGAGGTGGCGACGACGCGAACGTCGACGGGGAACTCCTCGGCGGAGCCGACGCGCGCGACGAGCCCCTCCTGCAGCACCCGGAGGAGCTTGACCTGGAGCTCCCTGGGTAAATCGTCGACGTCGTCCAAGAGCAGGGTGCTCCCGTGCGCCTGTTCGAAGCAGCCGCGGCGGCGCTGGGTGGCCCCGGTGAAGGCCCCCTTCTCGTGCCCGAGGAAGGTACTCTCGGCCAACTCGTGGGGGATCGCGCCGCAGGCGACGGCGACAAACGGCGCGTGGGCGCGCGGGCCGGCGGCGTGGAGCGCGCGTGCGACGACCTCTTTCCCCGTTCCGGTTTCGCCGGTGATCAGCACCGGCGCGGCGTGCGGCGCGAAGAGCGCGAGGCGCTCGCGGACGCCGCGCATCGCGTCGGAGCGACCGATCAGGCCGTCGCGGGCCGGCACGTCGAGCGCCGCGGTGAGCACATGCAAGTGCCGCGCGTCCTGCCGCCGTTGCGCGATTCGATGCACCCGGAGCTCGAGCTCCGCAAAGGGGAAGGGCTTGGACACGTAGTCGGCCGCCCCCGCGCGCATGGCCTCGACCGCCGACTCGACGCTCCCGAACGCGGTCATCACCACGACGTCGACGCCGGGATGGTCGCGCTGGACCTCGCGGAGGAGCGCCAATCCATCCATCCGGGGCATGCGCAGGTCGGTGATGACGATGTCCCAACGCTCGGAGCGAAGGCGCGCGAGGGCGCCTCCGGCGTCCGGTTCGCTGTCGGCGGAGAAGCCCGCCTGTTGCAGTTGGAGCGTCGTGGTTCGCCGGCCCAACCGGTCGTCGTCCACGACGCGGACACGCAGCGCCGCGGGGGGGCTCACGGGCTCCCTCGACGAGGGAGCCGGATGGAAACACAGGTGCCCACGCCCAACTCGCTCACCAGGTGGAGCTCACCCCCGTGCGCTTCGACCGTCCGGCGCGCGAGCACCAGGCCGAGACCCGTTCCCCTGCCGATCGGCTTGGTTGTGAAGAACGGGTCGAACAGCCGGGGCAGATCTTCTGGTGAAACACCCGCGCCGTCGTCTTCGACGGCGAACTCGACGCTGTCGCTGCCCGCGCGCACGTGGACGCGGACCTCGGCGCCCGGCGGGCTCGCCTCGACGGCGTTGTTCAGCACGTTTGCGAGGGCCTCGAGGATCAGCTCGGCGTCGACGCTCACGTCGGCACCGGCCGCATCGTCGAGCACCCGGATCGTGGCCGAAGGGACCGCGACCGAGACCCTTCGCCCGGCCTCGTCCGCGAGGGCCGCCGCAGCGACTCGACGGGCCGCGTGCGGCTCCAACCGAGAGTGTGCGCGCAGGCGACTGGTCAGCGCGCGGATCCGGGCGATCGCCTCCTCCATCCCCTCGAGCGTCTCAGGGTCGGGCTGCGCACCGCCGGCCCGGACCAGCTCGACCGACGCACCGAGCGCCTGCACCGGGTTGAGGAGCGAATGAACCACCCATCCCGCGAGTTCCCCCAGCTCCGCGAACCGAGCCCGCCTTCGCCCCGCCTCCTCGGCGGCTGCAAGCTCATCCCGGACACGACGATAACGCGCCGCCGAAGAAGACATGAAGTACACGACACCGAAGGCGGCGAGGCCGAGCGCGACGAGGTGGGCCACGACCGTTCCGAACGATTCGATCGCCTTGTCTTCGCGCGCGTGGGGCGCCAGGGCGTGGTGGGTCAAGACCCCGAAGTGCTCGCCCGCGACGACCAGGCCCTGGAGCACCAGGACCAAGGCCGCGAGGCGGTAGGCGCGGGCGGCGGGGAGCAACTTCCCCGCGATTGCCGCCAGGAAGACGTAGAGCATCGCGAACGGATTCTCCACGCCGTCCGACCAGTGCAACATCGCGGCGAGCAGCACGACATCGAGGACCAGGTGCCCTTCGAGCATCGCTTCCAGGCGCGCGCGCGACCACGTGCGCGACGCGAGCCACCGCGTGGCCGCCGCATTTCCGACGCCCAGCAGCGCCACCAACGTCGGGAGCTCGACGTGCGCTGAGACCGCGCGGGTGGCCAGGGCCACCACTACCGCGACGGACAGGCCGGCGACCGCAAACCACCGGAGGCGAATCACCCACCGGATGCGCTCGCCGAGGTAGCCCTCCTCGGCCTGGTGTTCGGGGTGCACAACGGGCATGAGGTCCTGGCTAACTCCGATCGGCCCGCTGCCGTCGGGAGGTGCCGCCGAAATTTCGGCAGGCGCGCCGACGCCTCGGCGGCGCTGTCCAACGGACGGAGAAGCCGGGATCCCGCGATCCGCGTCCCGCGCCGGGTGGGCGCGCGCCGAACCTTCGGCGTGTCGGGGCCGGGGCGTCGCGCTCTGTGGGCGTAGAAGGCCGTTCCGTCCGCTGGCACGCGGCCTGCAAGTGGAACGGCCCTGGCCCGCGCATCCCGCGCCTCCCAGCACCGGAGACTCCACCGTGACCACGCACACTCTTCTCACCTGGCCCTCCGCGTTCGCGTTGCTGTCTCTGGCCCTGTCGGGCTGCGAGGGACCCGCCGGCGCAGACGGGGCCGACGGGGCCGACGGCGCGGCGGGCGCCGCGGGCGCCGCGGGGGCGG
>SXGT01126537.1_pt1 | contig 17766 bp, 13 predicted proteins | sample 3176221 | NCBI WGS metagenome assembly SXGT01 (sample SAMN11356862, study PRJNA531348) | freshwater metagenome | isolation source: freshwater sample F1-120 | place: China: Fuxian Lake, Yuxi | collected 2017-12-25
CCAACGGAAAGAGTTTGTCGACTTTCCTTGGCAAATTTATGAGGGGGACGCCCACTGGTGCCCTCCGCTTAAGATCGAAGCCCAGGCCTCCATCAACCCCAAGAAACACCCGTTCTACAAACATGGTTTCGCCGCCCAGTTTCTGGCCCGGCGGAACGGCAAGGTCGTGGGCCGGATTTCGGTCAGCGACGATCCTAATTACAACGCCGAACATGGCACCAACGTTGGCTGCTTTGGCATGTTTGAGACGATCGATGATCCGCAAGTCGCCCGCACGCTGCTCAACGCCGCCGCTCGCTGGCTGCGCGCCCGCGGCCGCACGTCGATTATGGGACCGATCGACTATTCCACGAATTACCCCTCGGGCCTCCTGATCGAAGGCTTCGACACACCACAGCGCGTGATGATGAATCACAATCCCCGGTACTACGCCGAGTTGCTCGAAAGCTGGGGTCTCAAGAAAGCGAAGGACATGTATGCCTGGTGGTTCAACGGCGACAACTCGGCCCTCGACGATTGGACCAGGCGGGCCGAACGCATCGCCAAACGCCGCGGTGTGACGATTCGCCCGGTGCGCATCGACGACTTCAATTCCGAGGTGGCCCGCTGCATGCAGGTCTACAACCAAACCTGGGAGAAAACTTGGGGCTTTGTGAAAATGACGCCTGAGGAATTCAGCCACATGGCCAGGCAGCTCAAGCAAACGGCGCTGCCCGAGTTGCTGCTGTTGGCCGAAGTGGACGGACAACCCGTGGGCTTTTGCGTGACGCTGCCGGACCTGAATGAAGCGATTCGCCCCGTGAATGGCCGGCTGACCCGATGGGGCGTGCCGATCGGCCTGGTCAAGCTGCTTTGTGGCATGAAGAAAATTAAAACGGCGCGGATGGCAGTGTTGGGCGTGCTGAGCGGCTACCGCAAACGGGGAATCGCGGAGCTGATGATTCTGCGAGCCTTCCAGCACGGCACGCAGAAGTTGGGCTACCAGGGCGCGGAACTCGGCTGGACGCTGGAGGACAATGAGATGATCAACCGCACGGTCGAAAGCGTGGGCGCCAAACGCTACAAGCGATACCGCATCTACGAACGCGCGATTTGAGCTTCGCCGATCGGAATCAACAGGGTCGCCGCGGTCAGCGCCGCAATCGTGATGATCGGCTTCCTGCTTGTGTTCCGCGAAAACGGCGCCGCCGCCGGGGAGGGATCATAGCGAATCGTGGGAAAACTGCGGTTCTAACGACGAATTTGCGCGTCCTCGGGAATCGGTTAGGGTTGGCAGCCGACCTTGCAACGCGGTCTTCTGGCGTAGGCTTGCGTGATGTCCACCCTTCACGCCCAACCCACTGCGATTGCCGGCTGGTCCGTTGGAAAAGCGCGCGCGGTGTTGGCGGTCTTCGCGGCCACCGCGCTATTCTTCGTGGCCGTTGCGCTGTCGCCCATGCGAAGCGGCTTTGCCGATGGACCGTTGCGTGGTCCTGGCGACATCGCGTTGTACCGCGCGGAGATCGATCGGATTCATGCCGGGGAGTCGTATTACGCGGCGGCGGCTGATGAGTTGCGGGCTCGTGGGTATCCGACCAAGAGCATTTTCAACTGGCGGACGCCGCTGCCGATGTGGCTGGTTGGGATCCTGCCCGAGGCGGTCCTTGGAAAGGCGATGCTCGGCGGGGCGGCGATTGCATTGCTGCTATTGGGGTTTGAATTGGTGGCGAACGAGGCCGGCCCGCGGCAGGGGATGTTGGCGGCACTCTTGCTGCTCGGAGCGCTGATGCCGATTGCGCTGGGAGACTTGTTTGTCATGACCGAGCTTTGGTCCGGCGTGTTTCTGGCACTATCCGCGGTGGCCTACGGGCTTGATCGAAGAAGACTGGGCATTGTGACCGGAATCGCCGCTCTGTTCCTGCGGGAGCTTGCCGCGCCCTACTGTGTGCTCTGTGCGATTGGGGCGATCAAGGACAAGCGTCACGGTGAGATTGTCGGATGGATCGCGGGGGCTGCGGCGTATTGCCTGTTTTACGCGATTCACTTGTCCCATGTACTGCCGCTGATGAGCGCGACCAACACTGCGCACCAGGCCGGTTGGGTTCGCCTGGGCGGCGCGGGTTTCGTGATCTCGACGGCCCAGATGAACGTCTGGCTGTTGCTCTTGCCGCAGTGGGTGACGGCGTTGTTTTTGGCCGCCGCCTTGCTCGGCTTCGCCGGTTGGAGCCGTCCAGCCGGACAGCGGATCGGCATCACGGTGGCGATTTATCTCGCCGCCTTCAGCATCGTGGGCCAGCCGATCAACCAATACTGGGGTTCGATGATCGCTCCGCTACTTTGCTTTGGCGCCGCGCGTTTTCCGGCCGCGTTTGGCCAACTGCTTCTTTCCGCGCGGCTGCTTCACTCCACGGAGATAGGGCGGATTTTCAATCCGTCCCGTGTTTAATCCTTCATCCTCCAAAGGGATCGGATTGGATATCCGACCTGCATCGAGCGCCAGCAACTCGCGACTTTCTGCCAGCAACGATTCGCAGACGGCCTCTTCGGAAGTCGCGCCGCTCGACAGATTGCAGGTGCGGGCGACAAGATACAAGGGTCGGCCGCGTACCTGATCGTAAATACGGGTCACGTATTCGCCCAGAATGCTGATCCCCAGTGCATTGACAGCGCCGAAGAAGCTGGCCACAAGCATCTCAGAGGTCCAGCCGGGAATGGCCAGAATCGTAAACAGTTTGCAATAAAGGGCGAAACAGCTCAGCGCCGCGAAGACGCACAGCGAAAAGTAGCCGATCACGTAGAACACTGCCAGCGGCACCGACGAGAACGAGAAGATGGCCGTCTTCGCCAGCCGCCACAAGCCACGCAGCGAGACTCGTGGCTGGTCGTCATAGCGGGCGCCGCGACGCACTTCCAAACCCTTTTGCCGATAGCCTACCCAGGCGCGCAGTCCCGGCAAGTAACGGTCACGCTCGCCCAGCGCCACAACTTCGCGCACCACGCGGCGGTCTATCAAACTGAAGTTGCCGGCATGCGCGGGCACCGGCGTCGAGGAAACCGCGGCAAGAATGTTGTGAAATCCATCGAACAGACATCGCTTCCACCAGGCCTCTTGCCGATCGGTGCGAACGGCGTAGACCACATCGTATCCAGCGCGCCACTCCGCGAGGAAGCGGCCAATCGCCTCGGGTGAGTCTTGCAGGTCAGAATCCATGAGCACCACCACGTCGCCCGACGCGTGGGCCAGTCCCGCCTGCACCGCCGCCTGATGACCGAAGTTGCGCGAGAAATGCACGACGCGGATGTTCTTATTTTCAGCGGCAAGTCGATCCAGAATTGGCTCGCTACGGTCTGTTGAGCCGTCGTTCACGAACACAATCTCGTACCTGGCGCCAGTCAACTCAATCGCCTGCACAACGCGTGCCGCGAGTTCGTCGAGCACCTTCGCCTCGTTGTAAACGGGCAGAACGCCGCTGACGAGGACCTGATCCGCCGGGGGACGCATGGATTGATTCCTTATCAAAGTTTCTTGGAAAGCCGCAGCGCCAGTGCGGCCCAACTCATCGTTAAGCCTAGCCCGCAGCTGGTCAGCAGGCCGCCATAGCGCAAACTTGCCGGCTCGAATTGGAATTCGACGACGTGCTCGCCCGGGGGGATCGGACACTGCAGAAACCCTGCTTGGGTCGGCATAACCGCTACCACCTTGCCATCGATTCGGGCCGTCCAACCGCGTTGAAAGCTTTCCGAAAGCGTGAGCCAGTCAGCCTGCTGGGATCGAGTCGCAATTTCGATGGATCCGGGATTATTGCGGGTAATATCTGCTTCCCCGAATCGCGATTCCAACCGTGCCTTGGGACGGGGTTTTCCCAGTGGCAGCCAATCCCCGTTGTCAGACCGTTTCCACTCGGTACAAGCCCTATCCAGCCAATCTGCCCGGGAACCATCGGTCGACTGCGCGGGTTCGAGCCCCGCATATCCGTCTGTCAGCGAGTACCCCGCGAGTGCCAATCGATTACCGTAGCGCACCAGGGAATCGGTCGAACCCGTATTGACGGCGACTCGCCCCTTGGTTGGCAATTGGGGATGATGAGCTGAGGCCGCAAACGTGTTGAGATTTTCCGTGCGAGGAAGCACGGAGTAACTGAGGCCGTAGGCGGCCAGATCGCCGGCCGCGAGCAGCACCAGCAGAACTCGGGCCGACTTGGATCCCCGAGCCACGTGCGACACCAGCCAGGTTGCCAGCAGGATGAACATCGGGCCGACGGCGATCAGTGGGATGGAAGAAACGAATGGGTGAAAGACCATGGGTGCGAATCCGGCGAGACTTACACTGATGACTGCCGGCAGCCACAGAGACTGCGACCAAGGAGCAGTTTTCCCAGCGAGCTGGACAAATGCGATGGCCGACAACACAGCGACCGCCAATTCGACGAGCACAATCGCCCGACAGGGAAAGCGGAAACTTTGCACGAATGGAATTGCTGCTTGCAGTTGGTAGAGCGGTCCGTACTCCCCCAATGCGTAGAGCAGGGCCAACGAGCCGAGCAAGATCGTCGGCCAGATCACGCGAGCGGAGCGACCCCAGTGGGCTCGATTCAGCCAGAGCCCGTAGCAGAGCACAAGCGGCACACAACCCAAGTACATTCCCAATTCGTGCGTGTTCTGTCCGGCGACGCGGGTTGCCAACAGGTACGGCGCGAAGGGCTGCACGAGATTAAGCGGGTGCAGCGATCCGCTGGTGCGAAACTCATGGCGAACGGTATTGCGCGTGGAGTTTGCCAGTGCGTCGACCGTCGGCAGCACTTGCACGGCGCCGATCAGGCCTCCCACCACGGTGGCGGCGAGCAATCCGGCGGCAGGGCGCATCCAGGCTCGTTTTTTGCGGAGGCGCAGTGCCGCGTAACCCAACTCACTTAAGAGGGAGAACCACACGTACTGCGGATAGCCGAGCAACAGTTGAGAACCGGTCAAAAGCGCAATCCCGCACGCGGCCAGATGGACCCGTTGCCGGTCGCGAGGCTGGCGGTCAGGTGACCGGCAAAGAATGTCAACTGCCCACAGCAGCCAGGGGATATGCGCGACCACGGCAATCGCATTGGGATGCACAAAGTGAAGCAGGTTGAAGCTGGAGAACGTGAAGACCAGCGACCCAAATGCGGCCCCATCTCGACGCACACCAAGTTGCCGCAGAAACAAGTAGGTGCCGACGGCAATGAACGGGTAATTCAGCAGGAGTTCGAGATTGAATGCCGCTCCCAGCGGCAGCGTGCGGTAAAGCAGCAGGTGCAGCGGATGATAACCGCCCAACTGACCTTCGCCGGTGAGATAGAATCCACAGAACAAGGAAGGCATCCAGTCCCAGGGCTGGCCTGCCGCGAGCTGCCGCGAGTAAAAGTCGCGGAGCGGCAGGTGGAACTCGCCAAGATCATCCGCCGTGTACACACGTCCCAGAAAAAACGGCGCGCACATCGCGCCGAACACCAGCAGACCGGCCAGCAAAGTCCAGCCAAGGATTGTCCGGCCCTCGTTGCCTGGCGATGGCGGCCGGGAAATCGCTTGTGGTCCGGCGCCTGTCTTCATGTCACCAATGATCCCGGTTTGATGCGCAGTTCTTGCAGGAAAGGCCGATCCAGAATCTGAAACGGACTCGCCACGTGCCGCCATTCCTCGCCGCGCTGCACGATGAATCGATCGTTGACCGGCCCAAGCGAATCGGCCGCCAACTGCAGATAGCTCACCTTCGCGGGGTCGATGCCCATGATTCGGCAAACGGTTGCATCCACGGCCGTGGGATTCGCGCCGACCACCACGAGGCCCATCTGCTTGGCACTTCCCATGATGGGACCGTCCCCCTCCATGCAGGTGATGCCGTCGACGATCGCGATCGTTTTCGGCAGCGATGCGTTGATATCGAATACCGTTTGCGGAATTCCGGCGTGGTGCAGCACGTTTTTCGGCCAGCCGTATTGGATGCCGGGAATCACACCGTAGAGATTCTTAAGCGACGCCGTGACGCCCACCCAGTGGTGCGTTTTCATCTTGGGCATGGACACGACCAGGTCGGCTTCAATGACCGAACGTGGGAACCAGAAGCCGTCGAGATCGCTGGCACGGCCTTGGTTGTTCACCCAGCCGACCTGCTGGTAATTGAGGTCGGTAAATTCCAGGTCGCTGTCATCCAGCGCTTCTTGAACGCCGGATTCGACGAGCGCCATTTCGGTGTCGCGAACGTGGCCGGGGCCTTCGCCGACAGTTACCATCGCGCCGGCCTGACGGAAGACCTCCGCCGCCGCGACGATCATCGCGGGATGCGTGGTCATCTGCGGCGAGGTGCGCGTCGGCTCGACGAGATTGGGTTTGAGCAGCACTCGTTTTCCACGCAGTGCGCGGAGGTCGATGCCCGTGGCAGCCAGACCGTCCCGAATGGTTTGCACGAGCGAGCCATCGTATCGCTGATTTGTTGCGATCAACACCGGCGCCGGATCGCGAAGCGAACGGCGCACGCCGGCGAAGGCGTAAAGGCCCGCCAGCGCAGAACCGACGCCCGCAAGCAAACGCCTGCGCGAAATGCGGCATTTAGCGCTGCACGGGTGCGTTTCAAGTTTGATCGGGTTGGCTGTCATTGGAGTGGTTTTGCTGCCGCACTCGCGGCCAGCACGAGTAGCGCCAACTGGTAAGGTGAGGCGCCGCGGCGGAGCGCTTTTCGGGCCACGCCTGCGAGGCATGTGCCGGCAGATTGCGGCAGAGCATTTGCAGCGCCAAGCCCAAGGCAGGCGAAGCTTAGCGATGCGGCGGTAGTGGTTTCAGCCAGCGATGATTGGAGAAAATCGGCCGTGCGTCGAACACGGCCGCTCGGATCGAGTTCTTCATGCACGGCCGCCAACGCGATGCCGGAGGGTTGCACGTGTGGACGCGTCGATTGTCCGAGGACCAAGGTGTTGCCATAGTTGCAACCGCCGTCGGGCAACAACCGATCGATGATCAGTTGAACTGCTTCGCGCGTGCGCGGATGATCGCGGTAGCCAGCCGCTTTGAGGGCGAGAACGGCATAGGCGGTGGGTTCCAGCCAGGAGTGCGTGCCCTCCACCCAGGGCCAACCGGTGAGCGTGGTATCGTGCCCCATATCGGCCTGGTGATCGAGTGTCTGGCCGGACGTCCGCAGTGTCCAGGCCAAAGCACGGTCGAGTTCAGAACGGTGATTTGTTGCGCCCACAAGCAGATCCGCCTTGCGCCAGGCGAGGATCGCCAGACTCGTGGTCCAACCCGGCGAATCCTCCTGGCCCGTGGCGCCGACACTTCCGTCGGACCACTGATGCTCAACCAGCCAGGCCAGGGGGCGCTGCGCCGCGGCAATATTTCCGCGATCGACAAGCGCCATGGCTGCCAAGGCGGCGGGTTCCGTGTTCGTCGGTTGATTGCCGTGGTAGCCCCAAGCGTCGGCGGCAGTCAATCCGTGCAATACGTCGTCGAGCCATGCCATGGATGTGTTGAGGCGACGGTAAGACCTTGGTGTTGCTCTTTTTGCAACCATAGCTTGGCTTCATGACGTAGGGTGGTGGTGATGGGCCCGCGCTTCGCCGATCCCACCCTACCATCCGCAACTTCGATCCATGCCGACCAGCCCCACCTTGTCCGACCAGGACTGCGGCACCCGGCCCGTCGCGACGAAGCAGGGTCTCCGAGGGAAGCTTGCGACCGTCGCGGTCGTTAGTTGCCTGGTACTGATCGGAATTTGGTTTCGTGTCGTCGACCTGGATCACACTCCCGGACTTAACGGCGATGAAGCATGGTCTGGCGTGCAGGCCGTGAAGTTCCTGCAGGGGGAGCCGATCGCCTGGCAGACGCCGAGCGGAAATCCGCTCAATTTTTTTTTCTGCGGACCCCTGGTTGCGCTGCACGCGGTATTTCCGCCATCGATTGCACTGCTGCGAAGCATCAGTGTCGTCAGCGGACTATTGGCCATTGGCGTTAACTTCTGGTTGTGTCGGCGAATCTTGGATCGGACGACCGCGGTTGTCTCAACCCTGCTTCTCGCGGTGCTTCCGGTGATGATCTCCTACAGCCGGTTTGCCTGGGATTCAAGCCAAACGCCGCTGGCGAGTGTGCTGCTGGTGTACGCGGCGATTGCAATTGCGAAAGGGGCGGGTCATTCATGGTGGAACTGGCTCTGGTTATCGCTGGCGTTCCTGGCGGCAATTTGGGTGCATCCGACCAATGTGTTCTTGCTGCCCTTGGTGGTTGCGTGTGTTGTGCCGTGGGACAAGCCGAGGGCCGCCGGCCCGCGGCTGGTTGCCGTGATCGTGGTTTTGTTGGCGGTCGTGTTCGCATGGCGTTCAGCGACTGAGTTGGGCCGTTTCACCCTCGATCTTGGCCGTCTGTTCTTGGGAACAACGATCTACCAATTTATTAGCGGTGGCGTCACAAGCGATGCCGTCGGATGGTCCGATGTGTTGACCTGGTGCGCCGCCGGACTGGCAGTTTACGGTTTTGCCAAGCAGGTCGAGAAAGCTCACGACTCGCTGTACCCAAGGTTCGCGGCCGGCTTGTTTATTTCACTGGCGGCGTTTTATGTGGTGGCGGGACCGCGCGGAGTCCAGCCTCACTTTGAACGCTACGCAATCTGGACAATCGTGCCCATCACGCTTGTCGTTTCGCGAGGAATCGCCTGGTGGCTGCGACCAGGGTGTCAATATTCGCCGGTAGCGTTGACAGCTTTTCTGACGGTTGCGGGCGGACTTCTGTTTGGTTACGAGCGGTTGTACTTCCAGGTGTTCGACACTACGGGAGGCGAATCGCATCTCGCGTTTCGCACTGCGGAGATGGACCCGAAACAGCGGGCGTTGCAACACATTTTCGCCCGCAACAGGCCCGATCGCACTGCGCTCATTGTCAGTGAATGCTGGTGGACATTATGGCCGATCGCTTATCTGGCCTCCGCAAAGGACAATGTGCAAGTAATGAGTGGCCGAGAGTACGCTGCGAATGCGGCCCGTTTCGCGGATTGCGATCCGTGGTTTGTCGATTTGCAGGTCAGCACATTCGAGTGCGGGGCCAATGGACGTGCGAATGAGGCCCTGGGCGGTTACGTTTTCCGCGCAACCGACCGTGCGGGCCGTCCGGTGGTTGTCGTGCGTCACGAAGGGGATCGAGCTCGCTAGCTTGACTCGTTAGCACGCGAGCAATTCCACCTGAGGTTTCTTGATTTCCTCGCTAACGCTTGGGCCAGGAAGGGCCTGCCGCGCCCACCGCTTCTGGCAGGTCCCATAACCAGCCAGGACAATTTCGGCGAGGACCAGCCCTCCGACGATGTCCACGAAATAGTGGAAGCCCAGGTAGACCGTGGCCAGCGACATCAAAATGTTAACAGGCAGGAAGGCCCAAAAGTGGATTGGCGACTGGGCGAGGAACCGCTGCATGATCATTGCCATCGCCACGTGCAGGCTCGGCAATGCAACCAAATAGGCAAAGCCACGGCAAGGGCGCTGCGCCAAAATATCGGCGTAGGAACCTGCCTGCTGCACCGTCAGAAAATACGTGTTGGTGTCTTGATACGACTGGGCGAACATACGCGGATCGGTGCAAATGGGTCCTACAATGGGGTAGCAGCAAAACACCGCAAGACCGATCAGATAGGCCGCAAAGGAAGTGGCGAAGAATCCGGCCGCGCTGATCCGCTGGCGCGCGTGGACAAAGATCACGACGAACAGTTCGCAAAACAGCAAGAAGTACGCGGTTTCGATAATCGAGAACAACCAACGGGGCGAGTGCCAGGGGAACAGTCCCTCGGCAGAAACCGGATGGCCCACGATGTACCTGTAAAGGGTCAGCTCCGCGGCAATCATCTCCGCGTCCTTGAGGCGACCGAGCGTAAACGGACCGACGGCTTGATTCAGATTCCAGATTGCGCCGAACATGAACACCAGGACCAGCATGCTCCAGGCCAACGGCCTGATCAACTCGCGCCGAAGAATCACCAGGTGCACGAAACACGCGAGCAACAGCAGCAGGATTACAGCGGATGTGTTGGGCAGCAGGGCATACGCAGCCAATCCGATTGAGCCGAAAATTAGCGCAGCGGGTTTACGCCAGGTTCCGAGTTGTTCCACTCGGTCGCGCAGCAGATAAAGCCCTTCCGTCGCTAAATAAGCCAGCGGCACGAACACCGCCGCAATTCCCAAAACGAATGCCCAAGGCACGGCCGGCTGCATGTGCAAGCAAATCAGGACCGCCAGGGATGCACCATAGACGATTGCAAACGTAAGCGCGATGGTACGCATATGCCGTGTAACCGTTATTCCTGATACAGCCGACTCAGCCAGCTCTGAGTCCTGATCCCTTGCCCTCGCACCCCGCCGCTCGGCGGTAGCGGGAGAGAGATGCGGCACCCCGGCGGGCAAGAAACTATAGGTCGCGCGGACGCTTCCCACCGGTCGCCATGCCGCCTTTAAAAAAAGTCTTTTGCAACCGCCAGAAATATTCAAGTTCCCAATTTGACACCTTGCGGAATTGAACTATGGTTCACGCAGAGGGGGACGTGAATTCGTCAAACTCTTCCGAGTGACGCAGCCGGTGATCTGCTGGGCACGACACTCGGAAAGCGAGCAACCTATCAACCGGACAAACACATCGTTTACCGGCCACGCTCGCTTGAGAAGCACAGAGGCCTGCAGCCTCTTCATCCTCGATAAAGGCAAACCGGTCGTAAGGCCGGGACGCAAAGCCATGGGGCCGGGCGATTCCGCCGCGGTTCGCGTGGTTGCCGAAAGGGTGTTGGCTGTTTGTCGTGCGAAGTCCTCGCCGGCAAGCCGCAGTCTGACATTCGAGCGGAGCGAGGAGGGGCGCAACATTAACACATGGGCTGGCAAAGCCGCGCGGCAGGCCAGCACTCTCTTCGGAGAGTGTCGCGGTGGGACCAGCCCGAGAGGGTTCTTTATCCGGTGCGTCGATTTGCTGAACGTCCCTGTGACCAGCGCCCGACGGCCGAAGCGGAGGTTTCCATGAAGAGTTTCGCCCTGAAGTTGCAGAAGTTCCTCAAGAGCGAGGACGGCCCGACCGCGGTTGAATACGCCGTGATGTTGGCCCTGATCGTGATCGTGTGCTTGACCGCCATTCAGTCGGTCGGCACCAACGCCAACACGACGTTTACCAACGTCGCCGCCTCGATTGCGGGCTCGTAGTACCTGTTGGGTCTGAGCTTGAAGAGCATAGACTTCCCCTCGGCGTTCGGATTATTCCGTCGCCGAGGGGATTGCGTTTCAGGAGGGCAGTGAGAAAGTTCCAGCCACGGTTGGCGATTTCGGCCCCCGATGGAAAGTTCGTAAGCTACGGTTGAGTTGGGCGAAGATATCCCGTCGAAGCGGAGGATTAGCAGTTGGTCACCAATATTCCAATCGAATCGCTCACGATCTCAGCCGAGATGGCCTGGGCCTTCCTCACCGTCGTGGCCACGATGTTTGGCATGCTCTTTGCGCCGCGTGGATAGTTTGTAGAGCCTCATTTATCACGAAGTTGTTGCGGAGACAGATTGCCATGGCTTTTCCTCAGGCCCTTTTACACGCGGTAACCCAAAACTGGCCCGTCTGGGTCGTCAGCATGACCTTGGTCATCGCGGCGTATATTGACGGCAAGAAGCTCAAGGTGCCCAATCTGATTACGTATCCCATGATCGTCAGCGGCTGGATCTACAGCTTCGCGTTCTTCGGTTGGGAGGGTCTGGGGTGGAGCCTGGCTGGCACCATTGTCGGCCTGGCGCTGCTGCTGCCCGCTTACGCCGTGGGCGGGATGGGCGCGGGGGACGTGAAGTTGCTGGCTGGTGTGGGTGCGTGGGTTTGGGGCACCACCACGCTGTACGCCTTTTGCGTTTCCGCGGTACTCGGCGGTTTGATCGCCGTTGGAATGGTGCTGTACCAGAAGACCTGGCAGAAGCACCACGACCAGTTCTGGCTGATTTGGAGTGAGATTACCACGATCAGGAACCCCGACACGCTAGCTGCTATCGCCGCAGAACGAAAACCCACGATGATGTTGCTGCCCTACGGAATCCCGATTGCCATTGGCACGATTGCCTACTTTGCCTGGACGGGCATGTTGGTGTAAGTAGCCGTCACGCTCCGCGTGACGAGCGCGAGACAATGAGACCTACAACCTGAAGTGCACGGCACGCGGAGAGTGCCTGCTATTACCTACGAGGTACGTCATGTCAACCAAACTAGAGAAATCTTGTCGGTCGTGCCGAAGAAACCGAAGGGGGGCCGCTGCCGTTGAGTTCGCGGTCGTCTCGCCCGTGTTCTTTCTGCTGGTGTTTGGCATGATCGAATACGGCCGGATGGTGATGGTGCAGCAATTGCTCACGAATGCGGCCCGCGAGGGGGCCCGTGTCGGCGTGCTGGACAATAGCACAGCCGGCGAAGTGACGACGGCTGTCACCAATTACCTGACGGCGGCCAAAATCAACAGCCCCACGATTGCCTGCAATCCGACTAACCCCAGCAGTGCGGGTTACGGCCAGCCGGTGACTGTGACGGTTTCGGTGCCTTTTAGTCAAGTTAGCTGGCTGCCATCGCCAATGTTCCTTGGGGGGACCACGATGACGGCCCAGTCCGCCATGCGCCGCGAAACGGTGCAGTAGCCAAGCTGCGTGCGGAGGACGGGTTTACCATCCGTCCTGCGTTAGGGGGGAAACCGATGCGTTCGAAATCGATTGTTCTGTTGGCGCTCGCGTTGGGCTGCGGCCTGGTCGCTTCGATTGGCATCAGCCAGGTGATGGAGCGCCGAAATAACAGCGGGACGCCCGGCGAGACCGAAGCGATCATCGTTGCCCTGAACGACATCAACTCCAACGAGACACTGACTGCCGCAAACGTCAAAATAGAAGAATGGCCCAAGTCCAAAGTGCCCCAGGGTGCAATTACCAAGGTTGAAGACTACGAGGGCAAGCGGGCTCGCCAGAAGATTTATCTCGGCGAGCCAATCATCGCCGCCAAGTTGATCGACACCGACGCCATCCATCAGGCCAGCATCGGCATTCCGAAGGGATATCGCGTGGTGGCTGTGCGGGTCGACGCGGTCAGCGGCGGCGGCAGCCTGATTTTGCCCGACGATCGCGTGGATGTGCTCGTCTTCCTAAACAAAAATCCCTCGCACGGCATCCTCGAAACACAGACCAAGACGATTCTACAAGACGTCAAAGTCTTCGCCGTCGACACCGCGTTTCAGCGTAACCCCGACCAGGACGAACCGACGATCGCAGCGAAAACGATCTCGCTATTAGTGACACCCGAGCAAGCCGAGAAAGTCACTTTGGCCACGGAATTGGGCGCGATCCGGTTGGTCTTGCGGAACGGCGATGACAACCAGGTTTCCGACGCCGGCGGCGCCGACTCGGCCGACATCTTGGGTATCGGCTCGGGCGCCAATCGCGCCGCCGAAAAACGAAAAGCCGTGGCCTCAAGTCAGATTTCGACGGCAGCGTCGGGCATGGCGTCGGCCACGAAAAACCTGCTCGACTTCATTCGCGAGCATCAGCAGACGAAAGCAACCGTCGCAAAACAAGACGATGCCCCTTGGAAGATGATGGTCCTCAAGGGATCGGCGATTGAAGTGGCGGAAATCAATAGCGAGGGCCTGTCGACTGTCGTCGGCCCAACGGGAAACGCTCAGCCGCAGGCCCCCGCGCAGGCGGAGCCGCAACAAGCCGCTCCTGAAGAACCCCCGCCAACCGAAGAGCCGACCACAACGCCAACCACCGACGATACCGAAACCAAGCCGGCCCCCGCCGGCCCGCGAATTTCACTGACCAGGTAACCGCGATTCGCTGCTCCCAGGCTGAGCCTGGCGGCTAGCAACACCAGTTCGACCCAATTCACAGTCCGCACGCGTACGGATACGCAAAGGAAGCACACGGATGTCCACTCTCACCCCTTGGCAAAGGTCTCTGCATAGTTTCACGGCATGCGGGGCCCTCTTGCTGCTGGCTGGCACGGTCGTTGCCAACGACGGCGCGCCTCCCCTCGTACACAAGATCGAGTCTACGGAAAACCGCGTCGAGATGACGGTCAACACGAGCCGCATCCTGACGATGGAAATGAAAATTCCTCGCGCCCAGGTGAACAATCCCGAGATTCTCGAGCTAACCCCCGTCGGGGCCAAACAAATTCAAATCCATGCGAAAAAGACGGGCATCACCCAGGTCAATCTCTGGGATGAGCAAGGCAAGATCCACGCCATTGACATTGTGATTCTTGGCGACGTCAAAGAGCTGACAAGCCTGATCAAATCTCAGTTCCCCGAAGCGACGATTAGCGTCGTTCCCACCGCCACCAGCGTCATCCTTAAAGGCACCGTCGACAAGCCGGAGACGGTCAAACGTGTCGTCGAGATTGCCCAGGATTATTATCCCAAAGTGATCGACAACATTACCGTCTGCGGCGCGCAGCAGGTGATGCTGCATGTGAAGGTGATGGAAGTCTCGCGGACAAAACTACGCGACCTGGGGTTTGATTTTGCCGACGTGATGTCGGACGGAAGTTTCGTGACCTCGGGCGTCAGCGGCTTGCTGCAAAGCTTTACGGCCACCACGATCACGACCGCCGCGGATGAAACTTTTTCGTTCGGCATCGTCGACGGCAACAACAGCTTTTTTGGCGTGCTTTCGGCCCTTCAGCGAAACAACGTCGCAAAGCTGATTGCCGAGCCAACGCTGGTCACGGTCAGCGGCCGGCCGGCTTACTTCCAATCTGGTGGTGAAATTCCCGTGCTGATTCCTCAGGGCCTCGGCAACGTATCGGTCGAATTCCGCCCGTTCGGCACGCAGGTGGACTTTGTGCCCATTGTGCTGGGGGACGGCCGCGTGCGACTCGAGGTTCGTCCTCGGATCAGTGAAATCGATCGATCCCTTTCGGTTACGCTCAATGGCAGCGTGATCCCGGGTTTTCGCACGCGGCAGGTCGACACCGGCGTGGAACTTAGAGTCGGCCAGACGCTCGCCCTCGCCGGTCTGATTCAAACGCGCATTGAGGCCACCCGCCGCGGTTTGCCCTGGCTCAGCGACCTGCCATACCTGGGCGTGCCGTTCCGCCGCGTCGATGACACGGTCAACGAAATTGAACTGCTCGTCATGGTCCGACCTGAAATGGCGGAGGCGATGGATCCGCACGAAGTGCCCCAATGCGGTCCCGGCGAAAGCACGCTGTCGCCCAGCGACTGCCAGCTGCTGTTGCAGGGCAAACTGGAAGTAGCCAATCCCAACTGCCTGGGGGATGGATGCATGAACGGCAATTGCACGATCGGAGGTCAACACGGGTCCCCCGCCATTGTGCCTCAGGGCGTCGGTCCCAGCCCACCGGTCGATCAGGAAGGCGCCACGATCGAAGACGTTCCGGCCCCACAACCGCCAAACGCGTCGCAATCGACGCGACCCGCGTTCAACCGCTCGAACACAAATCCGGCCCGCACCGCCGCCACGCAGCGTTCCTCCAGCGGTTTTGTAAACCGTTCGTCGGGCAGGCCTGCTGCCGCGGCAGTGCCCGCAGCGTCGGCGCCGTCCGGGCGGTCCGCCCCGGCGCGTTACAACCCGCCCGCCGTGAATGTTCAGACTCCAACACCGGCCGCACGCGCTGAATCCGGCGAACCTGGGTTAATTGGACCCACGGGTTATGACGTAATCAACTAAGAGGACAGATAACAGGCGGGGCTGGAAATGGGGCTCCTGGCCCGGCCCATTTTTTCTGTCTGCTGCCCACTACTCGCAACCAGTGCAGCTGCATGAGCCACGTCCTAAGACTCGCCATCGTCGATCCGAACGATTCCACGCGAGAGCGCTTGAAGACCAACCTGCTTGGCATGGATTCGGTCTGGCTCGAAGCCGAGTGCTCGCGGTACGAATTCTTCGCCGACGTCGTCCATCAGACGCATCCCGACATTGGCCTGATCGCCTTGGACAGCAACCCAGAGAAAGGGCTTGCGCTCGTCCAGCAGATCCACGATGCCAGTGCGGATTGTGTGCTGCTGGTCACCAGCTCGTCGACCGATGGCAACCTGATTTTGCGAGCCATGCGCGCGGGGGTTAAAGAGTTCATTCCCGCGCCGGTGAAAATTGAGGACCTGCTCTCATCGATAGAGCGTGTGGCGGATCTCAAGTGGGGCCGCGGCGAAAACCGGGCTCGTGGCAGCACGATCCTTGCGATTTGCGGTGCCACCGGAGGCGTCGGCACGACCAGCCTGGCCGTTAATCTGGGTTGTGCCCTGGCCGCGGACCCACGTAACACCGTGGCTCTGATCGATATCGACATGTGCCTGGGCGACGCGGATGTGTTTCTCGATTCAATTCCCGACTACACGCTCGTTGACGTCGCGCAGAACGTGACGCGGCTCGACTTCACGCTGCTCAAGAGATCGCTGACGAAACACTCGTCGGGCTTGTACCTGCTTCCACGTCCGGTCCAGTTGGAAGACGTCCAGCATGTAACCGCCGACGACTTACGGCGCGTGATTGGCCTGCTAAAGGCCACATTTTCGCACGTCATCATCGACTGCTCAAAGAGCTACAGCGCGATCGATATGGTGGCCCTGGAAATGGCCACTCATGTGCTGCTCGTCACGCAGCTCGATTTACCGTGCCTGCGAAACGTGGTGCGGCTAATGATGTCCTTCAGCCAGATGAACTCGATGAAAGACAAGGTCAAGATCATCGTCAATCGCGGGGGCCTGGATAATCAAATTGGTCTCAAAAGAGCCCAGGAAACAATTGGCCGCGAAATCTTCTGGCAATTGCCCAACGACTTCCGCACGATGGTCGAAGTTCGCAATAACGGCGTGCCGCTCATCGAGCAGGCTCCGAAAGCCCCAATCACGCTGGCCATCCTCGGGCTGGCCGAAGCGATTGCGACCGGCAAGAACGATCCTGCGCTTCCCCCTGACGATAAAAACGCCAAGAAAAGCTGGCTGGCAATGTTTGGCAAAAGCAAGCCGGCGCCTGCCAAGTAGGCATGCTCGGCTCGGCGGCAATCGGGGCGCTCAATTCCCAAAGCGTCCTCGCGACCCATTCGCGGGCCGCTTCAGCTCCAGGCTGGTAACCAGGAAACCGCGCACGGGCTGGGGGCTAGCTCATCCTCCCGGCGAATTCGCGAGAAGTGCATCCTACGGTTGGGTGGTTGTCCAACGTGGTTCCCAGGAAAATGGGCAGGGCCCTCCTGGCCCGTGAATGGTTACCGTTCATCGAACGGGCCAGCTGCGCCGTTCAACGGCCTACGGCTTCACCTAGGCTTTGCGAATTTTCTCCCGGCCGTCGCGGACGTGCTTGGTCGCGTTGCGGGTGTCGATCACGAGCTTCGCATGCTTGACGATGAAGCCGTAGTCATAGGCCGTGTGGTCGGTGGCGATTAGCACGCAGTCCTGGGCTTTGAGCATCGACTCGGTCAGCGGCACGCTTTTCATCGCTGGCAGGTTGTGATGCCGCATCTTCGGCATGCCTGGCACGTGCGGGTCGTTGTAGCTGACCACGGCCTTGGCCTTCTGTAATAACTCCATCAGCACAAACGACGGGCTTTCGCGAGGGTCATCCACGTCTTTTTTATAGGCCACGCCGAGCACCAGCACCTTGCTGCCGTTGAGCGGCTTGCCTTGGTCGTTGAGTGCCTCGCCGAGACGCTGGATGACGTACTTCGGCATCGAGGTGTTGATCTCGCCGGCCACTTCGATGAACCGGGTGGTCATGCCGTACTTGCGGGCAACCCAACTCAGATAAAACGGGTCGATGGGACTGCAGTGACCGCCCAGACCAGGGCCCGGATA